>R14__coassemble_129_pt1 | contig 63732 bp, 46 predicted proteins | sample R14__metabat2_high_PE_030 | metagenome-assembled genome bin R14 | reverse complement strand
TCTCTCTGTAAGTATAGCTTCTGTCCTTAAATACCAGAGCGGTAGCATCCGGTGTCTCAAAAACCCTGTTCTTAAAGATGGAAAGGATGGTCTCGGAGGGATCCCGCCGCAGGACGGGACCGCAGCCCAGAGTCTGCAGAGCCAGGGCTTCTGCTTCTGTTACCAGACTGATCTCACTGACGCTTTCCGCTGCTGTCATATTTTCCGCAGCGTGGCCGATGGTATCTGCCAGCAGCTGCATGTCGGCATGGCCGTACCGTGTACCGTCATAATCAATGACGATGCAATAATTTCTGTCTTCCGGGTAAGCGGTGACAAGAATGGGGAATTTTGCCGTATCCAGGGACAATGCCAGTATTTCCGCGCCGGGAATGCTGCCGCCTTCCATGATGCCGCCCTGATAAATAAAGAGGATCTCGCCCCGGAATCTGTATTTCTCCACAAGGGCTGTATAGGGATAGAAATCATGGGCGATGGTATCCTGCAGCTGTCCGTGGAATTTCTTCACATACTCTGCCACGCTCTCCCTGTCATGGGCTTCCGTGGGCAGAACTACCGGCAGGGTCTTGACAAACATACCGGTACAATCCTGCAGCTCCGGCGCGGCCTCCCGTCCGTTGGAAGCCGTCAGATACATGGGATTTTCTTCTCTGGTGATCCGCTGCAGTACCTCTGCAAAAGCCGCATTCAGGTAGGTGGAGACTGTTACGCCGGCTGCGGCGCAGGCGTCATTGATCCGGGCCGCGGAGATCCTGGTCTCTGCCCGGCCTGTCTTCTGCTGATCCGGCTCCCGGGAATCGGGATAGCTGACGGCAGAGGCCCTGCCGATCAGTGCCTCATAGTAGCTTTCCGCATCTGCCCAGGCAGAACTGTCCGCCAGTTCTTTTTCATAAAGGGCAAAGTCGTAGGAGGTGATCTTCTCGCCCCGAAGCTCCTGCCCGTCATAAGCCCCCAGGATATCCCCCATGAGTACAGAAGTGGACAGGCCATCAAAAAGGGTATGATGCACATCCAGGAAAAGCCATACAGCATCTCCCGCCGTATAGACCCCGGCCCGGTAGAGTCTGTCCGTAAACAGATCAAAGGGCTGCACTTTGGCCTGGAAAAATTCTGCCGCCGGTTCTGTCTCCAGAACCTCCACTGTCACCTCTGCCGGCTCCTCGGGATGGGGCACCTGTACGATGTCATCCTCCACCCGGGCAAACCTTGTCTTCAGGGTGCTGTGGGCATCGATAGCAGAACGGACAGCTGCCGCCAGCCGTTCTGCATCCTTATCTGTAAATTTATAGACCGCCGGGGAATTGTACTGGGTCGTCAGCTGATTCATTTCCCAGTCAATATAGACACCCCGCTGATTTTCCGTGATGGGATAATATGTTCTTTCCTCATAGTGACGGAGAGAGAGCCCTGTCTGCTCTTCCGGTCCTGCCAGCAGTTCCGCGATGGCACGGATCGTCGGAGTCTTCATGAGATCCGCCGTCCTGATCTGCTGCTGCAGCCGGTCCTGGATGGAGGCCGACAGCTTCATGGCCTGAATGGAAGACATGCCCAGACTGATCAGGCTGCTGGTCACGCCAAAGCTTTCTGTATGCAGCAGATCCCTGACCAGATCAAACAGCTGCTGCTCCAGCTCTGTTTCCGGCGCCAGGATCTCCCCTGCCTCAAAGGCAGGCTCTGGCAGAGCCTTGTGGTCGATCTTGCCGCCGGGTGTCATGGGCATCTCATCCAGCTGCATATAGACAGTGGGCACCATGTAGTCCGTGAGGGATTCCGCCATGGCATCCCGCAGGGCATTTCTGTCGATCAGAGTGTCCGCTGTATAGTAAAGCACCAGCTGATCCTTTCTGACCTGGGCATTCACCTGACCAATGCCCGGATAGGCAGCCGCGCAGTTTTCGATCTCGCCAAGCTCGATACGGAAGCCCCGGAGCTTGACCTGGAAGTCGATACGGCCCAGATAATCCAGTTCGCCATTTTCATTGTAACGGGCCAGGTCGCCGGTCCGGTACATCTTCACGCCCGGCATAAAGGGGCATGCCACAAAGACCTCTGCCGTTTTCTCCGGCAGACGCCAGTAGCCCTCACTGATCTGGGGGCCCGCAATGCAGAGTTCTCCCGCCATGCCCTGGGGCAGCAGATGGCCGGACTGGTCACAGATGAAGGACCAGGTATTGGGTACCGGGCGGCCGATGGGGATCTCCATATCCCTGTCCTGATCGATCAGATGATAGGACGAACATACCGTAAACTCTGTGGGGCCGTAACCGTTGAAGAGTTTTGTATCTGTACGCTTGACCGGCATGAATTTCTCGCCGCCCAGCATGACATATTCCATGTGCAGATCATACTGATTGAGCAGCACCATGCCCATGGCGGTACTGGTGGTCATTCCGGTAATATGATTCTTCTCAATGTAGTCCGCAATGGCAGCGATATCCTTGCGCACCTCTTCTCCCAGGATGTGCACAGTGGCACCGGCTGCCAGGGGATAAAAGAGGTCAAAGGTCGAAGCATCAAAGGAAAAGCTGGGATGATGGACATTCTGCTTGCCGCATGTCAGGCCAAAGAGGGGGATCAGCCATGCAGCGCAGGCTGTGATGCCCCTGTGGGCGATCACAACGCCCTTGGGTTTTCCTGTGGAGCCGGAGGTATAGATCATGTAGGCATAATTCTCCGGCCCGGCAAGACTGGTAAAGCCTGCCGCCGGCGCGCTGCCGATCTCCTGCATGGCTTCCTCTGTCAGGACCACTCTGGCCCCGGAATCCTCCAGCATGTAGGAAATACGATTTTCCGGATAAGCCGGATCCACGGGAACATAGGCAGCGCCGGCCTTGTTGATGCCGAGAACTGCGGTCACAAATTCCTTCACACGGCCCATCTTAATGGCAACAAAGTCATTGGGTCTGACGCCGCCGGCAGCCAGATAAGCGGCCACTGCATCGGACTGACGGTCCAGCTCGGCATAGGTCATGCTGCCTGCGCTGTCTGTCACAGCGACAGCATCTCCGTGAGCAGATACCTGTTCCAGGAACAGGTCCACCCAGGTCTTTTCGCTGTCATATGCAAGGTCTTCTCCTGCAGAAAGTCCCAGGAGCTTCTCTTTTTGGGGATCAGAAACAAGCGAAGTCTCCCGAAGGTATTTCTTCGCTGTCATATGCTGTGCCATATTGGCCACCGACTCCGCCAGGGTCTGCATCTGCTCCCGGCTGTATCGAAGGCCGTCATATTCCACCTGGATCACATAGGTATCCGCTTCCGGCCAGACCAGAACAGAGACCGGCAGCTTGACAGTATCCAGTGTCAGCGCGATCCGCTCGGCGCCGGGAATGGAAAGGGTTTCCTCCACGCCGCCCTGATAGATGAACATGATCTCGCCCCTGCACCTGAACTTCTCTACCATCCGGGTGTAGGGATAGATATTATTTTCGATGGTTCCCTGCAGCTGGGCATGGAAGTTCTTCACATAGGCTTCCACAGTCTCCCCACCATGATTTTCTGTGGACAGGACCACAGGCAGGGTCTTGACAAACATACCCATGGCGGAAGAGAGCCTGGTATCCGCCTCACGGCCGTTGGAGACCGTCAGATACATGGGATTCTCTTCCCGGCTGATCCTGTAAAGGGCCTCCGCAAAAGCGGCATGCAGATAACTGGATACGGTGACGCCATATCTGCCGCAGGCCCGGTCGATCTCCTCCATGGGGATCCTGCACTCGATGGTGCCGGTCCGGACCCCATCCGCCTGCTTCGCCTCTGCATAGCTGACCGCATTGGCCTCTGCCAGCAGATCCCGGAAATAAGTCTCTGCCTTTTCATAGAAACCGCTGTCTGCCAGTTCTTTTTCATAGAGGGCAAAGTCGTAGGCATTGATCTCTTCTGTCTGCAGACCGCCGCCCTCATAAGCATGCAGGATCTCCTGATTGACGGCAGCCAGAGTCATACCGTCTGCCAGGATATGATGGATATCCAGGAAGAAATACACGGTCTCCCCGCAGGTGTAGACCTCTGCCCGGTAAAGGGTATCGTGCAGGAGGTCAAAGGGTCTGACGCGCTCCTGGAAAAATGCCGTCTCCGGTGCAGAAGCCAGGGCCTCTACCAGAACCTCTGCCGCTTCCTCATGGGGCACCTGTACGATGTCATTCTCCGCAATGCGGAATCCCGTTTTGAAGACCGGATGGGCATCGAGCACCTGCTTTACAGCTGCGACGAATCTGTCCACATCAAGTCCTGCAAAGCGATAGACCGCCGGCATATTGTACTGGGTGGTGTCCGGCTGCAGCTCCCAGTCGATATAGAGGCTGCGCTGGTTTTCCGTGATGGGATAATAAGGCTGCGGCTCTCTGTGCTGCAGTCTGATCTCACCGGCCTCCTCATGGCCTTCCAGGAAGGCAGCCAGCTCCCGGATGGTGGGATGCTGCATGAGATCTGCCACCCGGGCCCGCAGGGACAGCCTGTGATCCAGCGCGGCGCTGAAGCGCATGGCGATCAGGGAGCTCATGCCCACAGAGATCAGATTGCTGGTCACGCCGAAGCCATCCTGCTCCAGCAGCTCCTTTGCCAGATCGAACAGCTGCTGCTCCAGCTCTGTTTCCGGCGCAAGGATCTCTCCCGCCTCAAAGACGGGCTCCGGCAGGGCCTTGCGGTCCACCTTGCCGTTGGGATTCAGCGGCATAACATCCAGCTGCATGTATACTTCCGGCACCATGAATTCTGCCAGTGTCTCTGCCAGATGGGCCTTTAACTGTTCTTTTTCGATTTCTTCCTCTGCTGTATAGTAGCAGCACAGGCGGTCTTTCTTTACATCAACGATGATCTGGCGGATCCCCTGGAATGCTGCTGCCCGGTTTTCGATCTCTCCCAGCTCGATCCGGAGACCCCGGAGCTTGACCTGCTTGTCGATACGGCCCAGAAACTGGATGCCGTCATGGGCGCTCCAGCGGACCAGGTCACCGCTTCGGTAAGCCCGGACCGGCGTGCTGTCAGCAGAAGGCCGGAACAGGATGAATTTTTCCTCTGTAAGCTCCGGCCGGTTCAGATAACCCCGGGCCACACCTTCTCCTGCGATCAGCAGCTCACCGGCAGCGCCCCTGGGCAGCGGATTGCAGTGCTGATCGATCACATACAGCTGATAGTTGGCCAGAGGATAGCCGATATATTCGCCTTCAAAATAGCCCTTCACGTCATAATAGGTGGAGAAAAGGGAGCATTCTGTGGGGCCGTAAACATTCAGGAAGCGGAAATCAGGCGGTGTCACAGGCGGCATCTTCTCACCGCCGGTGCTCAGCACACGCAGGGAATGGTTCAGCTCCCGGATGATACAGCCGATCTGCGTGGTCAGGAAGGCCACTGTGATCTGCTGCTCCTCCATGTAGGCATTCATGCCATTCACATCCATACGCAGCTCATCGTCAAAGAGGTAAACAGCGGCGCCTGCCAGGACAGTGGGGTAAAGGTCGATCATGTGGGCATCAAAGCCGAAATTGGCATAGCCGGCCACCCTGTCCTCTGCCATCAGGCCGAACTCCGATACATACCAGTGACAGAAATTGGCAACGCCATAGTGCTCCAGCTCTACTGCCTTGGGCTTGCCGGTGGAACCGGAGGTAAAGATGATGACCAGTCTGTTATGGGCCTGTGGACTGGTCAGGGCAGCGATCTCCTCCTCAGAAGCCGCCGCAAGCTTCTCCAGGCTGCGGCTGTGGAAGGAGGCGCCTGCATAGGCAGGTAATTTCTCCTCCAGAAGGCTTCCCTCCGTCAGGATCAGACGAACCTCCGCATCCTCACACATGAAGGACAGACGTTCTGTGGGGAAGTGAGGATCCAGGGGCATATAGGCAGCCCCGTTCTTCATGATAGCCAGGGGATAGAGCAGCATAAGCTCGGAACGCCCGATCAGAACGCCCACATTTTCCTCCGGCTGCACCTGATAATTCTTCTGTAAATATACGGCCAGGTCATCGGTGATCCGGTCAATTTCTCTGTAGGTATAAGTCCTGTCCTGGAATACAAGGGCCGTCGCATCCGGCGTTTCCGCCACACGATCTTTGAAGATGGAGAGGATGGTCTCCTCCTGCTCCCGCTCCATGTGAGGACCGCAGCCCAGAGCCATCAACTCCTCTCTCTCCGCCTCATCATCCAGAAGAGAGATGTCCTTCAGCAGGGCATCCGGATCTGCCATCATATTGTGAATGGCTGCCCGCATGGCCTTCGCCAGCAGGACCATGGTCTCCCTGCTGTTGACTGCCTCACTGGATTCCAGGCGGATGACATAATCCGCTCCTTCGTTGTCAATGGCGACATCCATGTCATCCTGGATCTGCCGCCGGGGCAGTTCCGACATTTCAGAAACAGTGCCATCCAGCACCAGCTTCGGCTGCAGCCATTCTGCGGCACGGAAGTTAAAGGCGATCCTGGGGAAACTGCCGGTATCCTTCAGCAGATGATTGACGGGATAGACCGCATGGTAAAAGGTTTCCTGCAGTTCCCTGTCGATCCGCTCGGTCAGCTCTCTGACCCGCAGATCACCGGATACCTCCACTGCAGCAGAGACGATGTTGATAAACATACCGGCCACATTCTTTTTCTCAGCAGTATTGCGGCCGTGGTAGGCGGTTCCGAAAAGCACTCTGTCACTCCTGGTCAGGATGCTGATGGCGTGACAGAAGGCCGCATTAAAGAAACGGTCGATCCGGATGCGGTGCTTTTCGCAGAAGGCATCACAGGATTTCCTGTCGATCTTCTCTTTCACCAGCAGCATTTCGCCCTGCTTATTTCCATCGCCGCTGCTCAGGGACACAAATTCCTGTCCGCCGCATTTTTCCATGAAATATGCTCTGGCAGCTATGTATGCCGGCGTATCCGTCAGGCCAGCCTCCTGCTCCGCCAGTTCATAAAAGGCAAGCTCCTCCGGCTCTTCGGTACCCTGATAAAATCTGTCCAGGTCCTTTCTCGCAAGGTTCATGGCAGAAGTGTAGTCCGTGATCGTATGGTGGATGTCAAACAGAAGATAGTTTGCTTCTTCTGTTTCCGCGATCTCCACCCGGAGAAGGGGCTCTCCCTTCAGGAGATCAAAGGGGCGCACAAAGCCATCTGCCAGATAGGCATCCAGCTCCTGTTTTGTACATCTGCGTCTGACCACAGGGATCTCCATTTCCGCATCCGGCCACTGCAGGGGGCTGCCGCTTTCGTCGATCTCGTAGCGGTTTCGGCAGATCGCCCTGGCGGCGATCAGGTCCTTCCAGGCGGAAGCCAGCCGGTCCGGATCGACTGCGTCATCCAGTCGAACCATAAAGGGCAGGTTGTACTGCGTGGAATCCGGAAACTGCATACATTCCATAAAGACGCCCAGCTGGGATTGCGATAAGGGATATTTCTTCATATGTCAACACTTCTCTTTCCTGTTTTTATGTAAACTCGTGCAAACAAAACGCACTCTATCATATCCTACCATTTTTCAGGCGCGTACACAATAAAAAACCTCCATGGTACGTTGCATACCATGGAGGTTTTTTATTTCAGGATCCCCGCCAGGGTCTCCATCAGTTTTTCGATGTTGATGGGCTTTGGCACATAGCCGCTCATGCCTGCTTCCCGGGCAAGATCCCGGTCCTGATCGAAGGCATTGGCTGTCATGGCAATGATGGGAATGCCGGCGATCTCCGGATCCTCCATCCGGCGGATGGCCTTTGTGGCATCATAGCCGTTCATGATGGGCATCTGGATATCCATCAGGATCAGGTCATACTGCCCGTGCTCTGCTTTCTGCATCATTTCCACTGCCACGGCGCCGTCTTCCGCCACATCCACCCGGAAGCCTACCTCCTGCAGGATCTCACAGGCGATCTCCTGGTTCAGCTCATTGTCTTCTGCCAGCAGGATCCGCTTTCCTGTGAAATCCATCTGTGTCACTTCCTCCGCAGGCTGCTCTTCTGCCGCATAAGGCTGGGACAGCACTTCCCGCAGTTCCGACATGAAGATAGGCTTAGCGATGAAATGGGTCACGCCGGCCTCTCTGGCCTCTGTTTCGATCTCACTCCAGTCATAGGAGGAAAGGATGATGATGGGCCTGTCCTCTCCTATGATCCTGCGGATCTGGCGGACCGTCTCGATGCCGTTCATATCCGGCATGAGCCAGTCTATAATGTAAACGGAGAAAGCATCCTCTCTCTCACAGGCATATCTGGTGCGGACCACGGCTTCCTTGCCGCTGGAAGTCCATTCCGGCCGCATGCCGATGTCGGTCAGCATCTTGCAGACGGAAATACAGCAATCCATATCATCATCCACCACCAGAGCGGAGGCTCCCTCCAGCTCCGGAATGGGTTCCGCAACGATCCTGCTTCCGCTTCTTCTGAAATGCAGTTTGACAATAAATTCACTGCCCTGCCCCAGCTGGCTGACCACATCAATGGTACCACCCATCATATCCACGATATTCTTGGTGATGGCCATACCAAGGCCGGAACCCTGGATGCCGCTGACAGTAGCTGTCTGCTCCCGTTCAAAGGGCTCAAAGATATGCTGGATAAACTCCTGGCTCATGCCGATGCCGGTATCCTTGATCCGGAAGACATAGGCCGCATAGTCCGACCGGCTGTCCTCTTCCTGGGCCACCCGGATGCTGACCTGGCCGCCGGGCTTTGTGAATTTCATGGCATTGGACAGGATATTGAGGAGCACCTGGTTCAGCCGCAGCTTGTCACAGATCACATCCTCATCCGTCATATCCATGACATCTATGAAGAAGTCCAGATTCTTGGCTCTGATGTCCGACTGGACAATGGTCCGCAGGTCATGCAGGACATCCGGCAGATGCACTTCTTTCTCTTCGATCTTTACCTTGCCGCTCTCGATCCGGCTCATATCCAGCACATCATTGATCAGAGACAGCAGGTGGTTGGAGGAAACCTGGATCTTGCTCAGGTAATCCTTCACCCTGTCTTTGTCATCGATATGGGTCGCCGCCAGAGAGGTAAAGCCGATGATGGCATTCATGGGAGTCCGGATATCGTGGGACATGGAATTCAGGAAGGTGGTCTTGGATCTGTTGGCATGCTGCGCCGCGTTCAGAGCATCCTCCAGGATCTTCTGCCGGGCCTCCTGCTCTGCCACCAGTTCACTGGTATTTCTGAAGCCGAGCGCCCAGTTTTCATCTCCTTCCTCCGTACGGGCACGGGCAAAAGCCATCTGATGATATTCCGTGGTACCGTCTGCCAGGATCCTTCTGTAATCTACGGTATAGATGCCATTCTCCGGAATGTTTGCCCGCAGATGCTCTACAGACACCTCTTTTCTTACCCGTTCCCGGTCCTCCTCTGCCACAAACCTTTCGATGTAGTCTGCAGCTGCCTGCCGGAAATCAGAGGTCCCCTCCAGCAGGGCCAGTGCCTCCGGTGTAGCTTCCCCGGTGGAATCCCGGTATTTTCCCATGGAATAGTTCTTTGTGTGAATGATAAAGAGGCTGTGGTACTCATGGCTGAGGCCCACGATCATGGAAAGGTCATCTGCCTGCTTCCTGTGGATCTCCTGCTGGCGTTTTGTGATCTCATCAATATTCCGGAAACCGGCCACCAGCCTCAGGGCTTCCCCTTCCGCGGACATCCGCACATAGTAGCCTTCAAAATAATGAATCCTGCCATCAATCAGAGCCCGGTAAGTGTAGGTCAGCTTTTCCTGCCCCGCAAACACGCTCTGCAGATGCTCCCGCCGGAACTGCTGCAGGAAAGGCGCTTTATCCTCCGGATGTACCCTGTCTCTGATGTAATTCCCCAGGATATCCGTGTAGGAAAATTCTTTCGTCTCTTTGGTGATCTCCGCTGTGACATAGCCCTCCAGCTTGATGATCTCTGCCCGGTCCCTCTCAGGATCAATGGTAAATACATTCAGGTAATCTCCGCAAAGGGCATTGATGATGACAGACTGGTTCCGAATCTTCTGCAGCTGCTTCTCGCTGGCGGAATAGGCCGCTTCCATCCTCCGGTTGTTTTCCCGGTCCTGCTGAGAAGCACGATAGAGATAGCCGCCATCCAGCAGCAGGATCAGCAGCAGAGATACCAGAAGGATCAGGGGGATATTCCAGTCAGTCCCGCCGCCTGACAACATCTCTGACGGGATCGCTGCCACTACCTGCCAATCCGTATTTTTCTCCAGATGGGCGTAGGCGAAATAACACTCCTCTCCGGAGGCATTGTTTGCGGAAAAGGCACCGGAGGCATTGTTTTTCATGGCCTCCTTCAGCTGATCCGTATCCACCGTTCCCCGGTTATAGGAGTAAATATAGCTGAAGAAATCTTCATTTTTCATGCTGCCGGGCTTGATCACATAGGAGCCGTCCGCATCGATCAGGGCTACATCCGCAGTGTCCCCATACTCTGTGGGGAAGGTCCAGCGTTCCTCCAGGGAAGAGACCGGCACCACATACATAAGGATGGCTGCCCGGGGGGTATCGCCCTCATCGTAAAGTGTAACGATATTGCAGAAAGCCACTGCATAGCTGCCGGTCAGAGGATCATTGTATCTTCTGGTGATGGAGATCTCACGATCCTCCGCAAGGGCATCGAAGATCCCCTGAAAACCGTCCCGGCTGTAGTCCAGACTGCGGTTGGAAGGGTCCGAAGCCCTTCCCCGGGAAGCCAGACCGGTCAGATCATCCTGCCAGATGAGCTGGGCAGAGGTATCCTCGGCAATGGCTGCCGCGCCGATCTCATCTATGGCCTCCTCCATGGTCATATGCCGGTCCGCAATGACAGAAGCCCACATATCGCAGATGGCCTGGCTGTCTTCCAGATAGTTGCTGGCAACCTCCTCCAGGATCACAGTGGTATCCTGAAACTGCTGCCGGTTCTCCTCTGCGGCCTCCTGGCCGGCGGTTCGGACATAGACCAGCACAGATACAGCTACCACCAGTATGATTATGCAGTTGAGGATCACTAACGCGATTCGCTTCATAGGCTTCCCTCTGCTTCTGTTTTTACTCTGCCCTTTTTCACAAAAGTCTCAACTTTCCTGCACTTAGCAGTCCGGCGGAGAACTCTGATGTAGGAAATTCCTTATGCAAACTTCCCACATCACCCTATCCGTAATGCATTCATCTGCACCACAATTACTCCGCTGTCAGAAACTCCTGCAGTTTTTCTTCTGCCGCAGCAGTATCACCACCGGGAATATACAGGTCGATGGAATCCGTGAAGATCTGCTCATCCATGACGCTGATCCCTTCCGCAGACGCGCAATAGGTCTCCTGGTCTGTCTGCAGATAGGGGAATTCCTCCCTGCCGTTGACCAGGTTGGAAGTCGGCAGATGCTTGATCTCCTGCAGCACCAGCATCTCCTCATCGCTAAGGAGGAATCTGGCGAATTCATTGACCAGATCCAGCTGCTCTGTCTCCTTGTAAATGCCCATGCTGAGGCCGCCCAGCTGCATGGTGTAGGGGGCTTTACTCTCATCATAGACAGCCGGAACAAAGGCATAGGAGAAGGGATTTTCAGAGAAAGTCTCTGACTTGGCCTCTCTCTTGGCCGCGCCGCTGTAGGTGCTCTCGCCGGCGGAGATCATGGGAATATCTCCTTCGAAGAATCTGAGAAGAAGTGCCTCGTAATTGTCGTCCAGGCTGTCGCCTTCCAGGTTCAGATCCCCTGCGTCATAAAGAGCTTTTTCCTCCTCCATGCATTCCGCAAAGGCCGTTTCCTCATCTTCTCCTGCCAGAAGCTTGTCCATGTAGTAACCGGTAAAGCTCCGGCCCAGGTGGCCGGAATTGGTATAGAGAGGCTGCTCATAGCCGGCTTCCTTCAGCTGCTCCAGACATTCCTTCAGTTCTGTATAATTGGTGGGAACCGCAATGTCATTTTCCTCAAAGAGATCCAGATTGACGATATAGCCAAAGCTCTGGGTATACAGGGGGATCAGCAGCTGCTGTCCGTCCACCTGTCCTGCCTTCAGCAGTTCCGGATCCAGGTGGGAAAGATCCAGACCGGCATCTGCCGCATCCTCCGCATAGGTCGTCACATTTTCCACATCCGCCATCAGACCTTCGCTGTCGGTAAATTCCGGATTCCACCACTCCAGCAGGAAAATATCCAGATCCTGCCCTGTGGCGCATTTATTGGAAAGGTCATTGTGGGTGTCGGAAAGCTGGGAATATACGACCTCCACATTTGGATAATACTGCTGGAAATCCATCGCCACCTGATCCAGGGCTTCAAAATTGCCCCAGCCGCCTACCACATTGATGGTGGCGCTGATGTCTGTATCCAGAGCCGGTGTAAAGCCTTCCGAAGCAGAGGCTTCTGCCTCAGCGGTCTCTTCCGCCTCTTCTTCTGCCTCCTGTGTCCCAGCCTCGCTGCCGCCTGCCGAAGAAGCATCTTCTGTACTGCCGCAGGCTGTCAGGCCCAGCAGCATGGCTGCTGTCAATAAGATCGCTGTTTTTCTCTTCATACTGTCACCTCATCTGATCCACGCAGGATCCCTGTATACACAAATGTCTCCGGACAGGAACCTTATCCTGCCATCTCAGGTATCCCATTTCATTTTCCCAGGGCTTCTTTGATGGTCTGCGCCGTTTCCTCATAGCAGGCCTCTACGGCCGGCCATACTTCTCTGGCATGGGCGATGTCCTTACCGCCCCGCAGGTCCTCTGTCAGATCACTGACCAGCGCCCGCAGACGCTCTATGGAAAGATTGGCACAGACGCCCTTGGCCGTATGGGCTGCCGCAAAGGCTCCTGTCATGTCATCCTTTTCCATACATTCCTTCAGCTGCCCGAAGGATCCGTCCTTCAGGAAAAGTCCCAGGAATTTTTCCACTCTTTCCGGTTTCCTCATGCGGCTCAATGCATCATCATAGTCGCCGCCGATCATCTCATATATTGTTTTTGTGTCCATTTTTCTCCTCCCATGATCTGCTGCCGGATCCTGCCGGCAGATTTCTCTCCTGATCTCTTTCTATCTGCTATCTGCTGCCTGCGCTCTACAGGCTTCGTATCATTTTAAACAGTTTCTCCAGATCCAGCGGTTTCTCTATGAAATCATTCATCCCGGCTTCCGCTGCCTGCCTCCGGTCCTCTTCACTGACGCTGGCTGTCATGGCAACGATGGGAACGGCCGCCGCCCCGCTCTTTGCCATGGACCGGATCTGCCGGGTGGCCTGAAAGCCATCCATGACCGGCATCACCAGATCCATCAGGACCAGATCATAGGTGCCTTCCGGACTGCTGCCGACCTTTTCCACGGCATCCCTGCCGTTTACCGCCTCCTCCACAGCGATGCCGCTGTCCTCCAGCAGTTCCCGTACGATCTCCCGGTTGATGTCATTGTCATCCACCAGCAGGGCCTTTTTTCCCGCCAGTCTGACGGTCTTCCCCTGCTCCCTGGCTGCTTCCTCCGGATCCTCACCGGTCAGTCCAGCCTCTCTGTTGAAGGGACTGTCCTCAATGAGGCCCGCCAGTTCTGCCACAGCAGGCTGGATCCGGGAAACACAGTCGGCCACCCTGTCTGCATCCGCTGCATGGATCCGGATCAGCTCCAGACCGCCGGAAACCGTACCCAGGGCTGTTCTGAAATTGTAGCTGATGTCGGAGAAATATTTGCTTTTCATTCTCTCTACATCCAGCTGCATCTCCAGGATCTTCATCTGGCTGCGGATCAGATCATTGTTGTCTCTGTCCACAGCGGTCTGCCCGCCCGGCATGGTGAATTTCACATCCATGCTGACCCCCAGGCACTTCAGGATCTGCTCAAATTCATCAAAGGAAAGGGTTCCCTTATTCATCTTTTTGCTGAGATTCTGGGGAGATTGCCCCACTCTTCTGGCGATCTCCGCCAGACTGACCTTCAATTCTTTGCTGAGTTCTCTTACGGTATCCGGTAAATACATGATGCCTCCATCCTGCGGCGCAAATGAGGAAGAACCTTTTTGCGCTTATAATGATGCTGCTCCACTGAAGTTTTTATCCCACTATGGGAACATTTTTGTGATTAACTTTTGCTTGTATATTAACCCTAAAGTTCATTTGCGTCAATGTTTATATCGACCTTTTGTGTTATAAAAAACACCCATGGTACATCGCGTACCACCACAATTTTATGGTACTACACCTGACTTCGCCTTGCAGCTCTGCATAAGTTCGAAGACGGAAATCAATAGATTTCCTGTCTCACTTATCCCGTCAGGCTGACATCATAAAGATGCGCAGCCATCCGGACAGGATCACTGCGCATCTCTTATCTTCTTGATCTCTTCATTTCTTCTTTCTCTGCCGTCGGAGTCACTGCGTCAAAGGCCAGGATCCGCCCAGCATTTTTTCAAATTCATCCTTCGGCACGGGCTTGGAGTAATAATAGCCCTGGATGGCATCACAGCCCAGTTTCTTCAGCAGCTCCACCTGCTCTTCCGTCTCCACGCCTTCCACAACGGCCTTCATGCCCAGCTCATGGATCACCTGTAGCATGTGCCGCATGATCATCTCTCCTCTGACTGTGCCCACATTGTCTGTCAGGCTCTTGTCCAGCTTGGTGACATCAAAGGGCAGTATGCCCAGGCTGGTCAGAGAGGAATAGCCGGAACCAAAGTCATCCATGTGCAGGGGAAATCCCTCTTCCTTCAGCCGCTCCATCAGATGTCCGATCTGCTCATTCAGAAAAGCTGCGCTCTCCGTGATCTCGATGGGCACCATGTCACAGGTGATGCCGGCTTCCCGGACCATCTGCTCATAAGCTGCGGCGGTACCGGATCCCAGCAGGGTCGTCCGGGACATATTGACAGAGATGGGAACGCAGGGCAGACCCTGCTCCTGCCACTCTTTCTGCAGGCGGCAGACCTGGCGGAACATGCACGCATCCACCTGGGCGACCAGTCCGTCCCTTTCAAACAGGGGAATAAAGAGGTAGGGTGCCCTGTAGGTACCGTCTGCCATTTTCCAGCGGACCAAAGCCTCTGCCCCCACGATCTTTCCCCTCACAGGATCAACCTTTGGCTGGAACCAGGGTTCGAATTCTCCTGCTGCCAGCGCCCGGGAGAAATCTGCCTCTATCATCTGCTCCTGTCGGTGCTTCTGGGCCAGGGGGCCATTGTAAGTACCTACCTGCCGGTCATAGGAATTCTTGACCGCATCCAGGGCACTGATGGCCCGGTCACAGATCCTGGACACTTCCAGGCTGTGATCCACATCTTCATAAATACCCATGCGGATCCTGATATTTTCTACGGCACCTATCTTCCTGTGTCCCGCCATGATCTTTTCCATGATCTCCGCAGCCGGAATCTTGTCACTGGTGAAAAGGCCCAGAAAACGGTCTGCGCCGTAATGTCCCGCAAGGCCATCCTCTGCCTGGGACTGCTGCCGCAGATTGTCTGCTATGGCCGTCAGAACCTGGTCTCCTACTGCCTCGCCATACACGCTGTTGATCATCTTGAAATCACGGATGTCCACTACAAACAGGGAATAGGCCTGGTCCGGGTGCTCCCGCAGACGCCGGCCTGCATAGTGATAGAAGGCCTGCCTGGTATAAAGCCCGGTCAGGTCATCATACTCGATGGATTGAATATCAGCAGCAGCTTCTCGCATGCGGATGATATTGCGGATTCTTCCGAACATGACAACAGGGTTGTAGGGTTTCTCCAGGAACTCCACTGCCCCCAGCTCCATGCAGCGGGCTTCCGTATCCGCATTTTCATCTGCTGTCATCACGATCACGGGCACAGCAGAAAGCAGAGCATCTCCCTGCACCCGGCGCAGGAACTCAAAACCATCCATCACAGGCATCTGCAGGTCCAGCAGGATCACAGACAGCTCCTGATGATACTGCTCCAGCAGGGCCAGACCCTGCTGACCGTTTTCGGCCTCCAGCACTTCATATCGCTCCTCCAGGATATCATTCAGAATCTCCCGGTTCATTTCATTATCTTCAATGATGAGGATCTTTCTCATCCGTCTCTCCTCTTTCGTATGCAGGTCATAAATCGTCCGGCTCTGTAAAATGCCCGAACCTCAGATTTAGTATAACAGATTTTATCCATCTGCGATATAAAAACTTCGCCGTCCGTTTTCGGATTTCAGCCAATGATTTCAGCCAATTCTCTAACTGATCCGGATCCGCAGGGTATGCAGATAGGGGTTGCTGCTGTAGGAAAAGCTGTTGTCCAGGCTATAGCCGGCCCGCAGAACGATCTCTCCCAGCCGGTAGGGATCATTGAGGGCCTCCAGCAGCTGTGCTTCCACCGTCTCATCCGCGCAGAGCAGATCCACCAAAGCTCCCTGAGCGGCGATCTGGTCTGCCAGAGCCTCATCGCTGTATTCCCACAGGACCCTGCCGCTTCTGTAGTAATAGTTGCAGTCTGTGGCAGTACTTTCCGGCATCTCTTCTCCCTCCCCCGGAAAATGGGAGCTCGCCATCTGACCGCTGGTCACGGCAAACCAGTCCCGTCCGGGCTGATCATCCTCATGATCATCCCAGGTCACATCGAAATAATAGATCTGCCCCTCCAGCACAGCCGCATTCCATGCGTGATTTCCGGTAGTTCCGTCTGTATCTGTGGCAGTCCCGGAGATCATTTCCGCTGAGATGCCTGCTTTCCGGAGCAGATAGGCAAAGGCTCTGGCATAGCCGCCGCAGACGCACTGCCGGTTGATCAGGGCACCATAGATATCCTGATCACTGCCATCTGCCGAAGAAGCATAGGTGATATTATTGCAGAGCCAGTCATGGAGCAGCATGGCAGTCTCATAGTCTCCCGCATCTGCCGGAATACCGGACAGGATGTCGGCGGCAGTTGCTTCCACCTGGGCTCTCTTTTCACTTACATTGTCATATTTCAGAGGGAGCTCCAGAGAATTGAATCCCAGAGAGGAGGAATAATAGGTAGCTTCCGAGACCCAGAAATAGTCCGGCTGTCTGCGGATCTTTTCCAGGGCAGCAAAGGCCTGCTCCTCAGAGACATTATAAAGCTCCACTTTTTCCTGCTGTTGCTCTACCGCAGCCTTCACCATTTCATATACCGGATCATTTTCCGCCGCATCCTCTCCCGGCAATACTGCGGAAGCCTCCGAAGCCCCGGATGTCTCCTCCTGCGGGGCATCCGAATCCTGCGCTCCACCGTCTTCCTGCATGCCGCTGCCTCCCTGCGCTTCGGATGCTGCATCACTCTCCTGCAGACTTCCCTCCGTGGATGCATCACCTGCAGCCGATCCTTCCTGCCCGGCTGCAGCTGTCTGATCGCCAGTGTTCACTGTTTCAAAGCTTTCCGCAGAAAACAGCCGCTGCAGAATATCCAGATTGCCGGTCTGCTGCAGGAACAGCAGGGCAGCCAGAAGAATGCAGAGCAGGACCAGCAGAAAATTTACTGCCGCGCCGCCCCGGCTGCTTTTTTTATGCAGTTTGTTCCCCTGTTTCTGTCTGTCGCCCATCCTGTATCGGCCTTTCTCTCTTTTCCTTCTGTCTTTCTCCGGCATTTTCTCTGCCCCGGCAGAGTATGCACATCGTTTTTTTGGGGCATCACACCCTGCCCCGGCAGAGCATATATGCTGTTCTTTCATATCACAATCTGCCCCGGCTAAGCACATATACTGTTCTTTCATATCACACTCTGCCCTGGCTAAGCATGCGCATGTTTTTTCGGCATACTGTCCTGCCGGGCTCTGTGGATCGGCTTTTTGCATCACGCATTTTCCCGGCAAAGCACATATGCTGTTTTTTGGCACCGCACTCTGCCCCGGCTAAGTCTGCAGGCATTTCCAGCATCATGCTCTGCCGGAATCCATATGCCGGCTGTCCTGTCATCATACTATATCTCCGGCCGGCATGGCAATATTACAGTATAGAAAGTCTGTACGCGGCACATACCGCATGATTCCTGCCGCCCGGCATATAATCATTTCTATGGCCTGTCGCGTTTGCAATTCCTTCCGTAACCGATCCGGCCGGAACGGACATGATTCCTCGCTGCACTCGGAATCACCACATTTTATGATATAGACGCCTGACTTCGCCTTGCTGCTCTGCATAAATTCGAAGACGGAAATCAATAGATTTCCTGTCTCACTTATCCCACAATTCCACCAACGAAAATTGTGTACTCTATGGGGCTCCTACCCCAATCGCACACAATTTTTGTTGGTTCGCCATAGTCTGAAACCGTTCGCAGCAAACTCTGAAGGGCTTTCTGCGCCCATTTCCAGCCCATGGACTCACGCGTATCATAAAGAAGGCCATGACCGCAGACAGTCTCTGTGATCACAGCCTCATTCTCATTGCACACTATATATGCCGGTTGCCGCATGGCAATCCATTACACCATACATGTCGGTGTCCCTTCGACACCGCCTGTCTCATTTATCTTTTGCGGGAGATGGCCAGCTTTGCCTTCTCCGCCATCACTTCCGCAGTCAGGCCATAGGCTTCCAGCACCAGGGCGGCCTTGCCGCTGCGGCCAAAGGCATCATTGACGCCGTGCCGGATCACCGGACAGGGGCAGTTCTCAGAGCAGTAAGCCGCTACGGCTTCTCCCAGTCCACCGATGATATTGTGCTCCTCGGAAACCACGATGGCGCCGGTCTCCTCTGCCGCCTTGCTGAGGATCTCCCCATCCAGAGGCTTGATGGTATGCATGTCGATCACTCTGGCAGAGATACCCTCTTTTGCCAGCTGCTCCGCAGCCTCCAGAGCCATCTGCACCATGATACCATTGGCCACAAGCGTCACATCGCTGCCGTCCCGCAGCTGAGCGCCCTTGCCGATCTCAAATCTGTAACCTGCTGCCTTCTCTGTTACCACTTCCACCGGATTCCGGCCCAGCCGCATGTAAGCCGGCTTTTCATAGTGGATCAGAGCCTCCACTGCTGCCCGCATCTCATAGGCATCGCAGGGGCAGAGCACCGTCATGCCGGGAATGGCCCGCATCAGGGCATAGTCCTCAACACACTGGTGGGTAGCGCCGTCCTCCCCCACGGAAAGGCCGCCATGAGAACCAATGACCTTCACATTGAGACCGGTGTAGCCGATGGAATTTCTCACCTGCTCCCAGGTCCTGCCGGAAGCAAACATGGCAAAGGTATGGGTGAAGGGTTTGTAGCCGCAGGTGGCCATACCGGCTGCAGCGCACTGCATATTGGCCTCGGCGATGCCCATGTCAAAAAATCTGTCCGGATGGGCCTCCCGGAAATATTTGGTCATGGTAGCCCCTGCCAGATCCGCGTCAAAACAGATCACCTCGGGATATTCATTGGCAAGTTCTGCCAGCGCCTTGCCGTACGCTTCTCTTGTTGCGATCTTCTCTGCCATGATCATCCCTCCAGTTCTCTGAGCTGTGCCTCCAGCTCAGCCTTGGCCTGCCGATACTCTTCCTCACTGGGCGCCTTGCCGTGCCAGCCGGCTACATTTTCCATGAAGCTGACGCCCTTGCCCTTGACGGTCTGCGCCAGGATCATGGTAGGCTGTCCCTTGGTGGCTCTGGCCTCCTCCAATGCTGCATGCAATGCGTCAAAATCATGACCATCGCAAACGATAGCATGAATGCCGAAAGCCTCAAATTTCTGATCCAGGGGCTCCAGGGGCATGATCTCCTCTGTGGGGCCGTCGATCTGCAGACCATTTACATCTGCGATCATGCAGAGATTGTCCAGTTTATATTTGTGTGCGGCCATCATGGTCTCCCAAACCTGACCCTCCTGCAGCTCGCCATCGCCCAGCACAGCATAGACTCTGAAATCCTTACCGCTCTGCTTTGCCGCCATGGCCATGCCGGAAGCAGCAGACACGCCCTGTCCCAGGGATCCCGTGCTCATATCCACGCCGGGGATGCTCATCTCCACATGACCGGACATGTGGGCATCCACCCGCCGGAACTCCTGCAGTCTCTCCATGGGGAAATAGCCCTTCATGGCAAGAATGCTGTAAACAGTCGGGGAACAGTGGCCCTTGGACATGACGAAGCGATCCCTGTCCGGATCCGCCGGATTTGCCGGATCCACCTTCATCTCCCGAAAATACAGCTCTGTGATCAGATCCGCGCAGCCCAGGCTGCCGCCGGGATGACCGGAGGACGCATTGTAGATCATGGTCAGGGCATGCAGTCTTGCCTCTGCAGCCTTACGTTTCAAAAATACGGTATCCACACTCATTTTTTCTGCTCCTTTGCCCCGGAGCCGCGCATGTGCCGCGCTGTTCCTGATGGGGCGGTTTTTCTCTTTTGTTCTTCTGTTCTTCCGCGCTTCTGCACTTTTGCTCTTCCGTGCTTCTGCAATAGCCCGAATGCCAGCCTTTTTCAAGCCTTATCCAAACACCACCTGTGACAGCCCGGATGTCGACCTTTTTCAAGCCTCATCTGTTATAGCACAGGAATTGTGCAAACTCAATCCAAAACTTCACCAAAATTTACTCATTAAAATTGCCTTTATTAGAATTTTCCCACATGTTACTATACACCAATTCCGAGTAGCATGGATTTATATGTTCTTTAAGTATCCAACGAATTCGAATCCAGCAAAAAGTCCGAAAGCGACAGCATAAGATAGCCTTTATCGGTGCGTCTGGCTACAATTGGCCGGTCGACGATAATGATTTTCTTAAAGGAATCCGCAATGTTGTCCAATGATTTCGCTTCCTGTGCAAATTTTTCTTCATCACGGATATCATAAGCGGACTGAATATAATATCGGTTGCTTCCTTTGTTAGCAACAAAATCGACCTCAAGCTGTTTGCGGGAACTTCCTTCGCGAATTTCCACCATACCGATATCGACCTGATAACCTCTGAATCGGAGCTCATTGTAAATTACATTCTCCATAAGATGGGTAAATTCCACCTGGCGGAAATTTAGTTTTGCATTGCGCAGACCTATATCTTCAAAATACAGTTTATATGGCGTTCCTATATATGCTTTCCCCTTTACATTATATCTTATCGCTCTGTCCAGAATAAATGCCTCTTTCAGACAGCCAATATACTTTCCGATGGAATCAGCGCTTAAATTGATCTTTTTCTCCGACTGAAAGCGTTTTTCCAATTTAGTTGGATTCGTCAGAGTTGAAATTCCGGATGCAAGAATATCGAAAAGCTCCGAGAGTGCTTCCGTATTTTTAATTTTATTGCGATCGATCACATCTTTAAGATAGGTCTTTTCAAGCTGTGCAGTCAGATAAGCCATTTTCTCCTCTTCACTCTTTGCAAGAACACAGCGGGGGAGTCCTCCAAAGGTCATATACTCATCAAGCCGCCGCTCCACGTCCCCGCCCAGATAGCCATAATATTCCGAAAAAGATAAGGGAAGTATATGGATCTCATCTCCACGTCCTCTGAACTCGGTGATCACATCCGAGGACAGGAATTTCGAATTGCTGCCGGTGACATAGATATCGATATTGCCCATGGCCAGATAGCCGTTCAGCACAAATTCGAAAGCATCCAGACGCTGAATCTCATCCAACAGCAGATAATATTGCCCCTCCGAAGAGATACAGCTGCCAATATAATTCATAAATTTGCGATAATCCACTTTTCGTCCATGAATCTCAAGTTCAATCAGATCTTCACCTATTTTCCCCAGATCCAGAGCGGAGTCAAAGGCAAAGCGAATAATATGGGAAGCCTCGATGCCGGACGAGAGCAGATAATCATAAAAAATAACATTCATCAAATAAGACTTTCCCGAGCGGCGTATACCGGTAATCACTTTTACAGAATCATTCCCTATACGGCTCACAAATCGATTCAGATATTCATCTCTTTTAATCATTTCATCCACTCCATGTCGTTCGGAATTTTTGCCGCATACGGCGTTTTTGACGATTGAATTATATCTCATACCGCGAACCGCAGCAACAGTATATTTGGCATTTTTTCTACAGAGCCACACCTGCAGAAAGCATTTGCCGACCTGGCGGGATAAGTGAGACAGGAAATCTATTGATTTCCGTCTTCGAACTTATGCAGAGCAGCAAAGTGCAGTCAGTAGTTTGTATCATGAATGGCGGACACATGGTTTTTTTGCTACCTATTGCCATAAGAATCCAGTATAATAAAAACATTCATGGTACATCGCGTACCACCACAATTTTATGAGGTCTCCGACCAGCAACAATCGAAAGGATTTTATTTATGAAAATACTCGCTCTGGAATCCAGCACCAGCGCTGCCAAGGCCATGCTTTATGACACAGACACATCAGAGGCACGGGTGGTGACCCGGCCTTACGGCAGTCTGGTGGACGGGATCCGTCCGGACCCGGCAGCCGTATATAACCTGAGCATGGCCGCCGGCAAAGAAGCTGCTGCCGGACAAAAAGCGGACCTGATCGCCCTTGGCGCTACCTGGCACGGGGTCGGTCTGTTCACCCGGTCCATGGAACCGGCAGGCCCCCTCCTTTCCTGGGCCGACACTTCCGCTGCCGGGCTCTGTCTGGAACGCAGGAAAGATCCTGCCTGGTGCAAAGATTTCTATCAGGCCACCGGCTGCACCATTCATGCCTCCTATGCTTTCTTCAAGCTGCTGCAGTTAAAAAAAGAAGGTACGGACCTGAGAAAATATCTGATCGGTGATCAGGGCAGCTACAATCTGTACCGATTGACGGGACATTTCGCCACGACCGCCTGCATGGCTTCCGGTACCGGGTATTATGCTCTGAACAGCACTGCGGAGACAACTCACAGCGAAAAGGATTTCGACAGCAGATATTACATTCTGAACAGTGCCACTGAAGAAACGCACTACGAAAAGGATTGCGTCAGCAGGTATTATGCACTGGACAGCACTGCGGAGACAACTCACAGCAGAATGACTTCCAGCCGTGGATCTTATGCCCTGGACGGTGCCGCAGAACATCCACATGACGAAAGAGCAGAGGATCCTTGCAGGCAGAATGCATCAACCACCCGGATATTATCGAACAGCTTTGAAAAAACAGCGGATTCTTATAAGCAGGACAAGTCACCAGCCGGGACAGGAGGCAGCCCACAGGAGATAAACCCGCAGGAGATAAAGTCGCAGAAGATAAACCCACAGAAGAAAGAGCCGCAGCCGGCAGGCAGCTATCACGCAGGTCTGCTGCGGGAGCTGGAACTCACAGAAGATCAGCTGCCGGAAATCGCAGCCTGGGATCAGACCTTTCCCCTTTCCCCGGAAGGTGCAGAGGCTCTGGGACTGCAGCCCGGGATCCCCGTGCTGGCAGCCAATGCAGACGGCGGTCTGAACCAGATCGGCGCCGATGGCATGGAACCCGGTGTCATGACCTTCTCCATGGGTACCAGCGCCGCCCTTCGTATGACAGTTCCCGGGCCCTGCCTGTCCCCGGCCATGGAAACCTGGTGCTATCGGTCACCTTTGGGATATCTGGCCGGGGCTGCTGTCTCCGGCGGCTGCAACTGTATCGACTGGCTGCGGCAGAAGCTGGCACCGGACCGGACCTACGAAGAACTGGAGAGTACCGGACCTCCCTCCATGGATACGCCCCTTTTCATGCCCTACCTTTTCGGGGAACGCAGTCCCGGCTGGGATCCCTCCCGTCTGGGCTCCTTCTTCCGTCTGCGGGGGGATCATGACATCCGGGATCTCTACCGGGCCGTACAGGAGGGCCTTCTGCTGCAGATGTACCTCTGCTATGAAACCCTGACAGGGACGGCAGGTAAGCCTTCCGCCATCCGCCTCTCCGGCGGCATCCTTCGCTCAGAGACCTGGATGCAGATGGCTGCGGACCTCTTCCGACGGCCCATTGAGATCGATGCAGCGGAGCAGAGCTCCCTTCTGGGATCTGTAAAAACAGCAGCGCTGGCTGCAGGAAGACCCCTGCCGCCCAACAGGAACAGACGGCTTCTGCAGCCGGACACAGACAAGGCACAGCTCTATCAGGAAAAGCTGGAACTTTTCCGGAAATATTACGAGGTGGAACATGTATGAGATAGGACTTTACGGCCTGGGGGTCATGGGAAGCGCCCTGGCCGAAAATATGATCCGGCACGGATTTTCCATAGCCCTTTACAGCAAAGCTGAAGCAGAACGGGACCGCTTCCATTCTCCCTTTCCCAATCACAGAATCTTTTCCGGGGTATCTGACTTTGTCAGCCATCTGGAAAAGCCAAGAAAGATCTTTCTCATGGTCACCGCCGGAGCGCCGGTGGACATGGTCCTGGAGGAACTGCTGCCCCTGCTGTCTCCGGGAGATATCATCATGGACGGGGGCAATTCCTACTACCGGGATACCATCCGCCGCTGCCACAGCTGTCAGGCGGCCGGGATCCATTTTCTGGGGATCGGCGTGTCAGGTGGAGAGGAAGGCGCAAGGAAAGGTCCAAGCATGATGGTCGGCGGCACACAGGAGGGCTATGCCGCTGTCCGGACGATCCTGGAGAGCATCGCTGCCCACACTGCTTCCGGCACCTGCTGCCGCCGCTTTTCCACAGACGGGTCCGGCCATTACATCAAAATGGTTCACAATGGCATCGAGTATGGCATTCTGCAGCTGCTGGCGGAACTGCTGCAGCTCATGCGGGATCTGCTGCAGATGAAACCGGAGCAGATCATCACACTTCTGAATCGCTGGAATCGGGGACGGCTCCATTCCTATCTGACAGAGATCTGCGCTGTGATCCTGGCAAAGAAAGAGGAAGACGGCACCCTGCTGGTGGACCGGATCCTGGATACCGCCGGACAGAAAGGCACCGGCAAATGGACCATTGCGGAGAGCATCGACCGGGGCGTCTACATGCCTACCATCTATGAAGCCCTGATGGCGCGGAATTTCTCCGGGCAGAAGGCGCTCCGTCTGCTGGGCAGTCGGACCCTGCCGGGACCCCCGGCTCACAGATACGCAGAGTCTCAGGAAAATCTTTCTTCTGTGTCTGAAGCGGATTTCCATAAGAGTTCCGGCAGTGCACCCTTACCGGACCCGGCTCACAGATACGCAGAGTCTCAGAAAGCTCTTTCTTCTATGACATCAGCAGCTTCCGAAGCCATCACAGAGGAGGATCTGTACCATACCCTTCTGGCCTGCACCCTGCTCTGCTACAGCCAGGGACTGGAATTGATCGCCAAAGCATCGGAGGAAGCAGGCTGGCAGATCGACCTTTCTGTCTGCATGGAGGCTTGGAGCGGCGGATGCATCATCCGCAGCGACCTGCTGGGGGAGATCAGAAATGCCCTGCAGGCCCATGGGGAGGAAGCGCCGCTGCCCTTGCTGCTTCTGCCGGAATTCCGGGAGATCGGGGACCTGATGCCTTCCCTCCGCAAAGTAGTGCAGCTGTCAGCGGAAGCCGGCTGTCCCCTGCCGGCCACAGCCGCCTCCCTGCATTACTATGACGCCTACCGTATGGCTGAAATGCCGGTGAATTATATTCAGGCCATGCGGGACCTGTTCGGTGCCCATACCTACCAGCGGAAAGACCGGGAGGGTCATTTCCACACGGTCTGGGAGTAGCTATGCATGGCACTCTTCACCACCACATTACGATAAACGAGAGGATTTAATTTATGAAGTTAACAACACAGGGTCTGCGGGACCGGGCCTCCTGGGAAGCCAGAGGCTACAGCCTTCCCGCTTTCGACCGGGAAGCCATGATCAGCAGAACAAAGGCGCAGCCTCAGTGGATCCACTTTGGCGGTGGAAATATTTTCCGGGCCTTCCATGCCCATACCGCCCAGCAGCTGCTGAATGCCGGCGGCATGGACCGGGGCATCATCATGGTGGACGGAGATCCGAAGATCGTCCGGGACCAGTACCGTCTTCACGATAACTGTGCCATTCTGGTCAATCTGCAGGCCGATGGCAGCGTACGGAAGACCGTACTCGGCTCCATTGCGGAGTCCCTGGTGCTGGGCAGAACAGGGCAGGCGGATTTTCTCCGCCTGCAGGAGATCTTCTCTGCTCCTTCCCTGCAGCTAGCCACCTTTACCATTACAGAAAAGGGCTACCGGCTGAAGGACAGCAGCGGCACTCTGCTGCCGGAGATACAGCAGGATGCTGCCGCCGGTCCCGCTGCCCCGGACTCATACCTTGGCAGGGTCGCTGCCCTGCTGTATACCCGCTATCTTCGGGGAGGGCATCCCATCGCCATGGTCAGCACAGACAATTGCTCTCACAACGGCGACCAACTGCGGGCTGCCATGACCTTTTTTGCGGATCAATGGACCGGGCGGGGTCTGGCGGAGGAGGGCTTTGCCGGCTATGTCAGAGATCCCGCGCAGGTCTCCTTCCCCTGGACCATGATCGACAAGATCACCCCCAGGCCGGACCCCTCCGTGGAAAAGCTGCTGCAGGAAGACGGCATTGAGGATCTGACTGCCGTGATCTCTTCCAGGAATTCCTACGTGGCGCCCTTTGTCAATGCGGAAAGCACGGAATACCTGGTCGTGGAAGATGCTTTTCCCGCCGGCAGGCCGCCTCTGGAAAAGGCCGGTCTGCTCTTCACGGACCGGGAAACAGTGGATAAGGTAGAGAGCATGAAGGTCTTTGCCTGTCTGAACCCTCTGCATACAGCCCTGGCCATCTACGGCTGCCTGCTGGGCTATCAGCGGATCTCGGAAGAAATGAAGGATCCGGACCTGCTCCGGCTGGTGCAGGTTATCGGCTATCAGGAAAATCTGCCGGTGGTCACGGATCCCGGTATCCTGGACCCAAAGGAATTCATGGACACCTGCCTGCAGGTCCGCTTTCCCAATCCTTTTATGCCGGATACGCCCCAGCGCATCGCCACAGATACCTCCCAGAAGCTGTCGGTCCGCTTCGGTCAGACCCTGCACAGCTATCTCCGGCAGGGAAAAAGTCTGCAGCAGCTCCGGGGCATTCCTCTGGTCTTTGCCGGCTGGCTGCGCTATCTGATGGCTGTGGACGATGAAGGGAAGCCTTTTTCCCTGAGCCCGGATCCTCTGCTGGAAAGTGTCTGCCCCTGTGTTGCTGACATTCCTTTCGATGCCCGGCATACAGAGGAAAAGATCGGCCCCCTGCTTCGCAACAGCTCTATCTTCGGCGTGGATCTGTATGAAGCCGGTCTGGCACATACCGTGATCACTGATTTTGAACAGCTGATCGAAGGACCCGGCGCCGTCCGCAGAACCCTGGCAGCCCTCGCGGATGCCCACAGCTGATCGCAGATCCCGCATTTGATTGCAGAACACGCATTTGATTGCAGAATACACATCTGTTCGCAGAGCATGCATCTGTTTGCAGAATACGCATCTGATCGCAGAAAGGAGGATGACACACCTGCATGGCACTGTCATGAGGTCTGTGTCTGTAAAAACTATGGAAAAACACCTGATCGCTGCCAGAGAAGGCGGCCTGACAAAAGAGGAGATCCAGGCCCTGCTGCGGGAAGTCCTGACCGGAAGGCAGTTGAAGAAAGTCCTGCTCCTGCCGCCGGATTTCACCCGTTTTCATTCCAATGCCGGTCTGATCACCAACCTCTGCTGGCACCTGCTGACGGAGCAGGGGGCCGAAGTGGACATCATGCCTGCCCTGGGGACCCACGCTCCTGTCTCGAAAAGCCAGTGGCAGACCATGTTCGGAGACATTCCCTATGAGAAAATGCTGGTCCACGACTGGAGAAAGGATGTGGTCACTGTGGGAGAGATCCCGGGAGACTACATCAGCGGGATCACAGATGGTCTTTGGACAGAACCGGTAAAGGCCCAGGTCAACCACAGGATCATGGATAAAAGCTATGATCTGATCATCTCCCCGGGCCAGGTGGTACCTCACGAAGTCATCGGCATGTCCAATCACGCCAAAAACCTCTTCGTGGGAGCAGGCGGCAGTGATATGATCAACAAATCCCACATGATCGGCGCCGTCTACGGCATGGAACGCATGATGGGTCGGGACCACACACCGGTCCGCAAGCTCTTTGACTACGGCATGACCCATTTTCTGCAGGACTGTCCCATTCTTTTCCTGCTGACGGTGACGACTGCCCCCTGCGGCCGGATCCGCACCCACGGGCTTTTTCTGGGGGATGACCGGGAATGTCTGACCCGGGCCGTAGCGCTGGCCCAGGAGAAAAATATTGATTTCGTGGAACATGGTGTAAAGAAATGTGTGGTTTATCTGGATCCGGAGGAATTTCAGAGTACCTGGCTGGGCAATAAGGCCATCTACCGGACCCGCATGGCCATGGCAGACGGCGGTGAGCTGATCATCCTGGCACCTGGAGTAAGAAAATTCGGAGAAGATGAAGAATGCGACCGTCTGATCCGCAAATACGGATACAGGGGCCGCCTGCATACACTGGAAGAATTCCAGAAACCGGAAAATGAAGATCTGCGGGCCAACATGGGCGCCGCTGCCCATCTGATCCACGGCTCCTCTGACGGCCGTTTTTCCATCACCTATGCAGTGCAGGAGATCAGCAGGGAAGAGATTGCCGGCGTTGGTTTTCAGCCGGCAGATTACAAAGAGATGGCAGCACTGTACGATCCCGAAAAGCTGCAGTATGGTGTCAATCAGGTGAACGGGGAGGAGATCTTTTTCATTCCCAATCCCGCCCTGGGTCTCTGGATCAACCGGGAGACGTTTCAGACAGAAAGCTGACTGCTGGGGCTGCTGTTTCCACTGCAGGCCCATGGGGAGGAAGCCAAGCTGCCCCTGCTACTCCTGCCGGAATTCCGGGAGATTGGGAACCTGATGCCTTCCCTCCGCAAGGTGGTACAGTTGCCAGCGGAAGGACCGGGCGGGACATGTCCACACGATCCGGGAGTCTCTATGCCTGGCAAGCGCTCGTGCCTAACAGAGTCTCTGCATACCCCGTCTGCTTCGCATTTTCCGGAGGAGCAGCAGATAGGCAGGGATCTGCAGCAGCAGTCCCGGCCAGCTGGCATGAATGCCAAAACGGTCCGACAGCAGACAGGCGCAGGCCACTCCCACATGAAAGAAGAGCAGGGAGCCAAAGAAAAACATGGCCTTGTCCAGCTTCTGCCGGTCATGGTGCAGGGCAAACTCTGTCAGTGCCATGGCGGATTGCTTGGTATTGTTGGTAGAGAAAATGGTGGAACTCACATAGCCATCCGCCCCCGGAAAAGCATCCCACTGGAAGGCAGAGGCCAGGAAGACCGGATACAGGGCCAGGGCAGGATACACCTCTGCCGGGATAAAGCCGGACAGGAGCAGGGCCAGACTTGTCAGCAGCATACTGATCAGCTGCAGGGGCAATCTGGTCCTGTCACGCAATACCACAAAGAGTACATTGGCGCCAAAATAGATGCCGAAGGCTCCCAGATGGATCAGAGTGCTGACCCAGTTCTGTCCGATCAGCACCCGGACCAGATAGATCAGATTGGCTGTCTGAGCGCAGCCCATGACATCAAAACGATTGAAGAGCGCACAGCCTGCCATCACCCCGCCTGTCACGGCGATCAGATGATGGAGCGTGCGCTCATATTTGTATTCTGTTTCCTGCATGTTCTTCTTCCTCATTCACACAGCAAAGGAGCGACACTTTGCAGTATCGCCCCCGTAAGTTCTTTTTTACATATGTCCGTGATGGTCCACCGCATCATCCGGCATGTCGATCATGGTCTCCCGGCTGTAGACACGGTGCAGATCTCTCTGGGTCTCCACATGATCCGACAGCAGCTCCTTGACCCGCAGGGGATCCTTGATATTCTGCAGGGAAAAGCAGCCCAGCGTCATATCGGAAGAATGCACTACGATCGTGCCGACAGCTGAGATCCTCTGCAGCAGAGTCCGGGAAACATTGACATCCAGCACCCGGTACAGTCTGACCTCATCATACTGGGTCTTCAGCAGACCCCTCTGTACAAAAAGACGATCCTCTGTCAGAGAATACTTGGTGAAACTCCAGGGAAGCCCCAAAGCATTTCTTTTTCTGTCACACCAGAGGCAGCCCTTGTCTGCCTTTCGCAGATCCCTCTGGTAAGCTGCATTGAAACCCAGCCACAGCAGGGCCAGGACAACCACCAGGACCACCAGGGCAATGATCAGGATTTTGATCAGATCCATATCCATTCCCTCCATTCTGCCTGCATCAGATCCGCTTTCTCAGATCCAGGATCAGAAGCGCATTGACAATGCCGCCTGCGATAGTCACCAGACTGGTGAAGACCAAACCGCCGGAACTGATGCTGAAGGGGAGATTCAGCTGATAATACGCCAGCTCATTGATCATGTTTGCAAGCCACACAGATACGAACAGACCGATCAGGCCAAGACCGGCCTGCACGAAATTCAGAACGGCAGGGAACATGGAAACAGGCTTGCCGCTGCTGCCTGTCTTTACCACTGTTGCCATGGACTTCTGCATGCCGAGAAGCTTGATATTCTTGAAGATGAACAGGGCACAGAGGGCCAGACCGATGATCACCAGTACCGCAACCACGCCGCCGGCTGCGGAAGCGGCCGCACCTACACTGCCGTCCAGATAGCTACCATAGCTGCTGGCTGCGCTGAGACCTGCTCCTGCCAGCCCGGCAAGGATCAGGATCAGGACCGCAAAGAGGCCCCAGTATACCAGTTCAACGATCTTGCCTGCCTTGTACAGGGTAAGGGCTGTCTGGGATTTCTGGCCCGGACAGGCATTTGACCTGCAATCCACGAAAGCAAAGATCATGCCGATCAGCATCAGGATGGCCGGAGCGCCGCAAAGAAGTCCCGTCAGAAAACCGCCCTGGACAAAGGAAGCGATCACGAACAGGGCTGTGCAGACCATACTTACCATGAACAGTACGGATCTGACATACTCACCTGCGCTCTGCTGCAGGGCGCTGCCCCGCATGCCGCGGACCGGCGCTGCCTGGGGACGGGGACCTGCTGTATTGTATGCAGGGCCGCCGTACATCTGTCCCATGTCCGGACGGGGCTGAGGCTGTGGTCCTGCGCCCTGGGACTGCGGTGCTGACTGGGGACCCTGGCCCTGGGGCTGCTGAGTCTGTCCCATGCTCCGCATGGCAACGGGGCTGCCGCAGCCGGGACAGAATTTTGCATTTTCGGAAATCTGTGTTCCGCACTTTGAACAAAATGCCATATTTTCTTCCTCCTGTTTTTCATTTCTCCGGAAATCCGGATGACTCCCTCATCATACAATACAATCCCCCATGGTTCAAGCAAAAAAGCAGAGACTAAGCCTCTGCTCTCTGCCCGGATCCGGCACAGGGAATCTATCCTCCCGTCTCTGCTCTTCTGCATATTCTTTTCCGCGCGATATCTCCGGAAAGCTATAGGTTCCTGCGCTCTCTGGTATCTATGATCCTCTGTATGATCAGGCCGATCCGCACGGACAGGACCTCATTTGGATTGTCAAAATTCATGCCTGTGATCTTGCTGATCTTATCGATCCTATAGGCAGCCGTCTTGTAGTGGACAAACAACTCCTGGGCAGTCCTGGACAGATTCTGATTGTTGTTCAGATAAACCTTCAGGGTCTTCAGAAGCTCCTCCCGCTGGCTCTTCCGGTAATCCAGCAGCAGCTGCAATGTCTGCGGAATATATTCCCGCAGGGTCTCCGGATCCTCGACCCGGTACAGGAAGCGAAAGATACCCAGCTCCGAAAACAGCATGATGTGATTGCTGCTGTAGTCTTCCCCCAGGATCATCAGAAACTTCAGAGCATCCCCGGACTCCCGGTAGGCGTCTGCCACATCCGGCACATTTTCACAGATGTTGCTGACACCGATCCGCAGCCGCAGGGAGGCATCGTCTCTGCTGAGCATCTCCTGGACCTCCTGATATTTTCCTTCCAGTTCCCGCAGAAAATCCTTCTGCAGCAGCTGCTCCTCCACCTGCTCCACCAGGATGATCCTGTCATTTTCCCTGTGAAGCAGCAAATTCCGGAAGGCATCCCGCAGATACCGTTCCAGCAGCTGGATATTTTTCTGCTTATCTTCAAAGTTCATGGGGGAAGGGCGCTCAGCCTGCAGGGCGCAGGAATAGACCCGGTACCTCCGGTCCGCCCGCAGCTGCAGGGTCTGCATGCATTTCTCCAGTTCCTCCCCGGAATCGATCTTGCCCAGCAGCAGATTTTCGATCAGATCCTGCTGGTAGCGCCGCTCCACCTCCCGCATGGCATGAAGACGGCCGTACTCCAGGCGCAGGGCCAGAATGGCATTTTCAATGGCGATATAATCCATTTTGGTCAGGGGGGAATTGACCGCATTGATCACCAGATAGACATAGTCCAGCACACTGTAGCTCAGACGGATGATGTACTGCATGCCGCCTTCCAGCTTCTGGCGCTGGTATTTCTGCTTTGTAAAGACGCCGGGATCATAGGCCCGGGCATTTCTCCGGATCACTAGCAGTTCTCCTGCCTTTTCTCCCGGGTAAATACACCTGCGGCGTTCATTGTAAATGAAGACCGGATTGCCGATCAGCTGCTCCAGCATGCCCAGCATTTCCAGGATGGCACTCTCATCCCGGGACGGCTTCAAAGCAATGGCAAAAAAGTTGTCATGGGTGGTACGGAAGTATTTCATCATGGTCACTTCTTCATCGAAGAGCTGCTCCATGATGTAGTTCATGATGGTGGGGAAGGCCAGTTCCATGGGCACCTGCAGCAGAGGCACCCGGTTTTCCTCGCAGAAACGATACAGAAAGCTGATCTTTTCCCCGAAGCCTGTTACATTTTCCCGGATCTTCAGAAAAACAGCGCTGATCTTCTTGGGCTTCAGCTGCAGGATGTATTCCTGAAACTCCTGCAGGCTGCAGTTCTGAAAGGCATACAGGCCCGTCATCAGAGCCTCTCCGCCGTCAATATAACGCACGATATCCGGCACCTCGATGATCGTGACGCCGGAAATATCATTGCCGGTCCCTTCCGCGCCGGCCAGCAGCTTCATCTGCCGGCCGACGGAGGAACCCATAAATTCTTTTACACTGATTCCCATAGATTACCTCCCCGCAGGAAACGGAAAACGGCTTATTTTTTTCGGAACAGATACACCCTGCAGGGTGACCAGATCATAGCCAGGAGGATCAGCACAAATCCCACGGTGCTGAGGATCTCCGCCCCGGCAGACAGACCAATCATCACCAGAACAAAGGCGATCATGATCACGATGAATGCCAGGGTCAGCTGCCCGGCTTTGGTATGAAAATACCCTTTCTTCTCCATGGATACGCCTCCTTTCTACAGCACACAGATGGCCGCAAAGACGATGATGCCGATCACGATCGTGGCGGGAATGGTAATGGCAAAGACCTTTTTCATAACCTCTCCTTCCCTGCCCAGGATATTGGCCGTTGTTGTCCCCAGAATGATCTTGCTGGGGCTGATGGCACTGCCGATGGCTCCGCCGGCGGACTGGGCACCCAGTACCGCAGTGGGATCCACGTGCAGCAGGGAAGATGTCGTCATCTGGAAGCCGCCGAACAGGATATTGGAGCTCATGTTGCTGCCGGTCATAAAGGTACCCAGCAGGCCCACGAATGGCGCAAAGATCACATAGACCTTCCCCAGAACATTTGCAATGCCGTTGGCCAGGACCTGTGTCTGGCCGGTGCCGTCCATGATCTTTGACATGATGACCAGACCGATAACAGCAATGCCGGAGGGCATGGTCATGGCCACGGAGTTGACAAATACTCTCTTCACACCGCCCTCTTTGATCCATCCATGTTTTTTATAATACAGCAATCCGAGGATGGAAGAAAGTAAAAGAAACATGCTGGCATGGGTGAAGATGGCCAGGGGAGAGAAGCAATCCGAAGCGGCATTGACATAGCCGTAGCCCGTGGAGGTCTCCGGGAAAGCCAGACCGAACTGAAACTGCCCCAGAAAATCATTGATGGGCTTCACCACCAGAACCACCAGGGTAATGGCAGACAGCAGAAAATAGGGCACAAAAGCCTGTACCAGGGACATATCCTTTGGCGCATCGTCTGCTTCCTGCTCCGCGAAACTGCGGTTCATGATGGGACTGTCATCCACAGCCCATTCTTTGTTGTAAAGCCTGGTGCGGCCCAGTATCAGGACCAGCACCAGGGAAAGGCAGGCCGGCACAAAGCAGCAGATGGTGGTATTGACCTGGCTGAGCAGCAGCTCGCCGCCGCCCTGGATCAGGGAAAGCAGCAGTACAGCCACCAGACCCTTTTTCACCGCCCGTCCCCTGCCGTAGAACCAGCAGGTGGCAATGCCGGCAATGACATTCCACAGCCAGATAAAGGCAGCGGTCCACAGGGCTGTCACCAGGTAATCACTGCTGCCTGCCGTCAGTCCCGCAGACATGGCCAGGGAATCCCAGGCGGCACCCAGGGTACCGAAGGTATTGCCCCAGGCCTGACCGAACAGGGGAATGACGACTGCCCATAGGGGCTTTATGCCAATGCCGATCAGCAGCGGCGCGCCAACTGCCACCGGCACACCGAAACCGGTGATGCCCTGCAGGAAGCTTTCAAAGATCCATCCCATGGCCAGCACCAGCAGCAGCTCATTGGGCAGCAGCTTTTTCATGCCGTTTTTGATGACCCGGAAGGCCCCTGCCTCCTCTCCCACCTGATACATGAGGATGGCGGTCCAGACGATCAGCAGGATGGTCAGGGCATTCCAGATCCCCTTGGCACTTTCCGCCGCCAGCAGCTTCAGATCCGCCTTGTACAGAAATATGCCTGTTGCCGCTGTGATCAACAGCGCAATGGGAGCGGCTTCCGTCGCTCCCCATTTAAATACGATCAGCAGAATCAGCAACACAACGATGGGCAGAATCGCCATTCCCCATGTAAGGAAATTTATCGGTATATTCATCTTCTTTCTATCTCCTATGTTTACAGTGTGATCACGGTACCTGTTTTGCCGGCGATCCCTTCCGCTGCCTTATCCAGCAGAGTGATCAGGGTCCTTCTGCCGGGAGCAGATGCCGCATAGCGGACAGCCGCCTCGATCTTTGGCAACATGGAGCCTTTGGCAAACTGATCCTGTGCCATGTATTCCCTTGCCTGGGCCACCGTCATCTCTGAGAGCCATTCCTGGTCCTCTTTGCCGAAGTTAATAGCAACCTTTTCCACGGCCGTCAGGATGATCAGATAGTCCGCATCCAGCTTTTCCGCCAGGAAGCTGCTGACATTGTCCTTGTCAATGACAGCATTGACGCCCACCAGCTTTCCTTCCTCGCAGACCACTGGGATACCGCCGCCGCCGCAGGTGATGACGATATGTCCCGCATTGACCAGGGTGCGGATGGTCTCCAGCTCCCGGATCCGCTTGGGCATAGGAGAGGCCACCACTACCCGGTAGCCTCTGCCGGCATCCTCCATACACCGGATGCCCTTCGCCTCCCTTTCCTCTGCCTCTTCCCGGGTCATAAATCTGCCGATGGGCTTGGTGGGATGCTGAAAGGCCTCATCCTCCGCATCCACCTCTACCTGAGAGAGAATGGTGGAGACCTTGATGTCCAGATCCCGGCGCACCAGCTCATACTTGATAGCATTCTGCAGATCGATGCCGATATATCCCTGGCTCATTGCTACACTGGAGGGCAGGGGAATCTGCTTGTACTCGCTTGCTGTCATGACATACTGGTCCATGGCATTCTGGATCATGCCAACCTGAGGACCGTTTCCGTGGGTAATGACAAGCTTCATCCCCTGCTGCGCCAGGTCCACAATGACTCTGGCCGTTTTTTCTACTGCCTGCTTCTGCTCTTCTATGTTGTTGCCCAGGGCGTTTCCGCCAAGAGCGATCACGATCAGTTTTTCTTTTTCCATTGTATCCTCCCTTGCAGGAAACATGATGCGCCTGGGAATACCGGGAATTTACTCTGTGAAACCGAGTTTTCTGGCGTAAGCCAGCACAGCCTTCTCAAAACACTCGATGGGCGGATGCACGGTACCTGCGCCTACCTGGCCGTAGCCGGCGATGCGATGAGCGATACCGGTATTGATCACAGGGGTAATGCCCTTCTCCACCACCAGTCTGGCATCGATGCCCAGAGGAGCGCCCTTGAAATTCCAGGTAGGAATGATCAGATTGGGATTATGATCAATGGTGATCTCCTCCATCTCATTGCTGACCCGCAGAGCATCCTCATAGCCGCCGGCACCTACAAATCTGGTCACAGCCGGCGCGGCGATCATGACCATACCGCCAACGCCAAAGGTCTCTGTGATGGCGGAGTCGCCCATATCCGGACAGCCGTCTTCCTCATCATAACCTGTGAAATACAGACCCTTCGGCGTATTGACAGGACCTGTGAACCATTCATCTCCCATGCCGGCGATACGGATGGCAAACTCCACACCGTTGCGGGTCATGGTGGTGACAATGGTGCCGTCCGTACCCTTGCGGGCATCATCCATGACAGACTTGCCGGTTGCCATCATGATGTTCAGGAAGAACTGATCCGTGTCAGACAGGAACTTGATGACATCATAGCGGTCCTTCTCCTCCATGTCCATGCTGACGATGGTGGGAGCAACCTCTTTGAGGAAGGCCAGGGATGCGGCGATATTTCTCTGATGGAACTCATCTCCCATGGCGATGGCCTTGGCGATCAGAGGATTGATGCTGATGCCGCCCAGCTGACGGATCGCTCTGCCCAGAGTCGGCCCCAGAATATCACGCATCCAGCGCAGACGGGTCACAACCTCCTCAGAGTAGGCGCCGAAACGCAGCACCTTGCCAATGCCCTCGTTCATGGTACAGTAGGCTTCATTGCCGCCGGTCTCATTGCGGACAACAAAGACCGCCATATTGGGGGATGTGATGCCGCCCATGGGACCTACTGCCCGGACATGATGACAGGGGATGAAGCGGATCTCTCCGGCCTCCAGCATCTTTCTGGCATCTGCTTCATTGTCTGCCCACTCTTCAAAGAGGACAGCGCCCACGCAGGAACCCTGCACCGGATCAGGCATGTTTTCGTATCTGATGGGCGGGCCGGCATGCAGGATGACCTTGCCGCCGTTCTCTGACATTTCCGGAATGACCTCTTTGGCCCGGACATTGTCCACGATGACCGGCTGGGAAGCCACGATCTTTGCGATCACTTCCCGGTTCAGTGCATCGATATCCTTCTCTTTGTAATTTCTCAGGAAGTTCAGGGCCCTGATCAGGGTCACATTGCCCCCTGCAGGCGGCATCCAGTCAAACTGAACGGACTCGCAGCCGAATTCTCTGACCACATCGTCAAAGCTCCTGAGGCCCACATTGATGATCTTCGGTTTTCTGGAAAGCAGAGTCCGCAGGCTCTCAGAGGGCACTGCCTTTTCTGCCTCCTGTACCTCTCTTGCCCGGATCTCCTTCACAGGCTCCTCAAAATCCAGACCGATGGCCTGAATGGCTGTCCGGCAGGCCAGCTTGTTGTTGTCACAGACGATCACGCCTGCCTCCTGCAGCTTCCGTACGGCCTCATCGTAACCCTGGAAATCTTTTCTGGTGCCGCAGACAGTGCCGATAAAGAAGACCTTACGGTCTGCGGCAGCTGCCTTGGCCTGCAGTTCCCTGATCGTGGGGATCAGCGCGCCGGCCATATCCGGATGGGAACCGTAGCCCAGCATGAAATCCAGCAGGACCACGCCGGTGGAGGGATCATCCACTGCCTCCTGCATGCACTCGATCCGCTTGGCGGGATCGATCATGGGATGGGGCTTGCCCTGGGTATACACATCGTCTCCCAGATCCACTACGATATTGCCGTCCATCTGCAGCATATAGCCTTCGATATCTTCCGGCGGGACCTCACTGTTCATGGCATCCTTGATCAGCATGGCTGCTTCGTTTGCCAGGGTGCCGCCGGAATAGTAGGCCTTGATGGTCTTCTTTTCTTCCGCTTTAAAAAATTCAGAAGGATCGATATCAGCAGCTGCTTCAGCCACTTCTTCTTTTCTGACCAGACTGACTGCCAGACGGGCTGCCTCATCCAGTGTATAAGTATGATAGAAATTCTCTTCGTGATAGGTGGGCTTTTCTCCCACAAACAGGGTGATGACCGGCTTGGAGAAGCAGCTCAGTCTTGCGGAGATCTTATCTCTGACTGCCTTTGCCGGGGGCTTGGAAAGGATGATCAGCACCTTGACGGTATCGTCATCTTCCATGGCATCGATCATATCCATCATGGTAATGCCGCCGATAGCCTCATTCAGATCTCGTCCGCCGATACCGATGGCATTGGTCACGCCCTCGCCCAGACGGTCGATGATGCAGGTCAGCTCCTGAATACCGGTACCGGAAGCGCCGATGATACCTATGGAGCCCGGTGTCACCTTGTTGGTGAAAGCGATGGGCACGCCCTGAATGATGCCGGTGCCGCAGTCCGGTCCCATGACAGACAGACCTTTCGCATGGGCTTTTTCCTTCAGTTTCTTTTCCTCTTCAATGGAGACATTGTCACTGAACATGAAGACATTGAGTCCCTCATCCAGAGCCCGGTCTGCCTCCAGTGCCGCATAGGCACCCGGAATGGAGATCACGGCCAGATTTGCATCCGGAAGGATACCAAGGGCCTTCTCCCAGGATCTGACACTCTCAGCTGTTTTCTCTGTCTTTACTGCCTGCTGATTAAGGAAGTTCTCGGTCTCTTCCATGATCAGATCCACCAGTTCTTCCTTTTCCACATCGGCGACAACTACCATATCATTGGCGGATGCATTCATCAGTTCTTCCGTATCCAGACCGCTCTGGGCAAAAATATCCTTGTTGGCCGGTGTTGCCATCATGATGGATACCTTATTTACGCCTTCCATGGCGGACACATGATTTGTCAGAAGCATCAGGACCACAGAGTCATGATAGCTTCCTTTCTTTACCACTGTTTTTATCATTATGGGCTCCTTTACGCAGTATATATAGGTAAACCGTTTCTCACACTATGATTATCACAAAATGCATATGTCATTTCAATTGCCATGTTGGATAAAGAACCTTTCATTTTTTATCATATTCCTTCACTTTTTTATCCGATGTGGTGATAGAATTCCATTCAAATAAGCTCTATAATGCAAGCAGACAAGGAGGATTATCATGTATCGCCGTCATATGATCATGGTCAGTGACCTTTTTTATCCAAAATATGCAACACTCTTTCTGCCTGCACAGGGAAAACCCAAAGCCTGTCTGCTCTATTTTCACGGAGGCGGCCTGCTCTACGGAGACCGGGAGGACCTGCCGGAAACCCATCTGCAGACCATGACGGAAGCAGGCTATGCCATTCTGGCCTTTGATTATCCCCTGGCTCCCGCCGCAAAGCTGCCGGCCATCACAGAGGATCTGCTCTCTTCCGTAAATTACTATCTGCAGGAGAGGGAACATCTGGTGGGCGGGACACTGCCCTATATTCTCTGGGGGCGGTCCGCAGGAGCTTACCTCTGTCTGCTGACCGCTGCGCGTCCGGATCTTCCGGAAGCCCCGGCGGCAGTCGTCTCCTACTACGGCTATGGGATCCTGACAGACGGGTGGATCGATCAGCCCTGCCGCTATTACACGGCTCTGCCTCCCATACCGGAAAGCTGCCTTCTGGCTCTGCCCGCCGCAGTACATGGACAGGGGGATCTGGAGACCCATTACAGCGCCTATATTTTTGCCCGGCAGACCGGCGCCTGGAAATCCCTGATCTATGAGGGAAGAGAGAAATATTTCTGGCTGGAGCATACGCTCCGGACCCGGGATTCCCTGCCCTGCCCTCTGTTTGCTGCCCACAGTATCCAGGATCAGGATGTGCCCTATCAGGAATTCACAGGCCTCTGCCTGAAATACCATCCCCGGCGCTTCATCGCTTCCGCTCCCATGCACGACTTTGACAGGGAAGATACCCCCCTGACCCATCGTCTGCTGGAGGAGACCCTGGAGTTTTTAGCGGAGCTCCCTCTTTAACCGTCGGATCCTGCCCCCAAGGAGTCTGTCATGCCCATTCATCTTACAAAACTCAGTACCTATGCCCTGCCGTTGCTGGAAACAGTGCCGGCGTGGAGGGTGCATTCCATCTACAGAAAGACCATCAATCTGCAAAATCAGGATCATCTGCTGGCCATCCAGGCCGCAGGATCTCCTTTTTCTCCCATCTCCCTGCTGACGGATGCGGAGGAAAAACAGCTGAGCAGCCTCCGCCTGAAGGTCGGAGATATTCTCGTCAGAGATGACCACGGCCTGACCCTGTCCGGAAACCTGGTCTTTTCCTGCCCATCCGGTGTCATGCAGAATCCCCTTGACACACGGCTGCCGGCTGCAGAGCCTTCCGCTCTTGACTCCATCCGCAATTCCCTGGAGTTTCTGACCCGGCAGGATACACGTTCCTTTTTTTCTTTTCTGCTGCACGGCAGGACCCTGCCGGCAGACTTCCAGCCCCTGATGACTGACTATGCGGATTCTGTCCTGCAAAAGACATCTGCCTGTTACAGGGAAGAAAAAGAAGACGCGGCCAGGGTTGCTCCTGTCTCTTCTGCCTTTTCTTCTTCTGCAGATTCTTTTTTCCGGACCTCCCGCCAGCTCTGCCGTCTGATCGGCCTGGGCATCGGTCTGACTCCCTCCGGAGATGATTTTCTGACAGGCGTACTGGCGGGTCTCCGGCTGCGGGGGCTGGAGGAAAGTCCCCTTTTCGCAGCCCTTGCGGAACAGATCCGCCATGCTCTCTCCCGTACCAATGACATCAGCCGCGCCTTCCTGGTCTGCGCCCTGGAGGGACATTTCTCCCAGGCCGTCCTGTCCCTGAAAAATGAGGCGGATCCCGCCCTGCTCCGACAGCGATTCGCCGCCATCGGTCACTCCTCCGGCATGGATACAGCCGCGGGGATCCTTTATTGTCTTCGTTATCCGGACCAATGAATCCGCTGCTCTTCTTTCTCTGTTTCCTGATCTCCCAATGTCATGTTCCCACCACAAACGCAAGAGGGGGAGCTGCCCAAAGACAGCTCCCACCTCTTGATTGTTGTTTCGTTTTGTTTTGATCGTTGTGTATGACCGGGATCCGGTCATTATGCTTAAACGGTGATCAACCGATCAGCTTCAGGATAACGTTGTTGATCAGCATGTTGATACCCATGGCCAGAGTAACTGCGCATGCGATGCCGCCCAGAATGTTCTGCAGCTTGGTGTTGGTATGCTTGCCCAGCATCTTCTTGTTGTTACCGGAGATAACAAAGAAGATGGCAATAAAGGGAAGGAAGAAACCGGACAGGGCCTGTGTCACGATGATGATCTGTGTCGGTGTCTGACCCATGCAGGCGAGCACGGTACCGAAGACGATCAGCATGCAGGTGAAAGCCTTTCTCCAGGCATCCTTCTCCTTGCCCCAACCCATCAGACGGGCAATGATCATACCTGCCATGTAAGGCGTTGCGATACTGGAGGACAGACCGGCCAGGAACAGACCCAGGTCACCGATGATACGGGCAGAAGAACCAAGTACCGGCTCCAGAGACTGGGAGAATACGACCGGATTGGTGATCTCTGTACCTGTGCCATACAGTACAGTACCTGCTGTGATAATGATGGCCAGTGTCATCAGCACGCCGAGGATGACATTGAATCGTGTATCAAACTTGGAATCTGCGTAACCTTCATCGCCATGATACTTATCCTGGCAGCCCATGGAATGATATACCAGGTTGATGGCAATGATGGTGGTACCGATCAGACCCATGCAGTTGACCAGACTTCCTTCCGGAAGGCTGGGAATGATACCCCGCGCTACTGCGCCCCAGTCCGGGTTGGACAGGAACATGGTGATGATAAACAGAATTCCCATGGCTACTACGAAGAACTGGCAGACCACTTCCAGCAGCTTCGGTGTACCGAATACCACGGTACAGATGGCGATCACACCGACTACAATGCCTGTGGCAGCTACCGGAAGACCGGTCAGATCCGCCAGACCGTTGGCTGCGCCGATCTCATTGCCGGCCATAAATCCAAGACCTGTGAACAGGATCGCCAGTCCCATGAAGATGGCTACGAAACGCTTCCAGCCTTTCTTGTCACTCATGCCCATAGTCGTCTCGATCACGCTCAGACCACTGTAAGCCGCAACTCTGGAGGAAATGTCCATCAGGATGATGGAAGCGATTCCGGAGAAAACAACCGCCCACAGCATGGCATACTGGAAGTTGGTACCGGAAACCGTGGAAGTGGTGATGGTACCAGGGCCGATAAAGGCGCTGGCGATGATGGCTGCCGGACCCATGTTTTTGAACTTCTGAATCAGGGATTTCTTTTGTTTCATCGTTCAATTTCCTTTCTTTCTGGATTTTGTCACCCCTCAATCGTGACATTTTTTTCGACAGCTATATTATCTCAAAAGCGCCATTTCTTCTCAATGCAGACCCACGATAATGTTTTTCGCGTTTTTTTATCCCATTTGGATAATATGATTCTCCCCTACCTGCCATGTGCCGCTGCGTTTTCCACCTTTTCTGACAGTAAACGTAAAAAGGTCATGATTATGATACAAACCCATGACTCTGCTTCTTCAAAGCTCCTGCTATTCCGGAAAAGATTCCATAACCCAATAGCTGCGGTCAGCAGAGGCAGTAACATAGAAGCGTGGCCTAGTTGTTTTTTATTATGCAACAGTTTAATATACAGAGAGAAATTATATGCAGGAGCAGAAATACGACAGCTTCCTCAGAACAGGATACTTCAAATGAGACTTCAGAATACAAAAACAGAATTGAAAAGACCCTGGATCCGTGTCCGTTATCCCGACACCGGATCCGGCAAAGATGTCACCTACGGCGGCAATCAGAAACGCCATCCTGTCAAAAGCATACAGACCGATGGCTGCGGCCCTCTGGCCGCTGGGGACCTGCTCTCCTATCTGGAGCAGACCGGCACCTATGAAAATGCCGCCTATGAGCAGCGCCTTGTGGAGATGAGCCGCAGCTATTTCCCCTATAAGGAGCACCACGGCACCTCCGGCTTCGTCATTGCCGGCGGCCTGAACCGTTATTTCAGAACCCATCAGCTGCCTTACCGGGCAGCATGGGCCCTGCCACGCTTCCGGCTCTACGACCGTATGGCGCAGATGCTGCAGGCGGATCTGCCGGTGATCCTGACGGTAGGACCCCATTTTCCCGGGATCCCGCCGAAGCACAAACTGGCGCTTTATCAGAAAAATACCGCCGGTGCCTATGTTCAGACAAACAGCACCGGCGGCCACTATATGGTAGTTACAGGCATGACCAGGGACTGGCTCCGGGTCTCTTCCTGGGGTGAAGTCTACTACATCAACCGCAGGGAATACCTGACCTATGCCCGCAGGTACAGCCTGTTTCTTTTCACAAATATCGTGCAGATCCGGCCTTATCCCCGCTCCGGCACCATCTGATACAGAATGGCATTGCAGATGCAGGCTGCAATATTGCTGCCGCCTTTTCTGCCTCTGGCAATGATATAAGGCACATCTGTCTGCAGGATCAGTTCCTTGGACTGGACCACATTGACAAAGCCCACGGGAACGCCGATGATCAGCTCCGGTCTCAGCTTTTTCTCCTGTATCAGCTCATACAGCCGGATCAGCGCCGTTGGCGCATTGCCAATGGCAAAGATCACCGGCTGCTTCAGCTCGGCTGCCTTGTCCATACAGGCCACTGCTCTTGTGGTCCCTTCTGCTTTTGCCCGGGCTGCCACATCCGGATCCTTCATGAAATTCAGTACCCGGCCGCCAAACCTTTCCAGTGTCTTCTGACTGATGCCGGACATGGCCATCTGCGTATCGGTCACAATGACTGCGCCTCTGCGGATAGCATCCATGGCTTTCTCCATCACCCCGTCGGAAAAGGTCAGGCTCTCCGCATAGGAAAAATCTGCGGAAGTATGAATGCACCGCTTGATGACAGGCGCATAGACGGGATCCAGCCGGATCCCCTGCTCCCGCAATTCCTCTTCAATGATCTCAAAACTTCTGTGTTCTATGTCCCGTGGGAGTACATGCTCCAGTTCCATGCCCCTTGCCTCTCTTTCCGCGATCCGAACCTCCCCGGACCCAAAATCTACATTCCACTTCCTGCCTGCAGGCAATCCGCCGGTGTTCAGAATTCTATACCTTTCCTGGCCCTGATGCCATTTTCGAAAGGGTGCTTTACCTTTTTCATTTCCGTGATGTAGTCTGCCAGCTCCGTCAGTTCCGGCAGAGGGTCCCTACCCGTCATCACAACTTCCAGATCCTCCGGCCTGCCCCGCAGAAATGCAGCCACCTGTCCGGCGGTGAGAAAGCCATGATTCACAGCGCCGATGATCTCATCCAGGATCAGAAGATCCCAGTGCTCCGCACCGGTCATTTCACAGATCTGCTGAAAATATGCCTGATGGTATCTTCCGGCCTCCTGCTTCTCCTCCGGTGTCATGCGGGATACAAACTGCTCGTGCTTTTCCAGGGAAAATACCCGGATCTCCGGCACCTGCCGCAGAACAGAGATCTCGGAAGAGGTGCCCTTTTTCAGCATCTGGGTCACCAGTACCCGGCCGCCACTGCCGGCACAGCGCACAGCAAGCCCCATGGCCGCTGTTGTCTTTCCCTTTCCACGCCCTGTATAGATATGGATCAGCCCTTTCATTCGGACACTCCCTCCTCAAGTATCCTGTAGATCGCATCCATATCCAGATGCTGCCGCAGGATATCTGCCATTTTGTCATACTGCAGCTCTTTATAAGCCCGGTAATCCATGGCCTCTGCCCGGGACATATCCAGTCCCTTCTTTTCTGCCAGAGACAGGACCACCGCCTTTGCCACCTCTTCCCTGTCAAAAATGCCGTGAATGTAGGAGCCGTAAACATTGTCCAGGCAGGCGCCTTCTGCTTTGCAGTCACCGGTCACCTGATCCGAAACGCCGGTCAGATCTCCCGCTGTCTCTTCCATGCGGCTTTGTCCCATGTGGATCTCATAGCCCTCCAGTTTAATGCCGGAAAGACCCGCCAGATCTCCCGTGACCCGGGCAAATCTGCCGCTGACCCGGGTCCTGGTCTTCTGTCCCGCGAACACGGTTTCCATGGGCAGCAGGCCCATGCCCCGCATGGTGCCCCCTTCCTCCACACCTGCCGGATCCGACAGGGAAGCGCCCAGCATCTGGAAGCCGCCGCAGATACCGAAGATGACGGTGCCTTTCTTCTGCGCTTTCAGAACAGCTGCTTCCAGACCATTCTGCCTCATCCACAGTAGATCCCTCATAGTATTCTTGGTTCCCGGCAGAAGGATCATATCCGGATTTCCCAGTTCCCGGACCTGCCGTATATAACGGACGGAAACGCCCGGCATGCTTTCAAAAATATTGAAATCCGTGAAATTGGACAGTCTGGGCAGCCGGATCACAGCAAGATCGATGAGATCCGCCTGCTTGTTTCCCCTGAGCCGTTCGCTAAGGGAATCCTCGTCCTCCACATCAATATCCATGTAGGGAGCAACCCCGACCACCGGCTTTCCGCAGAGTTTTTCCAGCATTTCCACGCCCGGATCCAGAATGGACTTGTCACCCCGGAATTTATTGATGATCAGTCCCCTGATCAGCGCCTTTTCCTCTTCTTCCAGCAGCATGACCGTACCCACCAGCTGGGCAAAGACACCGCCCCGGTCAATATCGCCCACCAGTAGTACAGGCGCTCCGGCCATTCTGGCCATACCCATATTGACGATATCATCCTGTTTCAGATTGATCTCTGCCGGAGAGCCGGCTCCTTCGATCACAATGATGTCATAGGACTGCTCCAGCGTATGATAGGCCTTCAGGATGTCCGGGATCAGCTTTTTTTTGTATCTGAAATAGTCCCGGGCACTCATGTTGCCCAGTACTTCCCCGTTTACGATCACCTGGGAGCCTACATCATTGGTGGGCTTCAGCAGGATGGGATTCATCAGCACAGAGGGCTCTGTTCCCGCAGCCTCTGCCTGCATGACCTGGGCCCGGCCCATTTCCAGCCCTTCTCCGGTAATATAGGAATTCAGCGCCATATTCTGGGATTTGAAGGGTGCCACCCGGTAGCCGTCCTGCCGGAAGATCCGGCAGAGACCTGCTGCCAGCAGGCTCTTGCCTGCATTTGACATGGTGCCCTGGATCATAATTGCTTTTGCCATAGATCTTTTCCTGTATTCTTTGTCAGCGCGGACCGCTGCCTGCATCCGCTCCGGCCGGGAGTTCCTTCCGCAGGGCTGCCGCCAGAGCTTCATTGTCCTCATGTTTTCTGACTGCGATCCGGTAGTAGCCGGCTCCCAGTCCCCGGTAGTTGCTGCAGTTTCTGATCAGAAATCCTCTTTTCAGAAGCTTTTTCCCCAGCTCTGCAGGACCCCTGAAAAACAGATAATTCGCTTCGGAGCCAAAGACGAGCAGAGACAGCTCTTTCAGGACCTGCAGCAGATACGTTTTCTCCTTCAGAAGGGCCATCCTGCTCTCCTCCGCAAAGACAGCTTCCCCTGCGGCAGCCACGCCTGCCGCCTGGGCCGGCACAGATACCCGCCAGGGCTGGGTCACCTGCTCCATTTTCTGCAGCAACTGCTCATTGCAGGTCACACCGTATCCCAGCCGCAGACCGGGAATGGCATACATTTTCGTAAAGGCCTTCAGAACAAACAAATGCGGTTCTGTTTCCGTCAAGGACATGAGGCTATGCTCCGCCGGAGTCTCCAGAAAATCATTGAAGCATTCATCTACCACCAGCAGCACATGCTTCTCCCGGCACCCGGTCACGATGCGCTGCAGCAATTCCCCGGGGAGCAGCGCGCCGGTGGGATTGTTGGGATTGCAGAGGAAGACCAGATCCAGACTGCTGTCTATGTCGGACAGCAGTTCCTCCCCCGGTACAAATCCCCGGTCTTCCGAAAGGGTATGATGAACGATCCCGCAGTCCAGGCTTCGCAGAGCCTGCTCATACTCCTGAAAGCCCGGCGCCAGCACCAGCGCTTTCCGGGGCCTTGCTGCCAGGACCAGGGCAAAGATCACGTCTGCTGCCCCGTTGCCGCAGAAGATCCCGGCCTTCTGTATCCCATCCTTTTTCCGGATCGCTTCCTTCAGTTTCCGGCAGTGGACATCCGGATAATGGTGACATTCCTCCAGGGCTTTCCCTGCCGCCTCTTTCACAGACGCCGGAATCCCGAAAGGATTGACATTGGAAGAAAAATCCACACAATGCGGATGCGTATAAATGTCTCCTCCATGCTGATACATATGCTACCTCATCTCAGAAAAAACATCCATGGTACATCGCGTACCACCACAATTTTATGATATAGACGCCTGACTTCGCTATGCTCCCGTCAGGCTGACAAAAATTCGAATTCCCACGCCGAATAAATTCGTCGCTCCATTCGAATTTTTGTTGGGGGCTCAAAAGCATGTAAAAAAGTGTCCACACTTCCCCCAAGGGGAAAATGCGCCCATTTTTCACCTGCTTTGATCCCCTATATCATAAAAAACCCCATGGCGCACGTCGCTGCCACAGTATTTGACGCAGATATCCGGGGACTACTCTGTCTTGTGATACAGATACCCGCCCGGTGCTTCCACAGACAGAAAAGCTATCTGCTTTCACGCAGCTCTACTTCAGAATACACAGTTCTACCGCAGGATGCACAGCTCTGCCAGCAGGCGGAGCAGAATACATACTGCCAGACTCAGGGCGCTGGCAGCATAGAGCAGCCGGTTGGCCCTGACAATATCCTGCCGCTCCACCGGCCGGATGGGATCACCGATGCAGGGCTTCTCATGCTTCTCCCCGAAATACCAGGCATCTCCCGCCAGCTGTACCTGCAGAGCGCCGGCCATCACCGCTTCGGTCTGGGCGGAATTGGGGCTGGCATGCTTCCGCCTGTCCCGCCGCCAGATCCTGGCAGCTTCTCCTGCCTGCAGGCCGGCCAGAGGTGCTGCCAGGATCATCAGGATCGCAGAGATCCGGGATGGCAGATAATTGGCTGCATCATCCAGTCTGGCCGCTGCCCTGCCGAAATACAGATATTTTTCGTTTTTATATGCTACCATGGAATCCATGGTATTGATCCCTTTGTAGAGGAATCCCAGGACCGGACCGCCGATCGCCAGATACAGCATGGGGGCAATGATACCGTCCGAAGTATTTTCCGCCACCGTCTCCACCGCTGCCTTGATGACCCCTTCTTCCGTCAGGGAAGCCGTATCCCGGCCCACGATCATAGAAACTGCCTTCCTGCCGGCCTCCAGTCCCTGCCGGTCCAGCGCCTTCTTCACTTTCATGCTTTCCGTTTTCAGAGATTTGGTAGCCAGAATGCTGTAGCACATATAGCACTGCAGCGCAAAACCCACCCACAGGTGGATGGCATATCCGGCCAGCAGGACCAGCGCCGGAAGGCCGGCGGAGCACAGGCAGATCACAAGGACCAGAAAAAATCCCCCGGCCAGTTCGCCTGCCTTTGTGGCCGGAAAGCTCCTTCTCAGGAGTTTTTCCATGGCTGAGATCATATTGCCGATCAGACAGACAGGATGCCACATACCCTGGGGATCCCCGATGAGCAGATCCAGCAGGTATCCGATCAGCAGAGAAGCCGGAACGGCCATACTATATGTTATAAAGATCTGTATCACATTCATCTGCTGCAGCCCCTATTTGATCCGGGCGGCAATGCCGCACTGCACCCGGTAAACCGCTTCCGCTCCGGCGGCCAGCCGGCAGCCGATCCGGCCGGAAAGCTCCCGCCACTGTCTGTCCTCCGCCTCAGCCGGCACAATGCCGCAGCCCAGCTCATCCATGAGAAAGATCCCTGCCGGATGGGCCGTCATAAGCTTTTCCGCTTCTTCCATGGGGTCTGCGCCCTGCCGGATCTTTTCCAGGACCCAGAGATGCAGATCCGGCAGGATGTCAGCATTTTCCCCGAATGTCTCTTCCGCAAACCGTCGTTTCCCCTGATATGCGCCTCCGATGATCAGTATCATATCTATCTGCCTCCCAATATAACTGCAAATGCCATAGCCAGTTCACAGGCCTGCAGAAAAAATCCCTGAATATCCCCGGTGATGCCGCCGAATTTCTTCTCCGCCATTCTTTTACAGAGCAGGCAGACGACCAGCGCGGAAACCGCTGCCAAAAGTCCTGCTTTCAGATCCACCACCAGCATGGCCCCTATGATCCCTGCGATCTCCAGCACCATGACCAGGCGGACCCTTTTCCTGTCCAGACTATTGGCAAAGGTGGCCACAAGCCCCGTGTTTTTCGCGCAGGGGAAGGCAGCGATCCCAAAACCGCTGAGGGCCCGGCTCAGCACAAAACCCAGGCAGAGGATCGGCAACATGGAGGGACGGAGCTCTGTCCAGATAGCCAGATCCCCCGTGAAATAGCTGCAGCAGACAATGATGGCAAAGGCGCCTGCATGTGAGTCCTTCAGGATCTCCAGCCGCCGCTCCCTGGTCTGCCAGGAACTCAGAGCATCTGCCGTATCCAGCAGTCCGTCCAGATGGATCCCCCCTGTCACCAGCACCGGGATCAGCACAAAACCTGCCGCCTGCAGCAGGCTGCCCAGCTCCATCCGGACAGAGAGCCCGTACCAGAGCCAGCATAGGGCCCCGATCACTGCACCCACTACAGGAAAAAAGCATACGGTATACCGCATATTTTCTTTGTTCCATTCCAGGTGGGGCATGGGGATCTTGGAATACATGGCCAATGCCACCACACAGCTTTGCAATACCTTCATCCTGTCTTCTCCCTGATCTTCAGCGGGATCCCGCAGACGACTTCATATACCCGGTCTGCCTTTGCCGCCAGCCGGCGGTTGACTTCTGCCAGCTGCCGCCGGTAATCTTCTGTCTCCCTGTCATAGGTCAGGCCATCCGCAAAAACATCATTGGTCACGACCACAACGTGCCCTGCCCGTTCCAGCAGATGCTCCATCCCTTTTTCGATCAGATCCGGCAGGCCCTGCTTCCGGCCATCCGGGGAAAAAATCTCATTGGCCAGCAGATTGGACATGCATTCCAACAATACCGCAGACCCGGTCGGGATCTTCGCCTCCTCCAGATGGGTATAACACTCCAGCGTGACAAAGCCTTTTCCGGCCCGCAGCCTGCGATGCCGGGCGATCCGCCTGGCTCCCTCCTCACCGAAGGGCTCCATGGTGGCGATATACAGCTTTTCTCCGCTTTTTTCCATGCAGCAGTTCTCCGCAAATTCCGATTTGCCGGAACCGCTGCCTCCAATGATCAGATCAAACATCTGCTTCCGTCCTCCGCTGCGTATGTGGGAGGATCCCTCCATAGCACAGCGCCTTCTTTACCGGATCTCAGTCCGTAAAATGCTCATAAGTTTCAATGGATGCTTCCTGAAAGCTGCTCATCCTGTGATAGATGGCAGACGCAAAATCCAGGATGGGGAACAGCGCAACCGCGCCGCTGCCCTCTCCCAGCCGCAGATCGCAGGTCAGGAAAGCTTCTTTCCCAAGGGCATCCAGCAGCATCTTTGCTGCCGGTTCCCCGGAAAGATGGGAAGCGATCATATAAGCACCGGTCTCCGGTGCCAGACGCATTGCCGTCAGGGCAGCCACAGCGGAAATGAAACCATCGATCACCACAGGGATCCCGCAGGCAGCGCCTCCCAGGAACACCCCGGTCAGTCCCGCGATATCCAGGCCGCCGACTTTGGACAGTACATCCAGGGGATCCTCCCGGTCCGGCCCATTGACCGCAATGGCCTTCCGGATAGCCCGGACTTTCCGGTCCAGTCCTTCTCTGGAAAGGCCGGCGCCCCTGCCTGTGACCAGTTCCACCGGCTGCTCCAGAAAGACAGATGTCATGGCGCTGCTGGTAGTGGTATTGCCGATCCCCATCTCTCCTGTTGCCAGCAGCTCATAGCCTGCCGCCTGCAGTTCCTCCACCAGACGGATGCCCACCGCAATGGCCTCCGCAGCCTCCTGTCTGGTCATGGCCGGCCCTTTGGTCATGTTTGCCGTGCCATGCCGGATCTTACGCTTCTCCACCCTGGGCGTATCCATCTTCATACCGATATCGATGGGGAAAATGGATACGCCGGCCTGCCGGCACATGATGGCCACACAGGATTTTTCATCCAGAAAATTCTCCGCAACGGCAGCTGTCACTTCGCATCCGCTCTGGGAAACACCCTCTTCAATGACGCCATTGTCTGCGCACATGATGACCAGAGCCTTTTTCTCTATGGAAATGTCCGCTGTCTGTTGAATCCCGGCGATCTGCACCACGCATTTTTCCAGTTTTCCCAGGCTTCCCCTGGGTACCGCCATACTGTCCTGGCGGGCCGCAGCTGCTGCCATAGCCTCCTGATCCGGTTTTCTGATCCGTCTGATAGTCTGCTCCAGCAAATCCATAGCCTGCTCCCTTCTGTGTAAAAAATGCAACTCTCCCGGAACTGTTTTCCGGTCTTTCTCTGCATTTCCGTGTTTTCCTGCCCCGAACCCGTTCCGCCCGGAATCTGTCAGTTTTCGCTGTTCTGTCTGTATGTCCTGCAGACCTGCAGAAAATTCCGGGGAAACTCCGGATTGCTGTAATAATACAGATGCGGGAAGCCTGCCGCTGATCGGTCATCGGTCAGCATACAGTCCCAGTTTCTTTTCCGCAGAGGCTTTACAGCATGAAAGGCCTCTCCATTGCAAGTGCTGTCAAAATAATGAAATTCATGTCCCCGAATGCTGCTGCCTGCCGGACCGAACACACTGTCCCGACCGGCCGTCAGCTGAATATAGCCGAAGCGTCCCAGCTTTTCTGTCCGGTAGGCATGCCCCGGCACGATCCCCACGGCCGGCCGGCTGTTCCCCTCCATATCCTCCATGGATTCGTGAAGATACATAAAACCGCCGCATTCCGCAAGGCAGGGCATTCCGGCCCGGATGGCATTCCGGATCCCGGTCAGCATTTCCTGATTTCCGCACAGCCTGCCGGCATACAGTTCCGGGTAACCACCACCGATCAGCAGACCGTCCGCCGCCGGCAGCTGCCGGTCATGAAGGGGCGAAAAACTGATCAGCTCAGCACCCAGCTGCTCCAGCAGGTCCAGATTGTCCTGATAGTAAAAACAGAAGGCCTCATCCCGGGCCACTGCGATCCTCACCGGCGGAAGCGCCTCTGCTTCCTGCAGCAGCGCCGCAACTCTCTCCGGGACGACAGGCTCCTCCCCTGCCGGATCCGGCGCGGTTTCCGCCAGCTGCAGGATCCCTTCCAGGTCGAGGGTCTGCTCCAGGATCCCGGCCAGCTTCTGCAGCCGCTGCCGGAGATCGCCAATCTCATCCGGAGTCACCAGGCCCAGATGCCGGCTCTCGATCACGCAGTCCTCCACCTTTGGCACATAGCCATACACCCTGACCGGCAGCTCCCTTTCGATCATGCGCTTCAGTTCCGGAAAGATGGACGGACCGGCCTGGTTCAGGATCACACCGCGGATATGGCTGTCCTGCCGGTATTCCAGAAAGCCCTTGATATGGGCGATCAGGGACAGGCTCATGCCTCTGGCATTTACCACCAGGATCACAGGTGTCTCTGTGACAGAGGCCAGATCATAGGAAGATGCCGCAGTGGAAATTCCAGCCAGCCCGTCATAGTAGCCCATGACGCCTTCCATCACAGAGCAATCCGCCTGCTCTGCCGCCCGGGTAAAAAGATACCGGACGGTAGCCGCATCCGCAAAATAGGTATCCAGATTGCGGGAGGGCGTCCCGATGACCCTGGTGTGAAACATGGGATCGATATAATCCGGACCGCATTTGAAGGAGGAGATCTTCATCTTTCTGTTTTTCAGTGCCTGCAGGATCCCGCAGGTCAGCAGGGTCTTTCCGCTGCCGCTGCAGGGAGCCGCAAGCATAAACCTGGGTAAATGCATCCTGCTCTCCTCAAAATTTCATACTGATCACATAGACCGGATTCTGTCCCGTCATCAGGTGATAGCTGCCAAGCTGCCGGGCTTTTGCCACATTGACACAGCAGACCTCCTGCTGTCCGGGCGCCAGCTCCTGCAGCAGACGGGCGCATTCCGCCACGGTTTCCAGGGCGATGCAGGTGATCACAATGCGCACTTCCGGATTTTTCTCCCGCAGAAGCGCTATGATCTCCCGCATATTTCCGCTGCTGCCGCCAATAAAAGCGTGGGTGGGGGCCGGCAGATCCCGGCAGGCCTCCGGCGCCGTGCCGGTGACTACAGTCAGATTCGGCACACCGAACCGCAGCCGATTTTTTCGGATCAGCTCTGCAGCTTCCTCTTTTCGCTCAATGGCATAGACCCGACCCTCGTCCGCCAGACGGGCGCATTCCACAGAGACAGAGCCGCTGCCGGCGCCTACATCGTAAACAATGGCATCCTTTTTCAGTTGCAGCTTTGACAGAACAATGCTGCGCACCTCTTCCTTGGTCATGGGAACTTTATCCCGCAGGAAGGCTTCATCCGGGATCCCGCAGGAAACGGTCCGGTCCTCATGCGGGTTCCGGATCACCACTGCGCAGATCCCCTGGCCGGCAAAGGATCTGATCTCTTCTGCTGTCCCGGTACAGATCCTCTCAGTGGGATAGCTCAGATCCACACCCACATGAAGGATCACATCCTTCAGACCGAACCGGCACAGCAGTTCCGCCAGTTCTCTCACACTTTTGGCATCTGAAACCAGACAGAAAGTCTTTTCATGTTTTCTGACGGCTGCCACTACATTCTGCTGCCTGCCGTGCACGCTGACCAGGGCCATGTCCTCCCAGGACAGCTGCAGCTTTGCTGCCAGATACAGGAGACTGGAAATGCCGCAGACCGTACGGATCTCAAATTTCTCCGGCAGATCCGCTGCCGCCTGCAGCAGTTTTTTGCTGCCGCTGTAGAAACCGGGATCCCCGGACAGGCCGATCACGAAACTTTTGTATTCCCTGTGACTGTCAATATAGGCCGCGATCTCTCCGGCTGCATACATGGAGACCATGGGCTTGCCAAAGGTCGCAAGAGTCTCCAGCATGCGGGACGCTCCTATGATGCAGTCTGCTTTTCTGCAGGCTGCCGCTGCCTCTTCGGTCAGGGAAGAAGGGGCTCCCATGCCAATGCCAAGCAAGGTGATCCGGCGTCTGTCTGTGCCGACATCCCCATCCGGGGCCTGTCCCGCCGGCGCCGGCGCTGCGGAGATCTTTTCCTTCTGCATCGGTGTGCGGGTCTGTGCTGATACGCGGACCTGCCCGGATTCGTTCGGGCCGAAAGCTCTGAGAAGCTCCTTCACCTCTTCCGGGCAAAGTCCCTGCTCCCTGGTGGGACGCCGGATCACCAGGGTGGTGATGCCCAGCTCCGCGGCAGCCGCCAGTTTCTCCTCAAAGCCTCCGGCCTTTCCGGATTCTTTGGTCACCAGAAAGGCAGCGCCGGTCTGCAGCAGCATGCCCCTGTTCAGTTCCCGGGAAAAGGGCCCCTGCATGCAGATGATCTGCTGCCGGGACAGCCCCCATTGCTGCATAGTCTCAAATACTGCTTCCTGCAGGAGGACCCGGGCAAACAGTCTGCTCCGATCGGAAATGCGGGCCGCAAACACAGGAAGCTCCTTCAGCCCTGTGGTCAGAAAAATCCTGCCCTCCCGGCCTTCCAGCCAGTCTGCCGCTGCCGCGGCTGTGGGAAACTGCAGGCAGTGTCCCGCCGTCTGCAGGTCTGTCTCTGCCCGCAGCAGGCGGACGCAGGAGAGATCCAGCTGTTCGCAGGCCTGCCGGATATTCTCTGTCACCAGATCTGCATAGGGATGGGTCGCATCCACCACCAGAGCAGGGGAAAGCTGCTGCAGGAATCCCTGCATCTCCTCCCGGTCCATACGCCCTCTGTGCACAGTGATCCCGGCAAGCCCTTCTACCAGCTCCTGTCCGTACTCTGTCGCCACGCAGACATGGGCCGGGATCTGCTCCCGGCTGCAGAACTCTGCCATCTCTCTTCCTTCGATTGTTCCCGCAAAGATTACGATCTGTTCTCCCATAGGGTCTTTACTCCTTTGGTGTCATCCTTTTCTGATAGCCCCGGGGCGTCACCATTTTTCCGTTGATCACTCTGGTGGAAGAATTCCCCACGAAAACCGTAGTAAACATGTCCACCGGTGTATGATGCAGCTCCTCCATGGTATAGATCTGCATCTCCTCTCCTTCCCGGCCGATATTGCGGACGGTGCCGCATACCGTTTCCGGACGCCGGTACTGCAGCAGCACATCCAGGGCTTTTTCCAGATAATCCTTCCGGCTTCTGGAGGAAGGGTTATAAAGCACGATACAGAAATCCGCTTCCGCCGCCGCCCGCAGGCGCCGCAGGATCAGATCCCATGGTGTCAGCAGATCACTCAGGCTGATCACCGCAAAATCGTGCATGAGGGGAGCACCCAGGACGGAAGCGCCGCCGATGGCTGCCGTCACACCGGAAAGAATCTCCACCTCTGTTTCCGGATACTTCTGCCCGATCTCCAGGATCAGACCGCTCATGCCGTAAACACCGGCATCTCCGCTGCAGATCATGGCCGTGGTCTTTCCCGCCATGGCCTGGGCGAAAGCCAGCTCGCACCGGTCCACTTCCTTCCGCATGGGAGTGGTCAGAAATTCCTTCCCCGGAAAATGCTCCTTCACCAGGTCTATATAAACTGTGTAACCGATGATGACATCACAGGATTCCAGCACCTTTGCCGCCCGGATCGTCATCTGCTCATATTCTCCCGGGCCGATGCCCACCACATAGATCTTATTCAAAGGATACCTCCCATTTTCTCATGGTCATTGCCACTGTGATCCCGTTCTCCGCCTGCTTGCGACAGAGGAAAACGGGTGCCTGTCGCTCTGCCGCAGGCAGCCCCATGACCGCAGACCGTTCACATACATTGTCCGTGCCGACCACCTGACTGACAAAGGGGGAAGCCGTAAACGTCCCCGGCAATGCAGCCAGCGCTTCTGCCGGATAGGTCTCAAAGGGGACCTGCAGAACAGCAGCCGCCTGCTGCAGTCCCTTCTCTCCGGCCTTCAGGTCCACGGAGCAGATCTTCTCTATGCTCTCCGGTGCCACAGCCAGCGCTCTGCAGACCTTCTGCACCTGCGCCAGGATCTCTTCCGCTGTTTTTCCCTTCCGGCAGCCGATGCCCAGGGAGATGCAGCGCGGGATCAGATGCAGGGCCGGAAGCGGAGGACAGCAGGGACCGATCCAGACTGCCGTTCCCGGGGCGGATAACACAGCACGGGCATCCGCTATGTCCCCTGTTTTTGTGTCTCTCCAGTAAACAGACGTTTCTCCGGTGGGATCTCCAGCCGGCAGGGCTGTCCTGCTTTCCGGTATATAGATCTCACATTCCTCCGGCACCACGCCGCATACATTCTCCTGGCAAAAAAAGGGAAGCGATCTGCCGGCCACAATGTCCGCCGCCGCCCGCCTGGCCAGTTTCATGTCAGAAATCTGCAGCCGGTTCTTCTGCGCCCACACATCTATGGCCAGCTTTCCGTTCACATCAGAAGCTGTAGTGATCACCGGATCCGCTCCGATCCCCTCCGCCAGAAGGCGGGTCAGGGCATTTCCTCCTCCCAGGTGCCCCGAGAGCAGGGAGATCAGGTGGTGTCCTTTCTCATCTGCCGCCAGCACAGCCGGGTCCGTAGTCTTGCTGCCAAGGAAGGGGGCGATCGTACGTACGGCGATCCCCACGGCCCCGATAAAGATCAGGGCATCCACACTGCCGAACTGCTGTCCGCACCATGCCTTCAGACTGCTGCCCACATACAGCAACGGGGCTTCTTCCTCCCCCTCCGGCACCGGATACGCCCGACCTTCCCTGTCGGCCGCCGGCCTTGCCCTGCCTGTATAGAGGATCACCTGATACTCCGACAGGACCTCTCGCATCTGCCGGGAGAGGTCTGCGCCCTGTTCTGTAAAGGATACGATTGCGATCTTCATAATGCTACTCCGAAGCCTTCCGGAATTCTGTGGTAAATGCCGGATTGTACAGTTCTGATCTGGCATATTCTGTATGCAGTACAGCATCACCGATGATCATCAGGGCTGTCTTCGTGATCCCATGAGCCGCAGCAGTCTCTGCCAGACTGCCCACGGTACAGATGTATTTTTCTTCCTCCGGCCAGGTGGCCTTGTAAACAATAGCCGCAGGGGTGTCTGCCGTATAACCACCTTCTATCAGGGCAGCGCTCAGCTCTTTCAGCAGACCTGTGCTCAGGAATACCACCATGGTGGCATGATGCGCCGCAAAGGAAGCAATGCTCTCCCGGTCCGGCACCGGTGTCCGGCCTGCCATCCTGGTGATGATCACACTCTGTGAGACCCCGGGCAGAGTATATTCCAGATGCAGGGCGGAAGCTGCACCGCAGAAGGCGCTGACACCGGGACAGCTGTCATAGGAAATGCCAAGCCTGTCCAGAACATCCATCTGCTCCCGGATAGCACCGTAGATACAGGGATCACCTGTATGCAGTCGCACTATGTCCAGGCCTTCCTGCTCTGCCTGCTGCATGACTTCCAGCACCTGCTCCAGGGTCATGTGCGCACTGTTATACACCCTGCAGCCTTCCTTTTTCTCTTCCAGAAGCGCAGGATTGACCAGGGATCCTGCGTAAATGATCACATCTGCCTGCTGCAGCAGTCGCTGTCCCCGTACAGTGATCAGATCTGCTGCGCCGCTTCCCGCACCTACAAAATGTATCATATACTCTCTTCTCCTTTGATGCTCTGTAATCCTTCCAGCAATTCCTCTGCCTGGGAGGTCCGTCCCAACTCTCCATATATATTGTTGAAAATGATCGCGCCAACCTTCAGCCGCTTCTGGGCCCGGAAATTCAGATAAAATTCAATGCGCTCCATCACCAGCTGCAGGGTCCGCTCCCGGCAGGGGAAATCCCAGAGCCGCTGCAGGGCTTCATCCGTGGTGGTACTGTCCAGGACCTCCAGCAGGAGTTCCCGATCCGCTCCGGCCTTCAGGGCGCAGGCTGCCAGGATCTCCATCCGGGCATCTGCTTCATGGGAATGGGTGTTCATGATACCGCCGGCCACTTTGATGAATTTGCCGATATGGGCCACAAACAGAAGCCCTTTCACCCCTTTATTCACAGCCAGATCAATGGTCTGCCCCACGAAATTGCTGCACTTGATGGCTTCTTCATGGGGGAAAGGGAAGTTCCCTCTGAGATACTCCTGCCCGTAATTTCCCGGCGTCACCAGCAGATATTCCCGGCCGTCCGAAAGCTTCTGCTGCATCTCCAGCTCTATGCTGGCCACCAGGGCCCGTTCGCTCATGGGCTCTACAATGCCGCTGGTCCCCAGAATGGAGATCCCGCCCCGGATACCAAGCCTTGGATTGAAGGTCTTCTCCGCCAGCTGTTCTCCCTCCGGTACGGAGATCATGACCAGAAGGCCGTCGGTATAGCCAAAGCTTTCTGCCACCGACAGCACCTCAGCACCGATCATGCGCCGGGGAACCCGGTTGATGGCCGGAAGGCCCACCGGCTGCTCCAGCCCCGGCAGGGTCACGATCCCTACCCCCGGACCACCGGTGATCCCCACCAGAGGATGCTCCTTCCCGCCTGTCTCCCGCAGGGCCCGGAGATCCACCTGCAGCCCGGCACTGCCCTGCGCCTGGCTGCACGGGCCGTTCGGAACATCAGCCGGCCGGACTGCGGAAAATTCTGCTGCCGGCAGAGTCGTGATCCCATTCTGCTCTTCCAGCACGAGGTAAGCCGCCTGCTGCAGCAGCTCTTCCGGCCTCATTTTCTGTACCCGGGCAAACACCCGGACACCATCTGTTGCATCCGGATCATCGCCGGCCATTTTTCGCACACAGCAGCTGACGCTGTCCGCTTCCTTCCGAATCTCCAGGATCTCCAGATACAGTTCGATCCCTCTGGGCGTAGCCAGGCGGACATAAGGCACAGGCTCTTCAGAAAAGAGCATGCGGGCTGCCGCCTTGGCTGCCCCTGCCGCGCTGCTGCCGGTAGTATAGCCGAATCTCAGCTTTTTATTGTTTTTGATCACATAGTAATCTTCCAGCCCTGTTTTCATTCTGTGCTCCGGCCGGGAATCTCAGACCTCCGTCCCTTTCCCGGCTTTTATCCTCTTTTTCAGCTGAAGTCTTCCGCCGTTATCTTCCAGCAGAAAGCCGCCTCCGTTTTCCACCTGCCAGTCATAAAAAGATCCCGGGGCGCCGACACAGGCTTCCATCACTGCCATGATCACGCCTCCATGGGTCACCATGGCGATCCTGTCCCAGCCTGCCTGCTCTGCCTGCTGCAGGCAGGATTGGAAGGCCCGGACAGCCCGCCGGCGGAACTCCGTTCCCGACTCTCCCCCCGGGAAAGCCAGCCTGCCGCCGCTGTCGATCCAGGCCTGATAGGCCGGATGATCCTTCAGCTCTTCATAATTTTTGTATTCAAATTCTCCGAACTCTGTTTCCCGCAGATCCCGGACCGTCCTGCCCTTCTCTTCCACAAGCCGCTTCCCGAATACAGCCTCTGCTGTTTCCCGGCAGCGCCGCATGGGGCTCAGAAAGATCCGTTCGGGAGAAAAGTCCTCTGCCTGTCCCCTGGACAGGGCCGTCCGCCAGGCATCCAGGATCGGCTCATCCGTGCTTCCCACATAGCGCCGTTCCAGATTCCCCTGCGTTTTTCCGTGCCGCAGCAGCAAGATCTCCATATGCTTTCCTTCTATTTTCTTTCTGCTTTCTCTGCTGTGCCCTGACAGACTGCAGCAGCATTCCTGTTTTCAGAAATCCCATGCCGCACTTTCCAGGGCACCACATTTCAGGATACTGCGCCTGACTTCGCTTTGCTCCCGTCACCGATCAGCTGACACTGCAGATCTTCTGCCGCCATCGCCAGATCCATCAGATCCTGCAGCCTGCGGTTCAGCGTGCCCACCCTGGGATGGCAGATCAGAACACGCTTACAGGACAGCATGCGATTCCGGGCCCGGGCAAAAGTCTCATCACTGATCGGCTCAAAAGCCTTCTCCGTGATGACCTCTTCTCCCAAAGCCTCCGCAACAGGACAATCAATATCATTTTCATACAGGATACCGGCAATGAAAGGAACCCCTTCCTTCTGCAGCCTGCGGTAAGTCTCGATCCCGCTGCCGGCTGCTGAGATCACAAAGGTTTCTGCCTTTCCCTCTGCTTTGGGCAGTTCAATACTGCCGAAGGTCAGGTTGAAGGTATGTGTCCCGATCTCATAAAGCTGCCGGATGGTATCCCCCCGGAAGATCTCCTCCGGTCTGCCGAAGCTGTGAATGTGATCTCCCTTCACGCAGATGACCCGGTCAGAGATCTTCTGAGCCAGATCGATCTCATGCAGGGACATAAGTACAGTCGTCCCCTGCTGCTTTGCCATTTTCCGCAGAATGGCCAGCAGTTCCACCTTGTGACGGATATCCAGAAAGGAAGTGGGCTCATCCAGCACAATGATCTCCGGCTGCTGACAGATGGCCCGGGCCAGCAGCACTCGCTGCCTCTGCCCGTCACTGATGGCGCCGAAGTCCTGCTGTGACAGTTCCAGCACGCTGACCCGCTCCATGGCCTCATCCACGATCTCCTGGTCTGCTGCGGACAGGACACCCAGATGATTGGTGTAGGGGTATCGTCCCGATGCCACCACTTCCCGGCAGGTCATGAGCTCCGGCCGGATCCGCTCCGTCAGTACCACGGCCACCTTTCTGGAAAGGTCCCTGTAACTCATGGCATTCATTTCATCTTTATCAATAAACACAGTGCCTGCAATGGTGGCAAGATGCCTGGTGATACTCTTCAGAATGGTGGATTTTCCGGAACCATTGGGACCGATCAGGGTCACGATCTCACCCTTTTCAATGCCGATGGAAATATTTTCGATCAACGGGCGTCCGTGGTAGCCTACCGTCAGATCTTTTGTTTCAAAATAGTAACCCATGGCTTCTGCCCCCCTTACTGTCTGCGCCGCCGCAGCAGCATCATGATCACTACCGGCGCGCCGAACACTGCCGTCACAGTACTGATGTTCAGCTCCGTAGGTGCAAAGGCCGTCCGGGCGATCAGATCGCAGAACATGCAGAAGACAGCACCGCCCAGAAAAGCTGCGGGGATCACTACCAGAGGCTTCGCCGTGTGCAAACCTCTCTTGACCAGATGAGGTACCGCGATCCCCACAAAAGAGATGGGCCCCGCAAAAGCTGTGACGCAGGCAGCCAGAATACTGGACAGAAGGATCAGTACCACCCGAAAGGCCCGGATATTCACACCCATGCTCTGGGCATAAGCCTCTCCCATCTGATAGGCCCCAATGGGCTTGGACAGCAGGAAGACCAGTACAAAGCAGACCAGCACGATCACCGCTGCTACTGCGCAGTTATCCCAGCTCATGCCGGAAAAGCTGCCCAGGGACCAGCCGTGGAGATTGACGATGTCCGAATCCTCCGCAAATGTAACCACAAAATCCGTAACAGCGGAGCAGATGTAGCCGATCATAATGCCTCCCACCAGCAGCACGGACATATCCCGGATCCTCCTGGACAGCAGCAGCACAAAACCGATGGACATCATGGCACCCACAAAAGCCGCGGCGATCAGAGCCAGGGAAGAGGCATAGCCCAGATATTTCAGAAAAACGATCATGGTCAGGGCCACCGTCATCTTGGCACCGGAGGAAATGCCCAGGATAAAAGGCCCGGCAATGGGATTATTAAAAAATGTCTGCAGCAGAAATCCCGCCAGGGACAAAGCGCCTCCCAGCAGTGCCGCCATCAGGATCCTGGGCAGGCGGATCTGCCAGATGATGCTCACTGCGGTATCGTCTCCGGTCCTGAACAAAAGGATCCGCAGGATCTCCGGCACAGAGATCTGTACGGAGCCGATATTGATATTCAGAACGATGATCAGCAGAAACAGAAATGCCATAACAGCAAATACCAGCGCATATCTGCTTCTTTTTCTGCGCAGATCCCTCTGCACTTCCTGTCTTTTTTCCATTCCTTCCATATGCTCCCTCTCATCTGCAGGATCCGTTCCGGGAAGAGGCCGGCTCAGACTGTCCGGCCGGGATCCTCCCTTCCGCTCTATCTCTTAATGCAGCCGGACCATGAAGGTAGTCTCTTCCGCATCCTCGTCTGTCAGCACCGTATGCAGATCCTTCGTCATACTGCCGATCACATCGGTCGCCTGATAAAGATATTTGCCTGTGCACCACACATCTCCGCTCTGTACTGCCTTGAAATCAGCAAAAAGGCTGCTTTTATCCAGCAGATCCTCCACAGATTGCAGGGGAGAGGAAATGGTCGCATTGTAGATCAGCACATCCGCATCCTTCGCGGCGGCATAGAATTCCTCCATGGTCAGTTCCATGCCGGAGGACATGGTGTCGGAGGCATCTCCCAGATTGGAAAATACATATTCTCCTCCTGCCAGGCGTATCATTTTTGCTACATAATCCGAGGATTTCCGGACAACGACACTGCCGTTTTCATTGATGTAGAAAAAGGCCACGGTCTTCCCTGTATCTTCCTCTGAGGAAAGTTCCTCAATACAGGCCTGCTGTTCAGAGAAGTACTGTTCTGCCTCCTCCTGGTGATCTGTCAGCTCTCCATAGACCCGGATCCATTCCGTCCGGCCGAGGGGATGGGGTTCATAGCTGGAATAATCCACAAAAACCGGAATTCCCAGTTCCTCCAGCTTTTCCTGAACCTCCGGCGTATGCAGGATCATGGTGGACTCAATGGCCAGGCTGCTGTCTTCCGAAAGGATCAGTTCGTAATCCGGCTCTGAATATTTGCCGGCGAACAGGATCTCCCCCTTTTCCATGGCCTCTGCCGCATCCTCGATATACCAGGCATTCTCTTTCAGAGAGGACAGGCGGATCGTGTCCATGGCCTCTGCCGCATCAAACAGGGACATGGCTGCAGTCGCAGCCAGATAGATATGGGAGACCGGCTTTCTGATCACGATCAAGTCATCGGAAAGGCCCTCCGGTACTGCGCCGTCCTCCGGGATCAGCAGATACTCCCTGCCGTCTGTCACCCGGATCAGGGAATAGCCCTCCTGATAATGATAGATGGCGAAGCATTCCGCATAGGAAAGGGCCTCTGTGGATGCATAAGTCAGTCCCGGGATCTCAGGCGCCGCCGGATCCGGATGATCCGCATCGTATGATGTCACATCTGCCTGATCCTCCTGTCCGGAAAACAGATCTCTGATCCTGCCAAAGACATCCTGCAGCTTCTGCAGAAGCTCCTCCTTTGAGGGATCTGTCTGCTGCGCCTCCTCTGTATTTCCCGTCTGCATCTCCTCTGTGCTCTCCGTCCGCGGTTCCTCCGATTCTTCTGCTGCCTCTCCCGCCGGCCGGATGTCAGACACATCCTCTCCGTTGACATAGATATAGAACACATAGTCGATCTCATGAGGCTGCGACATGGCTGTGGTCTGGGCCGTCACCTCTGTTTCCCCGTTCAGCTGCACGGGAATGGTAAAGGTAGAATCCCCTTCAGGATTTTCATTGTCATAGGTCTCACCTTCGACCCGGATCCAGGTATAGTGACTGCTGTCAAAACAGATCTCTGCCATGGCCAGACCGTCTGTCACTGTCACCTCCGGACAGGAGATCGTGACTCTTCCGCTGCCGCCGGTATAGCCGAAGGAAGGAACATAGGTGCCATCCTCCGCCGGAGTTTCTCCGCTCTGGTCCTGCCCTGCCTGCTCTGGACCTGCTGCCAGAGCACTCTGAACACAAAAGCTATTCAGCAGGAAACAGACCGCCAGCAAACAGGCCAGCATACACCAGTGCTTTCCTCCACATCTCATGAATCCGTACCGATCCTTCCCATCCATCGTTTCATTCCTTCTTTTCAAATACAACTGTATTCTCCTGACACACAGCATTGCTGCAGCATCCTTCAGCCGGCTCTATCCGCCGTCACGCACCAATACTTAGTGTCTTGGCTGATGTTGTCAGCTTAACACTGGACGGCTCTTTCCACCGTC
>R14__coassemble_83_pt1 | contig 76409 bp, 67 predicted proteins | sample R14__metabat2_high_PE_030 | metagenome-assembled genome bin R14 | reverse complement strand
TCACAACATGACTAATGACGTTGTAGTTCTTTATCACAGCGCCTTTTTCAATGACACTGTCACGTAAGATGATACTGTTCTCTACTGTACCTTCGATGACGCAGCCATCAGCGATCATGGAATTCTTTACCTTGGCATCGCCGATATATCTGGTGGGGTTGTCATCTGTGGTCTTGGTGTAGATCTCCTTGCAATCAAAAACATAAAAAAAAAAATCATCGTTCAGCAGCTTCATATTTTCATCGAAGTAGGACTTCATGTCAGAGACACGTGCTGCATACTTGGTATAGTGATAACCGTGGATATTGATCTCATCAACTGCGGGAGCCAGTACGTCACGCTCAAAGAAGATCTTGCCTTTTACATAGGCATCCTTGGCTGTTTCGATCAGCCACTCGCGCTCACAGATGAAGATGTTCATGGCGAAATGCTTCACGCCTTCTGTCTGATCACATACTGTGATGTTTGTGACGCGGTCGCCGTCCAGGTCATAAGTATACCACACACCCTTGTCGAGACGCTTTGCTTCTCTGGCTGTAACAGGGATCTCTTCATCTGTGTAGCAGATGGTGACATCCGCGCCGGATTTGATATGCTCGTGGATCATATCCTTGAAATCGAAGTTGGATACGATGTTGCAGTCGGACATAACCACATACTTCTTGGTGCTCTTGGTCAGCATACCCATCAGGGCATAGATGGCATCGATACGGCCTTTGTAAACGCCCAGGCCCTTCTCGGAGTAAGGGGGATAGAGCTTCAGACCGCCGTTGTTTCTGTTCAGATCCCACTCACGGCCGGAGCCTACATGGTCCAGAAGAGAGAAATAATTCTCACGAACAACAACTGCCACATCTTCGATATCGCTGTTTACCATGCCGGAAAGAACGAAGTCGATCATACGATAACGGCTGCCGAAAGGAATGGAAGCCATCAAACGTTCATTGGTCAGTTCCGGAACAACCTTGTCATAAACATTTGGGAAAATGATGCCCAGTGCATCTGTCTTAACATTTACCATCTTTCCTCACCGTCCTTTACATTTTCACTGATCATACCATCGGGACCGATCTTTGCATTGTCGCCTACATAGACGCCGGGGCCTACCGTGGCAACGCCCTTGCTGTCACCTTCCGGCATGGCGCCGACAACAGCATTTTTGCCGATGACAACATTTTCAGCTACGATACAGTGCTTTACAACAGCACCGGATTTGATCAGGGTGCCGCCCATAACTACAGCGTCTTCCACTACAGCGCCTTCTTCCACAGTAACACCTGCGAAGAGGATAGAGTGCTTGACATTGCCGGATACGCGGCAGCCATCTGTGATCATGGAGTTGTCGATCACTGCGGTGTCGCTGATCTTCTGTGCGGGCAGGCCGGGGGTACGGCTCTTGATCTTCCAGGAGTCTTCAAAGAGGTTGATGCCGCTCTTGTCGGGATCCAGTACCTCCATATTTGCTTCCCAGAGGGAGGAGATGGTTCCTACATCCTTCCAGTAACCGTCAAAGTGATAAGCGTACATACGGCGGCCATCCTTCAGCAGGTTGGGGATGATGTTGTTGCCGAAGTCGTTTTCGGAATTGGGATCCTGCTCATCCTCGGTCAGATACTTCTTCAGGACGGGCCAGTTGAAGATATAGATACCCATGGAAGCCAGGTTTGACTTGGGATTCTTGGGCTTCTCCTGGAATTCGCTGATGCGGTCATTTTCATCTGCTACCATCAGACCGAAACGGGGAGCCTCTTCCCACGGAACCTCCATGACTGCTACAGAGAATTCAGCATTTTTCTCTTTGTGGAACTTGAGGAAATCGCTGTAATTCTGCTTGCAGATCTGGTCACCGGAAAGGATGATGACATACTCCGGATCATAGCGCTCGATGAAGGAGAGCTGCTGATAGATCGCATTTGCTGTGCCTTTATACCAGTCAGAACCGGTAGCCTGCTGATAGGGTGAAAGAACGTGAACACCACCATACAGACGGTCCAGATCCCAGGGCTGACCATTGCCGATGTACTCATTCAGTACCAGCGGCTGATACTGTGTCAGGATACCTACTGTGTCGATACCGGAATTTACGCAGTTCGATAAGGGGAAGTCGATGATACGATACTTACCGCCGAAAGGAACTGCAGGTTTTGCCAGCTTCTGTGTCAGAGCATAAAGACGGGAACCCTGTCCGCCTGCAAGAAGCATAGCAACTATTTCCTTGCCCATGTTAATAATCCTCCTACTCATGCTTGTGAAATGGTGTCATCAGTCACCATTTCTGATATACTGCAACCAATTTGTTTCATTATATAACATAATGCACAAGTTTTCATTATGTTTTTTCGGAAAATGTGTAAAAATATCCAAGAATATCCAGGACCGGATCCGGGAAATGAAAAAACGATGGTGGAAAGGCAATGCATCCGGAAGAACAGCGGGAGTATCTCATATCCGGCGGGGATCTCCGATTGTGCCGCGTCAGGCAGGAGTAACGAAACTTTCCGCTGCCACAGGGGTTTTTACAAGACAGAAGGGATATGCTATACTTTGGAGCAATGCAGCATTTGGATTTCGGAAACAATGCGGCAGCTTTGGCGATTCCGGCATACAGACATCGACTGAAAAGAGAAAAACATGACAGATAAAGATCAGAACAATACAGTTTCCTCCGGCTATCAGACCATCGGTATTCTGGCGCACGTAGATGCCGGCAAGACCACACTCTCCGAGTGCCTGCTCTATCAGACGGGCATGATCCGCAGCATTGGCCGGGTGGATCACAGGGATGCCTTTCTGGATACGGACCAGATGGAAAAGGACCGGGGCATCACCATATTTACGAAACAGGCGCAGCTGGATCTGCCGGACCGGAAGATCACCCTGCTGGATACGCCGGGCCATGTGGACTTTTCCCCGGAAATGGAGCGGGCTCTGCAGGTGCTGGATACCGCTATTCTTGTGATCAGCGGCCCGGATGGCGTCACCGGTCAGGTCAGGATCCTGTGGAAGCTGCTGGAGAAGCACCAGGTGCCTGTCTTTCTGTTTATCAACAAGATGGATCAGCCAGGAACCGACAGGGAGCAGATCCTTTCCGAACTGCAGTCTGCTCTGGACAGCAGGTGCCTGGACTTTACGGGAGCCTTGCAGGCAGAGAATCTGCAGGAGGAGCTGGCTCTTTGTGATGAGCCTCTGATGGAGCAGTATCTGGCGGGAGAGGAGATCCGGCCGGAACAGGTCGGAACACTTGTCAGCGGGAGAAAAGTCTTTCCCTGCTGCTTTGGATCCGCATTGAAAATGGAAGGTGTGGATCTGCTGCTGGACCGTATCCGCAGCTATTCCGGGCCTGCTGCTTATCCGCCGGAATTCGGTGCCAGAGTCTACAAGATCTCCAGAGATCCTCAGGGCAACAGATTGAGCTGGATGAAGATCACAGGCGGAAGTCTGAAAGTCAAATCCCTGCTGGAGGGCAGGGACGGCAGCTGGCAGGAAAAGGCAGACCAGCTGCGGGTCTATTCCGGCAATAGCTTTCAGATGGTACAGGAAGCAGAAGCCGGTATGATCGTAGCTGTTACAGGCCTCTCCGCTGTGCGGGCGGGCGAGGGGATCGGCCGGGAGAAGGACCACACAGAGGGAGTTCTGTCTCCGGTCATGACCTATGCCATTCTGCCGGATTCCCCACAGGAGCTGCCGCTGCTGCGGAAGTCTCTGCTGCTCCTGGAAGAGGAAGAGCCGCTGCTGCGGGTCAATTATAAGGAAGAAAAGAAAGAACTGTCAGTACAGGTCATGGGCAGGGTGCAGATGGAGATCCTGAAGCAGCAGATGCTGGAGCGTTTCGGGCAGAACATCCGCTTTGGTCCCGGCAGTATTGTCTACAGAGAGACCATAGGAAATACCGTGGTCGGCATGGGGCATTTTGAACCTCTTCGCCATTATGCGGAGGTACATCTGCTGATGGAGCCGGGAGAACCCGGCAGCGGTCTGCAGTTTGCCAGTCGCTGCAAGGAGGATGTTCTGGACCGCAACTGGCAGCGGCTGATTCTGACCCATCTGGAGGAGAAAAGCCATCCGGGGGTTCTGACCGGATCTCCCATCACGGATATGAAGATCACTCTGCTGACCGGCAGAGCCCATGAGAAGCATACAGAGGGCGGAGATTTCCGCCAGGCCACCTACCGCGCCGTGCGGCAGGGTCTGATGTCTGCGGAAAATATCCTGCTGGAGCCTATCCTGGAGTGCCGCATGGAAGTACCGGCGGAAAACCTGGGCCGGGTATTGTCTGATTTTCAGCGGCTGGGAGGCAGTGCGGAGATCACAGAGAGCGACGGTCACCTGACCACTGTCACAGGCTGTGCGCCGGCATCTGTCCTTGGGGACTATGCAGATGACTTTATCTCCTTTACCAAGGGGGAGGGCAGGATCGTCACTACCCTGAAGGGCTATGAGCCCTGTCACAATGCGGAAGAAGTGATCCTGGAAAAGATGTATGATCCGGAGCTGGATCCGGAAAATCCCACCGGCTCCGTGTTCTGTTCCCACGGTGTAGGGACCCTGGTCCCCTGGGATCTGGTGCCGTCCTATGTCCACATGGATTCCGGCTATCAGAGAAAGCTGCCCCATGCCGTTACAGACCGGGAGGAAGACCGGTATGTCTCTGCGGAAACCTATGAACAGCTGAAGAAAAGGGAAGAGGAGAAGCACCTGACCTTTAAGGACCGGGAAAGAGCCCGGGGCGCCGCAAATGATGAACTGATGCAGATCTTTGAGCGGACCTATGGCCCGGTTCATAAAAATGAAGAGGAGGAGGATCTGCAGGCCCGCCGCAGCTGGCGCAGGCAGCATCGGGACTTTTCTGCAGAACAGGCCGCAGCCGCAAAGCATTCCGCAGCAGCCAGACGGGAGAAACAGCAGCAGGAGGAATACCTGCTGGTAGACGGCTACAATATCGTCTTTGCCTGGGAAGACCTGAAGAAGCTGGCAGCTGCAAATCTGGATGCAGCCAGAGACCGGCTGATCGATATGATCGCTGCCCATCAGGGAATCACCGGGGAGACCACCATCATTGTCTTTGATGCCTATAAGGTCTCCGGCGGCCGGGAAAATATCCTGCAGTATCACAATGTGCATGTGGTCTACACCAGGGAAGCGGAGACGGCAGACCAGTACATCGAAAAGACAGTACATAAGCTGGGAAAAAGCGCACGGGTCCGGGTGGCGACCTCTGACGGACTGGAGCAGATGATCATTTTCGGGGAAGGGGCCCAGCGGATCTCCGCAGCGGGACTTTATGCGGAATTGCAGGAGAAAAGGCAGGAACTGCAGGAGCAGCAGGTGGAAAATTCCGGTGGAAGAGTTTATCTGCTGGACGGGCTTTCTGAGGAAGAGAAGAAAAATCTGACCGCAGATCCTTGACAGGGCAGGGAAGAAGGACATTCAGGTATCCATTATTTTCCGGACATGTACGCTGCTTCAGAAGGTTCCTGCCCTGATCATATGGCAAAAGCCCGGCACTGCTCAGACAGCAGAACGGCAGCAGGGATGGCAGAAATTTGTGAACCGGCTGATAACAGGAAGAGAAACAGGTGGTTAGGATCGTCCCGTATGGAAAAGATGTAAATAAGTCCCGTCTCTGCCACTTGCAAATATGACCTGCAGCGAATACAATAAAAGCGGTCGCATTCCGGCGGTCTGCATGTGCGGAGAGCGCAGGGGCAGATGCAGAGAAGTGCACAGACATCTGCTTCCCGAGTGGTAATCTCTCCGAGAGAGACCCGGTGCCGGAAGACAGATCCAATACAAGGAAGAGGCTGAAAGTATCATGATCGATGAGAAAAAGATAAAACAGGCAGTACGGTTGTTGCTGGAGGGGATCGGTGAGGATCCGGAGCGGGAAGGACTTGTGGATACGCCCGACCGGGTGGCCCGCATGTGCAGCGAGCTGTTCGCCGGCATGGATCAGGATCCGGATACCCATCTGGCCCGGCAGTTCCGTGCTTCAGACAATCAGATGGTACTGGAGAAAGATATCACATTCTATTCTCTGTGTGAGCATCACCTGCTTCCTTTTTACGGGAAAGCGCACATTGCCTATATTCCGAATGAAAAAGTAGCCGGGCTCAGCAAGCTGGCCCGTACTGTGGAGGTCTATGCCCGCAGAGCCCAGATTCAGGAAAATATGACAGCCCAGATCGCAGATGCGCTGATGGCGTCCCTGCAGCCCAGGGGTGTCATGGTGATGCTGGAAGCTGAGCACATGTGCATGACCATGCGGGGGGTGCAGAAGCCGGGATCCCGCACAAAGACCATTGCTGTCCGGGGCCTTTTCGAAGAGGATCCCTCCCGCCAGCAGATGTTTTTTGCCATGCTCTGAAGCCCTGGCAAAGTTCGAATGAAGCGATAGATTTATATGGCACGAATCCGGATTTTTGTCAATCGGACGAGATAAGTGAGACAGGAAATCTATTGATTTCCGTCATCGAACTTATGCAGAGTGGCTTATGACAGATCGCTGCGCCGACAGGATGCGGCATGAGGTTTCACTATGAAGATCGGAAAATATAATTTTGACACCTATCACAATACCTACATCATGGGAATCCTGAACGTCACGCCGGATTCCTTTTCTGACGGTGGGAAGTACAGCACCCTGGACCAGGCTCTGCTGCATGCGGAGCAGATGGTCAGGGACGGCGCCCATATCATTGACGTAGGAGGAGAATCCACCAGACCCGGCTATGAAGAGATCCCTGCAGGTGAGGAGATTGAAAGAGTGGCCCCGGTGATTGAGGCACTGAAGAAGAATCTGGATGTGCCCGTATCCATCGATACCTACAAAAGCCCGGTGGCGGAAGCTGCCTTTCAGGCCGGCGCGGACATGGTAAATGATATCTGGGGGTTCATGGCAGATCCTGCCATGCCGGGGCTCTGCGCAAAGTATGACGCAGCCTGCTGCCTGATGCACAACAAAAAAGAACCTGTCTATCGGGACTTCCTGCCGGAGATGCTGTATGAACTGGGCAGATGCGTGGAGAGAGCCATTGCCTTTGGTGTGGATCCGGACAAGATCATGGTGGATCCCGGTATCGGTTTCGGCAAGACCCAGGAGCAGAATCTGGAAATGATCGCCCATCTGGAGATCATGCGGGAACTGGGCTATCCTGCTCTGCTGGGGACTTCCCGGAAGTCTGTGATCGGAAATGTGCTGGAGCTTTCTGCCGATGAGAGACTGGAAGGGACACTTGTGACAACTGTTTATGCTGTACAGCAGGGCTGTTCTTTCGTCCGGGTTCATGATGTGAAGGAAAATGCCAGAGCCATCCGCATGACGAGAGCTTTGCTGCAGGTGGACAGGAGGCGCTGAGAGAAAAACCGGTCGGATGACAGGAGAATGGCATGGATCAGATCAAAATCAAAAAACTGACAGTATTTGGAAATCACGGTGTTTACCCGGAGGAGAACCGTCTCGGGCAGAAATTCGTGATTTCTGCTGTTTTATATCTGGATACATCAGCTGCAGGTAAGACGGATGCCCTGGAAATGACAGTAAATTACGGGGAAGTCTGCCGCAGCATGAAGCGGTTTCTGGAAGAAAATACCTTTGCCCTGCTGGAAGCAGCGGCAGAGCAGCTGGCTGCATCCCTTCTGCGGGAATTTCCTCTGGTACAGAAGATCGCTCTGGAACTGGAAAAGCCCTGGGCGCCGGTCCATCTGCCGCTGGAGACGGTTTCGGTATGTATCGAAAGGTCCAGACATCGGGCCATCCTGTCGGTGGGCTCCAACATGGGAGACCGGCAGAAGTATCTGCAGGATGCATTCGCTCTCCTTGCGCAGGATCCGGATTGCCACATCCTGCGGATCTCAGAACTGCAGGAGACAGAGCCTTACGGCTATACGGATCAGGACTGGTTTCTGAATGGAGCGGTCCTGCTGGAGACCCTGCTGCAGCCTCTGGAGCTTCTGGATCTACTGCATGAGATCGAGCAGAAGGCTCACCGGACCAGGGAGATCCACTGGGGGCCCAGAACCCTGGATCTGGATATCCTGTACTATGACGATCTGATCATGGACACGGATACCCTGACCATTCCCCATCCGGACCTGCACAACCGCAGTTTTGTACTGGAACCTCTGGCGCAGATCGCTCCCGGTTTCCGTCATCCTCTGCTGGGAAAGACCAGCAGACAGCTGCTGGCGGAGCTGGAGCCGGAGCAGAGCTGAGCTGAGAAGCTGTTTGCAGCGAAGTGATTCCAACTTTTTAAAGCAGAGTTATATGTACATATCATAATCTGTGGCCATTCTGAGTTCAGTGAGAGATCATGACGATTATGAGAGCCATAAGATAGGCATGAACTCATGCGGGGCTGTGTATTCATCAGGAATGTCCGGTGTATATGGCTTGAGTTTTTGTCCGGCTTCCGTTATAATTTATGACAACTGGAAGACATTTCCGGATCTCCTGAACAGCACAAAGTCATGCGTCTGTATCATGACAGTGGTGATTCCGGGAGCAGCATGACATGTGAACGTTCCTGGCATGACGGGAGCTTTTTGAAGCACAGGACAGAGGAAATGTCATACAGCAGATCTGTTTTCGGGAGGCCTGTGATATATCCTTCCGACAGAGGAAAGTTTCGGGAGATCTGTGATATATCCTTCAGACAGAAGAAAGTCTCGGAGTCTGTGATATATTCTTCCGAAAGAAGAAAGTTTTGCCCGGCAGAAAAATATGTGCGGGCTTGGCACTGCGGGAGCGTTTCGCAATTGCAGGTGACCGGCAGAGAACGGTCCCACCTGCCGTGATGTGAAGAAGATCTGCAGATGCAGGAAAGGAGGTACCTATGAATATATGTGTATACTGTGCAGCCAGCGTAAGGCTCAGCCAGGATTATCTGGATGATGCGTATGAACTGGGAAAGAGGATTGCTGAGAGAGGACATGGCCTCGTATTCGGCGCCGGCCAGTGCGGCATCATGGGTGCCGTAGCAAATGGTGTAAAGGAACATGGCGGTCATATCATCGGCGCCACCCCCAGGTTCTTTGAACCGGAAGGTGTTGTATATTACGAGTGCGATGACCTGCACTGGACAGAGACCATGAATGAAAGAAAAGAGTACATGGAGCAGCATGCGGATGCTTTCGTCATTGCACCCGGCGGCATGGGCACCATGGAAGAGTTCTATGAAGTCCTGACTGCCAAGCAGCTGGGTCTTCATACCAAGGCCATTTGTATTTACAATAAGAACGGTTTCTATGACAAACTGATCGAATTCATGGATCAGGCCATTGAGCAGGAGTTTATTCCTGAGAACTGTCACAACCTGATGTATGTCACCGGCGACAAGGAAGAACTTCTGGATTATATAGAAAATTATGTTCCGCACAGAACAGCCATCCGTGAGATGAAGTTTGTGGCAGGTACCGAGAAAGAGTAGTCAGGACAAACAGCAGAGTTTCAGAAGCCGCAATAATCAAAAGCATTTTTATGGTGGCGGATCTCTGTCCCCTGAATGGCGATCACATCAAATCGACAGGGTCGGGTCTCCGGGATCCCGTGACGGATCCTGTAATAATCAGCAGTGCGGCAGATCCGTCGTATCTTTGTGGAAGACAGTGCTTCCTCCGGCAGTCCGGAGGAGGCATTTTTTCTGTATTTTACTTCCACGAAGACCAGTGTCCGACCATCAGCAGCAATCAGGTCGATCTCTCCGAAACGGCAGTTGAAATTCTGCTCCAGTATGCGGCAGCCGTGGGCGCGCAGCCAGTTTGCGGCGGTTCTTTCATAAGCGCTGCCTACACGGCGGCGGTTCCTTTTCGGAAGCTGATCGGAAGGCGGTGCGGTTTTGCGGGAAAGCTGATCGCGGGAAGGATTTTTTGTATTAACGTTGGCTTTGCCAGGATCATTTTCAAAAGATAAAGAGGGATCGGTGGAATGCATAGGAGGGTCCTTTCTGAAATGCAGTTTGCATATTGAAATGTGGTGTGGAATGTATAGTTGAAATGCGCAGCCGAAAAAATGCAGAAGAAGTATACAGTCGGGATGTGCAGAAGGAGTACACTGCCGAAAAGTGCAGAAGGGTATACAGCAGGAAAGTGCAGAAGGAGTATACAGTCGGGAATGTGCAGATGAAATGTGCTGTCGTAATGTGCAGCTGGAATATATGTTAGAAATGCGCGGAAGGAATCCCACAGCCGGCATCATGTGAGAAGAAGTAAATGGGGGGATTGCAGATAGAGCAGGATGTTTGCTCAGAGGAGCATGAAACAGGCAATTTCCCGGAAAACAGAGAGTTGTTGTCTTTGATGGTTTCGGGATCCGGAAAAAGTAGTAAAAGAAAGTGATGAAAGAATATATTGAACATACACTGCGAATCAGAAAACGTCAAGTCTGCGTTAACATAAGCTAATTAAATTGAGTTAGAAGGAGCTGACTATTTTACACAATGACACATTCATGACACAATTGTGCATGAAACAAAGTGCAATTCATGGAATTGACAGATAATAATTTGTGCTATAAAATTTAGAAAACCTGATGAAAAAAGGAGGAATATGATTATGGCACGTTTTTATAAGAATGCAAAATTCTGGCTTTTCGTTGGTGGTACCGCTGCCGGTTTATTCGCAAAGAGCAAGGCAGCCAGAAAGCTCTGTGTAAATACCATTGCCGCAGGTATGCAGGCGAGGGATTGCGCGGCGGAAGGTCTGGAAAATCTGAAGGAAGAAGCGCAGGATATCTATGAGGATGCGAAGAGAAAGGCATCTGCATGTGATGAGACAGAGGAAGCGGAAGCAGAAACCGCTCCCGATGAGGAAGCATAAAAAAGGAGAAGGTATTGAAATATCAGATCATATATGACCGGCCCGGCAGACTCCGGGTGCGGTTCGGAAAATATGCATTTGACAGGGCGCAGGCCAGGGGGATCCGGCAGGTTCTCCTGGCGCAGGAGGGCATCCTCTCCGTAGAGACTGCGCCTGCCAACGGCGGTGTTCTGATCCAATACAGGGGCGCATGCAGAAAGGCGGTCCTATCTGCTCTGGACGGCCTGCGGAGAAGCAGCCTGCCGGCGGTGGAAGCGGATGAAGCCGAAAAGATGCGCCAGGCAAATATGGCTTTTGTACAGAAGGTTACAGGCATGGTGTTCCGACACTATGCCTTAAAGCTTATTTTGCCCAACCCTTTACGGAATATCAGAACCGTTCTGCGTTCCTCGAAGTACATTTACAGAGGTTTGCATTCTCTGCTGAAGGGGCAGCTGAATGTCAGTGTACTGGATATGTCATCCCTGCTCTGCGCATTTGCCCAGGGCATGCCGGATACCGTATCCTCCATCATGCTGCTGCTGGATATCAGTGAAGCTCTGGAGGATCATACCAGAAGGCAGACCATCGGCGCTCTGACTGACAGCCTTTCTCTGCAGGTGGATTCCGTATGGCTGGTGACAGAGGACGGAGATGTGCAGGTTCCCATGAGCAGTGTACAGCCCGGTGATGTGATCCGGGTCAGAGCCGGCTCTATGATCCCTGTAGATGGCACAGTCTGTCATGGCGAAGCAGCGGTAAATGAGTCTTCCATGACCGGAGAACCTCTGGCCGTGCACAGAAAAGAGGGAGACAGTGTCTATGCCGGCACCTGTGTAGAGGAAGGCAGCATACGTATTGAAGTCAGGAAAAAGCCAGGAGAGAGCCGGATCAATTCCATTGTGGAAATGATCGACCAATCCGAGAACCTGAAGGCCGGGATCCAGAGCAAGGCGGAAAAACTGGCGGATTCCATTGTTCCCTACAGCTTTGCAACGGCGCTTCTGACGCTGGCTATCAGCAGAAACCCCCTGAAGGCTATGTCTGTCCTGATGGTGGATTATTCCTGCGCCCTGAAGCTTTCCATTCCCATTGCGGTAGTATCGGGCATGCGGGAGGCTGTGGATCATCGCATTCTGGTCAAGGGAGGCAAGTTCCTGGAGGGCTTTGCGGAAGCGGACGCCATTATTTTTGACAAGACAGGAACACTTACTTCCGCGCAGCCCAGAGTCACAAAGGTCCTGAGCTTTGAGGAATACAGCAGGGAGCAGGTGCTGAGAGATGCAGCCTGCCTGGAGGAGCATTTCCCCCACAGTGTGGCAAAAGCCATCGTGAAGCAGGCGGAGCTGGAAAACCTCAAGCACAAGGAGGAGCATGCCAAAGTTATCTATATTGTAGCTCATGGCATTAATACCATTCTGCGGGATCAGACAGCACAGATCGGCAGCGCACACTTTATTTTTGAAGATCAGCAGGTGCCCCTTTCTGAGGAAGATAAGGCGTATATCGATCGTGAGATGCAGGGACTGTCCAGAATTTATCTGGCAGTCAATGGCCGTCTCAAAGGTGTGATCGGCATTGAGGATCCTGTACGTCCGGATGCGCCGGCTCTGGTACAGCATCTGCTGGACAACGGTTTTGCCCACGTCATCATGATGACAGGAGACGGGGCCGAGGCAGCGGAGCGGGCTGCCGGACAACTGGGGATCGGTGAATATTTTGCCCAGGTTCTGCCGGAAGACAAGGCAGCCATGATAGAACATCTGAAAGCTGACGGCCACAAGGTGGTCATGATCGGAGACGGCATCAATGATTCGCCGGCTCTGGCAGCGGCTGATGTCTCTGTCAGTCTGCGGGATTCCTCGGATCTGGCAAAACAGGTGGCGGACATTACTCTTTTGTCAGAAAACCTCTGGGATCTGGTGACCCTTCGCAAGCTGAGCAAGCGGCTGATCCGCCGTATTCACATGAACTACGGTATGATCATTTCCATCAACAGTCTGCTGATCGGCCTGGGGATCGCCGGTGTCATGGGTCCCGGGACAACTTCTGTATTGCACAATATCTCCACCATGGCCATCAGTACCATGAGTACAAGAAATTATCTGAACAGCAATGACATACAGGAGTATCAGACAATTGAGCAATAAATAGCTAAAAAAAGGACTTTACAAACCGGGTACCCTATGATATTCTATGACCGTGGTTAGAGAAACCTAACCGCGCTGCATACAAAATCCTTTCAAATGTCGTGGGTACTGGCGGCACCCGGTTTCCACAAACTTCCTGAAGAGTTACGGGGTTGAACAAACCCCGTTCCTTTAGGGAAGATGGTTAGAAGAATCTAACCACCAAAAATCGCTTTAACCAATGTGGTTATTCATATTTCACATACCCATCATGAATGACAGGATGTGCCCATCACACATCCTGTCCCCTCCTCCGGGAACAGCAAGGCTCTGTACACTGCCAATGTACGGAGCCTTCTGCTTTATGCGGAAGATTTCTGCTTCGGTGTTTTCCTCCGGATATTTTGTGCACTGACATTTTCACCGTTAGGATTTTCAATCTGATATTTTCCTGCTTCCTGCTGACATGTTCAGACTGGCGTATTCAGCACTGGCAATTTTTTTTCGGCATTTTTCTGCCTGCGGAGGTTGTCCTTGCAGGGATATCTGAAATACGGTATAATACCCGTCGTGAAAAAATTCGAGATCACCCCTTATCAACTGCAATTGAATAAAAAAGGACTGCCGAAAGGACGAGTCAGGATCGCCTATCTGTCTGACCTGCACAATTGTCAGAACGGTCCGAACAACAGAGTATTACTGCAGGCTCTTCGCCGGCTGCAGCCGGATCTGATCCTTTGCGGCGGCGATATGATCGTAGGCAGGCCCGGACAGAGTGTGGAAACAGGCCGGAGCTTCATGCTGCGGGTGGCTGGGGAATTTCCTGTCTATGCAGGGACCGGGAACCACGAATACCGGACCAGGATCTATCCGGAGACCTATCCTCATATGTATACGGCCTATCATGATCCGCTGCGGAAAGCCGGCGTGCATTTCCTGGAAAATGAGAGTGCACTGGTTTCCATGCATGGGATCCCTCTGCGGATCTATGGATTTGAATGCTCCCGGACTGAGTATCGTCGGTTCCGTCGGCAGAAGACGCTGAAAGCAGGCAGACTGGAGAAACAGTTTGGCAGACCAGCTCCTGAAGAAGTCAGCATTTTGCTGGCACATACGCCCCAGTATCTGGCCTCCTATCTGAAATGGGGCGCAGACCTGACTCTTTGCGGACATTACCATGGGGGTATCTGCCGTTTCGGCGAACATACCGGCGCCATCAGTCCCGGCCTTGAACTGTTTACTCCCCTGGCTCACGGTCATTATGCATGGGGCTTAAGCCATGCCATTGTGGGAGCCGGTCTTGGAGAACACACATTGCCCCTGCGTTTCCACAATCCCAGAGAGCTTGTGGTCGTGGATCTTTCGGTCAATTGAAAAGGTAAGGAAAGAGATATGCCCATTCCCGTAAAGCTGCAGGTGTTTGAAGGTCCTCTGGACCTGCTCATGCATCTGATCGAAAAGCACAAGATCGATATATATGATATTCCCATTGTTCTGATCACAGACCAGTACATGGCCTATATCGAGGCCATGGAGCACGAGGATATGGATGTCAGCAGCGAGTTCATGCTGATGGCAGCCACCCTGCTGGATATCAAATGCCGCATGCTTCTGCCGCCGGAGGAGGATGAGGAAGAGGAGGCGGAGGATCCCAGAGCCGAGCTGGTGGCTCAGCTGCTGGAGTACAAGAAATACAAATATATGTCCGGCGAACTGCGTTCCCTGATGGAGCAGAGCGGGGATCTGATCACCAGAAGCCAGGATATTCCGGATGAAGTACGGGCCTACAGGATCCCGGTGGACCCGGAGGAACTCCTGACGGATCTCACCCTGCAGAAGCTGCAGAAGGTTTTTCAGGAAGTCATGCAGCGCCGGGAAGACCGGACAGATCAGACCAGAAGCCATTTCGGCAAAATAGAAAAGGAAAAGGTCTCCCTGTCTGAAAAGCTTACCTATGTTCATGAAAAGGCCATACGAAAAAGAAGATGCTCTTTCCGGCAGCTTCTGGAAGGTCAGTCCTCCAGACTGCAGGTGGTCGTTACCTTTCTGGCTGTACTGGAGCTTATGAAGGACGGAAGGATCAGCATTTCCCAGGAGGAGAGTTTCGGAGAGATCGAGATCGTGTCTCTGGAAGCTGAGGATGCGGAAGTGAAGCTCTACCGGGAGGACAGTCTGGAAGAGACCTTTGCATAAGGAAGCGCAGGATGTCCCGGTTTCGTCCGGAAACGCAATTGACATGTATCCGGCATTGCGGTCAGAGCATCTGCATGAAACGGCGACGAAAAAATTGTCAGTAGAAAAAGTCTGTATTCGGTGTTGCGTGTCAGAACATCTGTCTGAAATGGCCGGAGAAGGCGGTGATCATGCGGAGTGAAACCGAAAATAGTGGAGTGAAGATATGAATTACAGCAAAAAAGGAGCTGCGGAAGCAGTGCTGTTTTCCATGGGAGAACCTGTGGACATAGCCAGGATCGCGGAAGCCCTGGAACTTTCAAAGCCTGAAACAGAGAAAGTACTGCAGGCTCTGCAGGAGGAGTATGAAGCGGAGGATCGAGGGATCCGGCTGCTGCGCCTGGAGAATGCTTACCAGCTCTGTACGAAAACAGAGTATTATGATGCCCTGATCCGGATCGCTACCCATCCGGTCAAGCCGACGCTTACGGATATCATGATGGAGACACTGGCGATCATTGCTTACAAGCAGCCGGTCACCAAGCCGGAGATCGAGAAGATCCGCGGTGTGAAAAGTGATCATGCAGTGAATCGTCTGGTAGAGTACGGCCTGGTACAGGAACTGGGACGGCTGGATGCGCCGGGCAGGCCGATCGTGTTCGGCACAACAGATACCTTTTTGCGGTACTTCGGGCTGGATTCCCGGGAAAATCTGCCGCAGATGGATCTGGTAAAAATGGAAGATTTCAAGGCGGAAGTGGAAGAAGAACTTCAGGTGGAAGTCTGAGAAAAAGGCTGGGAGAGTAGTTACTCATCCCAGCCTTCGTAAAATCGGATATTGATGGAGATGTTGCGGACAATATCGCCTTCCCTGGTGTCCAGATCGCTGATGTCGGATACATAGGGCATATGGGGCTCGTCTTCGCTGAGCTCCAGCTCGATCCATGCGCGGGCAGCATCATTGCAGTCGTCAATGGCATCCTCCAGGGTCTCGCCTTCTCCTTCGCAAAGTTCCAGATCCGGAAAGTAACCTTTGTAGGTGCCTTTTTCAGTCTTGCGGAAAACCGCCGGATAAATAAATTTCATGGGTAAACCTCCAGAATAGAGTCGCGGTGCCGGCAGAAAGCGCTGTGGTGGAACACAGGCACAGGTACCGGCGATTTCTCCGCCGCCGCTTCCGGCTGCAGAGATCCTGCGCTCATCTAAAGGTAACACAAGAGGCATATTCTGTCAAAAAAGGAAATATAAGGATATATCAAACATATCATGAAGTTTCAGAAAGATACAGCCATAGACAATAAAGTGATCGCTGCAGCGCTTCCCGGCTGTACAGTGGAAGCATATGCCCTCCTTTCAGTGAAAGATCATAAGGTGCAGGATATCCGGGTCCTTCCGCGGGAGGAGAGCGTAGCAGAGGGAAATATCTATATCGGACGTGTGGACAGCATCCGGCGGGATCTGGGAGCGGCTTTTGTCAGGATCAGTGACGGGATGGAGGTCTATCTTCCCCTGAAGGAAGCCGAAGGAGCCATTTTCAGGACAGCAAAGAAAGATGCCGTGCTGCGGAACGGGGATGAACTGCTTATTCAGATCAGCGGACAGGCCATCAAAATGAAGCAGCCGAAAGCCACAGCCAGGCTGACCCTCCGGGGCAATTATTTCGTCCTGAAGCTGACAGAGAGGGGCCTTTCCCTGTCAAGAAAACTGGGAAAGGCAGACAGAAAAAGACTGCAGGATCTGGTGGGTGACTGGATGGATGGATCCGGTATCGGCTGTCTGATCCGGACAGCCGCTGCAGGTCAGGAGCCTGAGATCCTGAAAAAGGAATATGATATACTGCGCGAGAAAGCTGCCTGGCTGCTTCAATATGGCCGCAGCAGAAATATTTATGTCTGTCTGTACAGAGAGCAGGAGGCATGGGAAAAACTGCTGGAGCAGCAGTACCTGCAGGGACCGGTCGAATTTGTGACGGATATTGCCGCTTTTTATAACAGGATAAACGAGGATGATGCTGGGGGATGCAGAGATGGTCTGCAGCTGCGGAACTATCAGGATGATCTGCTTCCTTTATATAAACTCTATGATGTGGAAAAACATCTGCAGGAACTCTGCCGGGAAAAGGTATGGCTTCCCTGCGGCGGTTTTCTGATGGTTCAGCAGACGGAAGCCTTTGCCGCCATTGATGTTAACAGCGGCAGATACGAGGGAAAGAAGACAGCGGAAGAGAATGCCTTCTATATTAACTGCCAGGCTGTTCCGGAGGCTGTCCGGCAGATCCATCTGCGGCGCCTGTCCGGGATCGTGCTGATCGATCTGATCAACATGAAGGAGGCGGAGCATCGAAAGGAGATCATGACTTTTCTGAAAAACTGCAGTGAAGCTGTCGGCAGAAACATCCGCGTGGTGGATCTGACTTCGCTGCAGATCGCAGAGCTTACTGTAAAAAAGGAAGGCCGGTCGCTGGCAGAGCAGCTGGCCGTGTGCGGCTATCGGTATGCGGTGATCTGATCACTGCTGCTGTCCTTTGGCAGGGTTGCTTTGAAATCCCGCAGGAAATTTGCTGACCGGCAACTTTTTTGTTGAAAACAGATACTGACATCAACTCTGAAATTTACCTCAACTTTTTTGCTAAAAGTTGTTGACAAATCCCCATGAGTGTGCGAGAATATGGTTAACAAAAAAAGGCAAACCTGTTGAAAAGCAGGGGCGCAAAGCCATAGGGTCTAAGGTCTGGAAAGGCTATGACAGCCGGTTGCCGCATTTACGAATGTTTTTGAAGATCTGCAGCAGCCGCATTCCTGAGGGAAGCGGTTTTGTTTTTCTCAAAAACATGTTGTTTCCGGAGGAAGACTTCAGGAGGGAGGCCTCCGGAACAGAAGGGAGATGTGTATTATGATGAAACACACTACATTAAAAAAACAGCTGATGGCAGGGATCCTCAGCATGCTGGTTGCAGTTGGTATCTGCGTAGGAGTTGCAGCAGATCATTACACCACCGTAAACACAGCAATGGAAGAGTTGGCAGCAGCCACAGTAGCAGATGATATCGATGGCTGGGAAGAAGCCCAGACAGAAGAGGGTGAGGTTTACCTTCCCGATGCGGAAGTGCCGCTGGGAAGCAACAGCACCGTGACTATCAAAAAGCTCTGCCCCAAGGCAAGCAGCACTGTAAGAAATGTCTTTGAACAGCTTGGCTTCACAGTAAAGATCAAAGGCAGCGTTTCCTATCAGGGTGAGATGGATGCCGCAGCAAGGACCATTACACTGAAGACAGCAAATTCCGACAACTGCTACCATGAGCTTGGACACTTCGTAGCTTTCATCGCAGGAAATGCAGACAAGACATCTTCTTTCCAGGCGATCTACAAAGCAGAGAAGAAAAAATACACAGGCCGCAACAAGACCTATGTTACCAAGAATGCATCTGAGTATTTCGCAGAGTCTTACAGAGAGTACATCCTGAAGAATTCCACTCTGAAGAAGCAGCGCCCCAAGACCTACAAGGCCATCAAGGCAGCCATTGCCCTTGTCACACCGGCAAGAGCCACCACTCTTCAGAAGGTTTACAGGGCAGTATGGAGCAGATAACATTCCAAGCAGCACGAATCATAACACAAAGGAAAAGCCCTTCTGCTTAGGTCAGAGGGGCTTTCTTATGTTTATGATATGTGTTGGCCCACGCCGAATAAATTCGTCGCTCCATTCGAATTTTTGTTGGGGGCTCCAAAGCATGCAAAAAAGTGTCCACACTTCCCCCAAGGGAAAGTGTGCCCATTTTTCACCTGCTTTGATCCCCTGTATCATAAAAATTGGGTACTTGACAAAGAAAAAGTTCCGTGCTAAATTCATGGAGTATGCCGCACAGTGGGGTTGAAGAGTCATCGCTGATATCAGATGAACACCGTAGCTGGCGAGTAATTTTAATAGGAGGTGCCATATGTACGCAATTATTGCAACAGGTGGTAAACAGTACAAGGTAGCCGAGGGCGATATCATTAAGGTAGAAAAGCTTGGTGTGGAAGTCGGCGAAACAGTTACTTTTGACCAGGTTCTTGCAGTAAATGATGACGCAGCGCTGAAGGTTGGTGCTGATGTTGCAGCTGCAACAGTTTCTGCTTCTGTAGTGGAGAACGGCAAAGACAAGAAAGTCATTGTTTACAAGTACAAGAGAAAAACCGGTTACCACAAAAAGCAGGGTCACAGACAGATGTACACAAAGGTAAAGATCGACAAGATCAACGCATAAGATACTTCGAAAACCATGACAAGGATCACGTTTTATCAGAATGCGCAGCAGGAACTGCGGGGCTTTGAGGCCCGGGATCATGCAGGGTACGGAGAAGCCGGAGAGGACATTGTATGTGCTGCGGCGTCTGCTCTGACCATCAACTGTGTGAATTCACTGCAGGTCCTGACGAAGGACGAGATTTTTCTTGAAGTGACGGAAGAACCTCCCAGGATCCTGGTGAAGCTGGAGGAGACCTGTTCTGCGGAAGCGGAACTGCTGCTTTCTTCCTACGCTCTGGGGATTCGGAGTATGCTGAATGATGAGACGTCATCTGCGTTTGTTGACGTAAGATTTGAGGAGGTATAAACCATGTTACAGATGAACCTTCAGTTCTTTGCTCACAAAAAGGGAGTTGGTTCTACAAAGAATGGTCGTGATTCCGAGTCCAAGAGACTTGGCGCGAAGAGAGCCGACGGACAGTTTGTAAAGGCTGGCAATATTCTTTACAGACAGCGTGGTACAAAGATCCATCCGGGTGAGAATGTAGGCCGTGGTGGAGATGATACCTTATTTGCACTGGCAGACGGTGTTGTAAGATATCAGAGAAAGGGAAGAGACAAGAAGCAGGTTTCTGTTCTTCCTGTATCCGAGTAAGTAAGACGGGGGAGTCGTTGCAGAGCATGTAATGACTCCCCTTTTTGCAAGATTATTACGGCAGAAAGGCGGTGACGGAAAATGTTTGCCGATCGCGCGAAGATCATAATCAAATCCGGAAAGGGCGGTGACGGACATGTCAGCTTCCGCCGGGAAAAATATGTAGCAAACGGCGGCCCTGACGGCGGAGACGGCGGTAAGGGCGGAGATGTGATCTTTGAGATCGACGAGGGATTGAATACCCTTGTGGATTTCAGATACAAAAGAAAATTTGCGGCCACAGCCGGAGAGGAAGGCGGCAAAAAAAGATGTCACGGAAAAAACGGGAAAGACATCATCCTGAAGGTGCCGGAAGGCACAGTTATTTTTGAAGCAGAAAGCGGAAAAGTGATCGCTGATATGTCAGGTGACAACAGGAGACAGGTGGTCCTGACAGGCGGCCGGGGCGGCAAGGGAAACATGCATTACGCCACAGCTACCATGCAGGTTCCCAAGTACGCTCAGCCCGGACAGGCGGCCAGAGAGCTGGAGGTTCGTCTGGAACTGAAGGTGATCGCCGATGTGGGACTGATCGGTTTTCCGAATGTGGGCAAATCCACATTGCTCTCCAGAGTGACCAACGCAGAGCCCAAGATCGCCAATTATCATTTTACGACCCTGCATCCCAATCTGGGTGTGGTGGATCTGGACAATGGCACAGGCTTTGTGATCGCGGATATTCCGGGTCTGATCGAAGGCGCTTCTGAGGGAGCAGGCCTCGGACATCAGTTCCTTCGGCATATTGAGAGGACCAGGGTTCTGGTGCATCTTGTGGACGCTGCCTCCACAGAGGGAAGAGATCCTGTGGATGATGTTTACAAGATCAATCAGGAGCTGAATAAATACGAAGCTGCCCTTTCGGACAGACCGCAGATCATTGCCGCAAATAAGACCGATCTGATCTTTGATACAGCAGAGGATGATCCGCTGCAGCGGCTGAAAGATGAATTTGAACCGCAGGGGATCCCGGTCATGCCTATTTCTGCCGCTACCGGAAAAGGTTTGCGGGAATTGCTCTATGCGGTTAAGCAGAAACTGGACAGCCTGCCGGCAGAGAGAAAAGTGTTTGAACAGGAATTCTTCCCGGATCAGGAGCTGGTAAGTGACAATCTTCCTTACACGGTAGAGCAGGATCCGAAGGATCCTCATACCTTTATTGTGGAAGGACCCAAGATCGAACGTATGCTTGGCTACACCAATCTGGATTCCGAAAAGGGATTTGCCTTCTTCCAGAAGTTTCTGGTGGATACCGGCATTCTGAAGGATCTGGAAAATGCCGGGATTCAGGAGGGAGATACTGTCCGGATGTATGGCCTGGCTTTTGATTATTATAAGTAATGAAGCTTCCTGCATCAGAGATTTCCTTCGGAATACTGAATGATGAGACTGGAAAACATCTTTCAAAGTCTTAAGAAGCCTGATGTTTCTTATGAAATGTTGTATGGGAAGCTATTAATAAGTAAGCGCAGGAGGAAAATCATGACAAGTAAACAGCGTGCGTATCTGAAAGGTCTGGCTATGACCATGGAAGATGTGCTTCAGATCGGCAAGAGCGGTGTCTCGGAAGAAGTGACACGGTCTGTGGAGGAAGCGATCCGGGCCAGAGAACTGATCAAGATCCATGTACTGCAGAACTGCCTCTATGATATCCGGGAGATGGCGCAGGTGCTGGCGGATGAGGTTGGCGCCGAGGTCGTCCAGGTGATCGGAAGAAAGATCGTTCTGTACAAGGAGAACAGGAAGAATCCGCAGATCGTTTTGCCGAAGGCAGGCCGCAGAGGATAAGGTCAGCCGGATGTCGATAGCGGATAGACGAAAAAGATTCCGGCGGGTTCCGAGGCGATCGGGTGCTTTGGAGGAAGGAGCATGAAATGGCAGAAAGAAGAAAACGGGTCGGCATTATGGGAGGAACCTTTGATCCCATCCATATCGGCCACCTGATCCTTGCGGAAGAAGCTTTTCAGCAGTTCGGATTGGATCAGGTCGTCTTTATTCCTTCCGGAAATCCCCCCCACAAGAAAAACCGCCCCGGCGGCGCAAGCGGACAGCAGAGAGGAGAGATGGTCCGGCTGGCCACGGCCTCCAATCCGCATTTTTCCATGGATCTGATGGAGGTGTGTTCGGAGGAATATTCCTACACCTACAGAACACTGGAAAAACTGACAGAGAAGCATCCGGATACAGATTATTTCTTTATCATGGGAGCGGATTCTCTCAGGGATCTGCCTCTGTGGAAGTGCCCGGAACGCATTCTTTCTCTCTGCACTGTGGTCGTGGCCATCAGAGATGGTGCCAGACCGGAGGACTTTCGCCGGATGATCCTGGAGAGACAGGCACAATTCGGTGGAAACATACAGGAACTCCTGACACCGGATCTGGATATTTCTTCCCATGTGATCCGGGAAAGGATCCGCCTGGGAAAGTCGGTTCGTTATTTTCTGCCGGATGAGGTGATCACTTATATAGAAAAGGAAGGTTTGTACAGGTCCTTATGATGCAGATCGATTGGAGAGAGCTGGAAAAGAAACTGAAAAAAGAGCAGAAGGGTCTCCGGTTTCAGCATACGCTGGGAGTAGCTTATACCGCGGCAGCCCTTGCTCTGCGCTGGGATGTGGACATGGACAGAGCCAGACTGGCGGGATTGCTGCACGATTGCGCCAAATGCCTTTCTGACAAAAAAAAGCTGGAGATCTGCGAGGAGCAGCAGCTGGAAGTCAGTGACTTTGAAAAGGAACATCCGGTCCTGCTGCATGCCAAGGTGGGAACTTATCTGGCAGAGGCGGATTATGGAATCACTGATGCGGAGATTCTCAGCGCCATTAACTGGCATACAACAGGCAGACCGGGAATGACCCGGCTGGAGCAGATCATCTTTGTGGCGGATTACATAGAGCCCAATCGCAACAAAGCTCCCAATCTGCAGGAGGTCCGGGGGCTGGCCTTCCAGGATCTGGATCGCTGCACCTACAGGATCCTGCAGGATACTGTGGATTATCTGAAAAAAAACCCGAAATCCATGGATCGTATGACAATGAGAGCATTTACCTATTATTATAATCTTTTGTATCCCGGCACACAGGGGTACTGAAAGAACCCGGGATCTCATGGGGCCCTACCCCAATCGCACACAATTTTTGTTAGTTCGCCATAGTCTGAAAACGTTCGCAGCAAACCCTGGAAGGCTTTCTGTGCCCATTTCCAGCCCATGGACTCACACGTATCATAAAAGAAAGGACTCTGCAGAGCAGAGAGCAGGAAAATATGAAAGATTCAAAACAGATGGCAAATCTTGCCATTGAGGCACTGGAGGAGAAGAAGGCCAATGATATCCGTGTGATCGATATCGAAACAGTCTCTTCCCTGGGAGATTATTTTATCATTGCCGGCGGAAGCAACAGAAACCAGCTGCAGGCTATGTCAGACGAAGTGGAAGAGAAACTGGGCAGGGCCGGATTTTCTCCCAAATATGTGGAAGGTTATCAGAATGCCAACTGGATCCTGATGGATTACGGCGATGTGATCATTCATCTCTTTGATGAAGAGAACCGTGTATTCTATGATCTGGAAAGGATCTGGAGAGACGGCAAGCTCCTGGATAAGGATGCCCTGAAGCAGGCAGCAGCGGATCCCACTGAATAACTTCTGAAGATGATCAGCGCAGGACAGCATTGGACTGCAGTATATTTCTGAATGTATAAACTCAGAGTTGTAAAAGGCAAAAGAGCAGACTTCTTTTTGCCTTTTTCTTTTGTGGATCCCTAAGATATTCTGCCGGGATTTTAAAATTTATTGAAAAACCTGCTTTTTTCAAAGAAAATCATTTTTTTCTTGCGGTTTTTCTTTAGCCTGTGTTTTTTTGAAAAAATCGTGCTATAATAGTTCCGGCTTTTTAGAAAAATTTCAGATTTTAACAAGGAGGATGAAAAGCGAACATGCAAACGATGATTATGGCTTTGATCTGTGTTCCGTTTCTCATGGCTCTGGTGATCGCTGTGGTTCATCACGATACCATCCGCGCCGGCCTGGTGTATCTGTTCGGGGCTGCGATCGCGGTAATGGCCATTGTGACGGCGGTAAACTGGTACATGAGCGGACAGTGGATCACATTTGATCTGCCCGGCACAGAGATTTTCGACAAAGTCATCCTGGTAGGAGATTTTGTCCTGATGGCTCTGGTGATCTGGCTGTCCTTTAAGTATAAGAAGGGGATCATCAGCATCCTCTCTATTGTGCAGACCGTGATGGTTGCCTATGCTGAGTTGAATTTCCACAATGTGGTAGAGACCAGCAAGATCCGTGTGGACGGTCTTGCAGTGGTCATGATCCTTGTCATCGGTATCGTTGGCGTCGCCATCGGTATCTATGCCATCGGTTACCTCCGCGGCTATCACAGACATCACAAGGATTATATTGATCGCAGATCCTATTTCCTGGCTCTGGTATTCGTATTCTATGGCGCTATGTTCGGCCTTGTTACCTCTGCCAGCCTAATCTGGATGTATTTCTTCTGGGAGATCACCAGTATCTGCTCCTTCCTTCTGATCGGTTATACAAAGACAGAGGAAGCCATCAACAACAGCTTCCGGGCTCTGTGGATGAACCTGCTGGGCGGTCTTGGCATCGCCTGCGCAGTTACTTATGCTATGCTGATAGAGCATACATATGATCTTTCCGCAGTGATCAGCGGCGCATCCAACAATGGCATTCTTCTGCCCATCGCTCTGCTGGCCTTTGCCTGCCTGACAAAATCCGCGCAGATGCCTTTCTCCGGATGGCTGCTTGGCGCCATGGTGGCTCCGACGCCGTCCTCTGCATTGCTGCACAGCGCGACCATGGTAAAAGCAGGTGTCTATCTGCTGATCCGTCTGGCTCCCTGCATGCAGGGTACCACAGTTGGACAGATGGTATATCTGGTGGGCGGCTTTACCTTCTTTATGACATCCCTGCTGGCCATTTCCCAGAGTGATGCCAAAAAGGTACTGGCTTATTCCACGATCTCCAATCTGGGGCTGATCGTTGCCTGCACCGGTATCGGTTCTCCCGAGACCATGTGGGCGGCTCTGTTCCTGCTGCTGTTCCATGCTGTGTCCAAGTCCATGCTCTTCCAGTGTGTCGGCGCCGTGGAAAATGCCAGCGGCAGTCGTGACATCGAGGATATGCAGGGTCTGGCATGGCGCCTGCCCAAGCTGGCTTTCATCATGATCATTGGTATTGCCGGCATGTTCCTGGCACCGTTCGGTATGCTGGTATCCAAATGGGCAGCACTGCAGTCCTTTATCAATGCAAAAAGCGCGATCATGGTTCTATTCATCTGCTTCGGCAGTGCTTCCACCATGTTCTACTGGACCAAGTGGCTGTCCAAGCTGCTGGGTAAGACCACAAACAAACTGAAGGACGTGACAGAAAAGAATGAGTATGTTTCCATGTTCCTGCATGCGGCTCTGGTCATTCTTCTCTGCTTCATGATCCCTGTATTGTCTGCTTATGTGGTACAGCCTATCGTTGTTACTGCATACGGCGCATCCACCCAGGTGCTTTCTTCCCAGAACATCATGATCATGACTTTCCTGATCTGTGCGCTGGTGGTGGTACCGCTGATCAGCTTCCTGATCGCCCGCAATGCCAGGGAGCGCAAAGTGCTTTCCTACATGGGCGGCGCCAACGGCTCCGACAACCGTCATTTCATCTCTGCCTCCAAGGAGGATAAGAGACTGTATGTGGCAAACTGGTATATGGACAACTGGTTTGGTGAGGACAAGCTGCTCTTCCCGTCCATGATCGGCGGAATCGTAATTATCGTGATCTTTCTTGCAATGGTATTAGGAGGTGCTGCCTGATGAGTCAAACAATAGTAGCTCTGCTTTGGGTGATCGGATATATCGTGCTGGCTCCCTTTATTGGCGGCCTTCTGGACGGCTGTGACCGAAAGATCTCTGCCCGTATGCAGGGCAGAAAAGGTCCCAGCATCATTCAGCCGTTTTATGATGTAAGCAAATTGTTTAAGAAGGAATTGCTGCTGGTCAACAAGTCCCAGCTGTTTCTGGTAATTTCCTACATGGTCTTTGTGATCATCACAGGCGCTCTGTTCTTTGCAGGGTCTGACCTGCTGCTGTGCTTCTTTGCACTGTCTACAGCAGCTATGTTTCTGATCCTTGCATCCACCACGACCCATTCGCCCTATGCGACTCAGGGTTCCAACAGAGAGATGCTGCAGATGATGGCATATGAGCCCATGGTGCTGATGACAGCGGTCGGCTTTTATCTGGCAGCCGGCAGCTTCAATGTAGATGCCATTATGAAGTCAGATCTGCCGGCCATCCTGCAGATCCCCGGTTTCTTTATCGGCTTTGTGTTTATCCTTACCATTAAGTTCCGGAAGTCTCCCTTCGACCTGAGTACGTCTCACCATGCGCACCAGGAGATCGTCAAGGGTGTTACGGTAGAGATGGAAGGTATCCAGTACGGCATGACTACCATCGCAGAGTGGTATGAAAATGTGTTCCTGCTTGGCGTTGTCGGCCTGTTCTTTGTCACAAGCGCATGGTGGAGCATCCTGGTTGCTATTGCCGCCATCCTGGTGGTGTTCTTCCTGGAGATCCTGATCGACAATACATCAGCCCGTGTCAAATGGGAGCTGGCACTGAAGCTTGCCTGGGGTGTTTCCCTGGCAGCCGGCGGCAGCAATCTGCTGGTACTGATCCTGATGGGCCGTTGATAAGAGAGGAGTAAGAATCATGAGCAAATTACATAAATCACCGTGGCTGCTCCATTATGATGGCTCCAGCTGCAATGGATGCGATATTGAAGTGCTGGCAGCCACCACTCCTGTATATGATGTGGAACGGTTCGGTGTGATCAATACGGGCAATCCCATGCACGCAGATATCTTTCTGGTAACCGGCGGCGTAAATGAGCAGAATCAGCATGTAGTAAAACAGATCTATGAGCAGATGGCAGAGCCCAAGGTAGTGCTTGCCATCGGTACCTGCGCCTGCACCGGCGGTATCTTCAAGGAGTGCTACAATATCAAGGGCGGTGTGGACACTGTGATCCCTGTTGATGTATATGTGCCCGGCTGTGCCGCAAGACCTCAGTCCATCATTGATGGCGTTGTCAAAGCAGTGGCTCTTTTTGATGAGAAGGCCAAAGCCCTGAAGGAAAGGAGCAAATAAATGGAAGATTTAGGAAATAATATCTTTAAGATCGATAAGGTCAACCTGATGACAGCCATTATGAAGAAGCGGAACAACAACTGGCGTCTCGGACAGATCTGCTGCTCTTATCTGGATGGTATCTATGATGTGACCTACTCTTTTGTGAACTATTATGAGCTTGAGCATATCCGCCTGCAGATCCCGGAGGATGAGGAGCTTCCCAGCATTTCCCGCATCTATTCCGAGGCGATCCTGTATGAGAATGAGATGAAGGAGCTGTTTGGTCTGAAGGTAGAACAGATCCAGACACAGACTTATGAGAAGCTGTATCAGATCGAAGCGGAGCATCCGTTTGTACCGAGTAAGGGGGAGAAATAAATGTCTAAGAGAAGTGTAGTTCCCTTTGGTCCCCAGCATCCGGTTCTGCCGGAACCGATCCACCTGGATCTGGTACTGGAGGATGAAAAGGTAATAGAAGCTGTTCCGTCCATTGGTTACATTCACCGTGGCCTGGAAAGTCTTGTCACAAAAAAAGACTTCAATGAGATGGAATATGTCATTGAGCGTATCTGTGGTATCTGCTCCTTCATGCATGGCATGGGATATTGTACAACTCTGGAGCAGATCATGGATGTCAAGGTTCCGCCCAGGGCCAATTATCTGAGAACGATCTGGGCCGAGCTTTCCAGGCTTCACAGCCATATCCTCTGGCTGGGACTGCTGGCAGATGCCTTTGGTTTTGAAGCGCTGTTCATGCATTCCTGGAAGCTGAGAGAAAGCGTTCTGGAACTTTTTGAGATGTCCACCGGCGGACGTGTGATCTTTTCTGTCAACAAGATCGGCGGCGTTCTCAAGGATATTCCCAAGGATATGCTGGATCATTTTGTCAAGGTGCTGAATGACCTGGAGAAGGATCTCCGGGCTACAACAAACGTATTCCTGACAGACTATACGGTAAAATCCCGTCTTTGCGGTGTGGGTATCCTGACAAAGGAAGAAGCCATCCGCTATGGCGCAGTAGGTCCCATGATGCCTGCCTCCGGTGTAGAGGTTGACCTGAGAAAGACAGGCTATGCAGCTTATGGAGATCTGGATTTTGAGATTGTTACCAGCAACAACTGTGACGGATTTGCCAGATGTGAAGTTCGTATCGGTGAGATCTTCCAGGCCATCCATATCATTCGTGAGGCGATCCAGAAGATTCCGGATACAGAGATCTCTGTAGATGTAAAGGGCAACCCAAATGGTGAGGCTTTCGTCCGTATGGAGCAGCCCAGAGGAGAAGCTTTCTATCACGCAAGAGCCACAGGAACCAAATTCCTGAACCGTATGCGTGTGCGTACGCCAACCTTTGCCAATCTGTCTGCCCTGACTCACATTCTTCAGGGCTGTGATTATGGTGATGTGCCTCTGCAGGTACTGACCATTGATCCCTGTGTAAGCTGTACTGAGCGATAGGAGGTGCGGAAAATGGGAAAATTTATGACATTTGCCAAGATTGCCCTCAGCAATATGGTACATAAACCTGCCACAACTGCGTATCCGGCAGTTCCGGCCCAGTATCACGAGCGTACCAGAGGACATATCGAGATCGATTTTGAGAGCTGCATCCTCTGCGGTATGTGTATGAGAATGTGCCCACCCAATGCTATTAAGGTAGATAGAAACAATGGCGACTGGTCGATCTCCAGATTTGACTGTATCCAGTGTGGTTACTGTACCCAGAAATGCCCCAAGAAATGTATCCACATTGTGCCGGGCTATGCGGAACCATCCTATGAGAAATCTGTAGAAAAGCTGCACAAGGAGCCTCCTGCAAAGCCGGCGCCCAAAAAACCGGTAGATCCGGAGAAGATCGCTGCGGCAAAAGCAGCGGCAGCAGCCAAGGCGGCAGCAGCAAAAGCAGCAGCGGAAGCGACATCTCCCGCAACAGAAGCGGCAGCTCCCGCAGCAGAAAAGGCAGCCCCTGCGGCAGAAACGGAGAAGGCCTGATGTGCGTAGCATTACCGGGCCGAGTCCTGTCTGTTGACGGCAGCATTGCTACAGTGGACTTTTCCGGCAGCAGACGGGAGGCCAACATCGGTCTGGTCCGGGTAAGCCCCGGAGATTATGTGCTGGTGCATGCAGGTCTGGTGATCCAGACTTTGAAGCAGCAGGACGCAGAAGAGATCGCTGAGCTCATGGGCCTGCTGGAAGAAACAGAATAAAAAAGGTCGCTGTCTGATGAGGTGATCTCAAAAAATCAGATTTTTAAGCGTGGCAGTTTTATGACTGCTGCGCTTTTTTGCGCTTTATTTTATACATTATTCATATTCCCGGAATGGGTTACGGTTGACGAACATAGGATCTTTTTTTATAATATTGTCAATTGTATGCTTATTTCATTAAGGATATATTACAAAAAATGTGGATGCAGCAGCGCAGGGTCAGCCCTCTGAGCAGAAATACACGCCCTCAGAAATGTCGAACCTGCAGAGCATTCGGGAGATCCGGGAGGGTTTTGTGAAATACAGGGTAAGACAGCTTTTGCTTTTTTTACTTTTGCTGGCGGCTTTTGCAGTGCCTGTTTCTGCGGAAGAGGAAAAGACGACACCAGTGATCTCTCTGCAGGACAAAACTGCGGATTATACCGGGGAACCCATCAGCATGGGGGCAGTTTCCGTCAGCGGTACCATGGCAAGAGTGACGGTGATCTATTTTACGGATGCCGCATGTACACAGAAAACAGGGGAGAGTGTGGGGGCCCTTACGGAAGGTGGTGCGCCTGCTGCGGCCGGCACTTATTATGTGGTCGCTTCGGTAGAGGAATCCTCCTACTGCCATGCAGGATCCAGCGCTCCGGCAAAACTTACCATCGTGGCTCCGGATCCCGCGGAAGCAAAGATCACCTATGAACTGGACGGTGGCCGGAATACATCCCGAAATCCCGCATCCGTTCGTGTCGGATCCAATCCGGTTCCCCTGCAGAATGCCCAGAGAGACGGCTACATTTTTCTGGGCTGGTATGCAGATCCGGAATTCCGGCAGAAGGTCACGGAGGTTTCCACAGATACGGGCGAAGATCTTACACTGTATGCCAAGTGGATCCCCTATTTCAATCAGAAAAATTACAGCGGTGCCACTTACAATGGATATCCCTTTGCGGAGGCCGGCTGCGGGCCTACCTCCTGCGCCATGTTGTCCCGGGAAGATCCGGTATATGTAGGACAGTGGTTTACGGAAAATGGCTATGCCACAGATGGCGGCAGCCATCCGGATGGCGTTACGGCTTATCTGGAGTCTGTGGGCAGGGATCCTGTCCGCTGCGATTATGATACCTGGTATGCGGCTATGTCGGAGGGCGGCAGGATCGGCATCGTGCTGATGCAGACCGGCGCCTATACTGCAGGGGAACATTTTATTGTGGTCACTGAGGTGGATGGCGAAGGCAATGCCTATGTGCTGGATCCCGCGTATTATTCCCACAACGGCTGGAGCAATGAAGTAAAGACGGTGGCTGGTGAGGAATTTGCCATTGGCTTTCCTCTGACAGCGGAGCAGTTTGCTGCTCAGATCGTGGAAGACCATTGCTGGTATATAGACTGGGATTACTAAGTATCCTGTGCAACAGTGATACAAGGTGTGCCATGAAATTGTGCTGGTACGCGACGTATCATAAAATGTGGTGGCGCAGAGCACTATGGTTATTTTTTATATGGAGGATTTCTATGAAATTCAGGTTTCTGAAAAAGGTTACGGCGGTTCTGCTGACATCTGTTTTTGTACTGGAGTCAGCAAATGGCATTTCTGCGGAAACTTTTTTGAAAGAAGAAGCTGCAGTGGATGCGGAGTTTGTGGCAGATGCAGATGTTTTACCGGCGGCGACAGAGGATGAGGCAACGCCTGATGAAGCAACAGCGGATGAGGCGACCCCGGATGAGGAGTTTGACGCGCTGATCCTGTTTGAAACAAACGGCGGCAAAAAAGTCAATGGCATCTGCGGCTGGTCCGGTCAGACAGTAGAGGGGGAACTTCCCGTTACAGAACGTGAAGGCTATACCTTCGCAGGCTGGTATGCAGATCAGGATCTGAAGAATAAAGTCACGGAAATGCCGGAGACCTTTACCAAAGGTGTGACTACTTACTATGCAAAATGGGTCAATGCCTGGATCCGCTTTGAAGAAAACGGCGGAGAAGAAGTGGAAGACCTGGCAGGCAAAGTGGGAGAGAGTACAGAAGGACTTTATACGCCGGTTCCGGAAAAAGAAGGCTATTTCTTTGTAGGCTGGTATGCAGATGCTGCACTGACGGTGCCGGTGGAGAATCTGCCGGAGAAGTTTACTGCCGAAGAGGTCACTTATTATGCCAGATGGGCCAACGGCGGATTTTCTTTTGAAGTAAACGGCGGGGATCATCTGGACAGCATTTACGGTATTTCCGGGAAAAAAGTTTCCGACAGGACACTTCCCGTGCCTGTGAGAAAGGGCTATACCTTCCAGGGATGGTATGCAGACGCAGAGTATACGGTTGCTGTATCCCGTCTTCCTTACCGTTTTACCAAAGGCATCACCTGTTATTATGCCAAATGGAAGGCAAACAAATACAGCATCCGCTTCCGGGGAAATGGTGCTACCTCCGGCGTCATGCAGACCATGTCCAACCTGAAATACGGGAAGTCCTATCAGCTTTCTGCAAATCAGTTTAAGCGCACAGGCTACAAGTTTGTAGGCTGGACCTGCAGGGCAGATGGCTCCGGTACCGTTTACAAAAATGTATCCACCATTAAGAATCTGCGGAGCGTAGATGGCGCAGTGCAGAATTTTTATGCCAAGTGGGAGCCGGTCTCCTACAAGATCACCTACGAGCTTGCCGGTGGTCAGCAGAATGCGGAGAATCCCACCACATATACCATTGAGGATAAAACCATCACGCTGAAGACACCGACCAAAGAAAATTATTATTTCCTCGGCTGGTGTACCGACAGCGCCAGAAAACACGTGGTAACGGAGATCACTGCAGGCAGCTATGGTAAAAAAACTTTCTATGCCAAGTGGCGGAGAAATCAGTATGTGATCCGATTCAAGGGAAACGGAGCTACTTCAGGCAAGATGTCCAACAAGACCTGTAAAGTGGGGCTGAACTATCATCTGACGGCAAACAGCTACAAGAGAAACGGCTATCGCTTTGTGGGATGGAATACCAGGGCAAACGGCACAGGCAAGTCCTATACAGACGGCCAGCTGGTAAAGAGCCTTCGGACAGGAGAGGGAGAATGCCGGACTCTGTATGCTCAGTGGGAGATCGTGACTTACTCCATTGTTTATGAATTCAATGGCGGTACTGCGGATACTACGGGATATCCCTTCAGCTATGATGTGGTGACCCCAACCATTGATCTGTCTGCCCTGGATACACCGGTACGATCCAAGAAGATTTTTCTTGCCTGGTGTACAGACATCACAAAGAACAATGAGATCACAGAGATTCCGGAAGGAAGTACAGGAAATCTGACTCTGTATGCCAAGTACAGAAATTACCGCTATTTTATTAAATATGATGGTAATGGCAATACATCCGGTTCCATGAAGACCCAGTGGTGCCAGTACAGCAAGCAGACCAGTATCTGGTACAACAAATATAAGAGGACGGGCTACGCCTTTAACGGATGGAATACAAAGGCAGATGGTACAGGTACGTCTTATCCTGCCGGCACAAAAATCCTGAATCTGAAGAAAACAGACGGAGCTACGGTTACTCTGTATGCCCAGTGGAAAAGAGTTTCCTACAACATTACCTACAAGCTGAACGGCGGGACTAACAATAGCAAAAACCCCACCACTTATACTATAGGAAAGACGACGAAGCTTTATGCTCCAACTTATTCCGATGGTACATACAAATATTACTTTGTAGGCTGGTTCTCGGATAAGAATTACACCCAGCGGGTAAAGAGCATATCCAAGACTACGACAGGCAATATTACCCTGTATGCCAAATTCCTGCGGTATTACCAGCAGTTTGGCGCTTCCTATTCCCTTGGTTCCAATGGATGCGGTCCTACCTCCTGTGCCATCATCACCGGGGAAAGTCCCCAGACAGTGGTCAAGTCCACAGGCGCTCCTGCAGGCTGGGGAAATATTACCAGCTATCTGGAGAGCAAAGGAAAGACAGTGATACAGACCTGGTACAAGCATTGGCTGGAAAATATGAAGACCGGACAATATATCGGCATCCTGCTGATGAATCCCGGTTCCTACACAAACAACAAGCACTATGTGGTGGTAACTGATGTGGACGATGATGGCAACTGCTATGTCATCGATCCGGCCTTTGACCTGCGAAGCGGCTGGAACTATGACCATGTCAATGGGGATCAGGGGGACTGCGCAGTTGCTCTGCCCATCGATGCAGCGACTTTTGCCAGCCAGGTCTATGATGATTATCCGATCTGCTGGCTGATCTCTGTGAAATGATAAAGGATAAAAATAAAGCGTGCAAAAAGGCAGCTGGACAGTCCGTCCATCTGCCTTTTTGTCAGCCTGACGAGAGCAAAGTGAAGACAGGTGTCTGTATAGATCCGACTGTTTTTCATAACTCCAGCAGAATTTCTGGAGCAGATGGCATAATTATGCTATACTAACCATCGGACGCAGAGGCGGGGGACAAAAAGATGAATCGGACTTTGTTCTTAACTGCCGAATCATCTGCAAAGGGAATCTATCTATAATATACCCAGAAGAATCGGAACAGATCCACATCCGGAGGTTTCTATAAAGAGAGCGGGAAAGGTTTGAGATATGATAAAAAATATAAAAGCTGTAATTAAATTTCTGAAAATGCTGAAGAAGAAGTGGTTTCGGCATCTTGTGATGGCGGCAGGCCTTGTTCTGGGCCTGTACTCAGCAGCCATCGCAAGACAGCAGCTGAAGGATAAGCAGAAAGCATCCGCACAGAAGAACGGCTGAGGTATTTATGACGGATATCACTTTTTTTGTACTTTATGTGTTAATCTGTGCGGTGACCTTCTGTCACTATCTTTGGTGGCTGCGAAAAAGTTTTGCACTGCTTCGAAGACCTTTGCTGACAGTCCTCTTCAGCCTCCTGTTTCTGGGATTTGCCATCACTCCTGTCATCGGCTTCTATCTGCAGAAAAGCGGATTTCAGCATTTTATGGCAGCGACCGGAAATTTCTGGCTGGGCTACATGGCCTGCGCGGGGGGCGTCATGGCAGTCAGCCTTCTGCTGCAGCTGGTCTGCGCCAGGGGAAAACTGCTGACCTGGAGAAAAAAAAGAGACCGGAAGCAGCTTCGTACCCAGGGCTTCCTCTGTCTTTTTTCTTCCCTGGCCATCTTTGCCTATGGGGTCTGGAATGCCAGATTTGTTCAGTATGTTCCCTATGAGCTGCAGCTTACTTCAGAGGCAGCCTCTGAAGACTCTCTTACCATGGTTTTTCTGTCGGATCTCCATATGGGAGAGAATGTGGGCTGCACCCATCTGAACTGGCTGGTGGGGGAGATCAATGCCAGAGAACCGGACCTGGTTCTGATAGGCGGAGACCTGTTTGACCATGATTATGACGATATGGAAGATCCGAAAGCCATGATCCGGATCCTGCAGAGGATCAACAGTACTTATGGTGTGTATGCTGTTTACGGAGATGCAGATGCATCAGAGTCCTTCTGCGGACCCTTCTGTCTGTCGGAAGGTGAGGCAAAGGCGGACAGCAGGATGGATGATTTCCTGGAAGCGGCCGGCATCACTCTGCTGCAGGACCAGGGAACCGCCATCAATGATACTTACTATCTATGGGGCAGAAGTCCTGCTTCCGCAGACGGACAGGAGGAATGTCTGTCTCCGGAAGAGATCAGCGAGCAGGTGCCCGCAGATAAACAGCTGATCGTTTTACAGCACCAGCCGATTGAAATAGAAGAACTATCCGATGCGGGAACTGCCCTGACTCTGTGCGGCCATGTCATGCATGGGCAGAATTTTCCACTGAACCTTGCGGCTTCCCTTCAATGGACCTATGATTATGGCCTGAAGAACTGCGGAGATATGTCTGTGATCACCACGGGAGGTGCCGGCCTTGCAGGTCTGCCATTGCGGGTTGGCACGGATACGGAGATCAGTGTGATCACATTAAAATGATTTAATTCTGGTATTTTTGTACAAAATTACCGTTTACATTTTATGAAGAAGTGCTAAAATCAATTTTTGAACATGGAAAAAGTGATGTATGTTCAAAGGAGTATTATTATGATTTTGGCACAGGTGTTAGCAGTAATTATTTTTATTGCCATGTTCGTTCTGATCGTCGTGGAAGTGATCGAACGGCATTATGTAACTCTGGGATGCGGGGCCCTGACTCTGATCCTTGTTTTCGGGCTTGCCATGCACAGCCCGGACGCTGTTCTGGAAACGCTGAATCTGAAAAGTATTTTTACTGTCAGCTTCTGGTATGCGGCAGGGGAAGCGGAGAGTGCTTCCAGCGGCATCAACTGGTCCACCATCATTTTCATTGCAGGTATGATGATCATGGTGGAGGGTATGGCGAAGGCAGGTTTCTTCCGCTGGCTCTGCATGAAGCTGGCAAAACTGGTAAACTACAAACCCGTACCGCTTTTCCTTACCTTTATGATCATGTCAGCCCTTCTGGCCATGTTCATTGACAGCATCACAGTCATCCTTTTTCTGGCAGCTGTGACCATCGAACTGTCCAGACTGCTGAAACTGGACCCGGTTCCCATGATCCTGGCAGAGATCTTTTGCGCAAATCTCGGTGGATCTGCCACCATGTGCGGAGATCCGCCCAATATCATTATCGGCACCTCTCTGGGGTATTCCTTCTTTGATTTCATTACCAATACCGGTCTGATGGCAGCTGTCAGTCTGGTTCTGGTCGTTCTCTATTTCTATCTGGTCTTTCGCAAGGATCTGAAGAAAAACGGAGGACCCGCCGTGGATCCTTCCACCTTACCGTCTCCGGATTCAGCCATTACCAGCAAAAAAGATTTTGCGATCAGCGTGGTCATTTTTGCCTGCGCCATCGTGATGCTGGTGACCCATGCCCAGACAGGCCTGACAGTTGCTCTGATCGGTGCCGTGATCGCAGCAGTTACTCTGCTGACTTCCGGGAAATCCGCGCCTGGTCTGCTGAAGAAGGTGGATTACAAGACGCTGCTGTTCTTTGTCGGACTGTTCATTGTGGTAGGAGGTCTGGAGCAGACAGGGATCCTGGAGATCATTGCCGGTTTTATCGGTACTGTCAGCCAGGGAAATCTCATGCTCATGGTGGCTATCATTATCTGGGTATCCGCCATCGCCAGTGCCTTTGTGGACAATATCCCCTTTGCGGCTACCATGATCCCTGTCATAAAGAGTCTGGCAGCTACCCAGGGAGTGGACCTGAATACACTGGCCTGGGCGCTGTCCATGGGTACAGATGTGGGTGGAAGCGCTACCCCCATCGGCGCCTCGGCAAATGTTGTCGGTACCTCTGTGGCCGCCAAAAACGGACATATCATCGGCTGGGGCAAGTACTGCAAGACTGCGGCTCCTGCCACGGTGATCGTGATCACAGTCTCCATGCTGTTTATTTTTGCCAGATACTGTATATAATAGTAGTAAGAACCGAAAACTTCCCGGATCAGAGTTTTTCTATGAAGCGCAGTGTTTCGGAGATTGGAAATATCTTTCGGGGTCTGACGCTTTGGAAAGGAAGAAGAGAGATGAGAAGTTTCGGCCAGTTCCATTGAGTATAAGGCCGTACATATAGGGAAGGAGAACTATCATTGAAGAAACAGATCATCATTTCCATCAGCCGTGAGTTTGGAACAGACGGACACAATATCGCAAAGAAAATCGGACAGGATTTCGGCATTGAGTATTATGACAGAAAGATCCTGGGTGCCATCGCGGAAAAACTGGATGTACGCGTGGATGTTCTGCAGAAATATGATGAGCATCTGCGAAATCCCTTCCTGAGCCGAAGAGTAGGAAAATATACCAATTCCATTGAGGAGATCCTCATGGAGATCCAGTTCGATTATATCAGGAGCCGGGCAGAGTCGGGTGAGTCCTTTGTGGTGGTGGGACGCTGCTCCGATGCTATCCTCAAGGACTATCCCGGACTGATCCGCATCTTCATTTCCGGCTATCCGGAAAAGAAGAAGATCCGTGTCATGGAGAAATATTCCCTCAGTGAGCAGGAGGCTGTGAGAAAGATCCAGCGCCATGACCGGAATCGAAAAAAATATCACAACCGCTACGCAGATACCAAGTGGGGAGATTCCCGATACTATGACATGTGCATCAACAATCGGACCGGTGTGGAGAAAACTGCGGAGATCATAGAGGGTTTTATCCGCAATATCATCGATGAATAAGCAGATTTCCCCTTGTCAGAAGGAAATCCCTGTGTTATATTCTTTATGTTGCGTATCAAGCACGCAGGAGGATTTTCGGGACGGTGCCCGGTGCGGGTCTCCCCAAAGCTGATCCCTGCGGAAGAAAAAACCAAAAGGAGAGAAACAAAATGAGCGTACTTTCAATGAAGCAGTTACTGGAAGCCGGAGTACATTTCGGACATCAGACAAGAAGATGGAACCCCAAAATGGCTCCCTACATCTACACAGAGAGAAATGGTATCTATATCATCGACCTGCAGAAGTCTGTAGGCATGGTTGACGATGCTTACCGTGCAGTAGCAGACATCGTTGCTGACGGCGGCACCATCCTTTTCGTAGGTACCAAGAAGCAGGCACAGGATTCCATCAAGCTGGAAGCTGAGCGCTGCGGTATGTTCTATGTAAATGAGAGATGGCTTGGCGGTATGCTGACCAACTTCAAGACTATCCAGAGCCGTATCCGCAGACTGAAACAGATCGAGGAGATGGCTGCAGACGGTACTTTTGATGTACTGCCCAAGAAGGAAGTTATTGCTCTGAACAAGGAGCTGGAGAAGCTGCAGAAGAACCTTGGCGGTATCAAGGAAATGAAGAGAATCCCGGATGCTATCTTTGTAGTAGACCCCAAGAAAGAGCGGATCTGCGTACAGGAAGCGCATGCACTGGGTATCCCGCTGATCGGTATCTGCGATACAAACTGTGATCCGGAAGAACTGGATTATGTTATCCCGGGCAATGATGATGCGATCCGTGCCGTAAAACTGATCTCCTCCAAGATGGCTGACGCTGTCATCGAGGCAAAGCAGGGCGAAGAGAACATCGAAGAAGTTGCAGAGGCAGCTGAGGAAGAGTAAGTAAAAATCTGTCCCGGCAGGAGGATGATCTTCGGCAGGGAGGAAGCGCTCCACGGAAAAACAGTGTGATCCGGTGCAAGCCATGTCAGTCAGAACTGCATGGTGTACAGGGCAGATTTCTGTGGAGTGTTGATTGATTCATACAGAAGGAGAAAAAAATGGCAATTTCCGCAAAACAGGTAAAAGAGCTTAGAGAGATGACCGGAGCAGGTATGATGGACTGCAAGAAGGCCCTGACTGCTACCGATGGTGATATGGACAAGGCTGTTGAGTTCCTGCGTGAAAAGGGACTGGCAACCGCACAGAAGAAAGCCGGCAGAATCGCAGCAGAAGGTATCGTTATGCTGAAGACAACAGACGATGCAAAGACTGCTGTTGCTGTTGAAGTAAATGCAGAGACAGACTTCGTTGCAAAGAATGAGAAGTTCCAGGGCTATGTTGCTCAGGTTTGTGACCAGGCTATGGCTACTTCCGCTGCAGATATCGATGCTTTCCTGGCTGAGAAGTGGATGTATGATGAGTCCAAGACAGTAAATGAAGCGCTTGCAGCACAGATCGCTGTCATCGGCGAAAACATGAACATCCGTCGTTTCGTCAAGGTTGAAGAAGCAAACGGTTTTGTTGCAGCTTATACTCATATGGGCGGCAAGATCGGTGTGCTGGTAGATGTTGAGACAGATGTAGTCAATGACGCAGTCAAAGAGATGGGTAAGAACATTGCCATGCAGGCAGCTGCTCTGAAGCCCCTCTACACAAACCGTGATGAGGTTTCTGCAGACTATATCGCACATGAGAAAGAGATCCTGCTTGCACAGATCATGAATGACCCCAAAGAGTCCCAGAAGCCTGAGAAGGTGATCCAGGGCATGATCGCAGGCCGTATCAACAAGGAACTGAAAGAGATCTGCCTGATGGATCAGGTCTATGTAAAGGCTGAGGATGGCAAGCAGTCTGTTGCCAAATATGTAGAGCAGGTTGCCAAGGCAAACAATGCCAAGATCGCCATCAAGAGCTTTGTTCGCTGGGAGACCGGTGAGGGCATCGAAAAGAAGCAGGAGGACTTCGCTGCAGAAGTTGCTGCTCAGATGGCCGGCAAATAATAACCTATGTCATTTCGGACCGTCATGGATTTTCCATGGCGGTTCTTCCTTTTTTTGTTCTTTTAGCGGAAGAGTGTATAAAGTATTTGAAGCCAGTGGCTTTTTATGCTAAAATAACCACGGTTTAACCTGTTACAGGAAAATATTTGTAAAGGAGAATTGCAATGAATATTTCACCACTGCAGAAGGCAAGATATGAGTACAGCCCCAAGCTTCCCGGCATGCTCAGAAACGGTATCGCTGAGATCAGCGTAGAAGTTGGAAGCGCTACACAGTCCGTAGCAGACCAGGACAAGATCCAGGCTCTGTTCCCCAACACCTATGGCAAACCTGAGATCACCTTCAAGAAGGGCCAGAATACCTCTGAACAGAAGAAGCAGGTAGTTGGCGTGATCCTTTCCGGCGGCCAGGCTCCCGGCGGACACAATGTTGTTTCCGGTCTGTATGATGCTCTGAAAGCTACCAACAAGGACAATGTCCTGCTTGGTTTCAAGGGCGGTCCCAGCGGACTTCTGGACAATGATTACATTGAGATGACAGATGAGTATATCGATGCCTACAGAAACACAGGCGGTTTCGATATCATCGGTTCCGGCAGAACCAAGCTGGAGACAGAAGAGCAGTTTGCTGTTGTTGAGGAAGTGGCAAAGAAGCACGGCCTGACAGCCATCGTTATTATCGGTGGTGATGACTCCAACACAAATGCAGCTGTACTTGCTGAGTATATGGCAGCACACAACACAGGCGTACAGGTCATCGGATGCCCCAAGACCATCGACGGCGACCTGAAAAATGAAGATATCCAGGTTTCCTTCGGTTTCGATACAGCTACCAAGACCTACAGCGAGCTGATCGGTAACATCGAGAGAGACTGCAACTCCTCCAAGAAATACTGGCATTTCGTAAAGGTTATGGGTCGTTCCGCTTCTCACGTTGCTCTGGAGTGCGCACTTGAGACACAGCCCAACATCTGCCTGATCGGTGAGGAAGTAGCTGCAAAGAAGATGTCCCTGTCTCAGATCGCAGATACTATCGCAGATGCAGTTGAGACCAGAGGAAACAATGGCGAGAACTTCGGTGTTGCTATCATTCCCGAAGGTATCGTTGAGTTCGTTCCCGAGTTCTCCGCACTGATCGCTGAGATCAATGAGCTTCTTGCAGGCAGCAAGACAGAAGAGTTCAATGCACTTCCTTCCTGGGAGGAGAAGTATGCATTTATCGAGAAGGGTCTGACCAAGGAGTCCATGGCTGTATTTGCTATCCTGCCCACAGGCATCCAGCAGCAGCTGTTCCTGGAGAGAGATCCCCACGGAAATGTACAGGTATCCCTGATCGAGTCCGAGAAACTGTTTGCAGAGATGGTAGCCAACAAGCTGGCTGAGAGAAAGGCCGCTGGCACCTACAAGGGCAAGTTTGGTCAGCAGCATCATTTCTTCGGTTATGAAGGCAGATGCGCGTTCCCGTCCAACTTTGACTCCGACTACTGCTACTCCCTGGGTTACAATGCTTTCATGCTGATCCAGTACGGCTTCACCGGTTATCTGTCCAAGGTTTCCAACCTGGCGCAGCCGGCAGAAGAGTGGGTTGCAGGTGGTATGCCCATCACCAAGATGATGAACATCGAGAGAAGAAACGGCAAGGACAAGCCCGTCATCAAGAAGGCTCTGGTCGAGCTGGACGGCGCTCCCTTCAAGTACTTCGAGGCAAACAGAGACAAGTGGGCTGTTGAGACATGCTTCACATTCCCGGGTGCGATCCAGTACTATGGTCCCACAGAAGTTTGTGATATCACAACAAAGACACTGGCTCTGGAGCAGGGCAAGTAATTTATTTTCCAAATGATGGAATCCAACGGGCTGTCACATGACAGCCCGTTCTTTCTGCAGGAAGCAGCGAAAATACCGCATGAAAGGAGCCGGCCATGAAAGAAAAAGAAAACACCCGGATCAGACTGGTTGCCATGGATCTGGATTTCACCCTGCTGGATGACAACAAGCAGATTTCTGCGCATACCAAAGAGGTCCTCTGCCGGGCCATCGCTGCCGGCGTGCAGATCGTACCGGCCACCGGCCGTATCTTTAAGGCCATTCCGGAATTTCTCAGGGTGACAGAAGGTATCCGTTACTATATCTGCTGCAATGGCGCCACCATTTATGACCGGGTGGAGGACAAGGTCATTTACACTAACCACCTGCCCAAGGAGACAGTATTCCGCATTTTTGATGTCTTTGACAGATATCACTGTTCGCAGGATATCTACAGAAACGGGCAGGGCTACATGGAACCCAGATTCCTGGAGCATCTTTCGGAGTATGGGGTGGCAGGACATATGTACGAGCTGATCCACAATACCCGTCTGCCGGTGGAAGACCTGCGGGCAGATATTGAAAAAAATCCTCTGGGGATAGAGAAATGCCAGGGCTTTTTCCCTGTGGAAGAGGACCGGCAGAGATGTATCCGGGAGATCAAAGCTTTGAACATTGCCAGCGTTTCCAGCGCTGTTTTCAATAACATCGAAGTCAACCAGTTTCACTGTGACAAGGGGGATGGTCTGACCCATCTGGCTGAGTACCTGCAGATTCCCATGGCCCAGGTCATGGCCTGTGGTGATGCAGACAATGATACCCTGATGATCCGGGCGGCCGGTTGCGGTGTGGTGATGGAAAACGGATCTGCTGAGCTGAAATCCATGGCGAACTACATTACCAGGACCAACAATGAGGATGGTGTGGCATACGCCATTGAGCAGCTTGTACTGCAGGCGTAGCTGATCTCACAGCGAACATATCTTAACATTGACAAATTTTTTTGTTCTCATTATAATGATTGCCATATACAGAAAAGCGTTGACGAGCACAAGTAAGCTGCGGAGAAGTGCCAGAGAGAGATGCCATGGCTGGAAGCATCTTCACGGACTGCAGACTGAAAAACCAGCTCTGAGCGGCCCCAATCAGGTCCGGTGATACCGTTATCATCAAAAAAGCTGCTGCGGATCTTTGTATCTCGGTATCCGCAGAAAAAGGGTGGAACCGCGAATCTTCGTCCCTTTCGGTCATTCGGCCGGAAGGGGCGTTTGTGTTTTAAGGAGGAAAAATCATGAATGTTACTTTGAAGGATGGAAGCGTACTGCAGGTGGAAGCAGGCGTGACTGCATTTGATGTTGCAAGACAGATCAGTGATGGTCTGGCCAGAGCTGCCTGCCTGGCTGAGATCAATGGACAGACAGCTGATCTTCGTACCGTTCTGACAGAGGATTGTACGCTGAATATTCTCACAGCAAAGGATGCGGAGGGCCTTCGTACGCTGCGTCATACCTGTTCTCATGTGCTGGCGGAAGCCGTACAGCAGCTGTATCCGGAAGCCAAGATCACTATCGGTCCGGCCATCGATGATGGATTCTACTATGATTTTGAATGCCAGAGCTTTTCCAGAGAGGATCTGGATCAGATCGAGAAGGTCATGAAAAAGATCATCAAAAAGGGAAATCGTCTGGAGCGTTTTGAACTGCCCCGGGAAGAGGCCATCAAATTCATGGAGGAGCGGCAGGAGCCTTACAAGGTGGAACTGATCAATGATCTGCCGGAGGACGCTGTGATCTCTTTCTTCCGTCAGGGAGATTTTGTGGATCTGTGTGCCGGCCCTCATCTGATGAATACCAAGGGAATCAAGGCCTTCAAACTGATCACTTCCTCCGGGGCCTACTGGAGAGGCAGTGAGAAAAATAAGATGCTGACCCGTGTTTACGGCACTGCCTATGGCACAAAGGAAGAGCTGGAAGCTCATATGAAACGTCTGGAGGAGATCAAGCTGCGGGATCACAACCGTCTTGGCCGTGAACTGGAGCTGTTTACGACTGTGGATGTGATCGGACAGGGTCTGCCCCTGCTGATGCCCAATGGTGTGATCATTGTTAAGGAACTGCAGCGCTGGATCGAGGATCTGGAGGACAATGAATGGGGCTATGTCAGAACCAAGACACCTCTGATGGCCAAGTCTGATCTGTACAAGATCTCCGGCCACTGGGATCATTATCTGGACGGCATGTTTGTTCTGGGAGATCCGGAAGACAAGGAATGTATGGCACTGCGTCCCATGACCTGTCCCTTCCAGTACTATGTTTACAAGGCAAGTCAGCACAGCTACCGTGACCTGCCCATCCGTTATGGTGAGACATCCACTCTGTTCCGGAATGAGGATTCCGGTGAGATGCATGGTCTGACCCGAGTTCGTCAGTTTACCATTTCCGAGGGACATCTGATCGTTCGTCCGGATCAGATGGTGGAAGAGTTCAAGGGATGCCTGGCTCTGGCCAAGTATTGTCTGGATACCCTGGGACTTTCCGGAGAGGTGACCTATCATCTTTCCAAGTGGGATCCGGAAAATACGGAGAAATACATCGGCTCTGCTGAGACCTGGAACTGGACGGAGGGTGAGATCCGCAAGATCCTGGAAGATCTGGAAGTGCCTTTTGTTGAGGATGTGGGTGAGGCTGCCTTCTACGGCCCCAAGGTCGACATCAATGCAAAGAATGTATATGGCAAAGAGGATACCATGATCACCATCCAGTGGGATGCCCTGCTGGCGGAACAGTTTGACATGTATTATATTGATGAGAAGGGGGACAAGATCCGTCCTTACATCATTCACAGAACTTCCATCGGCTGCTATGAGAGAACCCTGGCCTGGCTGATCGAGGTCTATGCAGGTCAGTTCCCCACCTGGCTCTGTCCGGAGCAGGTTCGCGTGCTGCCTATTTCTGAGAAATATGTGGAGTATGCAGATTCTGTGTGCGCAGAACTGAAGAAGAACGGCATCCGTGCTTCTGTGGATAAGAGAGATGAGAAGATCGGTTACAAGATCAGAGCCAGCCGGCAGAAGAGAGTTCCTTACATGCTGGTAGTAGGTGCCAAAGAGCAGGAGGACAACACCGTATCCGTGCGAAGCAGATATCTGGGTGACGAAGGCGCAAAGCAGCTGGATGACTTCATCGGTCAGATCACGAAAGAGATCCGCACCAAGGAGATCCGCAAGATCGAAGTGGAATCCTGACAGAAGTCTCTCTGACAGGCGCTGCAGATAGAAACAGAAAGATAAAACAAAGCTCCGGCGGCCGGAAGATGTTTCCGGTCGGACGGGGCTTTTTTCTGTAGGAAAACCGGCAGCTCAGGCTTCTTCCGCCAGCTCTTCCCATTTCTCATACAGCGATTCCAGTTCTTCGCCGAGGGCCGCCTGTTCTTTGGAAAGCTTCTGGCAGAGGGGAAGATCATAGCCGGTCTCCGGCAGAGCAAATTCTGCATCGATCTCATGCAGGCGTCCTTCCAGTTCCTCAATCTGTTGTTCCAGTTTTTTCAGGGCATTTTCTTTTTTTCGCTGCTTCGCCTGTTCCTCTTTTCTGGCTTTCCAGGAAAGCTTTGTTTCAGAGACAGCTTCCTCTTCAGCGGCAGCTTCCGAAGGATGATAGATCTGGTGCTGCTGCTCGTACTTTTCAAGGTAGTAGTCATAATTGCCGATATAATTGATAAAGGTTCCATGATAGAGCTCCAGAATGCGGGTGGCTGTAGCATTGATGAAATATCTGTCATGGCTGACGCAGAGCACTGTGCCTTCGTAGGAATTCAGAGCATCCTCCAGCAGTTCTCTGGACAGGATATCCAGATGGTTGGTGGGCTCATCCAGAATCAGGAAGTTGGCTTCCGATAGCATGAGTTTTGCCAGAGAGACCCGGCCCCGTTCTCCACCGCTGAGACTGCCGATCTTCTGGAAAACATCATCCCCCATAAAAAGGAAGGCGGCGCAGGTATTGCGGACCTCCGTCTCTGTCAGTTTGGGTCTGGCATCGGCGATCTCCTGGAAAATGGTCTTGTCATTGTCCAGCAGCTGCTGTTCCTGGTCATAATAACCGATGGTCACTTTGCTGCCCAGCTGAAAGCTTCCGGCATCTGCATCCAGCATGCCGTTGATGATCTTCAGCATGGTGGTCTTTCCGGTACCGTTGTCCCCGATGATGGCTACGCGTTCTCCCTTTTTCAGTTCAAAGCTCTGGTTCCGGAACAATTCATTTCCGGGATAGGATTTGGTCAGCTCCGCAACGGAAAGCACATCATTGCCGCTGGGATGATGGGGGCGGAAACGCAGCCGCATCTCGCTGTTTTCCTCCATAGGCTTGTCCACCAGTTCCATATGATCCAGCTGTTTTTCCCGGCTTTCCGCCCGTTTGATGGATTTTTCACGATTGAAGGATTTGAGCTTTTCGATCACTTCCTTCTGGTGCTGGATCTCTGCCTGCTGCTTCAGCCAGGTGCGATACTGGGTTTTCCGGATAACCGCCTTTTTTTCATGATAAAGGGTATAATTCCCCTGGAAGGAGAGGGATCTTCCGTGTTCGATCTCCACCACCTTTCCAACCACGCGGTCCAGGAAGAAACGGTCATGGGAGACCAGAAGAACTGCGCCGGAATAATTGAGCAGATAGGTTTCCAGCCAGTTGACGGAGGCCAGATCCAGATGATTGGTAGGCTCATCCAGCAGCAGCAGATCCGGCTCGGTGATCAGCAGCCGTCCCAGTTCTACCCGGGTCTTCTGTCCGCCGGAGAGGGAGGAGAGGGGGCGGGAGAATTCCTCTTCCCGGAAACCAAGTCCCTTCAGAACGCCGGTGATCTGGCTGCGGCAGGCATAGCCGTTTTCGTTTTCAAATTGCTGTGTGGTTTTGTGATAAGCTTCCATCAGCTGATCCAGGGCCTGGCCGGAAAGGGTGGTCATCTGCTGCTCCATTTCCCTCATTTTTCGCTCCAGGGCAAAAATGTGCTCCCGGGCCTGCAGGACCTCATCGTAAATGGAGATCTCCCCCTCCACGATCTGGTGCTGGGCCAGATAGCCGACGGAGGCTCCTCTGGAGAGAACCACCTGACCGTGGTCAGCTTCCATTTCTCCCATGATGATCCTGAGCAGGGTGGATTTTCCTGCCCCGTTCATGCCGATGAGAGCGGTCTTTTCATGTTCTTCTATATGGAACGAAATATCCTTCAGTACCTCATTGAGGCCAAAGGCTTTGCTGATATGCTGGCAATCTAGTATCATATGTTTTCACCTTATGTCTCTGTTATCTGTTTCCTATGCAGTATACCTTATCCGAACTATTTTGACAAATGGTTCACAAAGCCGTATAATATTTCACAATATGGAGGAAAGGTTATGGGGAATAAAGGAATCTCGGATGCAGTGATCCGTCGTTTGCCAAGATATTATCGATATCTGGGAGAACTGCTGGATGCCGGTGTGGAAAGAGTCTCCTCCGGGGATCTCAGTTCTCACATGCAGGTGACGGCTTCGCAGTTCAGACAGGACCTGAACAACTTCGGTGGTTTTGGTCAGCAGGGTTATGGATACAATGTCGCTTATCTGCACGATGCCATCGGAAAGATCCTTGGCATAGACCGGTTGCATAAGCTGATCATCATAGGCGCCGGAAATCTGGGGCAGGCGCTTGCAAATTACACAAATTTTGAAAAGCGTGGTTTCCAGACAGTAGGCCTTTTTGATGTAAATCCTGTTTTGCAGGGGGTTACGGTACGGGGGATCCCTGTTCGCATGATCAGTGAGCTGCCGGACTTCATCAAAGAGCAAAATGTGGAAGTTGCTGCCCTGACACTGCCAAAGGCAAAAGCACAGGAGATGGCAGAATATCTGGTCAGATGCGGGATCAAGGGCATCTGGAATTTTGCCCAGACAGATCTGAACCTTGTCCTTCCGGATAACATAGTGATCGAAAATGTGCATTTATCGGACACTCTGATGCGTCTGTCCTATCGGTTGACGGCGCAGCAGGAAGAGGAAGCATGAATTCCTTTCCGTATTCAGTGCAGGATACGCCGCGGCCTGTTGCAGGAAGCGGCGTATTGTTATCCGGGAGTGTTCCGGGCTTGCGCAGTCGCCCCGTTTGGGCAAATGTGCACTGATTTTTTCAAACTTAGAGACCAGCAAGAACATACCAGTTCGGGTACAAGTTCACATGGAGTGGTGCTGTAGGCCCATGGGATGTGAATGTTCTTAGCATAAGGGGATAAGTGAGACAGCAAATCTATTGACTTCCAAAATGAGCGTACCTTCCCAAAGGAAAGCGCGACATGGTGGTTTTATGAGAGAAATTGTATCAGCAAAACAAATGAAAATGTCAGATCAGGCAGCTATGGAAGCCGGCCTGCCCTCTGCTGTACTGATGGAAAGAGCGGCCCTGGCGGTAGTGGAAGAGATGGAAAACCACAGCTATGATCTGTCACGGGTCTGTGTGGCAGTGGGAACCGGCAACAATGGCGGAGACGGCGCGGCGATCGCCAGACTGCTGGCAGAGAAGGGATTTCATCCGACCATCGTCTGTGTGGGAAATCCTGAAAAGAGAAGTGAAATGTGCCGGCTGCAGCTGCAGATCGCCGAACACTATGCCGTGGAACGGGCAGAAAGCATTGAGACAGGAAAATATTCTCTGGTTGTGGATTCTGTTTTCGGCATCGGACTTACCAGAGAGATCACCGGTGCGTTTGCAGACTGCATAGAAGGGATCAATCAGGCCGGATGTCCTGTGATCGCAGTGGATATTCCTTCAGGTCTTCAGACAGATACAGGAGCGGTGCTGGGGACTGCGGTGCAGGCAGATCTGACAGTTACCTTTGCCAGAGGGAAAAACGGGCTCTATCTGGGACAGGGAAAGAGATATGCAGGAGAGGTGATCGTCCGGGAGATCGGGATCCCCATCCGGCAGGAGATCCTGCAGGCTGCAGAGAAGCAGCGGCTTTTTGCTGTGGATGAAGAAGATCTGCGGTGTCTCCCGGCCCGGGATCCTCTGGGAAATAAGGGGACCTTCGGAAAAGTACTGGTAGTTGCCGGGTCTGAAACCATGTTCGGCGCGGCCTATCTGTGTGCCCGCGCAGCGCTTCTGACAGGGGTCGGCATGGTCAGGGTCTTTACTGCCGCTGTAAACCGGGCGCCTCTGGCTGCGCTTTTGCCGGAAACACTGATCACGACTTATAATGCAGGCTGCCTGAAGGCAGAAACGCTGGAAGAAGCCATCGCCTGGGCGGATCTGGTGATCGCCGGTCCGGGAATGGGAACAGACAGGACGGCGGAAGATATTTTACAGATTTTATTGAAAAAGAATTCCCATCCACTGGTCCTGGATGCAGATGCTCTTAACCTCATGGCAAAGAAGCCAGCGTACTGGGAGCAGCTTTCCGTACCCTGCGTGATCACTCCTCACATGGGAGAGATGGCAAGACTGACCGGCAGCAGCATTTTCGGATTGAAATCAGATCCCCTGGGCGCAGCGCTGGATCTTGCCGGGAGAAGGGATCTGATCTGTGTTCTGAAAGATGCCTGCACAGTGATCGCGGCGCCGGATGGGCTGTGTTTTCTGAATCTCAGTGGAGACAGTTCCCTGTCCACTGCCGGTAGTGGAGATGTGCTGGCAGGTTTGATCGGTGGATTCCTGACGCAATACGGAATTTCACCTGGGATCGTGGCTGATGCGGTATATCTTCACGGTAAATGCGGGGAAAAAGCAGGGGAAAAGCTGGGAAAAGCATCTGTGACGGCCGGAGATCTGCTGTCTGAGGTTCCGGAAATCCTGAAAGACTGTGCAGAAAATATCTTATAGCAAAAAATATGCCTGTGAAGAACTGCTTCGGCATGGCAGTTTTATGCAAGGTGCTTCCTTGACGAATCAAAAATGCCGTGATATCCTTTTCAGTGAATGTATAGTAAGGAGGATTGTGTGTCATGTCAGGACATTCAAAATTTGCAAATATTAAACATAAAAAAGAGAAAAATGACGCAAAGAAGGGTAAGATCTTTACCATCATCGGCCGTGAGATCGTGATCGCTGTCAAGGAAGGCGGCGCAGATCCCGCAAACAACAGCAAGCTGCGTGATGTCATCGCCAAGGCGAAAGCAAACAACATGCCAAATGATACCATCGACAGAGGTATCAAAAAGGCAGCCGGCGATACCAGCGCAGATGATTATGAGCGCATCACCTATGAAGGTTACGGTCCCAATGGTATCGCTATCATCGTTGAGACTCTGACCAACAATAAAAACCGCACTGCTGCAGATGTCAGAAGTGCTTTCACCAAGGGAAACGGCAGCATCGGTACTCCCGGCTGCGTGTCCTTTATGTTTGACAAGCGCGGACAGATCATCGTGGAAAAAGAGTCCTGTGAAATGGATGCGGATGATCTGATGATGCTGGCTCTGGATGCAGGCGCGGAAGATTTCGAGGAAGAGGATGAGTGCTATGTCATTCTGACGGATCCGGATGAGTTCTCTGCGGTTCGTGAGGAACTGGAAAAAGCCGGGGTGCCTATGTCTGATGCAGATGTTACCATGATCCCCCAGACCTATGTTGCACTGACAGATGAGACTGCACAGAAAAACCTGCAGAAGACGCTGGATCTTCTGGATGACAATGACGATGTGCAGTATGTATACACAAACCTGGAAGAGGATTGATCTCTATGTCAGTGATTTGTGCAGTTCTGTTAGGAGCTGTTCAGGGTGTGTGTTCCCTTTTGCCGGTCAGCGGTATGGGACACATGGCACTGCTTGCTGACGCATTAGGTATTCACGAACAGTACAGCCTCTATTTCGCCATTTTGTTAAATGTGGGAACAGCGGCTGCTGTTTGTGTTTATTTCTATAAGGATATGTTCCGCCTGATCACAGAGCTTGGCATGATCTGCAGGGATCTTCTGTTTAATGCCATTCTGTATCTGAAGGGAACCTACAGAATCGAACAGCCCAGAAAGATCATTACGAATCCTTACCGGCAGCTGCTGGTGCTGATGATCATGGCGTTGATACCAACTGCTCTGATCGGCTGGCTGATGATGCCCTTTGTTGTGGGAATTTTTGACAGTGTACTGGCTGCGGCCATGGGCTTCTGGCTGAATGCCCTGCTTTTGTATATGGCTTCTCTGGTGCAGACAGATGTCAGACTGATGCAGAGTATCAAATGCAGAACAGGTCTGGCCGCAGGAGTTTTTCATGGATTCAGCTGTGTTCCCGGCTTTTCCAGAACAGCGTCTGTGTCAGTGGCAGGCAGATTTCTCGGCTTTCCGCGAAAGCTGGCTGTGAAGCTTTCCCTGCTGCTCAGTGTACCAACCTCTATCGGCGCTTTGATCCTTGCCCTGAGCAGAGATCTGGATCAGGTCAGTTTTCCGGGCGTACCGGCCTGCCTTGCAGGTGTGATCACATCCGCCATTGTCAGCTGGTTTGTTGTCAGGGTAGCGGCCCGCTCCCTGCAGCGTATGAATTATCGTTTTTATATGGCGTATTGCCTGCTGATCGGAGGTCTTTCCGTGATCACTTATCTGATCTGACAGGAAAAAGAAACAACAGGAGTGAACTATGGCTGTAAGTCAAAAAGGCAAAAAGAAGACCGGCAGCGGAACAGGCAGCCGGAAAACAAATGCCTCAAAAAAAACAAATAGCAGACCCGTACGCTCCGTGAAAAAAAAGAAGCATGTCGGGATCTCGCCGGAGCTCCGCAGCAATATCCTTCTGATCCTGCTGCTGGCTGTTGCGGTGATCCTGTTTATCAGCAATATCGGCTATGGAGGAGCTCTTGGACAGACTCTGAGCACCTTTTTCTTCGGGGCGTTTGGTTTCCTGAACTATGCTTTTCCCTTCCTTTTCCTTGGCTTTGTGCTTTATCTGCGCTGGTGTATCCGCAAAAGCAGGGTAAATCCGGGGCGGATCATTGGATTGGTGGGCCTGTATGTTTTTCTGTGCGCTTTTCTGCAGCTTCTGATGAATGGCTATGTGAAGAATACCAGGATCCAGGACTATTTCACAGATGCATCCCTTGATCATCTGGGAGGCGGCCTGCTGGGCGGAATGATCGTGCAGCTTTTCGGCGGCCTGCTGGGTATCGTAGGGGCATATATTATCGTGATCGCAGCGATTCTTGTTTTTGCTGTGCTGGCTACACAGAAACCGCTGGTTTCCAGAGTCCGTGAGAACGGCGCAAGAGCGGTCAGAAGTGTACGCCTTCATCAGGAGGAGGTCGCTGAAGCAGGTGCGCAGGAAGAGGAGGAAGCTCCGGCACCTGTGCAGCAGAAGAAAAAGAAAGAGACCCGCCGCAAGTCCCGGGCGGAAAAGGCAAGAGAGCAGAAGGAAGCAGAAAGAAAGCTCCGCCGGGCCCAGGATCGTCTGCAGGCAAAACAGCTATATGAAGAGGACGCATCGGAAGAAGGCGGGGATGTTCTGGAACTGCTGGAGCAGATGGAGCAGGAAGAAAAAGAAAATGCCGGGCTCAGGGAAAGATATTCCTACACCACATCCTTGAAAGAGATGAGACAGGATGGCCTGCAGGACCGTGAGGCTGCTTCTCCCGTGCACATGATGGAAGAAATATCCGCAGTGCCGGATGAAACAGTGGAAGAAAAGCCCAGACGCCGCAGCAGCAAACGAAAGAAGTCAGCTCCAGAAGCGACGGAGAAGGAGGCAGTGATCCTGCCGGAATCTCAGACCGGAGATGATACTTACCGGATCCCGCCCCTTAGCCTGCTGCAGCCGGGAAAGAGCGGCGGCGGCCCCAATGACAAGTCATTGCGGGAGACTGCGGCCAGACTGGAGCAGACCCTGCGCAATTTCGGTGTGGATGTTACCATGCTGGGTTACAGCTGTGGTCCAACTGTGACCAGATATGAACTGCAGCCGGCCCAGGGTGTCAAGGTAAGCCGCATCGTAAATCTGGCGGATGATATCAAGCTGAATCTTGCCGCTGCGGATATCCGTATCGAAGCGCCTATTCCGGGGAAGGCAGCCATTGGTATTGAAGTTCCCAACAAGAACAATGCCATGGTCACTCTGCGGGAACTTCTGGAGTCCGACGCCTTCAGGGAAAGCAAGTCAAAGATCGCCTTTGGACTTGGCAAGGATCTGAGTGGGCAGCCTGTGATCGCGGACATCGCCAGGATGCCGCATCTGCTGATCGCCGGTGCCACAGGTTCCGGTAAGTCCGTTTGTATCAATACCATTGTTCTCAGTATTCTGTACCATGCCTCTCCCAAAGAGGTTGGGCTGATCATGATCGATCCCAAGGTGGTAGAGCTTTCTGTTTACAATGGAATTCCTCATTTGTTGTCACCGGTGGTGACAGATCCGAAAAAGGCTTCCGCTGCCCTCAACTGGGCGGTGCAGGAGATGACGAAGCGTTACAATGCTTTTGCCCAGTATGGCGTACGTGATATCAAAGGCTATAATAGCCGGGTGAAGGCTCTGCATGATATTCCGGAAGATCAGAAGCCTGAGCTCATGCGTCAGATCGTGGTCATTGTAGATGAGCTTGCAGATCTGATGATGGTGGCGCCGGGAGAAGTGGAAGATGCGATCTGCCGTCTGGCCCAGCTGGCCAGAGCAGCCGGCATTCATCTGGTCATTGCGACCCAGCGGCCATCTGTCAATGTCATCACAGGTCTGATCAAGGCAAATATGCCATCCCGGATCGCACTGACAGTGTCTTCCGGCGTGGATTCCCGGACCATCATCGACAGCAATGGTGCAGAGAAACTGCTGGGGCACGGTGATATGCTGTATTATCCCCAGGGTTACAGCAAGCCTGCCAGAGTGCAGGGGGCTTTTGTGTCAGATGAGGAGATCGCGGATATTGTGAACTATATCTGCGAACATTCCGAGAGTACAGAAACAAATCAGGAGCTTGAAGAACATCTCAGCAATCCGTCTGTTGCAGCATCTGCTGTGGAAGCATCGGACAGCGGCAGGGATGAATATTTTGCAGAGGCAGCACGCCTGATCATTGAAAAAGACAAGGCGTCCATCGGTATGCTGCAAAGAGCGTATCGGATCGGTTTTAACCGCGCTGCCCGTATTATGGATCAGTTGGCAGAGTTTGGTGTTGTAGGGGGAGAAGAAGGCACCAAACCCAGAAAAATATTGATGACGTCAGAGGAGTTTGAACAGCGTCTGGAGGGGTAAATTATGGCAAGAATCTGCTCACAATGCGGAGCAAGCATGCCGGATGGGGAAGTATTTTGCCCGGTATGCGGAGAGGAGATCCAGTTTGTTGCTGACTATGAGACCATGGACGGCAGCATTGAAGAAGAGACCAGAAAAAATGAGCAGCTGGAGCTGGAGCAGGAAAAGAAACGGCGACAGGAAGAGCAGAAGCGTATTGAAGAGGAACTGCGGCTGGAAAAACAGCGCAAACGCAAAAAACGCAATATGATCCTGATTCCTGTCCTTCTGATCATTATTGCGGGTGCTTGTGCTGCCGGCTGGTTCTGGTATCAGAGCCGGAACAACAACTCTTATGAATATCAGGTGGAGCAGGCACAGATCGCCTATGATGACGGAAAATACGATAAGGCCATGGACTATGTGGTGAAAGCCCTGTCCATTGACAATCACAGGGAAGAGGCAAGACTGCTGCAGGCTAAGATCTGTGAGAAAGAAGGAGATACCGATAAAGCCATTGATCTGCTTCTGAGTCTGATCCAGGATTTTCCTGATTCCGTGGATGCCTATGCCCTTTTGATACAGATCTACGAGGAAACAAATCAGACCCAGGCCATCAAGGAGCTTCTGGATGCGTGCAGCAGCCAGACGGTCCTGGATAAATTTGCGGATTACCTCTGTCCGGCTCCGGTATTTTCCCAGCAGGGCGGAGATTACAAGGAACAGATCTCTGTGGAGATCACCTGTTCCGGAGATGAAACCATCCACTATACTACAGACGGCAGTGAACCGGATGCTACATCTGCTGTTTATCATGCCGCTATTAAGATCGAGGATGGAGAGACAACCCTGAAGGCTGTTGCTGTAAATGAGCACGGCATTGTCAGTGATCCGGCGGAAGCAACCTATGTGATCGAGCCTTCGGTTCCGTCTGCTCCCACCATCGCTCCCAAATCAGGAAATTACAACAATAAGACTACGAAAAAGATCACGGTTATTGTGGCGAAGGGCTATACATGTTATTATTCTTTTGATGAGAAGCCCACCACGGACAGTGATGTTTATACCGGTCCGGTGGAAATGATGGAAGGTACTCATACCTTCTATGCTTTCGTAGTAAATGAAAAGGGAAAAGCAAGCGAGATCTCTTTTGCAGAGTATACTTACACGGAGATCACGCCTGTACCGACACAGACGCCGACTCCCACAGAGGAACCGGAGCCTACAGAAGAGCCGACTCCTACAGAGGAGCCGGAACCCACGGAAGAACCGGAGCCCACGGAGGAGCCGGAACCCACAGAAGAACCGGAACCCACGGAAGAGCCGGAGCCCACGGAGGAGCCGGTGAAGACGCCGGAACCCCCAGAGGAGGCGGAAAAGGACGCCGGGGGGCTGGTCTATTAAAATCTGTATTCAAGACATAGCCGTTTTGTGTGATGTTTTTTGAATAGTTTGTGTGCTGCAGTAAGGTGTTTGAAAGGAGGAGCAAGGTTGTACAAAGTTTTAAGTGCTGATAAGCTGGCCGCCAATATTTACCGCAAGGTAGTGGAAGCCCCCAGGGTTGCCAAACATTGCGAGCCGGGTCAGTTTATCATCGTGAAGCTTGATGAAGAAGGTGAGCGGATTCCCCTTACCATCTGTGACTATGACAGAGAGAAAGGTACTGTTACCATTGTTTTCCAGCCCATTGGCGCATCTACCATGCGTATGGCAGATCTTGGTGTCGGAGATGGGTTTGCGGATTTTGTCGGACCTCTTGGCCGTCCGTCCGAATTTATCGCAGAGGATCCTGAAGTGCTGAAAGGCAAGAAGATCCTTTTTGTTGCCGGTGGTGTAGGTACTGCGCCGGTTTATCCTCAGGTAAAGTGGCTGAAGGAGCACGGTGTGACAGCAGATGCCATCATCGGCGCCAAGAACAAGGATCTCGTGATCCTGGAAGATGAATTCAAGGAAGTCTGCAACCTTTATGTGACCACGGACGACGGATCCTACATGAGAAAGGGTATGGTCACCCAGTGCATCCAGGATCTGATCGACGAAGGACATGAATATGATGTCTGCGTAGCCATCGGACCTATGATCATGATGAAGTTTGTCTGCCTGCTGACAAAAAAGCTGGGGATTCCCACTGTTGTCAGCATGAATCCCATCATGGTGGATGGTACCGGTATGTGCGGCGCCTGTCGTCTGCAGGTTGGCGATGAGATCAAGTTTGCCTGCGTGGATGGTCCCGAGTTTGATGGCCATCTGGTGGATTTCGATCAGGCTATGAAAAGACAGCAGATGTATAAGTCCGAGGAAGGACGGGCCAAACTGGCTCTGGAAGAAGGCGAAACGCACCATGGTGGCTGCGGCGTATGCGGAGGTGACAAATAATGGCAGATGTTTTGAAGAAAATCCCTGTCAGAGAGCAGGATCCCAAGGTACGTGCAACCAATTTTGAAGAGGTTTGCTATGGTTATAATCAGGAAGAGGCTGTTGCTGAGGCTGCCCGCTGCATTCACTGCAAGAACGCCAAATGCATCACCGGCTGTCCTGTCAATATCAATATTCCGGAGTTTATCGGAAAGGTAAAAGAAAATAAGTTCGAAGAGGCTTACCAGATCATCGGTGAGTCCAGTTCTCTGCCGGCAATCTGCGGACGTGTATGTCCCCAGGAGAGCCAGTGTGAGGGTAAGTGCATCCGTGGTATCAAGGGTGATTCCGTATCCATCGGCAAGCTGGAGCGTTTCGTTGCAGACTGGGCCAAGGAAAACGGCATTAAACCGGTGCCTGCTGCTGAGAAGAACGGTCACAAAATCGCTGTCATCGGAGCAGGTCCTGCAGGTCTTACCTGCGCAGGCGATCTGGCAAAGGCCGGTTACGATGTCACTATTTTTGAAGCACTTCACAAGCCGGGCGGCGTACTGGTTTACGGTATTCCGGAGTTCCGTCTGCCCAAGGACGCTGTAGTAGCCAAAGAGATTGAAAATGTGAAGTCTCTTGGGGTAAAGATCGAGACAAATGTGATCATCGGCAAGTCCGTATCCATCGATGAACTTCTGGAGGAAGAGGGCTTTGAGGCTGTCTTCATTGGTTCCGGCGCAGGTCTTCCCATGTTTATGGGAATTCCCGGGGAAAATGCCAATGGCGTCTTCTCTGCAAATGAGTATCTGACCCGCAACAATCTGATGAAGGCTTTCCGGGATGATTATGATACCCCCATCGCCCGCGGCAAAAAGGTTGCTGTTGTAGGCGGCGGAAATGTAGCCATGGATGCTGCCAGAACCGCACTTCGTCTCGGCGCTGAGGTTCATGTTATTTACCGCCGAAGCGAAGCAGAGCTGCCGGCCCGTGCGGAAGAAGTACATCACGCCAAGGAAGAGGGCATCATCTTTGATCTTCTGACCAATCCCACAGAGATCCTGGTAGATGAAAATGGCTATGTATCCGGCATCCGCTGCATCCGCATGGAGCTGGGCGAGCCTGACGCTTCCGGCAGAAGACGTCCGGTTGCTATTGAGGGATCCGAGTTCGAGATCGATGTGGATACTGTGATCATGTCCCTGGGTACTTCTCCCAATCCGCTGATCTCTTCCACCACCATCGGACTGGATACCAATCGTAAGAAATGTATCATTGCCAATGAGGAAAATGGTCAGACCTCCAAAGAGGCTGTATTTGCCGGTGGTGATGCTGTTACAGGCGCAGCAACCGTGATCCTGGCCATGGGTGCAGGAAAGGCTGCCGCAAAGGGTATCGATGCATTTATCAAAAGCAAATGATCCATGAAGATCTCTGTCATATCGGTAGGGAAGATCAAGGAAAAATACCTCAGAGACGGTATTGCAGAGTACAGTAAGCGGCTTGGCCGCTACTGCACTCTGGAAATGATCGAGGTGCAGGATGAAAAGACCCCGGATGGCGCCAGCCAGTCTGTGGAAGCTGCCATTCTGCGGAAAGAGGGAGAGCGTATCCTGCGTTATCTCAGAGAGGATGCCTATGTGATCCCTCTGGCCATTGACGGAAAGTCCATGTCCTCTGTAGCTCTGGCAAAACAGATCGAAGAACTGGGCATACGGGGTGTCAGCTATCTGCAGTTTGTGATCGGCGGATCCCTCGGGCTTTCGCCGGAGGTGCTGAAAAGGGCGGATCTGAAGCTGAGTTTTTCTCAGATGACTTTCCCTCATCAGCTGATGCGCATGATCCTGCTGGAGCAGATCTACCGGTCTTTCCGCATCATTCATGGAGAGCCATATCATAAGTAAGAAAAAACTGTGCTGTAAGTATCAGACCGGAGAGATCCGGCAGGAGGCTGCAGCACGGTTTTTTCTTTGACCGTTTTGCTTTTTTTGATTTGCTGTTTTTTTGATATACAAATGGACATGCGGAATGCTATAATACATTTTGTATGTCTTTATGAAAATGGAGGATTCTATGAGCATCAGGAATGAGATCGAGGAGTTTATTCTGAAATTTCCCATTTATCAATATGATTTTCTGGATGTGGGGGAGATTGAATTTCATGACAAGATCCGCAACTACTGCAAGAAAGATTGCGCCCATTACAATAAATCCTGGTCCTGTCCGCCGGCTGTAGGCAAGCCGGCTTATTGTCAGGCCCGCTGCAAGGATTACAATCAGGCTCTCTTCTTTTCCTCTGTCGGACAATATGCCGCTGTGGAAAAAGCAGACTGGAAGACCCATCCCAAACTGCAGCATGACAAAATGACCCGGATCATAGAAAACTTCATGAAAAAGCAGGGGCTTCCGGTCTATACCCTGACCAGTGAAGCCTGCGCCATGTGCAGAAAATGCGGATTTCCCAGAGAGCACTGCCGGCACCCGGAAGAGATGTATCCCTGCATTGAAAGCCATTGTATTCAGGTTTCTGACCTGGTGGAAAAATGCGGTATGGATTACTATCTTGACGAAAATCTTTTTCTATGGTTCAGCATCATTTTTTTCAGGGATCTCCCTGATAAGGTGTTTTAAGAAAGTTTACGCATGGTTTCTACAGAACAGGAGGGGCTTTTGCCTATGGCAAACGGCATTACAGAAGAGAAACTGAATATTCCGGAGATACATGAGAAAAATATTGCCGGACAGTTTGATGAATATATCAAGAAGCTGGAAAGAGCCTGGAATGTATCCATCATTTCCAGGGATGGCAGCATACGTGTCCTGGGCCCGGAATCCAATGTGAAAGGAGCAGCCAGCTGTCTGCGGGAACTGCTGGCCCTTTCGGTCCGTGGCAATACCATCACGGAGCAGAATGTGAATTATGTGATCGCTCTGGCCCGGGAGAAGAAGGCCCATGCCCTCAGTGAACTGGACAGTGACTGCATCTGCCATACCATCAATGGCCGGGCGGTAAAACCCAAGACGCTGGGACAGAAGAACTACGTGGATGCCATCCGGGACCACATGATCGTTTTCGGCATCGGACCTGCCGGCACAGGCAAGACCTACCTTGCCATGGCTATGGCTATCACTGCCTTTCAGAAGGAAGAGGTCAGCCGCATCATTCTGACCCGTCCGGCCATAGAGGCCGGTGAGAAGCTGGGCTTCCTGCCGGGAGATCTGCAGAGCAAGGTGGATCCCTATCTGCGGCCTCTTTATGATGCCCTCTATCAGATCATGGGGGCGGAAAGCTTCCAGAAGAACATGGAGCGAGGATTGATCGAGGTGGCACCTCTTGCCTACATGAGAGGGCGTACTCTGGACAATGCCTATATCATCCTGGATGAAGCGCAGAATACCACACCGGCGCAGATGAAAATGTTTCTGACCCGTATCGGTTTTGGCTCCAAGGTTGTCGTGACAGGAGATGCTTCTCAGAAGGACCTGGCACCCGGCGTCAGTTCCGGACTGGATGTGGCCATGCAGGTACTGAAAAAGGTGGAGGATATCGCCTTCTGTCATCTGACCAGTGAGGATGTGGTACGGCATCCGCTGGTGCAGAAGATCGTACAGGCTTATGAAAGCTATGAGCAGCGTATGGCAAACCGGGAAAAGAAAAAGCAGGAAGGCTACAGAGAAGCCGAGCGGATGCAGCAGAAAAGACGGAGGCAGTCATGACCATAGTATTTGAAAATGAGCAGGAGCTGGCGCTTCCCTTTGATCCGGAGCAGCTGGCCGCCGCTGTAGCAGAACAGATCCTGCAGACGGAAGCGTGTCCCTGGGAGAGTGAGATCTCCCTGACCCTGACGGATCCGGAAGGGATCCGGGCCATGAATGCGGAATTCCGGGATCTGGACAGGGAGACGGATGTGCTGTCCTTTCCCCTGATCGATTTTACGGCGCCTTCAGATTTTGACGACGCGGATGCAGATGAAAATTTCAATCCCGACAGCGGAGAGCTGATGCTGGGGGATATCGTGATCTCTGTCAGCCGCTGCCGGGAGCAGGCGGAAGCCTATGGTCACAGCATCAGAAGAGAATATGCTTTTCTGGTTGCCCACAGTGTACTGCATCTGCTGGGGTATGATCATATGACACCGGAGGAGGCAACCGTCATGGAGACGAAACAGGAGGCTGCCCTGCAGGCTCTGGGGATCACAAGGGAGATCACGGATCCCGGAGATACTGAGTAAAGGGAACAGAAAGCAGCTGTCTTTCGGACGGCCGGAAGATGCTGCATTTGCATAATTTAATCTACAGATAAAAAAGAGGTTTCACGATGAATGAATCAAGACTGGCCCGTATCAACGAGCTTTATGCAAAACAGAAAAACGGCACGCTGACGCCTGCGGAAAAGGAAGAGCAGGCAGCCCTTCGCAAGGAGTATATTGCGGATGTCAGAAAAAACCTTCGGGCCCAGCTGGACAATATCGATATCAAAGAGCGGGACGGCTCCATTACCAATCTGGGTGAGAAATATGGAAACAAAGCGTGAGATCCGGAAAAGGATCCTTTCTGCCAGAAGGGGGCTTACCCCGGCGCAATGCCGCACCCATAGTGACGCCATCATGGAGACACTGCTGGCCACAGATCTTTACCGGCAGGCCGGATCGGTCTGCGCCTATGTGGATGTGCAGGGTGAGGTCATGACGGAAAGACTGATCCGACAGGCCTGGGCAGATGGAAAGCGGGTAGCGGTTCCCAAGGTATCCGGAGATGACCTGATCTTTTATGAGATCCATTCCTATGGGGATCTTCAGCCGGGCTATTTCGGGATTCCGGAGCCGGTGGACTGCAAAGAGCTGCAGGATCCTGCGCCTCTGGTCATCGTACCCGGGGTGGCATTTGACCGCCGGGGCAGCCGGATCGGCTATGGTAAGGGTTTCTATGACAGATTTCTGAAGACCCGGCCGCTCTCTTCCAGAATCGCTATCGCCTACGAAATGCAGCTGGTGGATCGGATCCCGGCAGAAGAACATGATATCCGACAGGAGATCCTGATCACAGAAAAACAGATCTATAGGAATCAGGAATAAGAACAGGGGAATGCATGGAGAAATTTTATGATGAGATCAGGGCTATGGCACCTGCGGAAGAGCCGGCCCGCCAATATTATTTTATAGAGCAGGTCAGAGAGATCCTGAAAGAGAAGAAAACACTTCTCGGGAGGCCTCTGACTTTTTGTGTGGTTACCTTTGGATGCCAGATGAACGCCAGAGACTCGGAAAAACTCCGGGGGATCCTGGAAGAGATCGGCTATGAGCCAACAGAATCCGAGGAGGCGGATCTGGTCCTGTACAATACCTGTACCGTCCGGGAAAATGCCAATGTCCGGGTATACGGACGTCTGGGTGGTATCTCTTCTCTGAAACGGAAGAATCCTCACATGCTGGTGGGTCTTTGCGGCTGCATGATGCAGGAAGCCCATGTGGTGGAAAAGCTGAAGAAGAGTTATTCCTTTGTGGATCTGATCTTCGGTACCCACAATGTCTTCCAGCTGGCAGAGCTGCTGTTCCGCGCCCTGACAGAAGACAGGACCGTTGTGGAGATCTGGGAGAAGACAGAGCAGATCGTGGAGGAACTTCCCGTTGACAGAAAATACAGCTTTAAGTCCGGCGTCAATATCATGTTCGGCTGCAACAATTTCTGTACCTACTGCATTGTACCTTATGTAAGAGGAAGGGAACGCAGCCGCAGCAGAGAGGATATCCTGGGGGAGATCCGCAGACTCCGGGATGATGGCGTGAGAGAAGTCATGCTGCTGGGACAGAATGTCAATTCCTATGGCAAGGATCTGGCACAGCCGGTCTCTTTTTCAGAACTTCTGGAGGACGTGGTCCGCATTCCAGGTATTGACCGGGTGCGTTTCATGACTTCCCATCCCAAGGACCTGTCACCGGATCTGATCCGGGTCATTTCTGAGCATCCCTCTATCTGCAGGCATCTTCATCTGCCGCTGCAGTCGGGCAGCAGCAGGATCCTGAAGATCATGAACAGGCATTACAGCAAAGAGGACTATCTGGCGCTGGTGGATGCCATCCGGGCAAAAATACCGGAGATCTCATTGACCACAGATATCATGGTAGGCTTTCCGGGAGAGACAGAGGAAGATTTCCTGGAGACCATGGATGTGGTGCGGAAAGCAGGCTTTGACAGCGCCTTTACCTTCATCTATTCCAGAAGGACAGGGACGCCTGCCGCTGTTATGGAGGACCAGGTGCCGGAGGATGTGGTCAAAGACAGATTCCAGCGGCTGCTGGCAGAAGTACAGCGGATCGGAAGGGAGCGTTCCTCCCGCTTTGAGGGAGAGATCCGTCAGGTACTGGTGGAAAATGTCAATGAGCAGGATCCTTCCCTTGTCACAGGCAGAATGGACAACAATCTGCTGGTACATTTTCCGGGAGATGCTTCTATGATCGGTACCCTGCAGCAGGTACATCTGGATCAAAGTAAAGGCTTTTACTATATGGGAACAAAAGTGAGGTAAATATCGTGGGACTTTCACCAATGATGCAGCATTATCTGGATACCAAAAAAGAATATCCCGACTGCATCCTTTTTTACCGGCTGGGTGATTTCTATGAAATGTTCTTTGAGGATGCCAAACTGGTATCCTCCGAGCTGGAACTGACCCTGACCGGACGGGACTGCGGACTGGAGGAGCGGGCGCCCATGTGCGGCGTTCCTTTTCATGCTGCTGATACCTATATCACCAGGCTGAATGACCGGGGCTACAGGGTGGCCATCTGCGAGCAGGTGGAGGATCCCAAGCTGGCCAAAGGCATGGTGAAGCGGGAGGTCGTCCGCGTGGTAACACCGGGTACCACCCTGGACACAGAGGGCCTGGATGAGGGACGCAACAATTATCTGATGTGTGTGGTCTCCTTCAGCAGCAGCTTCGGCATCTCTGTGGCAGATGTCACCACCGGTCAGTGTTTTCTGACGGAAGCAGACAGCTGCCGCAAGCTCAATGATGAGATCTCCAAGTTCATGCCGGCGGAGATCATCTGCAACCAGGCCTTTCTCATGTCTGACATAGACTGCGATGATCTGAGAGAGCGGCTGAGGATCTCTATCGCATCCCTGCCGGACTGGTATTTTGATGACAGTTCCTGTCAGGAGATCCTTTTTGAGCATTTCCACTGCAGTTCCATGGAGGGCCTTGGCATTCAGGATTTTGCCATAGGGATCCCGGCCCTGGGTGCCATGTTCCGCTATCTCTATGATACCCAGAAATCCGGCATGGCGCAGATGACCACTGTCACACCTTACCGTTCCGATACTTTTATGCTCCTGGACAGCTCCACCAGAAGAAATCTGGAGCTGACGGAGACCCTTCGGGAAAAACAGAAGAGAGGTTCTCTGCTCTGGGTACTGGACAAAACAAAGACGGCCATGGGCGCCAGACTGCTGCGCCGCTTTATTGAGGAGCCTTTGGTAGAGGAGGAGAAGATCAGCCAGCGGCAGCAGGCGGTGGAGGAACTGGTCCGCCAGCCCATGATCCGGGAAGAGATCCGGGAATATCTGCAGCCTATTTATGATCTGGAGCGGATCTCCAGCAGGATCATTTACCAGTCTGCCAATCCACGGGATCTGATCGCCTTCCGGAATTCTCTGGAAATGCTGCCCTATCTGCGGCAGCTGCTGACGGATGCCGAAAGTGAACTGCTGCAGCAGATCCGGGAGGACATGGATCCTCTGGAAGATCTGTTTACCCTGATCCGGTCTGCCATCAATGAAGAGCCGCCTCTGGCCATGAAGGACGGGGGGATCATCCGGGATGGCTATCATCCGCAGGTGGACCGGTACCGGGCCGCCAAAAACCAGGGCAAGCAGTGGCTGGGGGATCTGGAAGCGGAAGAGCGGGAAAAGACCGGCATCCGCAATCTGAAAGTCAAGTTCAACCGGGTCTTCGGCTACTATCTGGAAGTGACGAATTCCTTCCGGGATCTGGTGCCGGACTACTATACCCGCAAACAGACCCTGACCAATGCGGAAAGATATACCACCACCCGGCTCAAGGAGCTGGAAGAGACCATTCTCGGGGCGGAGGACCGCCTCAACTCTCTGGAATATGAGCTTTTTGCCGAAGTCCGGGAAAAGGTGGGAGCAGAGGTGGAGCGGATCCAGAGGACCGCTGCCGCAGTGGCATCCCTGGATGTGTTTGCTTCCCTTGCTTACGTTGCAGAGCAGAATCATTATGTGCGTCCAAAGCTGAACAAGTCGGGCAAGATCGACATCCGTGAGGGCAGACATCCTGTAGTGGAGCAGATGCTGCCGGATCACCTCTTCATTGCCAATGACACTTATCTGGACAGAAAGGATCACCGGGTCTCTGTGATCACCGGTCCCAACATGGCCGGCAAATCCACCTACATGCGGCAGACAGCTCTGATCGTACTGATGACGCAGATCGGTTCTTTTGTGCCTGCCGTTTCCGCCAACATCGGTATCGCGGACAGGATCTTTACCAGGGTTGGCGCATCGGACGATCTGGCCAGCGGACAGAGTACTTTTATGGTGGAAATGACAGAGGTTGCCAATATCCTCCGTCATGCCACTCCCGCAAGCCTTCTGATCCTGGATGAGATCGGCAGGGGTACTTCCACCTTTGACGGTCTTTCCATTGCCTGGGCTGTGATCGAGCATATTGCTGACAAAAAGAAGCTGGGAGCCAGGACGCTCTTCGCCACCCATTACCATGAGCTGACAGAGCTGGAAGGCAAGCTGCCCGGCGTTCGCAATTACTGTATTGCCGTCAAGGAAAAGGGCAAGGAGATCGTCTTCCTGCGCAAGATCATTGCCGGCGGCGCAGATAAGAGCTATGGTATCCAGGTGGCTCGTCTGGCAGGCCTTCCGGAATCTGTTCTGGAGCGGGCGGATGAACTGGTATTGCAGCTTGTGGACGCAGATATTACAGAAACCGTAAAAACTCTGGCGGGGGCTCCCAGAACACCAGCCAGAAAGAAGCTGGATGATGTGGACCGGAATCAGATGACCCTGTTTGATGCAGTCAGTGATCAGGATCTTCTGAAGGAGATCACAGATCTGGAGCTTTCCATGATGACACCCCTGGAAGCCCTGAATGAGCTGAACCGCATTCAGAGCAGGATCAGAAACCGCTGGTCAGGAGAATAAGATGCAGACAATTGCCCTGTTGGATCAGAATACCATAGATCAGATCGCTGCCGGTGAGGTAGTGGAGCGCCCGGCCTCCGTAGTCAAGGAACTGATGGAGAATGCCATTGACGCTCGTGCCTCTGCTGTTACAGTGGAGATCAGGGATGGCGGTACTTCCCTGATCCGTATCACAGACAATGGCGAGGGTATTCCTGCGGATCAGGTCCGCATGGCCTTCCTTCGTCACGCCACCAGCAAACTGCGTAAGGTGGAGGAACTGACCGGTATTACCTCGCTGGGCTTCCGGGGAGAAGCGCTTTCCAGTATTTCCGCTGTAGCCAGGGTGGAGCTGATCACCAAAACCCAGGATTCCCTCTGCGGCACCCGCTATTGCATCGAGGGCGGTGTGGAAAAATGCATGGAAGAGATCGGCGCACCGGGAGGCACTACCTTTCTGGTCCGGAATCTTTTCTTCAATACGCCGGCCCGGGCAAAATTTCTGAAATCCGCCACGGCAGAGGGCAATCAGGTAACCTCTGTGGTGGAGCAGCTGGCCCTTTCTCATCCGGAGATTTCCTTTAAGTATATCTCCAATGGGCAGAATAAACTCTACACCAGCGGCAATGGCAACAGAAAAGAGGTAGTATATCAGATCTATGGCAGAGAGATGACCAGAGAACTGCTGTCCCTGGAGGCGGAGATGCCGGGCATGAAGCTCTATGGCTTCATTGGAAAGCCCACCATTGCCAGAGGCAACAGAAATTATGAAAATTACTATGTCAATGGAAGATATGTGAAAAATGCAGTGATCTCCAAAGCTATTGAGGATGGATATCACGGCTTCATGATGCAGCACAGGTATCCCTTTACCCTGCTGTATCTGGAGATTGATGGCAGCAAGGTGGATGTCAATGTGCATCCTGCCAAGCGGGAGGTGCGTTTTTCCTCCCGGGAGGAGCTCTATCACCGGATCTGTCTGGCTATCCAGAATACCCTGATGGGCGGCAGCACAGTTCCAAAGGCCTATCCCGGTTCTGAAGCAGAACGAAAAAGAGAGACCAGGGAAGAGCGGAAGAGAGAGGAAGTCAAAGCACAGGTCAGGCGGCCGGAGCCTTTTGAGCAGAAAAGACGTTCCCTTGAGAGCCCTTCTGTGAAAACGGACTCTGTTGGTCCGGCATCCGACCGTGCATTTACCTATCAAAGACCTGTTTTCCCAAAAGAATCCGTACTTGCGGAAGAGAGGGCAGCCTACAGGACTGACACGGGCAAAAGCCGGTCAGAGGCAGGTCTGACTGATGGCGGAGGAACTGCTGCGGCAGAGCGATCTTTCATAGTACAAGGGCCTGCCTCGGAGCAAGCTTCCGCTGCGCAAAGACCTGTCGGAGACTTTACCGGAAATGTTTCGGCGTCGGCCGGGGCAGGGGCAGATCCGGCAGAGAAGGCTCATATGCAGGCCGCAGCAGAAACCGGCTCTGCAGAGAAGGCTCATATACAGGCTGCAACAGAAACCGGCTCTGCAGATAAGGCTCATATGCAGGCTGCAACAGAAACCGGCTCTGCAGACGAAACAGGACATGCAGAGAAGCATGACATGGCATCTGCTGCAACTGCCACAGAAAACAAGATTGCCGGAAAGCAGACAGAAGAAGGGAAAATGCCGGTACGGTCTGCAGACAGGCAGGAAACAGCCGCAGAAAAAAGCTACGAGCAGATCAGTTTATTTTCCGAAGATCTGCTGAAGGAACAGGGAAAACAGCAGATTCGTATGATCGGGCAGGTCTTCAATACCTACTGGCTTGCCGAAAGGGACGGGGAACTGCTGCTGATCGATCAGCATGCGGCCCACGAAAAGGTCATGTACGAGCAGATGCTGGCAGAGTACCGGACCAAGACCATTGACCGGCAGATGCTGATGCCGCCTGTCATTGTCAGTCTTTCTCTGAATGAGGCAGATCTGATGCAGGAAAATCTTGCGGTCTTTCAGCGCTGTGGCTATGAGATCGAGGCTTTCGGTGGCAGGGAATACAAGATCTGCTCCGTACCCGCCAATCTGGGCAGGACCGATACCCGGCAGCTTTTCCGGGAACTGCTGGATGGGCTGACTTCTGTCAGACGCCATCAGACACCGGAAGCCATGCTGGAGAAACTGGCAACTGCCGCCTGCAAGGCAGCGGTCAAGGGCAATCAGCAGCTTTCCCTGCAGGAGGCCCAGGCCCTCATTGAGCAGATGATGACGCTGGAAAATCCCTATCATTGTCCTCATGGAAGACCTACAGTGATCCGTATGTCCCGCTATGATCTGGACAAGAAATTCAAGCGGATCCTTTGATAATAAAGAAGTGACTATGAAAAAGAAATGTATCGTACTGACAGGTCCCACCGCAGTGGGAAAGACCAGCCTGTCCATTGCCCTGGCCAAAGCCGTCAGGGGCTCCATTATTTCCGCGGATTCCATGCAGGTCTATCGTGGCCTGGACATCGGCTCCGCAAAGATCACGGAAGCGGAAAAAGAAGGGATTCCTCATTATCTGATCGATGTGCTGGATCCTGTCGAGGATTTCAATGTGGCCAGATTCCAGGAGATGGCGCTGGCGGCTATGGAGGAGATCTATGCAGCAGGAAGACTTCCCATTATCACCGGAGGAACAGGCTTCTATATCCAGGCGCTGCTGAAGGTAGTGGATTTTACGGAAGGGCAGGGCAATACGGAATTCCGCAGTGTATATGAAGAGATCGCTGCCGAACAGGGAGGCGATATCCTGTATGCTTTGCTGAAAGAGAGAGATCCCGCTTCAGCAGAGAGCATTCATCCGCACAATGTAAAGCGGGTGATCCGGGCCCTGGAATATCTGGATACCAGCGGCACACCGATTTCTGCACATAACCGGGAGATGAAGCAATCCGATTCCCCTTTCTGCTATGCCTATTTTGTATTAAATGAGGACCGCCAGGTCCTGTATGATCGGATCGACCGACGGGTGGATCAGATGATAGCGCACGGTCTGGTGGAAGAGGTGCGAAGTCTGCGGGATGCCGGGCTGACAGAGGAACATGTGTCCATGCGGGGTCTGGGCTACAAGGAGCTTTTTCCTTATCTGCGGGGGGAGATTCCTCTGGAGGAAGCAGTGCGGATCATCAAACGGGATACGCGGCATTTTGCCAAGCGGCAGCTGACCTGGTTCCGCCGGGAAAAGGATGTCATATGGATCAATAAGGAAGAGTTTCAGAAAGATGAGGGAGCCATGCTTTCCTACATGCTTTCTGTCTGGGACAGGATACAGAAGGAGGATATCTGAATATGACCGGAACCAAAGAAGCGGCATATCGTGCCCTGGGTATATCCCCGGCGGTCTATGCTTTTGGGGAAAAGATACAGGAAGAACTGAAGGGCAGATTTGAAGAAATCGACAATACGGCAGAGATCAATCAGCTGAAGGTCCTTGCGGCTATGCAGAAGAACCGCGTCAGCGCGGAGTGCATGGGCAGCAGCAGCGGCTATGGCTACAATGACATCGGCAGGGACATCCTGGAAAAGGTCTATGCGGATACCTTCGGCACAGAGGATGCCCTGGTCCGTTCTCAGATCGCCTGCGGTACCCATGCCCTCGGCGTGGCTCTGGCCGCCAATCTTCGTCCGGGGGATGAACTTTTGTGCCCTGCGGGAAAGCCCTATGACACTCTGGAAGAAGTGATCGGTATCCGTCCCTCCCGGGGTTCTCTGGCAGAGTACGGGGTAAAATATGTTCAGGTGGATCTGCTTTCGGACGGCAGCTTTGACTATGAAAAGATCCGCAGTGCCATAACGCCGAAGACAAAGCTTGCGGCCATTCAGCGTTCCCGGGGCTATATGACACGTCCCACATTTTCTGTGGAAAAGATCGGGCAGCTGATCGCTTTTCTCAAGGAGATCAAACCGGATGTGATCTGCATGGTGGACAATTGCTATGGGGAATTCACCGAGACCATGGAACCCAGTCAGCTGGGAGCGGATATGATCGTGGGATCTCTGATCAAGAACCCCGGCGGCGGTCTTGCCCCCACCGGCGGCTACATCGCCGGCACAAAGGAATGCGTGGAAAATGCTGCTTATCGCCTGACCACACCGGGTCTTGGCAAGGAGGTCGGAGCCTCCATGGGCAACAATCAGGCCTTTTTCCAGGGCTTTTTCCTGGCACCTACCGTGACAGCCGCTGCCCTGAAAGGAGCCATTTTTGCTGCCAATATTTACGAGAGACTAGGCTTTTTTGTAATGCCGGACGGCAAAGAAAGTCGTCACGATATCATTCAGGAGATCCATCTGAATTCTGCGGAAAATGTGATCGCCTTCTGTAAGGGAATCCAGGCCGCTGCTCCGGTGGACAGCTATGTGGATCCGGAACCCTGGGCCATGCCCGGCTACGATTCCGAGGTGATCATGGCTGCTGGTGCCTTCGTGCAGGGTTCTTCCATTGAACTGAGCGCGGATGCCCCCATCCGGCCGCCCTATTCCGTATATTTTCAGGGAGGTCTTACCTGGGAGCATGCCAAGCTGGGTGTGCTCATGTCCCTGCAGAAACTGACAGAGATCGGAGCTGTGAGGCTATGAAGCAGCAGATCATCATTATCGGCGGAGGTGCCGCCGGTCTGACGGCAGGCATTCTTCTGGGCAGAGCAGGAAAGCAGGTCACCATCCTGGAAAAGAATCCGACCTGCGGTAAAAAACTGCTGGCCTGCGGCAACGGCCGCTGCAATCTGACCAACCTGCAGATGGGACCGGAGAAATATCACTCTCCCCAGAGGGACAAAGTCTGGGAGGTCCTGCAGACCTGCCCGCCGGACAGGATCAGGGATTTCTTTTATGCTCTGGGCATTCCCACTATCGATCTGCAGGGCTGGGTCTATCCTGCCTGCCGGCAGGGGGCTGCTGTGCTGAAGAGCCTGCGGGCGGCCGCGGAAGCGGCCGGTGTCCGGATCAAAACCAATGAGGAAGTCATTTCCATCCGGAAAACGGAGCAGCATGGCTACAGAGTGCTCACTGCCGGCTGGAAGTACGATGGGGATCTGGTGATCACCGCCTGCGGTTGTCCCGCTTCAGAGATCAGCGGTGCTTCCGATACGGTTCTGCAGCTGGCAAAGGAGCTGCATCTGGAGGCAGTTCCCTTTACACCGGCGTTGACCTCTCTTGGGCTGAAGGGGATCAAATGTCCTGACTGGGCCGGTACCCGGGTGCAGGGCAAAGTCACTTTGCTTCTGGACGGCAATCCTGTCCGCTCAGAAACAGGAGAACTGCAGCTGACAGAGCATGGTATTTCCGGTATTCCGGTGTTTCAGCTCAGCGGGCAGGCCCTGCTGGGGCTGCAGGAGCACTGCACTGCAGAGCTGCTCATGGACTTCCTGCCTGATATGACGGAGCAGGACCTGCATGCCTATATGGAGCAGACCGGCGCCAGATGTCCCTACAAGTCTGACGCAGATATCCTGTACGGGCTGCTTCCGGACAGACTGCTGAAAGTAGTGGCGCCGAAGGGAGCTTCCCGGCAGCAGATCGTCCGTTCCTGCAAATCCCTGCGCCTTTCCATCCGGGAGCACCGTTCCCTGCGGCAGGCCCAGGTATGTGCCGGCGGCATTTCGCCGGATGCTCTGACCCCGCATCTGGAAAGCAGGCAGTATGCCGGTCTCTTTTTTGCCGGCGATGCCGTGAATGTCTACGGAGACTGCGGTGGTTACAATCTGCACTGGGCCTGGTCTTCTGCCTTCTGCATAGCAGAAGAGATCCTGGGCCGGAAGGAGTCATGAATGATACAGCTGTCACAGATCAAATGCCGGATCCCTCATACAGAGGCTGTCCTCCGAAAGAAGGCCGCTGCCAGACTGCGCATCCGGCCGGAAGAGATCACTTCTCTGCGTATCCTGCAGAGATCAGTCGACGCCCGAAAGAAGGACCAGCTGGCCTATGTTTATACCCTGGGGATCGAAACGGGGAAAGAGCAGAAGATCCTGAAAGCAAACAGAGATGGAAATATCTCCCTGTATAAAGAGAAAAAGTATGTCTTTCCAGCTGCCGGTCCCCGGCTGCTGGAGGCCCCGCCGGTGGTCGTTGGCAGCGGCCCGGCAGGGCTTTTCTGTGCTTATGAGCTGGCGAAGGCAGGCTATCAGCCCCTGCTGCTGGAACGCGGTGATCCGGTGGAAGTCCGCCGGGAAAAAGTGGACCGCTTCTGGGAAACAGGTCATCTGGATCCGGAGAGCAATGTGCAGTTCGGGGAGGGAGGCGCAGGCACCTTTTCCGACGGTAAACTGAATACCGGCATCAAAGATAAGGATGGCCGGCTGGCAGAGATCATGCGGATCTTTACTGCTATGGGGGCTCCGGAGGAGATCCTTTATGATACCAGACGGCATATCGGTACAGACCGCCTGGCTCTGGTGGTAAAAAATCTTCGGGAAGAGATCCTGCGTCTGGGAGGAACCGTGAGATTTCGCTGCAAAGTTACCGGTCTTCGGCAGGAGAAAGGACAACTGACGCGTCTGCTTTTGTCAGACGGAGAGGAGATTCCCGCTTCTGTTGCGGTCTTTGCTATCGGTCACAGCGCCAGGGATACCTTCCGCATGCTTTATGAGGAAGGCCTTTCCATGGAAGCCAAGGCCTTTGCGGTCGGGCTCCGCGCACAACATCCCGCAGACCTGATCACCGAACAGCAATATGGTGCAGATCCGCCGGAGGAGCTCGGCGCAGCAAATTATAAACTGACTACCCACACATCCGATGGCCGGGGTGTTTATACCTTCTGTATGTGTCCCGGAGGTTATGTGGTAAATGCATCTTCAGAGGAGGGCATGCTGGCGGTCAATGGCATGAGCTACCAGGCCAGAAACGGCAGTCATTCCAACAGCGCCGTAGTCGTGACGGTGCAGCCGGAAGATTTTTCTTCTTATACAGAAGAAGATACGCCGGCCGCATTAAGCGGTATCGCTTTCCAGAGGGATCTGGAACAGAAAGCCTATCAGCTGGCAGGAGGCGCCGTGCCGGTGCAGCGGTTTGAGGATTTCTGCCGGAATCGTACCGGCGGAGTGGGCCTGTACCAGCCTCAGATCAAAGGCAGATATGCTTTTGCCAATGTGCGCAGTATTCTGCCGGAAACACTGGCTGCTTCTCTGGAGGAGGGCATTCACAATTTCAATCGCAGGCTGGAGGGCTTTGCCTCACCGGAATGCCTGTTGTCTGGTGTGGAGAGCAGAACATCCTCTCCTGTCAGGATCCTGAGAGATGGCGGTCTGGAAAGCAGTCTCAAAGGTCTGTATCCCTGCGGAGAGGGCGCCGGCAATTCCCGCGGCATCAAATATGCAGCCGCCGATGGGCTGCGGGTAGGGGAGGGGCTGGCACAAAAATATTATAAATAAATCAGACTATGAGCGCATGCGTACCATAAAAATTCACATTTATAAGCTATACGCGGAAATGCTTTTATGCTAAAATGGTTTGATGTATTCAGATCTGCTGTGCCTGTGAAGCCGGCAGAAGGATCACTTGCTTTACCGGGGAGAGAGGTAGACAAGGAGTCCGAATATGAACCATGAGACCATGAAAGAACTTCCTGCAGCAGCCAGACCTTATGAAAAGTGTCTTGCGCAGGGGCCGGCTTTTCTCACAGATGCGGAACTGCTTTCTGTGATCCTGCGGACCGGAACCAGAGGCAGATCAGCCCTGGATCTGGCAGGGGATATCCTCTGCAGCAATAAAGCGGAGGCCGGACTGCACAACATCATGCATGTGAGCATGCAGAGACTGAAGGAGATCAAAGGGGTCGGCAAGGTAAAAGCCATCCAGGTGCTGTGCATCGCGGAATTGTCCCGCAGGATCGCCAGATCCTCCGCCAGAGAAAAGCTGGAATTTTCAGATCCGGCATCTGTAGCGGATTATTACATGGAGACACTGCGGCATGAGGAGCAGGAGACAGTATTCTGTATGATGCTGAACACAAGAAATCATTTTCTTGGGGACTGCATGCTGAGCAGAGGATCCGTACATACCTCTGTTTTATCTGCCAGAGACCTTTTTCTGAAAGCTCTGGAATACCATGCGGTTTCTGTGATCCTGGTGCACAATCATCCCAGCGGGGATCCTTCCCCCAGTCAGGAGGATATCCAGGTCAGCAGAAGGATCGCGCGTATTGGTGAGATGCTGGAGATCCCATTGCTGGATCATATCATCATTGGGGACAGATGCTTTGTCAGCATGAAAAACGAAGGGTGTATATAGGGGGAAAGAAATGCTATTCCGGCATGATTTTGGCATAGATCTCGGCAGCGGTATGGTCAAGATCTATGACAGCAAGACAGATCTTGTTGTCAAAGAAAGAAACATGATCGCCATAAGAGACGAAGAATCCATACTGGCGGTTGGCAATAAAGCATATGATGTGTTTGAAAAAACACCGCGCAATATCAAGGTGGTCCTGCCAATGCAGAATGGCAGGATCAATGACGTGCTGATGCTGGAGGCAACTCTGCATACCCTTCTTCGGCGCTGCAATCCCCATATGGGCCGCCATTCCGTTCTTTATTTCACAGTTCCTGTGGATATCACGGAGATCGAGCGGAGAGCCTATTACACCATTGCTCACAAGGGAACCCTGCGCAAATGCAGGATCCTGCTGGTGGAAAAGCCCATAGCAGACGCCATTTCTCTCGGAATCCCCATTTCCCGCACCGGCGGCTCCATGATCATCAATATCGGTGCTCAGAGCACAGAACTGTCTGTGATCGTTTCCAACCGGGTGATCCTCAGCCAGCTGGTACCCATTGGCGGCAGACAGTTTGACCAGGCCATTTCTGTGGCGGCAAGAAGGAAGAACAGTCTGATCATCAGTGAAAGAACGGCGGATTATCTCAAACTTCATTTAACGGATCTGACCGTGAAAAATCCGGATGTCAGAAAGGCCATGGGACTGGATGCCATCACCGGCATGCCCAGGGACGGCATGATGAGCTCTGCCATGGTCACAGGAGCCGTTCTGGAACAGATCGATCAGCTGGTACAGGGCATTCGCAGGTTTATGGAGCATATTCCGCCACAGATCATGAATTCCATCAGAAAAGAAGGCATTTATCTGGCAGGCGGCAGCGCCAGGATCAAGGATCTGGACAGATTCCTGTCCAAGCGTCTCGGTACCGATATCCGGGTTTCCCAGGATTTTGATTCCTGCACGATCCTGGGTCTGAGAGAACTGATCCAGCACAAATCTTTGCAGCATTGGGCGACTGTTCCACGAAACAGAAAGGCCTGAGCAGGTGAGCGAATATGAAGAAGAACAAAAAGAATTTTTTCAATAGTAAAAGAGCCCTTGTCATCATGACCCTGGTCTGCATCTCGGCGATCTTTCTGGTTTCCGCCAAGATCGTTCCGGTAGCACCTGTCAAGCAGGCAGCGGCAACGGTCCTGGTTCCTTTCCAGACCGGCCTCAATCAGGTGGGAAAATGGTTCAGTGACCAGGCAGCAGGTTTTCAGCAGGTCAGGACACTGGCTGAGGAAAATGCTGAGCTGACTACAGAGATTGAGCAGCTGAGAGAAGAAAACAGCCAGCTGGTACAGGATCAGGAGGAACTGACCCGCCTGCGGGAGCTGTATGACATTGATGAAAAATATTCCGAATATGACAAAGTGGAAGCAGAGGTCATTTCCAGAGACGCGACCAACTGGTACAGTACCTTTATGATCAACAAAGGCACAAACGATGGTCTTGCTGTGGATATGAATGTCATCACAGGCGGCGGTCTTGTGGGGATCATTACAGAGGTAGGCAGCAACTGGGCTACTGTCCGTTCCATTATCGATGATTCCAGCAATGTCAGCGGCATGACAGTTACCACCGGAGATACCTGCATCATCAATGGAGATCTGCTGCTGATCGAGGAGGGCAAACTGGCCTTCTCCCAGATGAATACAGATGAGGAGATCGAACCCGGCGAGCAGATCATCACTTCCAATATCAGTGATAAGTATCTCAAGGGTATCCTGATCGGATATGTGGATGAAGTGGAAGAGGACTCCAACCACCTGACCAAGACCGGCTATATCACACCGGCTGTTGATTTCCAGCATATTCAGGAGGTTCTGGTCATTAAACAGCTGAAGCAGACAGGAGGAGAGGACTGATGCGCAGAAAGATCATCACATTTTTTCTGATCATCATTGCATTCCTGCTGCAGAGCACCTTTTTCCGTTCCTTTACCCTGCTGACCATTACGCCGAATCTTCTGCTGATGCTAACTGCCATTTTCGGTTTTATGAACGGAAAGAGCACCGGCATGTGGGTGGGATTCTTCAGCGGACTGATGATCGACCTGTTTTACTGCAATCTTTTTGGATTCCATGCTCTCGTTTACATGTATATCGGCTATATGAACGGGATGCTTTACAAGGTGTTCTTTGATGAAGACATCAAAGTGCCCATCGTACTGGTGGCTGTCAGCGACCTGGCCTACAGCCTGATCTATTATCTTGTGCTGTTTGCTTTCCGCGCAAGACTGGGCTTCAGCGCGTATCTGACACATACCATTCTGCCGGAGATCATTTTCACGGCATTGCTGACACTGGTACTGTATCGGCCGCTGTTCCTTTTAAATAAGAAACTTGTTGCCGTAGAGGTGGAGGAACAATCACCATGGCTAAGAAGATAAAGCGATTCCTGGAGCGGTTTTTCTCCCATCGGTCCATGTTTCTTCTGGTGCTGTTTTTCTGTATGTCCATGATCCTGGTGGTCAGGATCTTTCAGCTGCAGATCATAGACGGCAGTGAATATGCTGAAAATTTCACTGTGCGTATCACCAAGGAGCGTGTCCTGAAATCCGCCCGTGGAAATATTTATGATGTAAACGGCAAATTGCTGGCCTACAATGAGCTTGCAAATGCCGTAACTCTGGAAGACAACGGAACCTATGATTCCACCAGGGAAAAACAGCTTGCCCTGAATGGCGAGATCTATCGCCTGATCAGGATCATAGAATCCCATGGGGACCAGGTGACCAACGATTTCCATATCATTGTGGACGAAAGCGGAAATTATGCCTTTGATGTATCGGAAGGTACCACACGAAACCGTTTCCGGGCAGATATTTACGGCCTGCAGTCTATCGATCAGATGACGCCGGAAGAAGCCACTTCATCCGCAGAGCAGATCATGGCTCTGCTGGTCAGCTCTGAAAGATACGGTCTGTACAATGAAGACAATCCTTATACCGCGGAAGAACTTGCGGAAAACGGACTGCCTTCCGAACTGACCAAGGAAGAGCAGCTGAAGATCGTTATCATTCGCTACCAGCTTTCCCTGACCTCCTATCAGAAATATGTGCAGGTCACGGTAGCTTCCAATGTATCGGATGAGACAGTGGCAGAGATCAAGGAAAATGCCACGGATCTGCAGGGTGTGGACATTTCAGAGGATTATATCCGCGTTT
>R14__coassemble_67_pt1 | contig 84516 bp, 62 predicted proteins | sample R14__metabat2_high_PE_030 | metagenome-assembled genome bin R14 | reverse complement strand
GGTCTGTTGCATAACCGAACATCTCGGAAAGCGGTACAAAACCACGGATCATCTTGCCGCCGCCGACATCATCCATACCTTCGATCCGGCCACGACGGGAATTGATATCACCGATGACATCACCCATGTAATCCTCCGGTGTGGAAACCTCTACCTTCATGATGGGCTCCAGCAGCACCGGGGCAGCCTTGCTCATGGCATCCTTGAATGCCAGGGAACCTGCAATATGGAATGCCATCTCAGAAGAATCGACTTCATGGTAGGAACCGTCGTAAACGTTTGCGGAAACGCCTACTACCGGATAGCCGCCCAGAATACCGGCCTTCATGGCTTCTTCGATACCCTCACCTACTGCCGGGATATATTCCTTGGGAATAGCGCCGCCGACAACAGTGGATTCAAAGCGATATACTTCCTCAGCATTTGCATCCATGGGCTCGAACTTGACTTTACAGTGACCATACTGACCACGACCACCGGACTGCTTTGCATACTTGCTGTCTACATCCACAGCCTTTGTGATGGTCTCACGATAAGCAACCTGAGGTGCACCTACATTTGCCTCTACGTGGAACTCACGAAGCAGACGGTCAACGATGATCTCCAGATGAAGCTCACCCATACCTGCAATGATGGTCTGACCGGTATCTGCATCTGTATGTGCACGGAAGGTCGGATCCTCCTCAGCCAGTTTTGCCAGGGACTCACCCAGCTTGCTCTGGCCTGCCTTGGTCTTGGGCTCGATGGCCAGCTCGATAACCGGCTCCGGGAACTCCATGGACTCAAGGATTACGGGATGCTGCTCATCACAGATGGTATCACCTGTGGTGGAAAGCTTGAAGCCGATGGCTGCGGCGATATCACCGGAGTACACCTTGTCCAGCTCCATTCTCTTGTTGGCATGCATCTGCAGGATACGTCCTACACGCTCTTTCTTGCCCTTTGTGGCATTCAGTACATAGGAACCGGAGTTCATGGTACCGGAATATACACGGAAGTAAGCCAGCTTACCTACGAAGGGGTCTGTCATGATCTTGAATACCAGTGCAGAGAAGGGCTCTTCATCGGAAGAATGTCTTACGACATCATTGCCGTCTGCATCTGTACCCTCGATGGGCGGGATGTCTGTGGGTGCCGGCATATACTCTACAACAGCATCCAGCAGCTTCTGCACACCCTTGTTTCTGTAAGCGGAACCGCAGCAAACCGGGATCGCTGTACATTCACAGGTAGCCTTTCTCAGAACTGCCTTCATCTCCTCTACGGACGGGATATCATCCTCCAGGAAACGCATGGTCAGCTCTTCATCCAGCTCGCAGACCTTCTCCACCAGTTCATCGTGATACAGTTCTGCATCGTCTGCCATATCCTCAGGGATATCAACGATAGAGACCTGCTCGCCCTTGTCATCGTCATAGAGGTAAGCCTTCATCTCGAACAGATCGATGATGCCCTTGAAATCGTCCTCTTTGCCGATGGGCAGCTGCAGGATGATGGCATTCTTGCCCAGACGGGTACGGATCTGCTCAACAGCGCCGTAGAAGTCAGCACCCAGGATATCCATCTTGTTGATGAAAGCCATTCTCGGTACATTGTAGGTGTCTGCCTGACGCCATACATTCTCGGACTGGGGTTCTACACCGCCCTTTGCGCAGAAAACGCCGACAGCGCCGTCCAGTACACGAAGGGATCTCTCTACCTCTACGGTAAAGTCTACGTGGCCTGGGGTATCAATGATGTTGATACGATGCTCCTGTGCCCCTGCTTTGGGCTTGTTGTTTTCCTGCAGTGTCCAGTGACAGGTGGTAGCTGCGGATGTGATCGTGATACCACGCTCCTGCTCCTGTGCCATCCAGTCCATAGTTGCAGTACCTTCATGAGTATCACCGATTTTGTAATTGACGCCGGTATAGTACAGGATACGCTCTGTCAGCGTTGTCTTACCTGCATCGATATGAGCCATGATACCGATATTACGGGTACGCTCCAATGGGTATTCTCTTCCAGCCAACTGCTGTTACCTCCTTTAGAAACGATAATGAGCAAATGCCTTGTTGGCCTCTGCCATTCTGTGCATATCTTCTTTTCTCTTTACGGATGCGCCTGTGTTGTTCATGGCATCCAGAAGCTCATTTGCCAGTCTGTCTTCCTGGGTCTTCTCGCCTCTCTTACGGGAGAACATGGTGATCCAGCGAAGAGCCAGCGCCTGACGACGGTCGGGACGAACCTCGATCGGCACCTGATAGGTAGCACCACCGATACGTCTTGCCTTAACCTCAAGTACAGGCATAACATTGTTCATAGCTTCTTCAAATACTTCCAGTGCCGGTTTTCCGGCCTTTGCTTCGATTTTAGCAAATGCTCCGTATACGATCTTCTGAGCAACACCCTTTTTGCCATCCAGCATGATGTTGTTGATCAGCTTTGTAACGACCTTGTTGTTATACATCGGATCTGCTAAAACATCTCTTTTCTGAGTATGTCCTTTACGTGGCACGATACTTCCCTCCTTAATCATAGTGTGATTAGATCATCGGTACTCACATCGTATGGCAGTCACATGTGCATGCGCCGGTAAATCCTATATTTCCCGCAGCCGTGGGGTATCGGAATACCGTCGATTATTAACCATAACTGTGAACCTGTTTCTGACTAATCTGTTGTAATTACAAACAGCAATATGCCAAATTATTTCTTGGGTCTCTTTGCTCCGTACTTGGAACGAGCCTGTTTTCTGTTGGCAACACCTGCTGTATCCAGGGTACCGCGGATGATGTGATATCTGGTACCGGGAAGGTCTTTTACTCTGCCTCCACGAATCAGAACAACACTGTGCTCCTGCAGATTGTGTCCCTCACCGGGGATATAGCTTGTTACTTCGATGCCGTTGGAAAGACGTACTCTGGCGATCTTTCTCAGAGCAGAGTTCGGCTTCTTCGGTGTAGCTGTCTTAACCGCTGTGCAGACGCCTCTCTTCTGAGGTGAAGAAAGATCTGTGCTCTTTTTCTTCAGAGAGTTGAAGTTCTTCTGCAGAGCCGGAGAAGTGGATTTCTTCACGGAAGTCTGACGGCCTTTTCTAACTAACTGGTTAAATGTTGGCATTCCTTTTTCCTCCTTTGATTTTTAGGTACGGCTGCTATAAATCTTTTTAGCACACAAAAATAACACGTATTCAAGTGCACGCCCGGTCATTATATCTAAGGGCCGTCGAAAAGTCAAGATATAATCTGTATTTCACAGGCAGAAAAGCATCCCCGGTCCGGCGGATCCACCGCTGTCAGGGATGCTTTCTGCATAGTTTCTACTATATAAAGATGCTCTCTTTCCGAAAACACCTCTTTTGTCCGCTCTGCAGGCGGAGCTTACTTCACACTCAGGCGCACCATGGCTCTTTTCAGCCTGGCCTCTGCAGCTTTTGCCTCTTTCTCACTCAGCTCCTTGCCGGCCATCATGGCTTCTGCCCGCTCTTTGGATCTCTGCGCACGTGCCGCATCGATCTCATCGCTCCACTCCCATGTGGTCGCCAGAACTCTGCAGACACCATGGTTCATGGAGATCATGCCGCCGATGCAGGCCGCGGATCTGACGGTGCCGTCCTCCAGGACGATATGGGCTTCCCCCATGCCGATCCCTGTACAGAAATCAATGTGATTTGCCAGGATCGCCCGGTTTCCCGTGATGGTACGCACCACCACTCTTACGATATCACCGCTGAACAGAAGTCCGTCCGGCGTACCGATCCGTATCGGAAAAGTAGTCATTGCCACCCTCCTTTACATCTTCTTTGCTTTTGCAATAACGTCATCAATGGTAGCCGTGAACAGGAAGCAGCTCTCCGGAATATCATCACATTCGCCGTCCAGGATCATCTTAAAGCCACGGATGGTCTCCTTCAGCGGTACATACTGTCCGGGCATGCCCGTAAACTGCTCTGCTACTGTGAAGCTCTGAGAAAGGAATCTCTGCACCTTTCTGGCTCTGGTAACGGACAGCTTGTCCTCTTCGGAAAGCTCATCCATACCCATGATAGCGATGATATCCTGCAGCTCCTTGTATCTCTGCAGCACACGCTGTACGCCCATGGCTACATCATAGTGTTCCTGTCCCACGATCTCCGGTGTCAGGATACGGCTGGTGGAATCCAGGGGATCCACTGCCGGGTAAATACCCTGGCTGGCGATCTCACGGGCCAGTACGGTGGTAGCATCCAGATGGGTGAAGGTGGTAGCCGGTGCCGGATCGGTAAGGTCATCCGCCGGTACATAAACCGCCTGTACGGAAGTGATGGAACCCTTTCTGGTGGAGGTGATACGCTCCTGCAGGATACCCATCTCTGTAGCCAGTGTCGGCTGATAGCCTACTGCGGAGGGCATACGGCCCAGCAGAGCAGACACCTCGGAACCTGCCTGGGTAAAACGATAGATATTGTCAATGAACAGAAGCACGTCCTGATTCTTTTCATCACGGAAATACTCCGCCATGGTCAGGCCGGAAAGAGCCACTCTCATACGTGCTCCCGGGGGCTCATTCATCTGACCATAGACCAGCGCTGTCTTGTCAATAACGCCGCTCTCCTGCATCTCGCCGTAAAGGTCATTTCCCTCACGGGTACGCTCGCCGACACCTGTAAATACGGAAAGTCCGCCGTGGGCTGTTGCCACGTTGTTGATCAGCTCCATGATCAGTACGGTTTTTCCTACACCGGCGCCGCCGAACAGACCGATCTTGCCGCCCTTTGCGTAGGGACAGATCAGGTCTACGACCTTGATGCCTGTTTCAAAAATCTCTGTAGCCGGTGTCTGCTCCTCATAAGCAGGTGCCGGACGATGGATGGACCATCTTTCCTTTGTCTCAGGGGCCGGCTTGTCATCCACCGGCTCGCCCAGCAGATTGAACACACGTCCCAGGCACTCTTCGCCGACCGGTACACTGATGGGTTCTCCGGTATCCACGGCCTCCATGCCTCTGACAAGTCCATCTGTGGAACTCATGGCAATACAGCGTACTGTATTGTCACCGATCTGCTGTGCAACTTCCGCAACCAGTCTTTTGCCCTTGTTATCGATCTCGATCGCGCTCTGCAGCGCCGGCAGCTCATCATGCCCGAAACGGATATCCAGGACCGGACCGGTTACCTGCACAATCTTGCCAATATGTTTTTCACTCATGTCTCTGAGTCTCCTTTTTGCGTCTCTTCATGCACACAGGCCTCTGCCTGTTATACGCCTTCAGCGCCAGCAACGATTTCTGTGATCTCCTGTGTTATGCTTGCCTGACGTGCTCTGTTGTAGTACAGGCTCAGCTGTTCAATCATCTCACCGGCATTCTTTGTGGCAGCATCCATGGCCGTACGTCTTGCCGCAAGCTCGCTTGCCAGACTCTCACATACGCCGGAATAGATGATGCCCGCCAGATATTCCGGAACGATCGCAGCGAATACTTCCTCCGGGTTGGGGTCATACAAGGTCAGGCCCAGTTTCCGGATATTTTCCGACTTGTTTTCCTCTGCATCCGCGATATCATGCAGGGGCAGAAGGGGAAAGGCATCCGGTGTCTGGGACAGCATGGACTTAAACATGGTATAGCAAAGCTCGATATGACCGAATGTTCCCTTCTGGAACTCGGTGCAGAGCAGGCCTGCGATCTCATAGCAGCCGCCTACGGAGATCTTTTCCACATAGGCATAGTCACTGCTCAGGATCTCATATCCTTTTCTCTGCGCATATTCCAGCGCCCGTTTGCCGATGGGCAGCACCACGGTCTCTCTTTCTCCCCGGAATGCCTCAAACCGCTTGAACACATTGGAGTTGTAGCCGCCTGCCATGCCGCGATCGCCGGCGATCAGTACATAGCAGTACTTCTCGTTTTCGGATGCTTTCGCGTATACGGAAGAGAAACCCACATAGCCGTTGGCGATGTCCCGAAGGGTCTCCTTCAGTTCCAGGAAATAGGGCTTGCATCTGTCTGCCCTGTCCTTTGCCTTTCGAAGCTTGGAGGCTGCTACCAGTTGCATGGCTTTGGTGATCTGCATGGTATTCTGCACACTTCGGATGCGCAGCTTTACGCTTTTCATATTTGCAGCCATATGTTACCTCCTCACGTATCAGGCGATGACAGAATCCAGATACTGTCCGGTATAGGCAGTGATCACAGTCTTCAGCTTCTCCTCGATCTCCGCGGTGAATTTACTGCTGCCGCGAAGCTCTTCCACCATGGCGATGGCTTCCGCATCCGTATCCAGATAACGGAACAGACCCTGCTCATAGTCTCTGATCTTTTCTGCCGGCACATCCGTCAGCAGATCCCTGGATACCGCATAGATGATAGCTACCTGTTTTTCCACGGGGATAGGAGTATTGTTCTTCTGCTTCAGTACTTCCACGATACGTTCACCCTGGGCCAGACGTGCCTTGGTATCCGCATCCAGATCGGAACCGAACTGGGCAAAGCCCTGCAGCTCACGATACTGGGAATACAGCAGCTTCAGAGTACCGGAAACCTTCTTCATGGAAGCCCGCTGGGCATTGCCTCCTACACGGGATACAGAGATACCCGGGTTTACCGCCGGCATGATACCGGAATGGAACAGCTCTGTCTCCAGATAGATCTGACCATCTGTAATGGAAATAACATTGGTCGGAATGTAGGCAGATACATCACCCGCCTGGGTCTCAATGATGGGCAGGGCTGTCAGGGAACCGCCGCCGTGGGCCTCGTCCATCTTGGCTGCGCGCTCCAGCAGTCTGGAATGCAGATAGAAAACATCACCCGGATAAGCTTCCCGTCCGGGGGGACGACGGATCAGCAGGGAAAGTGCGCGGTAAGCTACCGCATGCTTGCTGAGGTCGTCGTAAATGATCAGGGCATCCTTGCCCTGGGCCATGAAATATTCCCCCATGGCACAGCCTGTATAAGGCGCAATATACTGCAGAGGGCTTGCTTCCGAAGCAGTGGCTGCCACAACGATGGTGTAATCCATGGCGCCGTTTCTCTGCAGGTTCTCCACCAGGGAAGCCACTGTGGAACGCTTCTGTCCGATGGCCACGTAAATACAGATCACGTCCTGCCCCTTCTGGTTGATGATCGTGTCTGTTGCGATGGTGGTCTTTCCGGTCTGACGGTCACCGATGATCAGCTCACGCTGGCCGCGGCCGATGGGGATCATGGAATCAATGGCCTTGATACCGGTCTGCAGGGGCTGCTTTACAGGCTGCCGTTCGCAGATACCGGGGGCATTGCTCTCAATGGGTCTGAATTCTGTTGTCTCTATGGGGCCGGCGCCGTCGATTGGCTGACCGAGGGCGTTTACCACACGTCCGATCATCTGATCGCCCACCGGTACAGATACTACCTTGCCGGTCCTTTTCACTGTCTGGCCTTCACCGATCTTTTCATCGGATCCGAACAGTACGGCAGAGACCATATTTTCTTCCAGATTCTGCGCCATACCGAAGCTGCCATCCTCAAACTCCAGAAGCTCGCCGGCCATACATGCTGTAAGACCGCTGGCTCTGGCAATACCGTCGCCGACGGTCAGGACAGTACCTGTCTCGCTCTGGCTGATGGCATTGTCATAGTATTTGATCTGGCTTCGGATGACTTTGGATATTTCTTCTGGTTTAAATTGCATAGTCCTTTACCATCCTTTATCCCGGAACGGATTCCGGGTTTATATGATTGCTTCTTCGAGTTTCCTGGAGATGCCGGCCAGTCTGCCCTGCAGGGATCCATCCAGCTGTTTTCCTTCCAGCTCGACCCTGACACCTGCGATCAGCGACCTGCGGATCTTCTCTGTCATGATGATCTCTTTGCCGCTCATCTTCTCCAAACGCTCCTTCAGGGCAGTTCTCTGCTGCTCGCTGAGAGGAACTGCTGTGTAAACAACGGCTTCCGCGATATTGTGATCTGCGCGGTAGCGCCGGATATATTCTTCACAGCATCCGCCAAACTCCGAAATGATCCCCCGCTCACTGAGGATCTTCAGAAAATTGACCAGATATCGTTCTATATGTTCTCCGAAGGCTTCCTCTATCAGACGAACCCTTTCTTTCTTGGGAACCGACGGCTCACCCAGCAGCTTTTCATAGTCCGGGTTTTCCCGGAACAAGCTGCGCACCTCTGTCAGCTCCTGCATCAGGACTTCCGTCAGCGACTCTTCCTGTGCCAGATCATACAGACCGCTTCCATAAATTTTTGCCGTTTCTGTCACGATGCATCACCTATATTTGATATGAAATCATTGATAAGCTTCTCATGATCGGCTTCATTGACCTCCCGGTCGATCACCTTGCCGGCGATCTCCACGGCGATATCGCCGATCTCATCCTTGAGCTCATTTACTGCTTTCTTCTTCTCCTGCGCAATATCGCTCTCGGCTTTCGCCTTGAGGGCGGATACCTGCTGATTGGCTTCTTTCAGCATCTTCTCGCTCTGGATCGACGCATTCTTCTGGGCAGTGCTGATGATGTCATTGGCTTTTTCTCTGGCTTCCTGCATATTCTGCTCGTATTCCGCCTTGATCGCCATGGCATCTGCCTCAGCCTTCTCTGCTTCCCTGATCTTTGCGTCGGTCATTTCCTGTCTTTTCTTCAGGATGTTTCTGATGGGCTTCAGTAAGAATTTTTTGATCAGAAGCATCTGAATGAACAGGTTGCATAACTGCGCTATGAGAGTCCACGGTACGATGGATACCAGGCCCTGTGTGCCCATGGTGTTACCTCCTGTCACTCAATTTCAAACCGATTGTCACTTCTGATCTTAGCCGAGGTATCCCATGAACATACCGGGCGCTACAAAGATCAGCAGCAGACCGGTTACGAAACCGTAAATACCTGTCGTTTCCGCCAACGCTACACCAAGCAGCATGGTAGACTGTACATCGCCCTTGCATTCCGGCTGTCTTCCGATGGCTTCCAGTGCTTTTGCAACCGCATTACCTTCACCGATACCAGGACCGATACCTGCGATCAGCGCAAGACCTGCACCGATTGCACAACCCATCAACGCGATACCTTTGGCAAGAATTGTAAAATCCATTATATGTTCCTCCTAATTTCTGTGATTTCCGGAGCTGCTGCCCCGTCTGTTTCTGTGGCAGATCCGGCTTTTGCCGTATACCCTCTGCCGAAGATCTTCATTTACTGTACACTGCAGTTCTTTCGGCCTGTCAGCCGTCTCCTGCTTCTGTCGAAATGTACATGATAGTCAGCATGCTGAAGATAAATGCCTGCATGCAGCCGGTAAACCAGTCGAAGTATACCGATGTGATCGCCGGAAGGCCTACATCCAGAATGGGGATCTGGGAAAGCACCGCACCGACTGCACCAGGGATCAGACCCAGGAGCATGGAGCTGACTACCGCCAGAGCGCCATAGATCAGGCCGTTGATAACGATACCGGAAAAGATATTTCCGAAATGTCGGCAGGCCATGCTGACCGGTGTGGATAATTCCGACAGGATGTTGAAGGGCGTCATGACAAAGATGGGCTCTGTGAAGCTCTTCAGATAGCCGGAGATCTTGTTTGTCTTGATCTTCTGTCTGGTGATCATGATGAAGACGACGATCGCCCAGGCAGCTTCTGTGGAAAGGTCTGCCGTGGGACTTCTCAGTCCTGTCAGACTGATCAGATTGGAGACCAGACTCAGGGAAAACAGTGCGCCGATAAAGGGGATCATGTAACGGAAACGTTCTCCCATGATATTCAGCACAAAATTATCCAGCTTTTCCACGATAAACTCTGCCAGTGCCTGCCGTTTGGAAATATTTTCCACTTTGAGATTTCTTGTCAGGATAATGCAGAGCAATGTGATGACCGCCATGACGATCCAGGTGACCACCAGTGTCTCACTGATCTCAAAATCTCCCAGGATCGGGATGTTCAGCGGAATGACACCATACACTTGCGGGCCGCTAATATTGATTTCCAAAACCTCTCACCTCCTCACTTAGCGTATTCCTCCGTGACCGAAGAGACCCTGTCTCTTCCAACGGAACCTGTTCTCTCCCGGTTCCGCCCTTATATATAACTTTTCAGACCGTGTCCTGTGCAGCGATACCAACGGTACCACGTTTCACAATACACGCACACATGATCTCATGTCTCAGATCCTGCCGCCCCGGAGCAGGGATACCACTTTGATCCCCAGGGTGGGGAAAAGCAGTGGGATGATGCCTGCTATCATGTCCAGGAAAGGCAGGGCAATGGTCAGGATGATCCATACCACCTGCATCAGCATCCTTTTGGAATAGCTGCCCTTCAGGATCTTTCTGGCAGTCTCCTGATCGTCTGTCAGACCCGCTACCTTCTGTACCGTCAGTCCCATCAGGACGAAATTCAGGATGGCGACCAGGCAGCCCAGAACAACCGACAGAAATGTTCTGTAGTCAAATACGATCTTATCCGGCAATACATAAAAATGAAGAAGTGCCAGAACACCGATCTCCAGTACTGCCCCTACGATGCAGTATATAGTGATGTTCCGCACTTCTTTCTTTACGTCCGGCTGCAGTTTAAACACGACGATGTCCTCCGATATCTGTACTTTCTCTGGCTGATCTTTCTTCCCTTATACGTGACTGTTGAAAGATACCTTCTTCCGGTCTTCCTTCCGGTCCTCTTTCAGCACCCGCAGGTACAGCTTATAAGCCACCATGAAAGAACTGCCCAGCCCCAGGATAAAGCCCGGAATGTAGATCCAGAGCCCGACGCCGGTCTCTTCGCAGAGAAACCAGCACAGCAGCAGGCAGCCCACTGTAGGGGTCAGAAGGGAAAAGGCGAACTGGGTCACCAGCGTCATTCTTTTTACAAGTCTTGCCATGGATTTCACCGGTTTTCCCTCCGCAGATCAGCAGCTTCTTGTCTATATTGATTGTACAATAGGCGTTTTCAAGAGTCAAACAATAATTAAATCTGCACAAGAAACAATACAATTTACCGTGGTTTTTTGGTGATTACGGCAAGAATCCTGTGTTTGTTGCAGCTATGCAATTTTCGAGGATCTGTCACACAAATGTCACACCAAATGTTAGACCACCTCCTGTTTTTACCGCTTTTATGTAAACCTCGGAAGGGTAAGAAAAAACCCGGGAACCGCTTATCTAAGCCATTTCCGGGTAAATCGAAGCGACAGGATTTGAACCTGCGACCTCTGCGTCCCGAACGCAGCGCTCTACCAAACTGAGCCACGCTTCGAAAACACATGCGACGCTTCCGCATCGCATGCTTGATTATCATATATGACAAAAATGGGTTTGTCAAGGGAAATCCTGATATTTTCCCATGTTTCCTGTGTTGGCTGCGCCGGTCAGTTCAGCTGATACACATCTGCGCTCTTCATGCCAAAGGCCAGTGCTTCCGCATGGTTGTTGAAGAAGATGTCCACATGACCATAGGCTGTGCCGCGGTCCTCCACGGTATACACATGTCCGTTGATGGAGAGCTGTGTACCGAAAGGAACACCTCCCATGGCTACCGTCACACCCTGCTGGGGTACGGTACCGCTGGCAGTATGGCCGGATGCATAAGCTCCGCAGCATTTGGAGCATGCACAATATGCTGTCAATGTGAAGCACCCAAGGTAAGTACCCTGCCCATCTGCAGAGGACGTGGTCTCTTCTGCGGCTTCTGCCGCCTCTGTGCTCTCTTCCGCAGCTGCCTCTTCGGCGGTCTGCTCCGTATCTGTCGCAGTCTGCTGTGTATCATCCTCCGAAGATGCCGCTGCCGCCGGCTGGCTTTCCGCTGTGTCGGATGCTGTCTCTGCCGCCTGGGCCGCTGCCTCTGCCGCTGCTGCCGCAGCCGCTTCTTCTTCCGCTTTCCGCTGGGCCTCCAGCTGCTCATTCATCTGCTGCACCAGCAGTTCATCCAGCATCTCCTGCTGCTCCTGGATCTGCTCTACCAGAGAAGCTTCCTCGCTCTGAGCGCTGTCCAGAGAGGCAGCATAGTCCATCAGGTCATTGTAGGTCAGCTCATAGATCTCCTGCACTTCTTCCTGCTGGGCTGCTGTTTCCTGCTGCAGGCGGTTGATCTCTGCCTGCTCGCTTTCCGCTTCTGCCTTCTTCTCCTTTACCTCCACCACAGTGTCCTGATAGGTGGAAAGCATTTCACGGTCATAGCTGGTCAGTTCCGATACCATGGAAGCCCGGTTCAGAAAATCCGAAAAATCCTCTGCTGCAAAGAGATTGCTCAGCATGCCATTGCCTGCCATATTCTCATACATGTACTGGATGCGCAGCTTCATGGCATCATACTGCTCATCCTCATCTGCCTCCGCCGAAGCCAGATCAGCCTTGATCCCATCCAGGCGGACCACAGACTCCTGATAGGCATCCTCCAGGCTCTGCAGATTGGCTGTCAGCTCCCCAAGCTGTGTGGAAAGCTCTGACAGATAATTCTCTGATTCCCCTTTGGCAACCTCCAGAGCAGCGATCCGTTCCTCTGTATCATTCAGTGCTGCCTGGGTCTCTTCCTGCTGCTGCTCCACGGCGCCGATCTCTTCCTCGGTGCTCGCATAGCATGGCAAAACAGCTGACAGGGACAATGCACCTGCCAGTACCAACGAGATACTTCTTTTTTTATTCATAGTTTACACCTCATGTTACCCCATGCACCGGCCGGTCCTACTGCCGTCCCCACGACTTTTCAGACAGGCCACTCCCCGTGCAAGCCGATTATAACACGTTATTCGTGATTTTGGAAGTATTTTTTAATTTTTCGTAACATTGGTGTAATATTTTATTTGAATCTACTCCATTATTCCGTCATAAAATCACAACATCTTGTCTGTTATTTCCGCCATGAGCACAAGACCTTGTTCTTGACCTGACCATTGGAAATTTTTCCCCAGCCCAGGGGAAACCCATCTGCGCAGACCAGTTTCCAGCCTTTTTCCGTCTTTTTTTCATCCGGTGGCAGGGGGATCGTCTCTCCCTGTAGGAAGCTTTCCACAAGAGGGCCCTCTGCCGGATAATCCAGGATCCGATCTTCCTTCGGCTTCAGATGCATGGCCAGTGTCTGAGAGGGTTCAAAACGGTTCTTTTTGCATTCTCCCAGATAAAGACCGTTTCGCAGGAAATGGATCCCCCGCAGATCCTCCGGCAGTTCCGGCACCAGATAGGCCTTTTCTCCACGGATCTCCAGCCTTTCCGGATCCGCCTCCGGATACCAGGCTTCCAGGAACTCCTTCAGTACTTTTCCGGCTGCCTGCTCTTCCCGGCTGCCTCCTTTTCCTCTGTTTCCTGTATCCCTTTTCTTCCGGTTTTTTTTGCCGGTCCTTTTCTCAAAAAACTGTGTATCATCCGCTGCCTTTTTTCGGAGCAGAGCTGCAAAATGTCCTTCTCCGGCCGTCCTGTGCGGCCAGATACGGATACAATAGCGCAGTTCCTCTCTGCCATCCCCCCATTCCGGCACACCGTAGGAAAATGTTTCCCCGTGCTCCAGGGGCACAAGTTCCATTTCCGGGAATTCTCTCAGCAGCCAGCTGATGCTTCCCTCATTTTCCTCTTTGGAAAAGGTACAGGTGGAATACAGGAGATATCCCCCGTTTTTCAGCATCTGCACCGCGCTGGTCAGAATGGTCCTCTGCATGGCAGCACACTGCTGCACCTTCTCCGGACTCCAGGCCGCAGCCATGGCCTCCTCTTTGCGGAACATGCCTTCCCCGGAGCAGGGCGCATCCACCAGCACCGCGTCGAACCAGCCTGTGAAATATTTTTCCAGCGCCGCCGGTGACTCATTGGTCACCAGAGCATTTGCCACGCCAAACAGCTCCAGATTGCGCAGCAATGCCCTGCACCTGGTAGTGCTCAGGTCATTCGCCACCAGAGTCCCCCTGCCCTGCAGCCTGGCCCCCAGCTCCGTGGCCTTCCCGCCCGGTGCAGCGCAAAGATCCAGCACCCGGTCTCCCGGCTGTACCGGAAGCAGAGATGCCGGAATCATGGCGCTGGGTTCCTGCAGATAGTAGACCCCCGCCCGATACCAGGGGTGCCGGGAAGGAAATATATCCTGTCCATAGCAGAATCCATTGGGGATCCAGGGAATCCGCACCACCGGAAAGGGCGCCCGGGCCGCAAATTCCTCCGGCATGATCTTCAGCGTATTGACCCGCAGGCCGTAACGTCTCGGTCGGTCATAGGACGCAAAGAAAACATCTGCTTCTTCGCCCAGCATTTCCTGCATACGTATCTTAAATTCTGTCGGTAACTTCATACATGGTACTCCTGAAAATGTTTTCCATCACTTCTCCCATTATAATAAACATCCATTCTTCTCTGCGCCACTACATTTTTGTGGCAGAACGGGGTAAATAAGACAGGGAACCTATAGATTTCCGTGTTCGAACTTATGCAGAGCAGTGCGAAGCACGAAGTCAGACGTTTGTACCATAAAATGAAGAATCGCGATCTGTCACCCTGTTCACGCAAAAAGCAGGCAGCCGCGGCTGCCTGCTCTTCTCTGCGTAAAAATCCGAAGGCAATTTTCCTCCTGTCTGCTGTCTCAGCATGGACCTTCTGCTTCTCCCGTCTCCGCATACTTCTGCAGGATGGCATCCTGCAGCATGCGTCTGGTCTCAGAATTGATCGGGTGCGCAATGTCTCTGTACTCTCCATCACCTGCCTTGCGGCTGGGCATTGCGATAAACATTCCCTGGTCCCCCTCGATCACCTTGATCTCATGTATGACAAATACATCATCAAACGTAACAGAAACTACCGCACGCATCTTGCCTTCGCGTGCCACCTTCCGGACCCTTACATCTGTAATTTTCATTTTTCAGCTTACCCTTTCTGATACTGCTCCCTGGTAAAGCCTAAATCACATATCTCTCACTTTCTTCCACGACGATTTTTATGCCATTCTCTCCGATGTAATGGGAATTAGCGCATATGGTATCATGACTTTCTACTACACAGTTTTCTATATATGTGTTATCACCGAGATAAACATTGTGCAAAATGATGGAGTTCTTGATCACACAATTGTTGCCGATGTACACATCCTTTGAGATGACGGAATTTTCCACATATCCGTTGACGATACAACCGCTGGAGATCAGGCTGTTTTTCACAACGCTGCCGGGGTTGTATTTTGCAGGCGGCAGATCATCCACCTTGGAATATACGCCCGCGCCCTGACGGAAGAAATAATTTCTCACTTCCGGCTTCAGGAAATCCATATTTGTGCGGACATAGGAATCCAGCGTGGCGATATTGCTCCAGTATTCATTGGTCTTGTAGCCATAGATCCGCTTGATATCCTTGTAGCGGACGAAAACATCCTTGACCAGATCATAACGCTCCTCCGCCACGCACTTCTCCACCAGTTCGATCAGCAGACGGCGGCGGATCACATAGATGCCGCAGGAGATCAGGCGGGAGTGCGTCACTACCGGCTTCTCCTCGAAATCCTCCACCCGATACTCTTCATTGAGCCGCAGGACACCAAATCTGGTGGCATCCTCTTCTGCCGGACACTCTGTGCAGGCGATGGTGATATCGGCCCGCTTGGCGATGTGGTACTCCAGCAGCTTGTTGAAGTCCATCTTGTAGACGCCGTCGCCGGAGGCGATCACCACATATGGTTCATGGCATTCTTTCAGCCAGTCCAGATTCTGATAAATGGCATCTGCTGTTCCCCGATACCACCAGCTGTTTTCCAGGGTGATGGTGGGTGTAAACACATACAGGCCTCCCTGCTTTCTGCCGAAATCCCACCACTTGGAGGACATCAGATGCTTGTTCAGGGATCTGGCATTGTACTGGGTCAGCACTGCAACCTTCTGAATGTGGGAATTGGTCATACTGCTCAGAGAAAAGTCAATGCCGCGGTAAGCGCCGGCGATCGGCATAGCCGCGATGGCACGTTTCCTGGACAGTTCCTTCATCTTGATACTGTTGCCGCCGGCAAGAATAATACCCAAAGCTCTCATACTCATTCACCGCCCTTCCTGATCAGAGCGCCGCCGGAAGGAAGCTCTCCGTCCTTGTAATCGTCAGCTGTTGTTGCGCCGGAAATACAGGTATTCTTTCCGACACGGATATTGGCAGGAATCACGGTATTTTCGCCGATGGTCACCAGACCCCAGCGATACACATCCGGCTTCCATTCATTGGGAGCCTCTCCTCCGATGCCCAGCTGCACATTTTCACCAACGGTCACATTTTCAGCGATGATGGCTTTTTCAACCCTGCTGTTCTTTCCGATCACGGTATGGTTCATGATGATGGAATCCCGGACCACAGCACCTTCTTCAATAATGACATCCGCGCCGATCACGGAATTGTAAACCTGTCCGTAAATGTCAGTACCATCTGCTATGATGCACTTGTCGATCTGGGACTCCGGGGCAAGGTACTGGGGACGGATGATATCGCCCTTGGTATATACCCGCCAGAACTCCTCATAAAGATTGAACTCCGGAATGATATCGATCAGCTCCATGTTGGCTTCCCAGTAGGAGCCCAGGGTGCCGACATCCTTCCAGTAGCCGGTGAATTCGTAAGCGTACAGCCGGCTGCCATTGTCACGGCAGAGAGGCAGGATGTGCTTGCCGAAATCACAGCCCGGCTGATCCTTCAGGGCGATCAGGGAATCCCGCAGGGTCTTCCAGGAGAAAATATAGATGCCCATGGAAGCCAGGTTGCTGCGGGGATGCTCCGGCTTTTCCTCAAAATCCGTGATCCTGTTGTCACTGTCGGCGATCATGACGCCGAAGCGGCTGGCTTCCTCAATGGGTACAGGCATGCAGGCGATGGTGATGTCTGCATTTTTGGACTTGTGGAACTCCAGCATCACTTCATAATCCATCTTGTAAATATGGTCACCGGAAAGGATCAGAACGTATTCCGGATCAAAGCTGTCCATAAATGCCAGATTCTGGTAGATGGCATTTGCGGTACCTGTATACCACTCGCTATCAGCGCTTTTTTCATAAGGCGGGAGTACGGAAACACCGCCATTGTTTCTGTCCAGATCCCACGGAATACCGATGCCGATATGGCTGTTCAGCCGAAGGGGCTGATACTGAGTCAATACACCTACGGTATCCACGCCGGAATTGATGCAGTTACTGAGAGGAAAATCGATAATCCGGTACTTTCCTCCGAATGATACTGCCGGTTTTGCGACATCTGAAGTCAGGACGCCCAGTCGGCTTCCCTGCCCTCCGGCCAGGAGCATAGCAATCATTTCTTTTTTCGCCATAGGACCACCTCTTACTCATAATAATATTATGATCCGGACCGCAGAGAAAGGGTCTCTGCCTGCAGCGGCTCATGTCCTGCCGCCGTCTGAATCACGGAGTTATTATAACACAATCTCCCGTATTTGTGAATTGTTTTGGAAATTTCCTGCTATTATGCCCTATTTTTCTGCAATTTGCACAAATGCTGTTATTGTTTTCAGTAGCAAGACAATCGGTTGTGATTGTATCACGGATCCTGCGGGAAATCCATACTTTTCTTGTCTTTCTCACGCATGCTCTCTTCACTTTATGTCGGAAACTGTATCCCTTGAATTTCAAAGGGGATTATCGTATAATTCACGAAAACGCGTTTTTACGCGATCACAGTATCCGCACACAGCAAAAACAGAGGTTTTTCATATGTATACAATAGATTTTCAGCATCCGATCGCCGTTCATTTCATCGGGATCGGCGGCATCAGCATGAGCGGTCTGGCAGAGATCCTTCACCAGGAAGGCTTCCGCATCTCCGGCTCCGATGCAAAAAAGAGTGACCTTACAGAGCAGCTGGCACAGAAGGGCATGACCATTTTCTATGGACAGCGCGCTTCCAATATCCAGCCCGACACTGATCTGGTCGTCTATACCGCTGCCATTCATGAGGACAATCCCGAGTTTGCCCAGGCAAAAAGCGCCGGTATTCCCATGCTGTCCCGGGCGGACCTGCTGGGGCAGATCATGAAGAATTACCGGACCTCCATTGCCGTGGCAGGAACCCACGGAAAGACCACTACCACATCCATGATCTCACAGATCCTCATGGATGCAGATGCGGATCCCACCATCACAGTGGGCGGCATCATGCCTTCCATTCACAGCAATCTCCGGATCGGCAGCTCCCAGACCTTCGTCACAGAAGCATGTGAGTATACCAATAGTTTTCTGAGCTTTTTCCCTACCACTGCTGTGATATTAAATATAGAAGCAGACCATCTGGATTTCTTTAAGGATCTGGAGGATATCAGACATTCCTTCCACCGTTTCGCGGCTCTGCCCGGACAGGAAGGACTGGTGATCATCAATGCCGACATCGAAAACTATGAAGAGATCACGGCAGGCATTCCCGCCAGAGTTCTGACCTTCGGCCTGGAGCAGCCTGCCATGTATACTGTAGAGGATCTCAGCTGGGATACAAAAGGCTTCCCGTCCTTCACCGCAAAGCGGGCCGGAGAGACATTGGGCTGTTTCTCTTTGCATCTGCCGGGTCTGCACAATGTGGCAAATGCCCTTGCAGCTATCGCCATCGCTGATACCCTGTCCGTTCCCATGAACTCAGTGGCAGAGACCCTGCGGGAGTTTCAGGGAGCAGACCGACGTTTCCAGCACAAAGGCGTCTGTCAAGGGATCACCATTGTGGATGACTATGCTCACCACCCCACAGAGATCAAAGCCACCCTGTCCGCCGCAAAAGCTGTGGATCACAGGGAACTCTGGTGCATCTTCCAGCCCCATACCTACACCAGGACCAAAGCCCTGCTGCAGGATTTCGCCCGGGCGCTGACCCTGGCGGACCATGTGGTGCTTGCGGATATCTATGCCGCCAGAGAGCAGAATACCATCGGCATTTCCTCCGATGATCTGCGCATTGAGATAGAGAAACTGGGCGGTGACTGCATCTATCTTCCCTCTTTCTCACAGATCGAGGAACATGTCCTCTCCAGCTGCAAAGAAGGCGATCTGCTGATCACCATGGGAGCCGGAAATGTAGTGGAGATCGGGGAGGATCTGCTGAAACATGCAGACGCAGCCGGAGGAAAGGCATGACTTCCATTCTTCTGCATGACAAACGCAGGGCAGTTTCGGTGACACTGCCCCTGTCTTTTCTTGAAAAATATATGCCCCCTGCAAACGGGGAATTTGTAAAGATCTATCTGACCCTGCTGGCCCGGACCGCTGCCGGCGGTTTTTCAGTCGCAGATTGCGCAGATCTGCTCTCCTGCACAGAAAAGGACGTTCTCCGGGGTCTTCGTTACTGGGAGAAAGCAGGCCTTCTAACCCTGGAATGGGAAACCAAAGACCTGAAGGGGATCACTCTGCTCCCCACAGAAGAAGAACAGGGTCTGCAGGCCACTGAAAAAGCAGCCGAAGCAGAATTCCAGGCACCGGAAGCAGCCCCTGCCGTTCGAAAAGCGGAGAAAAAGCCGCAGCTGTCCTCCAGCAGGGTCCGCGAACTCTGCAGCAGCCAGAACCCGGACATTGAACAGATCACTTACGTAGCAGAGCAATATCTGGGCCGGACTCTGAGCAGCACGGACCTGAACAGGATCCTCTATTTCTACGATGAACTGCATTTTTCCGTGGATCTTCTGGATTATCTGATCGAATACTGCGTCAGCCGGGGCAAGACCAGCATGTCATACATTCAGAAAGTAGGACTGGCCTGGCAGGAGGACCACATTACCACTGTGGCAGAAGCCAGGGAACGGACTTCCCGCTATCGCCGGGAGTATTATGCATTTCTCAGGGCCTACGGCATCCGCAACCGGGAGCCCCTGAACTCCGAGATCACGTATTTTGACAAATGGATGCGGGAATATGGCTTCTCACAGGAGATCATCTGCGCCGCCTGCGAACGTACCGTCCGCCAGACCGGCAAGCTGAGTCTCGGCTATACGGATTCCATTCTGACCGGCTGGAAAAATGAAAAGATCACTACGCTGCAGGACGTAGAGGAAAGCGATGCCCGCTTCCGACAGGAAAGGAAGAAAACGCAGCAGACAACTGCCGGAAAGGAAAAGTCCCGGGAGGGAAACACTTCCAACCGCTTCCACAATTTCCATGAGCGGGACTATGATTATGACCAGCTGGAAGCAAACCTATTCAAAAAACAGTTTCCGGATGCTTGACAGCATACGGAAAAGCATCGTAAGATATCAGCTGTTTGAAGCAACAGCAGTTAGGAGCGGCTATGGCTCTCAGCAATACCCAATATGAACAGATCATGCGGGGCTATCAGGCCAGAAGCCTGCAGCATCGGAAGGAGCTGGACCGCCGCAGGGAAGAAGTCCGCGGAAAACTCCCCCGCATAGAGGAGATCGAACAGGAAGCAGCTTCCCTGTCCGTCAGGAAAGCAAAGATCCTGCTTTCCGTCAGCAAAGAAGCCGATTTCTCACTGGATCAGGCCCTGGCCGATCTGGCAGACGAAAAAAACGCGCTGCTCCTGTCCTCCGGATTTCCGGCGGATTATCTGGAGATGACCTATGACTGTCCCTGCTGCCGGGATACCGGCTACATTGACAGGCGCAAATGCAGCTGCTTTCTGCAAAAGGAGATCGCGCTGCTGTATGACCAGTCAAACCTGAAGCAGGTCACGGAAAAAGAGAATTTTACCTCCTTTTCTCTGGATCGCTACCCGGAAGAAGGCGTACATCCTGTCTATGGGCAGACCCCAAGAGCCATGGCTGCTCTGGCTCTGCAGACTTCCATGGAGTTCGCGGATCATTTTTCGGAAGATGGGGGAAACCTTCTTTTTCAGGGCAAGACCGGTGTGGGCAAGACTTTTCTCTCCCATTGCATTGCCGGAGAGCTGATCCGTCAGGGGCACAGTGTTCTCTACCTGTCTTCCTATGATCTTTTTGATCTGATGCGAAAGTATACGTTTGAAAGTCCGGAGAAAAGCCGCGCCTCTTACCGGCAGATCCTGGACTGTGAGCTCCTGATCATAGATGATCTGGGCACGGAGCTGAACAACAGCTTTGTTTCCTCCCAGCTTTTCCTCTGTGTCAATGAGCGGCTTCTCAGTGGGAAGTCCACCATTATCTCAACCAATCTCTCCCTTCGGGAGTTAAAAGAACTTTATACAGAACGGGTCTTTTCCCGTATCGCAAGCAGCTACAAGCTTCTCCATCTCATCGGAAGCGATGTCCGCTTCTGAAGCAGAGACAGGGATCTCACCTTTCTCCTTCTCCACAGAAGCAGAAAGCCAAGAAAGGAATCGAAGCATGCCAATAAACACAGAAAATTACTATGATGCCCTTCCGGTGGGCCGTCTCGGCCTGATCGCGCTGAACAGCTGCGCCACACTTGGTGACAAGGTCAATCAGTATCTGGTGGAATGGCGGGAGGAACGGCAGCCGGCCCATATGTCCAGTATGACCTTCGGCGGATATCGCAGACCCAGCTATCTGATCGATGTGGATATCCCCCGTTTCGGTTCCGGAGAAGCGAAAGGTTATCTGCGGGAATCTGTCCGGGGAGATGACCTCTACATTCTGGTGGATGTCTGCAACTATTCCATTACCTATCCCATGTACGGCTATGAGAACTGCATGTCTCCGGATGACCATTTTCAGGATCTGAAGCGGGCTATCGCAGCCGTTGGAGGAAAAGCCCGCCGTCTGAATGTCATCATGCCCTTCCTTTATGAGAGCAGACAGCACAAGCGAAACGGCCGGGAATCCCTGGACTGCGCCATTGCTCTCCAGGAGCTGGTCAGCATGGGTGTGGACAACATCATTACTTTTGATGCGCACGATCCCAGAGTGCAGAATGCCATTCCCCACCATGGGTTTGAGACAGTGATGCCCACCTATCAGTTCATCAAGAACATCCTGCAGAACACGCCGGATATGCGGGTGGATTCCGACCATCTGATGATCATCAGCCCGGATGAGGGTGCTACCCAGCGTGCCATCTACATGGCCAACAACCTGGGGGTAGACATCGGCATGTTCTACAAGCGGCGGGATTATTCCACCATTGTGGATGGTCGAAATCCCATCGTTGCCCATGAGTTCCTGGGCTCCAATGTAGCAAACAAGGATGTGATCATCGTGGATGATATGATCTCCTCCGGTGACAGTATGCTGGAAGTAGCCCAGATGCTGAAAGAGATGAGAGCCCGCAATATCTATCTCTGCTCCACCTTCGGCCTCTTCACCAATGGTATGGAGAAGTTCGACCGGGCCTTCCAGAAGGGCTATTTCACCCGTCTGGTCACCACGGATCTGATCTATCAGACACCGGAGCTCCTGTCCCGTCCCTACTACATCAACTGCTCCATGAGCAAATATATTGCCCTGCTGATCGATACCCTGAATCACGACTCATCCGTCAGCAGCCTGCTGGATCCTTCCCAGAGGATTCAGGCACTTCTGAAAAAGCACAATGCAAACCGCTATATACGGTAAGTGAAAATGTCCTTTTTGCTTACCACAGGATATCCAATGAAGTCGGACGAAAGAAAAAGGCAGATGAACCCACCAGGTTCACCTGCCTCTTTTATTTTTTCTTCTCTGCCTGTATCATTTCAGATGCAGATCACAGGCTCCGGAAAGTGTATCTGTCCTGCCGGAACCTATCCTCTTACAGCAGCGCTCAGCCGATCACATCTTTCATGGTATAAAGTCCCGCGGGCTTACCTGCCAGGAACTTGGCAGCCTCTACCGCGCCTTTTCCGAAGACAGCTTTGGAGTAAGCCGTATGCTTGAACTCGATCACCTCATCCGGTCCGGCAAAAATGATCTCATGCTCACCAACGATAGTGCCGCCCCGGACAGCGGAGATACCGATCTCTTTCTCATGCCGCTGCTCGTGCCGCTGGCTGCGATCATAGGTATAGTCATAGGCATTGTCCATAGCCTCGTTCAGGCTGTCTGCCAGAGCCAGAGCCGTACCGCTGGGCGCATCGCATTTCAGCTTGTGATGCTTCTCCACGATCTCCATGTCAAAACCTGCTGTTGCCAGGACTCTGGCTGCATCTGCCACCAGCTTCAGCAGGGTATTGATACCCAGTGACATATTTGCGGAGCGAAGTACGGCAACCTCCTTGCTGACCTGCTGCACTCTGGCCAGCTGCTCCTCTGTCAGACCTGTGGTACACAAAACTACCGGCAGCTTCTTTGCCAGGCAGTAATCCAGTACACCGTCTGTTGCCCGGAAAGAAGAGAAATCGATCATGACATCTGCCGCAATATCGCAATCTTCGATGGCGGTGAAAACAGGATAAGCATTTTTCCCTTCGTCCACCAGATCGATGCCTGCCACGATCTCCGCATCCGCATCCTGTGCGATCAGACCTGTGATGGTCTGTCCCATATGTCCGTTACATCCATTCATAATGACCCGTACCATTGGTCTACCTCTTTTCTTTCTCAGTTCCGGCTTACAGAAGCTTGAAATCCTGCAGTGCCTTCTTCAGCTGTGCCTCGTGCTCCGGCTCCATCTCACACATGGGCGGACGCATGGGACCGCATTCATAGCCCAGTAGATTCATGGCCACCTTGACAGGGATGGGATTTACTTCGCAGAACAGGGCATCGATCAGGTCCAGCGCCTCCAGCTGCATATCCAGTGCCTTCCTGGTATTGCCATCCAGATATTCCATGACCATGTCATGGGCATATTCCGGTGCCACATTTGCCAGTACGGAGATCACACCGAGGCCGCCCAGGGACAGCAGGGGAATGACCTGATCATCATTTCCGGAATACAGTTCAAAATCTTCTCCGCAAAGCTGCTGGATCTTGGCTACCTGGGAGATATCTCCGGAAGCTTCCTTGATGCCCACGATATTTTTCACATTGTTTGCCAGCGCTGCAATGGTCTTCGGCTGCAGGTTGCAGCCTGTTCTGCTGGGTACATTGTACATGATGATGGGCAGAGATACAGACTCAGCCACTGCGGTGTAATGTTTGATCAGACCCTTCTGGGTGGATTTGTTGTAGTAGGGTGTGACTACCAGCAGGGCATCTGCACCGTACTTCTCTGCTTCCTGGGAAAGGTAGATGGCTGTCTCTGTGCAATTGGAACCTGTGCCTGCGATCACAGGAATCCGGCCATTGACAGTCTCCACGCAATGTTTGATGGCATCCAGGTGCTCAGCCTTGCTCAGGGTGGATGCCTCACCTGTGGTGCCGCAGATCACGATCGCATCTGTCTTTCTGGCGATGTGCATCTCGATCAGCTCATCCAGCTTGGTATAGTTTACTGTTCTGTCTGCATTCATCGGTGTTACAAGTGCAACAGCCGATCCTTTAAATACTGCCATGTTCTCCTCCTTTATAAATCACGAAAGGATGCAGCCCGAGCCACACCCTTTTTCATTTGCCTTTGCTTGCTGAAAAAATGATAGCTCTCCATCCTAAGATGACAGTCATGGACCTCTTTGCCCCATGCCCAAGTGCAGCAGCGCCTGCCTGCCGCCCTTTCGGCGAATCTCCCTTTCCCTGCCCCTCACGGGATCCGGCATCCTCCGGACAGCTACTGATGATCTTCGCAACCTCTATCTGTTTATTGTGTGTCTTTTTCAAAAATCACACTATTTCTGTGACTATAGCACAGTTCCCTGCTTACGTCAAGAAAGCTGCACCCAGTCTCTGTAAAAAACGGACATGCTCAGGGAACCGTCACAGTGATCCTGGCTTTCACGCCGTTTTCCGCCATCAGGTAGACATAGACGCTGCCCTTTGCCTTTGCGGTGATCTTTCCACTGCTGCTGACAGCAGCAACCGCGGGATCCGAAGACCAGTAACGCAGGCTGCTGGTATGTCCCAGCAGTTTTTTGCTGCCGTTGACCCGGGTGATCTTTGCGGTAACTGTTTTGCTCTTCCCCTTTTTCAGCGTGAGGGACGAAACAGAAGCCGTCACCTTCTTCGGATTGGTCTTTTTTGTGGAAGGACCGGCTACATGCACTGTCTTGCTGCAGCCGATATAAGTCTTCTTTCCCTTGATTGTCCGCCAGGCCTTGACATACATACGGTAATTGCAGCCGGCGCTCAGCCTGGAAATGGAGACGCTGGTGGTGGATGCGCCTGTGACCTGCTTCACGGATCTGGTCGGCATGGTCTTACCGCAGCGGGCCTCCCAGATATCATAGCCCTCTGCTCCGGACACCTTGCCCCAGGTCAACTGCAAAGTACTGCCGCTCATACTGCCCTTCAGCTTGCAGTTCAGCAGAGAAGCATTTTTTGTTTTGTTATCCCCGATCTGCCAGGAGATCTGCCGGGTCTCCCGGCTCTGATCGGACCAGCAGTAATTTTCCTTCGGTGTAACAAGGGCCGTATATTCACCGGCAGCTTTTGCGGATCCGCCGGTCAGGGAATAACCTTCTCCTTTCGGAACTCCCTGCTGTTTCGATCCATTATAGATCAGGCCGGAAACAGCTGCCGGTTCAGCGATGGTCTTAGGCAGGATGGTGAACTGCAGGGTCTGGCTACCCCAATAGCTGCCGATACCCACTATAGTGACTGTCGCGGTACCTGCGGAAATATTGTCCTGATAGGTCAGGGTATAATCCGTCCCCTCCGTCAGCACCTGCCCTGCTCCGCTGATCCGTACCTCCGGTGTCAGGGGCTGGCCGGTGAAAGTATATTCCGTCTGCTCCATGACGGCTGTATACTCCCGGATACTTTCTTTTTCCTGTATCTCCACTAACCGCTCCACGGCAGCACCGATATCCAGCGCGCCGGCGCTGCCCGTATTTCCCTCTACGGCTGCCGTATGGGTCACTTCTGCCGCAGTGGAACACAGCAGTTCCCGGATCTCCTCTGAAGTCAGCTCCGGATCCAGGCTCCAGAGCAGGGCCGCAGCTGCTGCTACCTGGGGGGAGGCCATGGAAGTCCCATTCAAAGTCTTGTAGGCACTTACACTGGCATTATAGGCAGACCAGATCACATTTCCGTAAGCGCTGATGTCCTTTTCCATGTTGTAATCGGAATAGCTGGCATCGGTCCCGGCAGGTGTCAGCGCCGTCACAGAAAAGCATTCCTCAAAATCCGACGGATAAACCGTCGTATCTTTTATTCCCTTATTGCCTCCTGCACAGACGCACAGGACATCATACTGCTCTGCCAGCAGCTGAATCTGTCCCTGCAGTGCCTTGCCGCTGGCTGTTTCGGTCGGATACCAGGTCAGACTCATATTGATGAGACGAAGGTTGGAAACTGTGCCCGCCTCCAGCAGACTCTGCAGATAAGAGAAAGCTTTCACCAGATCCGATATATTACATTTCCCTGCTTCGTTAAGCACCCGGATGGGCAGGATCTTTACTACGTTGGCGGAAGCTCCCGCCATGCCGGTCCCGTTGTTGGATACCGCGGACAGGATACCGCAGACGTGGGAACCATGTCCCTGGACATCTGCCTCAGCAGCCTCCCAGTCTGTCAGAGGACAATCATCTGCTACGTCATAGGCGTTTTCCAGATCCAGATTCCCTGCCAGATCCTCATGGGTATACATGCAGCCGGAATCCAGGACAGCAACCGTCACCGAGTGCTGCAGGGACTCCAGAGAGCTCACCTTCTCCATAGTCTGCCAGCAGTCGTCAAAGTTCTCCTTCCACAGGTAATACTGATTTCTCACGGTAGTGGAGGAGGTATCCAGGTCAACGGTCCCTGTATTCAGATAATAGGGATCGTCCGGGGCCGCAGCACTGTACGCAGGAGAAACCTCTATATCCTCTATATCCTCTGCCTCCCCGGTCTCTGCCAGCTGACAATAGTAGTCCGGCTCCACATAGGCCACATTTGGTGTGGCTTCCAGGATAGCCATGGCCTCACCGACGCTGACCCCCTCCGGCAGAGTGGCTTCTGTCAGGACTCCGGTTTCCGGATCCCCTGTTTCCTCTGTCAGCACCTCCTGCTCTGTGATCTGCAGGGCCGCCAGAACTGTCTCTGTCTCATCCAGACCTTCCAGCTTTTCCTCCACATCACGCAGCGCCTCTTCCGCGGATGCATCTTCTCCTATATCGGCGGACACCCCTGTTCCGTCTTCCACAGAAATCTCTTCCGGTGCTTCTGCCGGAAAAACACTGCTGTCCGTCCCATTCCGGTCCTCCGGCTCCCCGGCGTCGGATGCGTCCGAAACCGCCTCCTCCGGCAGCTGCGCCAATGCATCCGCTGCTTCCTCCACTGCAGAAAGATCCGGCAGGCTGTCCGCATAAGCGATCAGTACAGCGTCTTCCACATATTCTCCTTCCGGCTCTTCATATGTTTCTGCCTGAGCTGCAAGAACTTCCTGTACCTGGTCAGGTATTTCATCCGACAAGACGTCTGCCGTCCGGTCCGCATCGCTGTTCTGGGCTTCCTCTGCATTTTCGTCTGCAGAGTCCCCATCTGCTGCAGTCTCATCTTCTGCAGTGATCTCTTCCTCTGACTGATCTTCTTCCGAATACTCTCCCGACGCAGGATCCTGTGCAGTTTCTGAAGCATTTTCCCCGGACACATCCCCGGCAGATATAGTTCCTGAGATTTCCCCGGCAGCATTTGAAGATCCGGCAATTTCCTCTATTGCCGCCGTATCCTCAGCAGATGAAGCGGTAACAATCTCATCTGTGTCGATCAGGCTGTCTGTATCCTCCGCTCCCAGGACCTCGGCAGGCAGACACACAGAGACTGCCATTGTCAGGGACAGACCCCAGGCAGTCAGACTTCTTTTCCATTTTTTCCACCATTTATGCTGCATATACTGTTTCCTTTTTCTGGTTTCGCCCTGAAGTGCTGAATGACTAAATGTTTCGCACTTTCAACGGTTCTCACGAACCTGTTTGCAGGAAAGCGCTGAAAAATAAGTATTTCGCACTTCCAGCGACTCCTGCAAATGAATCCTACGGAAAATTTCACTCCCGGGAGCTCACATAACCTTTCCATCACTGATATTTGCCAACTGATTTCCCGAAAAATTGCACCGCTACCCTGTGCAAAAGCCTCAATCTGTCCGGCGCATGCGCACATCACAGGATTTACCCATGCAATTCCGAACAGAAATGCAGTTCTGTACCAGCTCTTTCACAGTTGAAACAAAACTTTCGCAGAATCTCCTTCAGTATAACGGCTTCCACCGGAAATATCAGCAAAATTCCCTGAGAAAAGTTTAAAAAAAGTGTGAAAATCCCTGGAGTTGTGCTATAGTGGGTAAGTTGTAAAATACCTGATCATATGAAAAGGATGAGAATAAAATGAAGATTACAAGAGATGATGTGCGAAATCTGGCGATCATTGCTCATGTCGATCACGGCAAGACTACCCTGGTGGATGAGCTGCTCAAGCAGAGCGGCGTCTTTCGTGCCAACCAGGAGGTCCGGGAACGTGTCATGGATTCCAATGACCTGGAACGTGAGCGGGGTATCACCATTCTTTCCAAGAATACTGCCGTAATGTATAAAGGGGTCAAGATCAATATCGTCGACACCCCCGGCCATGCCGATTTCGGCGGCGAAGTGGAACGTGTCCTGAAAATGGTGGACGGCGTGATCCTGCTGGTGGATGCCTTTGAAGGCGCCATGCCTCAGACCAAATTTGTACTGAAGAAAGCCCTGGAACTGGATCTCAAGGTTCTGGTCTGCATCAACAAGATCGACCGGCCGGAGGCCCGTCCCGATGAAGTAGTAGATGAGGTGCTGGAGCTGCTGATGGATCTGGATGCTTCCGATGAGCAGCTGGACTGCCCCTTCCTTTATGCTTCCGCAAAACGTGGGCATGCCGTGCTGGATCTGAATGATTCTCCTCAGGATATGACTCCTCTGTTTGATGCCATCCTGAATTATATTCCGGCCCCCACCGGTGATCCGGATCTGGGTACCCAGCTGCTGATCAGCACCATCGATTACAATGAATATATCGGCCGGATCGGCGTAGGAAAGATTGAAAACGGCACCCTGGCGGTCAACCAGGAAGTTCTGCTGAACAATTTCTATGACAGTTCCAAGCAGAAGAAAGTCAAGATCAGCAAGCTGTACCAGTTTGACGGGCTGGAGCGGGTGGAAGTAAAGGAAGCTTCCGTGGGTGACATTGTCGCCATCTCCGGTATTGCGGAGCTGCATATCGGTGATACCCTCTGCGATCCCGAAAATCCGGAGCCCATTCCCTTCCAGAAGATCTCAGAGCCCACCATTTCCATGAACTTCATGGTCAATGACTCTCCTCTGGCCGGGCAGGAGGGCAAATATATCACCTCCCGTCACATCAGAGACCGTCTGTTCCGGGAACTGAACACAGATGTCAGCCTGCGGGTGGAGGAAACAGATTCCCCGGATTGCTTCAAGGTATCCGGCAGAGGCGAGCTGCACCTGTCCGTCCTGATTGAAAACATGCGCCGTGAGGGCTATGAATTTGCCGTATCCAAGGCAGAAGTCATCTACCGCACAGATGAGAGAGGCAGAAAGACAGAGCCTGTGGAGATCGCCTATATCGATGTACCGGAGGAATTTTCCGGCTCCATCATCCAGAAGCTCAGCGAACGCAAGGGAGAACTGCAGGGTATGAGTGTCCTCAGCGATGGCACTTCCCGTCTGGAATTTTCCATTCCGGCCAGAGGTCTGATCGGTTTCCGCGGGGACTTTCTGACCATGACCAAGGGTACCGGTATCATGAATACTGTATTTGATGCCTATGTGCCCTATAAGGGAGATATCAAATTCCGTAAGCAGGGTTCCCTGATCGCCTTCGAAAGCGGTGAGTCTGTAACCTATGGCCTTTTCTCTGCGCAGCAGCGAGGCGCTCTTTTCATCGGTCCCGGCGAAAAGGTCTACGGCGGTATGGTCATTGGCCAGAACGGCAAGGCTGAAGATATCGAGCTGAATGTCTGCAAGACAAAGCATCTGACCAACACCAGATCCTCCTCCGCGGATGAAGCACTGATCCTGACTCCGCCCAGGGTCCTTTCCCTGGAGCAGGCTCTGGAATTCATTGACAGAGATGAACTGCTGGAGGTCACCCCCCAGAGCCTCAGGATCCGTAAGCGGCAGCTGGATCCTCGTCTGCGGAAGAGGGAAGCCTTCAAAAACAACCCCTGAATCTGATGTGGGATTTTCTTTCTACTCTACCGTCTCTCTGTTTTCGTCTGTCACAGCTCCGGCCGCGATCTGCGCATCCGTGAACCCATAATAGGTCACACCGGGCTTGAGATCATAGCCTCTGGCCGCTGCCAGCTCTTCAATGGTCACGAACTGGTAACCCTCTGCCATCAGCTGGGGGATCAGGGTCCTGCAGGCTTCAATGGTGGAGCTGTAGACATCATGCATCAGGATGATATTTCCTGTCTCTATCTGGGAATAGATAGTCTGGCATATGGTATCCGCATTCTGGCTGTCCCAGTCCAGACTGTCCAGATCCCAGAACAGGGCTGGCTTGCCCACTGCGGCTTCCTGCTCCTTGGTATAATCTCCATACGGGAAACGTATCACCTGGGAACCTGTGCCATTGTACTGGGCGATCACCGCATCTGTGGTGGCGAATTCATTCTGTACTGTGGCAATATCCGAATCCATGAGATAGTTATGGTTGTAGGAATGGTTTCCCAGGGTGCAGCCCAGCTGCATCATGCGCGGAATGCATTCTGCGCCGTATTTTTCTACCTGGGCGCCCAGCATCAGGAAGGTTGCTTTCGCACCTGTGGACTCCAGAATATCCAGCAGGGCCGGCGTGTATTCAGAGGGACCGTCATCAAAGGTCAGCGCTACCATTTTGTCACTGGTCATCTCCGGATGATATACTCCCTGATCATCAAAATAACAGCCGCTGTTGGCGATCGCAGTCCAGCCGGTGTCCATGTAACCATTGCCATCCAGATGATACTGCTGATCATCCACTGTCAGCCAGCCATTGTACAGATAGGTAGCCTCATCCTCCGCATACCACCAGCCGTTTTCATTTTTCTGCCAGCCCGGCGTGGCATATTTGACCGTCATTCCTTCTGCCAGAGCTGCCCGGCCCGGCGCACCGGAGCCATCCGCATTTTCCGGCTCCTGAAGGATCACTGCTTCCGCAGTTCCGTTCTCCTCCTGGTCACCGTAGCTGTTCCGCAGGAACGGCTCCAGGATCAGCCAGAGAATGACGATCACTGCAAGAAGGATCCCGGTGATCACAAAGGTCTTCAGTACTCTGTTTTTAAAGGCTTCCCGCTTTCTTTTAGATGCCCGCGTGGTTTTTTCTTCCTGCTCCATTTCCTTTTCCTCTGTTGTACTGCCTGAAATTCTGATCTCAGACTCTGGGATAAGATGTCAGCTTCCAGACACCATTTTCCAGACGATAGGTAATATAATCGGAGAAATCTGACTCCTCCAGCTCACTGCTGCCGTCTCTGGTATACTGTCTGGTCACCTTCGCTGTAACGCTGAGTGTGATCTCTGTGCCGCTGCATTCCTCCGGAATGGCCCCGATATTGCTCAGCTCAATGGCCGTATAACCATATCCTTTTTCTGCTGTATAGGCGGAATCACACTGGGATTCAAAACCGATCCGTGCAGAGCCGTCTGCCACAGAATCCGTGCAGAAATAATCCTGGATCAGCGAAAAATCATTGCCATTAAGAGCCGCACCGATCAGATCCGGCCAGTCTGTCACCAGCTGATCAAAAACCTTCTGTGTCTCTTCACTGGTGGGCTGCAGCTTCAGATCTCCGAAATTCCAGTTTCCGCTGCCTGCCTGATACTCCATCACTTCCCGGTGAGATCCGCAGTTGTCCTCTGTGAATTCCAGAAAATACTGGCCATAAAAGAGAGCCGGCAGGAGGTACTCCTTCTGTCCTTCCCCGCTGCCAGTCTGCAGATAGGACTCTGCAATGGCCTCTCCATTCATGGTAAGGGTAACTTCCGCAGGGATTGTTACGGCAACATCTGTACCATACAGATCCGCTCCGTCTACCTTCCATTCATCAAAAAGGAAATATTTTTTCTCCCCTGTCTTCTTCAATGTCAGATTGATCTCCTTGTACTGACCGTCTACATAGCAGGTGGCATAGTAGTACTTCACATCTTCTGCCGCTGCAGCTTCTGACTGGGGCACTTCAATGCCCAGCTGGCCCAGTGTATTTTCCAGCTGCTCAGCATAAGCGTCCACATCTGCCAGCCGGTCTGTGATCTGCAGATTTGTGACCGTACCGACAGCTGTATTTTTCATGGCATTCACATAATCTTCTTCCTGCAGGCCGGATGCTGCAGGAATATCCAGATAGCGATAGCTGTCTGTCCAGGCTCCGCTGAGGGAAGCAGACAGATACTTTTCTGCTGTTTTCTGAGGGCCTGTCAGGGAATTCCCAAGATAAATGCCGCCAACGATAGCCAGTACAAAGATCAGAAGTTCTGCCAGGATCACAATAAAGCTGGTCTTCATCCGGAAACCTCTCTTTTTCTTTGAGCGGCCGGTCTTTTCCTCCCGCCTCTTTCCACTGCTTTGGACAGGTGCTTTCTCATAAGCATCCTGCGCATACATATCCTCGTCCTGATCCGGATCTGCATATGCTTGCCGGTAGGTTTCGTCCTCTTCCTCATAGGAATAGGAGGGCTGACTGTAACTGCTGCCTTCTTCCTGACGGAAAGAGTATCTCTCTTCTCCTGCGCTCCAGGTCTGATCCGGATCAAACATCCGGTTGCCGCAGTACTCGCAGAATTTTGCGGCATCACTGTTTTTCTTGCCGCATGCGGAACAAAATGCCATCTTCACCCCTCCTCTCAGTCAAATCCCTGGGCAGATTCATAGGCAACCAGAGCATTCACATTTTCCAGTTCCACACTGTTGAAGGAAGCTCTTACTTCATCCTGGGAATCGACTTTGGGCAAAGCCTGATACCAGCCAAGACTGTTGAAATAGTTATAATCTGTTGCGTTTTTATCTGCATGGAACTGATAGCCGTGTCTTGCATAGATCTCATTGATAGCCCGCTGGCACTGTTCTTTTGTGGTCAGGGTGCTGATCTGCTCCTGGGACAGAACGGAATTGCTGCTGTCCGGGAAAATGAAATCACTGTCCTGCATGACGGAGGTATCACCGTCGGTGGGTGCCGTTGTGGGGGCCGCCGTAGGTGTCAGCGTAACTGTCGGCAGGGGAGTCGGTGTGGGTGTTGCTGTCGGCAGGGGAGTCGGTGTAGTCACCTGCCCGCCATATTCTGCCTGGATCAAGCCATTGCTGACCATGGCACTGCTCTCTGCGCTGTCTTCTGCGCCGGCCAGAAATTCCTCTGCCGTCTCCGTGGTCCGGGAAGCTGTTTCCGTATCCTGCGCAGATGTACTTTGATTGGAAAAGACAAACAGCATGATGATGCAGGCGATCAGAGCCGCATCCAGTATGCCAATGATCACAGCCGCAACTTTTGAGCCACTAAACATATCATTTTCCTCCTTGCTTCTTTTATGGAAAAGGAGGCTGTTGCAACAAGCTGCAACAACCTCCCTGCATCCTCTTATAGACTACCATGCCGATATTGACATGGTCAAGAGCCGACCGGACTTATTCCTCCCCGGACGTCTCTTCGGAAGACTCCTCACCAACATCCTCTGCAGGCGCCTCAAAGTCCTCTTCAAAAATAATTTCTTCGGTAATGCCGCTTTCGCTTTCCACTTCTTCCACTGCAGCAGCAGTTTCCTCTGTCTCCTCTTCGGTCTCCATCTCAGCGACCTCAAGGGTCTGGTCCATGTTGTCGGTGTCAAGCTGTGTATCCTGGTAGCACTTCATGCCGGTACCTGCCGGAATCAGCTTACCGATCAGCACGTTCTCCTTCAGACCGATCAGATGATCGACCTTACCCTTGATGGCAGCATCCGTCAGGACCTTTGTTGTCTCCTGGAAGGAGGCAGCGGACAGGAAGGAATCCGTAGCCAGAGATGCCTTGGTGATACCAAGCAGTACCTGACTGCCTTCGGCCGGCTCCTTGCCCTCTGCCAGCATCTGAGCATTCATGTCCTCAAGGTCGAGAACATTTACCATAGTGCCGGGCAGCAGGCCGGTATCACCGCTCTGCTCAATGCGGATCTTCTTCAGCATCTGACGAACGATGATCTCAATATGCTTATCGCAGATATCTACACCCTGCAGACGGTAAGGTCTCTGTACCTCCCGCAGCAGATAATCCTGTACAGCAGTCACACCCTTGATGGCCAGCAGATCATGAGGATTGATACTGCCCACGGTCAGGGGATCACCTGCTTCCACCATCATACCGTTTCTTACAAGGATGGTGGAACCATAGGAGATCAGGTAGGTCTTGGAAACAGCTCCGTCTTCGCTGGTGACGATGACTTCACGCTTTTTCTGGGTCTCATTGAGGGTAACGATACCGGAGATCTCAGTGATGACAGCCATACCTTTCGGCTTACGTGCCTCAAACAGCTCCTCTACACGGGGAAGACCCTGTGTGATATCGCCGCCGGCAACACCGCCGGTATGGAAAGTTCTCATGGTCAGCTGAGTACCGGGCTCACCGATGGACTGTGCGGCAATGATACCGACAGACTCACCCACCTGTACCGGCTCACCGGTAGCCATGTTGGCGCCGTAGCACTTTGCGCAGATTCCCTTGTGGGACTTGCAGGCCAGTACATTTCGGATCTTCAGTCTGGTGTAAGGCTTTCCTTCCTCATTGACACCCCGGCTCAGGATCTGTCCGGCAGCTTTTGGTGTTACCATCTCATTGGCAGCAATGATCAGATTGCCTTCTCCGTCTCTGACCTCTTCACAGGTGAAACGGCCGGTGATTCTCTCACGCAGAGACTCGATCTCTTCATCGCCCTGCATGAAGGCTTCCACATACATGCCCGGGATCTCCTCCGCATTTTCCGCGCAGTCGATCTCACGGATGATCAGATCCTGGGATACATCTACCATTCGACGGGTCAGATAACCGGAGTCGGCGGTACGAAGGGCTGTATCGGACAGACCTTTCCGGGCGCCGTGAGCGGACATGAAATACTCCAGTACATCCAGGCCCTCACGGAAATTGGATTTGATGGGCAGCTCGATGGTATGACCTGTGGTATCTGCCATCAGGCCTCGCATACCGGCCAGCTGCTTGATCTGTCTGTCAGATCCACGGGCGCCGGAAGCTGCCATCATCTTGATATTGTTGTACTGATCCAGACCGTTCAGCAGTTTTTCTGTCAGCTGCGCATCTGTTTCTTCCCAGATGGTCACGACTTCCTTGTAACGCTCTTCGTCAGTAATGATACCACGTCTGTAATTGCGGGTGACCACATCCACCATCTTCTGGGCATCTTCCAGCATGGCCGGCTTGTCTGCGGGCACTGTCATGTCGGAAATGGATACCGTCATGGCAGCGCGGGTGGAATATTTGTAACCCATGGCCTTGATATCATCCAGCACCTCTGCTGTCACAGTTGCGCCATGGTTGTTGATGATATTTTCAAGGATCATCTTCAGCTGCTTCTTGCCGACCAGCATGTCCACTTCCAGAAGAAGCTCATTGCCGGGAACGGATCTGTCTACCAGGCCCAGATCCTGGGGCAGGATCTCATTGAAGAGGAAACGGCCCAGTGTGGAGGAAACATTTGCCGTAACCTCCGTGCCATCCGGCGCAAGACCGTGTCTGCGGATGGTGATGGGACTCTGTAGGGTGATAAAACCATTTTCATAGGACAGCAGAGCCTCGTTCAGGTCCTTGAAGAAGCTTCCCTCTCCCTTGGAGCCGGGTCTTTCCTGGGTCAGGTAATAGATACCCAGGACCATATCCTGTGAAGGAACCGCTACAGGACCGCCATCAGACGGCTTCAGCAGATTGTTGGGAGAGAGCAGCATGAAACGGCACTCTGCCTGTGCTTCCACTGACAGGGGAAGATGCACAGCCATCTGGTCACCATCAAAGTCAGCATTGAACGCGGTACATACCAGGGGATGCAGCTTGATGGCCTTGCCCTCTACCAGGATCGGCTCAAATGCCTGAATACCCAGACGGTGCAGTGTTGGTGCACGGTTCAGCATGACCGGATGCTCTCTGATGACATTTTCCAGGACATCCCACACTTCCGGCTGCAGCTTTTCCACCATCTTCTTGGCGCTCTTGATATTGTGCGCCGTGTGTTTCTCCACCAGTTCCTTCATAACGAAGGGCTTGAACAGCTCAATGGCCATTTCCTTGGGCAGACCACACTGATAGATCTTCAGTTCGGGACCTACAACGATAACGGAACGGCCGGAATAGTCAACACGCTTGCCCAGCAGGTTCTGACGGAAACGTCCTCCCTTACCTTTCAGCATGTCAGACAGAGACTTGAGAGGACGGTTGCCGGGACCTGTCACAGGACGGCCGCGGCGGCCGTTGTCGATCAGGGCATCCACTGCCTCCTGCAGCATACGCTTCTCATTGCGGACAATGATATCCGGCGCACCCAGCTCCAGCAGTCTCTTCAGTCGGTTGTTTCTGTTGATGATCCGGCGATACAGATCATTCAGGTCGGAGGTGGCAAAACGTCCACCGTCCAGCTGTACCATGGGACGCAGATCCGGCGGGATGACCGGAATGGCATCCAGTACCATCCACTCCGGCGCATTTCCGGACTCCCGGAAAGCTTCTACGACCTCCAGACGCTTGATGATACGGGATCTCTTCTGCCCTGTGGAATTTTCCAGTTCTTCCTTGAGGCGGGCGGACTCTGTTTCCAGATCGATCTCGCACAGAAGCTCTTTGATGGCCTCTGCGCCCATGCCTACACGGAAGCTGTTGCGGGGATACTGCTCCAGCGCCTCCTGGTACTCACGCTCTGTCAGTACCTGCTTTTTCAGCAGCTTGGTGGTGTTGGGATCAGCATCCAGCACGATATAATTTGCAAAATACAGAACTCTCTCCAGAGTCCTGGGGGACAGATCCAGGATCAGTCCCATACGGGAAGGAATTCCCTTGAAATACCAGATATGGGAAACCGGGGCTGCCAGTTCGATATGGCCCATACGCTCACGACGTACAGTTGCCTTGGTCACTTCAACGCCGCATCGGTCACAAACGATACCTTTGTAGCGGATCTTCTTGTACTTACCGCAATGACACTCCCAATCCTTGGACGGGCCAAAGATCTTTTCGCAGAAAAGTCCTTCCTTCTCCGGTTTCAGGGTCCGGTAATTAATGGTCTCGGGCTTGGTAACCTCACCTCTGGACCATTCGCGGATCTTGTCCGGGGAAGCCAGACCGATCCTGATCGCGTCAAAGGTCATCTGCTGATAGGCTGCATCTTTCTTTGCTGTTTCAGGCATATGTAGTTCTCCTTTCTACATTTGAAGCAAGAGAAATTATTCGTTTGCGTCCTCGTCAAGGATCAGGTCTTCCTCGGAGTTTACCAGCTCCTCATCCTTGAATTCCTGCTTGGTAAAGCCCTGAGCGCCGAGATTGCGCTCTTCTTCCTCTCTGCTGAAGAAGCGGTCACCCTCAATGATATGACGAAGATCGGTATCGCCGTAATCAGATGCTTCCACGATCTTCACCTCGGTACCGTCATCGTTCAGTACTCTGACATCCAGTGCCAGAGACTGCAGTTCCTTGAGTAGTACCTTGAAGGACTCCGGAATACCGGGCTCCGGAATATTCTGGCCCTTGATGATGGCTTCGTAGGTACGTACACGTCCTACTACATCATCGGACTTCATGGTCAGGATCTCCTGCAGGGTATAGGCTGCGCCGTATGCCTCCAGGGCCCAGACCTCCATCTCACCGAAACGCTGACCGCCGAACTGGGCCTTGCCGCCCAGAGGCTGCTGGGTAACCAGGGAGTATGGGCCGGTGGAACGGGCATGGATCTTGTCATCTACCAGATGATGCAGCTTCAGATAATGCATGTGGCCAATAGTGGTCGGTGCATCAAAAGGCTCACCGGTTCGGCCGTCACGCAGCTGTACCTTGCCGTCTCCGGACAGGGGCACGCCTGCCCACAGTTTTCTGTGCTCCCGGTTCTGCTCCAGGTATTCATATACTTCCGGAAGGAGCAGATCCTTGTACTTGGCGGAGAAATCCTCCCAGGAAGTATTTACATAGTCATTTGCCATCTCCAGGGTCTCCTGGATATCGATCTCGCGGGCACCGTCGAACACCGGTGTAGCGATATTGAAGCCCAGAGCTGCAGCTGCCAGACTCAGATGGATCTCCAGCACCTGTCCGATATTCATTCGGGAAGGCACACCCAAGGGATTCAGCACGATATCCAGCGGTCTGCCGTTTGGCAGGAAGGGCATATCTTCTACCGGAAGCACACGGGAAACAACACCCTTGTTTCCGTGACGGCCGGCCATCTTGTCACCTACAGAGATCTTTCTCTTCTGGGCAATGTAAATGCAGACTGCCTGATTGACACCAGGAGAAAGCTCATCATCATTCTCTCTGGAGAATACTCTGGCATCCACGACAATACCATATTCACCATGGGGCACCTTGAGGGAGGTATCACGTACCTCGCGGGCCTTTTCACCGAAGATGGCCCGGAGCAGTCTCTCCTCTGCAGTCAGCTCAGTCTCTCCCTTGGGTGTGACCTTACCTACCAGGATATCACCCGCGCGGACTTCTGCGCCGATGCGGATGATACCATGCTCATCCAGATCCTTCAGTGCTTCATCACCGACACCGGGAACATCTCTGGTGATCTCTTCCGGTCCCAGCTTGGTATCTCTGGCTTCCGCTTCATACTCTTCAATATGAATGGAAGTATATACATCATCCTGTACCAGACGCTCGCTCAGAAGAACAGCATCCTCATAGTTGTAACCTTCCCAGGTCATGAAGCCGATCAGGGGGTTCTTGCCCAGAGCCAGCTCGCCGTTGGAAGTGGAAGGTCCGTCCGCGATCACATCGCCGGCTTCCACATGGTCACCCTTGCTGACGATGGGGCGCTGATTGTAGCAGTTGCTCTGATTGCTTCGCATGAACTTGGTCAGATGATATTCCTTCTTCACACCATCATCCTGCTGAATGTGGATGATGCGGGAAGATACATAAGTAACGGTACCAGCTGCTTCCGCTACTACGCAGACGCCGGAATCCACGGCTGCCTTGGCCTCCATACCTGTACCGATGACCGGCGCCTCTGTAAACAGAAGGGGCACTGCCTGACGCTGCATGTTGGAACCCATCAGGGCACGGTTTGCATCGTCATTCTGCAGGAAGGGAATCAGGGCTGTAGCCACAGAAAATACCATCTTGGGGGAGACATCCATGTAATCAAACATGTGCCGCTCGTAAGCCTGGGTCTCTTCTCTGTAACGTCCGGAGACGTTCTTGTTTCTGAAATGGCCTTCCTCATCCAGGGGCTCGGAAGCCTGTGCTACATGGTAGTTGTCTTCCTCATCTGCAGTCATGTATACAACTTCGTCTGTAACCCGGGGATTCTTCGGGTCTGACTTGTCGATCCGGCGATAGGGTGCCTCTACAAAACCATAGGAATTGATCCGGGCATAGCAGGCCAGAGAGTTGATCAGACCGATGTTGGGACCTTCAGGGGTCTCAATGGGGCACATTCTTCCATAGTGGGAGTAGTGGACGTCTCGTACCTCAAATCCGGCACGGTCTCTGGAAAGACCGCCGGGGCCCAGAGCGGAAAGACGTCTCTTGTGGGTCAGCTCACCCAGAGGATTGTTCTGATCCATGAACTGGGACAGCTGGGAGGAACCGAAAAATTCCTTCACTGCTGCTGTCACAGGCTTGATATTGATCAGGGACTGGGGAGAAATGGTCTCCAGATCCTGTGTGGTCATACGCTCACGAACCACACGCTCCAGTCTGGACAGACCGATCCTGTACTGATTCTGCAGCAGCTCACCCACTGCACGGATCCGACGGTTGCCCAGGTGGTCGATGTCATCATCATTGCCCAGACCACACTCCAGGTGCATGTTGTAATTGATGGAAGCAAAAATGTCTTCCTTTGTAATATGCTTGGGGATCAGATCCGCAACACGGCGGGAGATGGCGAAGCGCAGCTCCTCCATGTCCTGATACTCCTCCAGCATTTCTTCGAGCACGGGATAATAAACCTCTTCGGTAATGCCCAGTTCTCTGGGATTTTCAATACCGTAGCGGGTGATATCTACCATCATATTGGAAAGAACCTTGACGACTCTTTCCTCTGTTTCGATCATGACATAGGGTACTGCCGCATACTGAATGTCATCTGCCATCTCCCGGGTCACAACAGTACCCTTCTCGGCAATGATCTCACCTGTGGAAGCATCTACCACATCATCTGCCAGGGTGTGCCCTGTGATCCTGTTGCGCATAGACAGCTTCTTGTTGAATTTATAACGTCCTACTCTGGCAAGGTCATAACGTCTTGCATCGAAGAACATGGAATTGATCAGGGTCTCCGCGCTGTCTACAGCCAGGGGCTCACCGGGACGGATCTTCTTGTAGAGTTCCAGAAGGCCTTCCTGATAATTGGATGCAGGATCCTTGCCAAGGCTGGCCGTGATCTTGGGCTCTTCACCGAACTTTTCGATGATCTCGCTGTTGGTACCCAGACCCAGCGCACGGATCAGTACTGTGATCGGCACCTTTCTGGTACGGTCCACACGTACAGAAAATACGTCATTGGAGTCTGTCTCATACTCCAGCCACGCGCCACGGTTGGGGATCACCTGGCAGGAATACAGTTCCTTGCCCAGTTTGTCATGGGCAATGGAATAATAGATACCTGGGGAACGCACCAGCTGGCTGACGATAACTCGCTCAGCACCGTTGATCACAAAAGTTCCTGTGGGAGTCATCAACGGCAGGTCACCCAGAAAGATCTCATGATCGCTGATCTCATCTCTTTCCGTATTGTAAAGTCTTACCTTAACGCGAAGAGGTGCCGCATAAGTAAGATCTCTCTGACGGCACTCCTCCATGGAATGCTTGATATTGTCAACGCAGAGAGCAAAATCCACAAATTCCAGACTCAGCTTGCCGCCGAAGTCACGGATCGGTGAAATATCATCGAAGACTTCTTTCAGACCTTCCTTGAGGAACCACTCATAGGAAGCTTTCTGTACCTCGATCAGATTCGGTATCGGCAGTACCTCTTTCTGTCTCTGGTAGGTCATTCGCATGCTTTTGCCGGCTTCAATCGGATATATCCTGTTTTTCTCCATTAGACGCTTCACCCCTTGCATGAATCATAATCAACTACTTTGCCGCCCGTAGCGGCGTTACAATCACTTGACACAAAAGTGCATTTTTTACTATAGCACAAGCCTCAAATAGTGTCAACAAACTTTTTAAATGAAAACGACAGACCACGCACCGCGCCGTCTGTCGTTTTCTATCTTATTCAGAAGTTTTCTCTGCAGCATCTGCCGTCTGCGGCTGCTCTGCTTCCTGCGTCTTTCCGTGAAGGTCCGCACCTTTTTTCTTTACCAGGATCAGCAGAACCAAACCTGCCAGAGCCGTGAAGGCAGAAATGAACTGGGAAGTGGACATGACACCCACATAACCCCTGTTGGCATCCCCCCGGAAGAACTCCAGGAAGATCCGCCCTATGCTGTAAAGGATCAGGTACCAGCTGATGATCTCCCCGTCCTTCTTCTGCCATTTCCTGTGATACAGGAGCAGGAAAAGAAAAAGCATACAGTCCAGCCCGCTGCAGATCAGCTGAGTCGGCACCAGGGGAACACCATTCGGTGCATAGGCAGAATTCTGAAATACCACGGCAATGGGACCATCCGTCTCCACGCCGTAACAGCAACCGGCGAAGAAGCAGCCGATCCTTCCCAGGCACTGGGCCAGCGCCACTGCCGGTATGGCCAGATCAAAATATTTCCAGGCCGGCATCCTGCATTTTCTGCAGTAAAGGAAGCCTCCCAGGATACCGCCCAGGATACCGCCGATCACCACCCAGCCGTTGGCCAGGGACTCCAGGATGATACCCGGATCCTCCATGATCTTTGGCAGGATCGTGATCATGTATAAAAGTTTGGAACCCAGATATCCCACGATCACGCAGGTCAGGACCAGGCCAAAGATCCTCTCTGCTTCCAGACCCTCTTTTCTGGCACGGTACTCTGTCAGGAAATAAGCTGCCAGGATACCCACCGCCGTCATGACACCGTAACCATGTATGGTCAAGGGGCCAATGGTAAACCAATCATTCCACACGGAAGTAATCTCCTTTATTCTGCGGTTTCATCCGCCGTAGCCACTACTACATCCCCTGTGTCGTCCGCATCCTCTTCTGTCACAGTCTGCATGGTATAGGTATCCTTGTCTGTGACTTTCAGATTCTTCCAGCCGTCTTCCAGGGTAATGGTGCTGGCTTCCTTCCATTCATCCACCTGGTTTTCATATGCTTCGTCCTGCCGTTCGGAAACGATCGTCTCCTTCTCGCTTTCTGTGGACTCTTCGTCCATCTGCGCATCCATACGGACGATGTAGTAGCCTTCGTCCTCACTGACAACCACCTCACTGCAGATCTGACCATCTTCCAGACCGGAAACTGCTTCCTTTACTTCATCCGGCACAGTAGTGTCATCATCGCCATAGGTAATGGTGTTGCAGGTATAGGAGATCTCAGCGTCGTCCCCATTCACATAGTCATTGAAATCAAGGCCCGCCGGATCCTCAGCTGTCAGCACTTCAGCCAGCACTTTTTCCGCGTCTTCCATATAGGAAGCTTTCAGTTCATCGGTTGCCTCGATCTCATTGTTATCTTCATCCAGCTGCGGGATCGCCAGTCTTGCATAAGAGATCTTGTGCTGGCAGGCTTCCTCATCGGATACCTCTGTATCCACATCGGCGATCAGAACCTCCCGCATTTTGCTCTGATAGGTATACAGTTCCAGCACCTCTTCGATATTTTCCTGGGTAACAGCTATTTTCTCCATGGCCTCTGCATTGCTGTCCAGGATCTTCTTTGCTGTCTCTGAAATATTGGTCTGCTCTTCCTCAGAAAGAGATACTTCTTTTTCAGCGGCATGCTGGCGAAGGATCACATATTCCTCGATAGTATCCGCAATATTTTTCTTGAAAGAATCTCCGTAAGTGGATACCTCAGCCTCATCTCCTGTGGCTGTTTCATCGCTTCCCACTTCGGTATCCCAAAGATCACCATCTGTCAGACCATAGGCCTGCATCATATAAACGGTTTCCGCTTCACTGGCCCGCAGCATAAAGTTTGCGGTACCAACAGAAACGCTTTCATCATTCACTGTGATCGCTGCAGCGCTGCCATCTATGGTATCACCACAGCCCGCCATGGGCACTGCCATGGCTGCGCAGAGCAGAAGAGAAACTGCTGTTGCTGTTTTCTTTCTCATAATTGCCTCCATATCTATTTCTATTGCTTTTATGCCAAAATACAGACCACATTATAGCCTGTTTTCAGAGCAGGGGCAACTGATTTCTCTTCAATTCACCTATTTTTCACAGAAAGCAAAAAAGAAGAGCAAACCGACAAGCAGCCTGCTCTTCTGTATTCTGTAGTTCCGGGCAATATTACTTCAGTGTAACCTTTGCGCCTTCAGCCTCCAGCTTAGCCTTGATGTCATCAGCCTCTGCCTTTGCAGCTGCTTCCTTAACAACCTTGGGAGCGCCGTCTACAACAGCCTTTGCTTCCTTCAGGCCAAGACCTGTTACCTCACGAACGACCTTGATGACCTTAACCTTGTTGGGGCCAACTTCTGTCAGCTCTACGTCAAACTCTGTCTTCTCCTCAGCTTCCTCTGCGGGGCCTGCTGCTGCTACAACAACGCCTGCTGCTGCGGATACGCCAAACTCTTCCTCACAAGCCTTTACCAGCTCGTTCAGTTCCAATACAGATAACTCTTTGATAGCTTCGATAAACTCAGCGGTAGTTAATTTTGCCATGTTTTTATCCTCCGTAAATTTTTTGTTTTTTGATTTTGAAATTTGTGAGCCGCCTGCATCCTTTTCAGATCAGGCAGCGGATCCAGTGCTGCTTACTCTGCCTCTGCTGCTGCCTCTGCGGGAGCCTCTGCAGAACCGTCTTTCTCTGCGATCTGCTTGATCACGCGGGCAAAGTTTGCGATCGGAGACTGCATGCTGCCAAGCAGTCTGCCCAGCAGGATCTCTCTGGACGGGATCTCGGAAAGTGCCTTGACGCCTTCTGTGTCATAGTACTCACCCTCGACAACGCCGGCGATCAGCTCAAGCTTGGGGTTTTTCTTTGCGAACTCAGCCATCAGTCTTGCAGGAGCTGTTGCGTCATCTTTGGAAACTGCGATAGCGTTTGTTCCCTCCAGATGCTTGCACAGTGCCTCACAGGGAGTTCCCTGGAACGCGAAGTTCATCATCGTGTTCTTGAATACCTTGTAGCTGATGCCTGCTTCTCTCAGTGTCTTACGAAGCACTGTGTCCTGCTCTACAGTCAGACCGCTGTAGTTTACCAGCACTACGGAATCAGCATCTGCGATGATATTGGAAATCTCCTCAACAACCGGCTGCTTCAATTCTACTTTTGCCATGAATCGGTGTACCTCCTTATTTTATTTATGTACACGCTGAATCTTTTATGAGTATTTTCATAAAAAGACCCGCACTGCAAAGACAGTGCGGGTCAAGAAATTCGGAATCAATCATCTGAATATCCATCCTCGGCAGGCGTTCACACTTACGCCTTTCGGCACCTGCTGTCTTCGGCGTGATACCTGCGTATCATAGCACAGCAGTTTTTTCCTGTCAAGAGGATAATCTGCGGATCTTCTTCCTTTTTTATGCCAGCTTCATCGGGTTAACCTTGACGCCGGGGCCCATGGTGGAAGCTACTGTTACGCTTCTGAGATACTGGCCCTTCAGTGCTGCAGGTCTTGCCTTGTTGATTGCTGCCATCAGTGTCTGGAAGTTGTCGTTCAGCTGCTCCTCGGAGAAGGAAGCCTTTCCGATCGGCACATGAATGATATTGGTTTTGTCAAGACGGTACTCTACTTTACCGGCTTTGATATCGGCAATGGCTTTTGTTACATCCATGGTTACTGTTCCGGACTTGGGGTTAGGCATCAGGCCCTTGGGACCCAGCACACGACCCAGACGTCCGACAACGCTCATCATGTCAGGTGTTGCAACTACAACGTCGAAATCCAGCCAGCCTTCCTTCTGGATCCTGGGCAGCAGTTCCTCTGCGCCTACATAATCTGCGCCGGCAGCCTCAGCCTCATCTGCCTTTGCACCCTTTGCGAATACCAGAACGCGAACTGTCTTACCTGTACCGTGAGGCAGTACAACTGCACCACGAACCTGCTGGTCTGCATGACGTCCGTCACAACCTGTACGGATATGTACTTCAATAGTTTCATCAAATTTTGCCGGAGCCAGCTTCTTGCTCAGGGCAACAGCCTCTTCCGGATCATATAAATTCGCACGGTCGACTGTCTTGGCAGCCTCGATATATTTCTTACCATGTTTCATAACTTTAATAACCTCCCAGTGGTATTTGCGGGATGTTCCCTCCCACGTACTTTCTGTTGTCTCTTTTCTGAAAGAAACCGATGTCTGCTGCCCTCATCGGGCCTCACATCCTGTGGTCTCTTCCTTTCTACCGGAAATATCAGTCTTCTACGACAATACCCATACTTCTGGCTGTTCCGGCGATCATGCTCATAGCTGCCTCGATGGAGCCTGCATTCAGGTCAGGCATCTTTGTCTCGGCGATCTCACGAACCTGGTCTTTGCTGATGGTAGCTACCTTCACCTTGTTGGGTGTACCGGAACCGGACTGGATCTTGGCTGCCTTCTTCAGCAGAACTGCTGCAGGAGGAGTCTTTGTTATAAAGCTGAAACTTCTGTCTGCGTATACTGTGATAACTACGGGAATGATCACGTCACCCTTGTCGGCTGTTCTGGCATTGAACTCCTTGGTGAACTGCTGGATATTTACACCGTGCTGTCCCAGTGCAGGACCTACCGGCGGTGCAGGTGTTGCCTTGCCGGCGGGAATCTGTAATTTGATAAAACCTGTAACTTTCTTTGCCATTTTTGGCACCTCCTATTATGTGGTAATTTCGGGAATCTCCCTCCCACAGGCCGGTTACCCGACCCTTCTGACTTCTGCGAAACTTATTTCTACCGGTGTTTCGCGACCGAACATTTCCACGTTGATGGTAATCATCTGCTTGGTCTGATTGATGCTGCGTACGGTAGCCTCGGTTCCCTTCCATGCGCCGCCTGTCACCAGAACTCTGTCGCCCTCTTCCAGATCGATCACGATCTTTTCATCCGCCTGGATGCCGAGAGGCCGCATCTCTGCCGGTGTCAGGGGAACCGGCTTGGATCCGGGTCCTACGAAACCTGTGACGCCTCTGGTATTTCGTACAACATACCATGTGTCATCATTCATCACCATGTTCAGGAGAACATAACCGGGGAACAGCTTCTTCTGCACCTGCTTCCGAACGCCGTTTCTCATCTCGATCACATCCTCCATGGGTACCCTCACCTCAAGGATCACATCCTCCAGATGCTGGTTCTCAATGGTTTTTTCGATATTGGTCTTTACCTTGTTCTCATAACCGGAATAAGTATGTACCACATACCATCTTGCTTCTGTTTCTGCCATGCATATGTCCTTTCTTACTGAATAATCAGTTCAACCAGCTGCAGGCCGAGACTATCAACCAGAGTGATGAGCAGACAAATTACCGCAGAAATGGCTACGACAGCTACTGTCTGCTTGCCGAGTGTTTTCTTATCGGTCCAGATGATCTTCTGGAACTCAGCCTTCAGACCGCGAAACCATCGTTTTGCTTTGCCTTCATTGCCTGCGGATGCTTTTTTTCCATCTGCCATACCAATACCTCGCGTGTATTACTTAGTTTCCTTGTGTAATGTGTGCTTCTTACAGAACTTGCAGTACTTGCTTGTCTCCATTCTGTCCGGATGATTCTTCTTCTCCTTGGTCAGATTGTAGTTCCGCTGCTTACATTCTGTACAAGCCAATGTGATTTTTACGCGCACGACTTCTACCTCCACTGTAAATTAACGTTGCAGCGACTTCCTGTGCCTGGCCTTCCTTTTATAATAGGAACCGATCGCCTCATGATGGGGCGCCCCAGTGTATGCCATCCACTGTTTCCGGGCATAAAAAAAAGACCTGTCACGTTGTCGCTTTTGCAGTATAGCATGGGGATTTCGGGCTGTCAACAGCAATCTTGCGGCAGGAAATCCGTCCGCCCCGGCCTCCGATCCCGTCTCTGTCCGGTCCTGCCTCCTCCGGCCCGGCTCTGTCCGACAAGTCTGACGCTGCCTCTGTCCGCCCCTCCGCCTTTTTTGCTTGCCCCACCTATTTCATTGTGCTATAGTTTCTAATGATGGAAAAATTTTGTTGTATGTTTCGGAGGGTTCCGAAAGGGTCCGCTCCGGTACAAAGACATATGTCTTAGGGAGGAAATATGGGAGGCTTTTTTGGTATTGCATCAAAAAAAGATTGTGTATTGGAACTGTTTTACGGTACCGACTACCACTCACACCTCGGCACCCGCCGCGGCGGCATGGCAGTTTACGGAGAGAATGGCTTTGACAGGGCCATTCACAACATTGAAAATTCGCCCTTCCGTACCAAGTTCGGACGTGACGCAGACAAGATGAAGGGAAACCTGGGCATCGGCTGTATTTCTGATTATGAGCCCCAGCCCCTGCTGATCCGTTCCCGTCTGGGAACCTTCTCGATCATCACCGTGGGAAAGATCAACAATGAGCAGGAGCTTCTGGAGGAAGTATATAAAAACGGAAGCGCTCACTTCCAGGAGATGAGCGGCGGCATGATCAATGCCACAGAGCTGGTGGCATCCCTGATCTGTACCAAGGACTCCATTGTGGAAGGTCTCCGGTATGTACAGGACAAGGTGGACGGGTCCATGACCATGATCCTGCTGACTTCGGAAGGCATCATCGCAGCCCGGGACAACCTGGGCCGTACCCCTGTGGTGATCGGACGGAAATCCGATGGCTACTGCGTCTCTTTTGAGAGTTTTGCCTACATGAACCTGGGCTACATTGATTATAAAGAGCTGGGTCCTGCGGAGATCGTCCGCATCACCCCGGACAAGGTGGAGACTCTGATGCCTGCCCGCAAGGAGATGAGCATCTGCTCCTTCCTCTGGGTATACTACGGCTATCCCACAGCATCCTACGAAGGGACAAACGTAGAGGACATGCGTTACAAATGCGGTGCCCTCATGGCCAAACGTGACGGCGGTGTGGATGCAGATCTGGTAGCCGGCGTTCCGGACTCCGGAACCGCCCATGCTATTGGTTATGCCAATGAATCCGGCATTCCCTTCTCCCGTCCCTTTATTAAGTATACACCTACCTGGCCCCGGTCCTTCATGCCCACATCCCAGGCCCAGAGAAATCTGATCGCCCGCATGAAGCTGATCCCGGTCCATGCCCTGATCGATCAGAAAAAGCTGCTGCTCATTGATGACTCCATCGTCCGCGGCACACAGCTCCGGGAGACCACAGAGTTCCTGTATCAGAGCGGCGCAAAAGAGGTTCACATCCGTCCTGCATGTCCTCCTCTGCTGTATGGCTGCAAGTACCTGAACTTCTCCCGCTCCAAGTCCGAGATGGAGCTGATCGCCCGTCAGGTAGTCAATGAAAAAGAGGGCAAGGTTGTGACAGACAACAATGTTCTGCAGGAATATGCAGATCCCAACAGCAGCAAGTACGCTGCCATGCTGGAAGGGATCCGTCAGCGTCAGAACTTCACTTCTCTGAGTTTCAACCGGGTGGATGACATGCTGGATGCCATCGGCATCGATCACTGCAAGGTCTGCACCTATTGTTTCAATGGAAAAGGCTGATCCTTGAAATTCCAACGCCCATTCCCCTGGAGGGAATGGGCGCTTTTTGTCATTTCGTTCGTCAGTGCAATCTTCAAAAGCGGAGTACAAATTTATGGTGAAACTGATCCTAACCGCATTACTGTCTCCGGCAGTTGCCGCCCTGATCCTTCTGATGAAACGCAAGGGACTCGGCAGCAGGCTTTCTCCTGCTGTAAAGCAGCTCCTGATCGGCCTGGTCTTTGCTGCTATTGCTATTCTGAGTACAGAACTGGGACCGGAGCTGAACGGTGCCTGCATCAGCAGCCGGGATGGTATTGTCCTGACTGCAGGTCTGTTTTTCGGCGGTCCATCCGGTATGATCGCCGGCACTCTGAGCGGTCTGGAGAGACTGATCGCCTCCACCTGGGGCATAGGCACATATTCTACTGTTGCCTGCGTTTTTTCCACCATAGCTACCGGCATTATTGCCGCAGCCCTCAGGAAGTGGGTCCTGCATGGAGAACGCCCTTCCTGGAAATTTGCCCTTGGCGTCATGGTTCCCCTGCAAGTGTTTCATATGACCATGATCTTTGTCACCCACCTGGACGACAGCGCTGCCGCTGTGCGGGTGGTCTATAGCGCTACCGCTCCCCTGCTTGCTGCCAACAGCATTCCGGTGTTTCTGACCGCTCTGCTCTTTTCCGAGTTCAAAAGAGGAGGGACCGAAAAAAAGGGAGACGCCTCCAGATCCATCCTTGAGATCCTCCAGACCCGCATGCTGGTCATTATGGCTGTTTTTCTCATGATTGGCCTGCTGCTGACTACCAGCCTTGGTATAGATATGGGCTATGACAGCACTGTACAACTCCTCCGCAATGACCTTTCGGAATCTGCGGAAGATCTGGCAGACCAGTTTTCCATCATCCTCATGCAGATCTGCAACAATGCTGCAGCCAGGATCAACAGCGGCAGCTATGATCTGGAGCAGCTGGCAGCAACTTACTGCCTGAAGGAGATCAATCTGACAGACAGGAACGGTATTGTAACAGAAAGCAACCTGCCGGAAAATATCGGTTACGATATGCACAGCGATCCGGAAAGTGCCAGCTATCTGCAGCTGCTGGAGGATTCTGCCATTCCTGCGGATATTTACATACCGACTTCCCTTGATACGGAAAGCATCTGTGCTTCCATAGGAATTTCACTGGACGAGGGACTGATGCAGATCACAGCGGATGTTCCGACCCTTTCTTCCCGTTTCTCCTACCTCCTCCAGGACTTTGCCAATAATATACGGCCCGGCGCCGTTGGATTTGAGGTCCTGCTGGGACCGGATGGACAGTATATTTCCATTACCAAAGGTTATACCTTCGATTCCCTTCCCCAGAACCGGCTGGACTCCCTGGAGGAAGATGCAAAGCCAACGATCGTCACTATCAATGAAAAAAACTATTTCTGCTGCTGTCACCGGGACACCTTCACGCTGTATGCCTTTTATCCTGTTTCCAATACATTTCTTCAGAGTGGTCTCACTATATTTCTGACCAGTTTTCTTCTGATCCTGCTCTTTGCCAGCATCTACATCTGTCTGCGGATCCTCCTGCATCGGCTGGTAGGTCAGCAGGTAACTTCCATGGCAGATACCCTTTCAGAGATCTCCGCGGGGAATCTGGACAGGACCATAGAAGTCAGCAGGGGCAGGGAGTTCATCTCACTTTCCAGAGATATCAACAAAACAGTAGAGACGCTGAAACACTATATCGAAGAAGCTTCCAACAGGATCGATGCAGAGCTGAAAATGGCAGCTGCCATTCAGAACGCAGCCCTGCCTTCCGTCAACACCGTACAGCATCAGAGAAATGATTTTGCCATACAGGCCCGGATGTGTCCTGCCAAACATGTAGGCGGCGACTTCTATGATTTCTATTTTACCGGAGAAAATGAACTGAACCTGAGTATTGCCGATGTATCCGGCAAGGGCATTCCCGCTGCTCTGTTTATGATGCGGTCCATGGCGACTCTGCGGGATCTGTCCTGCCGGGACCTGCCGCTGGAAGCTGTATTCACCAATGGCAATACCACGCTCTGTGAAGGCAACGATACCGTCACTTTTGTCACAGCCTGGCAATGCAGGCTGTATACGGACAGCGGCCTGGTGGAATATGTCAATGCCGGTCACAATCCGCCCCTGCTCCGCAAAGAGGGACAGTTCTCCTACCTGCCCAAGACAAAGGGACCCTTCCTTGGTGCTTTTGCAGGTGTTTCCTATCACCGGGAAACGCTGCAAATGCAGCCCGGCGATGTTCTGCTGCTCTATACAGACGGCATTGTAGAGGCCCAGAATGCTGCCTATGAACTCTATGGTGAGAAGCGGCTGCTGCAGTTACTGAACACCCACTGGACCGATGATATGCAGGAACTGCTGAATCTGATCTATGAAGATGTCAATACCTTTGTTGGAAATGCACCGCAGTTTGACGATATGACCCTGGTAGCTCTGCAGTATCTGGGGGAATGCCAGTCCTGATGGCTGGCGGGATATCTCTGATATGCTTCATGGCAGGCGGTGCAGACCGGATCTTACCCCTCTGCCACGGAGCATCACAGATCACTATGCAGATCTCTGTGGGCTTTACGCTGACTTTGCCGGAAAGATCTTCTTCCGGACAGATAGATATGCCAGTACCATCAGCAGGATGGTAACGATCCAGGAAATGGGATAGACACTCATGAGGACTCCATAATCCGGCCAGTACACAAATACCGTATTCAGCCACAGGATCCGGAAGATCACAGATCCCACCACTGTCATCATGGCCGGCAGCAGAGAATGCTCCAGAGCCCGCATGTAGGAACCAAGGGTCTCGTAGACACAGACCAGCGAATGGGGCAGCAGACACACAAACAGATAGGTCAGGGTGTGCGGGATCACCTGGGCGTCTGAGGTGAAGAGACTGATGGCCGGATAGCGAAGCAGCAGCACCGCAGTGATCCAGACCCCTGTTGTCAGAATGGATTCCAGCAGACTGATCCCCAGGACCCTGCGGCACCTGTCGTACTGGCCTGCGCCATAGTTCTGGCCGGTAAAAGCTACGGCCGCCTGATCATAAGCCTGGACAATAAAGAAACTGATGTTCATGTAATTCTGGGCCACTGCGGTACCGGCCACCACGGCTGAACCCAGGCTGTTGATGCCGGCCTGCATGCAGAGATTGGAAATAGTAAAAAAGGAGCTTTGCAGAGAAGCCGGCGCACCGATCTTCAGAATATTCAGCAGCTGCTTTCTGTGAATGCGTAGTTTTTTCGGCTCCAGGCGGATCATCTCGTCTTCTCTCATCAATATGACCCACAGGATGCCGGTACTGATCAGATTGGATACCACCGTGGCAATCGCCACGCCGGCAACTCCCATATGAAACACAATGACCAGCAGCAGGTTCAGACCTACATTGACCACGCCGGAGGCCACCAGCACGTAAAGGGGTCTTCTGGAATCCCCGACGCTTCGCAGAATGGCTGCCAGAAAATTGTAGACAACGATCACCGGCATACCCAGCAGATAGATCCGCAGATACAGGACCGCTTCTGACAATACATTTTCCGGGGTGCCCAGAAGCTGCAGCAGGGGAGACGCGACCCCCTCTCCCACTGCCAGGACAGCAAAGCCGGCCAGCAGAGCAAAAAGGACCACCGTCTGCACCAGCTGCTGCATCTCTTCTTTTCTCTGCAATCCCACCAGTCTGGACGCCACTGCTGTGGCGCCCACTGCCAATCCCACAATAATATTGACAAAAAAGGAAATCACCGGGGAATTGCTGCCCACAGCGGCCAGAGCGCTGCTGCCCGCAAACTGTCCCACTACCGCTACATCTGCCGCATTGAACAGCTGCTGCAGGATAGAGGTTGCCGCGATCGGCATGGCAAAAAGGAAGATCCTTCCCGCCATGGGACCATGCAGCATATCGATCTGTTTTCCACCTGTATTTCCTGACATAGGTATTCCCTTCTCCACTCTGCGCAGAAAATCCGGCATATCCTTAAAAGGCATGCCGGACACTCTCCGTCTGTTAATTTTCTCCTGGATTTTCCTGCCCCTGTCACAGGGTCTGAAAGATTCCTCTTCTCTGCGCTGTACTGCTTCTTACGCAGATACGATCACAGCGATCAGATTGACCACGCTGTCGCTTTTGTTGGCAATGCTGTGCCCGGTGCCGGGACCGCAGATGGTCACATCTCCTGTGCTGACGGTCACGATCTCGCCGTTGTCGCTATACTGAGCCGTGCCTTCCTCAATAAAGAACAATTCGCTTTCCTTCTCATGCATATGGAAACCAATACCGCAGCCGGGCTGCAGTGTGATCCTGGAGAACATGCGGCCTTTGTTATTCAGCTCTTCTGCCCCTGCGATAAAATTTGTGATCTGCACAGTGCCATCTCCGTCCCGCATGTGCTCCCGATACTCTACCTTACATTCTTCTTTCTTTCTGATCATGCCGTACCTCCTGCATGTGACCTGCCAGGCAGGTCTTTTCCTTTCCCATTTTCTGCACCTGCAGTCCTCTTTTGAAAATATCCAGACAATGCTTTCGCTCAGGACAATCTTTCAAGGGGCGTCTGCTGTCTCCTATTATAAACAGGCCTTCCCCCTATTGCAAGACACGGGCCGCCCCGGAAGCACCTGTCCGGTATTCTCTTCCTGGCTCCACTCCTTTTGCTTTTCAGGAAGCGCGGAGAGGATCCTATGTCCCGTGTTCTGCCCGGATTCCACCCGGCTCCTACTTTCCCGTACAGAAGCGGGAAAAGATCTCATTGACCACATCTTCCCCTACCGCTTCTCCCAAGATACTGCTCAGAGCTTCATAGGCATCTGTCAGATCAATAGAGAAGAAATCCTCCGGCATGCCCGCAGCAATGCTCTGCTGCACCAAAGCCAGCGAATCCCTGCAGCGCTGCAGGGCCTGCACATGGCGCATGCTGGTGATCAGAACCTGATCATCAAATGAAATGTCTCCCTCAAAAAACATGTTCCGGATCTTCTCCTTCAGCTGCCCGATGCCCCTGCCGGTCCTGGCAGAAATGGAAAATACCGGTGCACCGGACCGCTCTGCCAGCAATTCTTCACTCAGCACCAGCTCCCGGTCATTTTTGTTGAGCAGGACCAGAGCTCTGCGATGACGGATCAGTTCCAGGATCCTTTCGTCATTTTCATCCAGAGGGACAGAACCATCCACCACAAAGAGCAGCAGATCCGCATCCTCCGCCTGCTGCAAGGCACGCTCCACACCGATCTGTTCGATCACATCCCCACTCTCCCGGATGCCGGCCGTATCCAATAGCCGCAGCACGATGCCGCCAATATCCACCGTATCCTCCAGAATATCTCTGGTGGTGCCGGCGATATCCGTGACGATGGCTTTCTCCCTGCCGGAGAGTTCATTCAGCAGAGAAGACTTGCCGGCGTTTGGCTTGCCCAGGATCACCGTGCGGATACCCTCCCGGATCAGGGAACCCTGATCCGCAGTGGAGAGCAGCTGCTCCGTCTCCTGCTGCACCGGCCGCAGTTTTTCCGATAACTGCTCCGGGTACCCCTCCAGACTGATGTGTTCCGGATCGTCCAGGGCAGATTCTATATAGGCGATCTCATACAGCAGGACCTCCCGCAGGCTCTGCACCCTGCGGCTGACGGAACCCTGCAGCTGGCCCAGGGAATTTTTCAGGGCATACTCACTGCCGGCGCTGATCACATCCATGACGGCTTCCGCCTGGGACAGATCGATCCTGCCATTCAGAAATGCCCGTTTGGTGAATTCCCCGGGTTCTGCCGCTCTCACGCCTGCATGCAGCACCTCCTGCAATACCTTTTTCAGGGGAAGCATGCCGCCGTGGCAGTCGATCTCCACCGTGTCTTCCCCGGTATAGGTGTGGGGCGCCTTCATGAGCATGACCAGCACTTCATCGATCAGTTCATCCCCCTCTTTTATATATCCGTAATGAATGGTATTTGCTTTCTGCTCCGCCAGGCGTTTCCCGCTTTTGCTGCGATAGACCCGGTCTGCCGCAGCTATGGCCTGAGGGCCGCTGATCCTTACGATCCCGATGCCTGCATTTCCCATGGCGGTGGAAATGGCTGCTATTGTATCCTGCTCATAAAACATGACGATCTCCTGTGGGCGCAATGCCTGCCGAACAATTTTTCCGTCCTGAAACTATCATTTTTACTGTCTTTAACTTTTCACTGACCTGCCTGCCGGTCATGATGCCGCAGATCATATGACCTGCCCAGTGTAACATCAGGCATGGGATTCCTTCAAGCCCCGGATAAAATTTCGAACTTATGCAGAGCTGCTGCTTGCAGCGAAGCAATTCCAACTTCGTATCATAAAATTGTGGTGGTGCGCGATGTACCATAGATGTTTTTTACAGGTTATGACGCTTCGCTCCTTGAGCTTTCCTGCAGGGTTGTGCTATAGTTTACAGGGAATCCGGAATCTCCTGCCTGCGCTTTTCTCAGGAAATGCCTCCCGGCGGTTTTCCCGGCATTTCAGAACGTCATTCAGAAAAACACATTCCCGTGAATGTTGATAAGGAGGTATCTGTCCATGAGTTATCAGACAGAATATGCAAAGAAACTTGTTTCTGCCGAGGCTGCAGCAGCTGTTGTGCAGTCCGGTGACTGGGTAGAGTACGGCTGGGCCACCACGGTGCCCCATGCAGTGGATGCTGCTCTGGCAAAACGCCTGCCTTCTCTGGAAAATGTCAATTTCCGCGGCGGCGTAGTCCTCAGCACACCGGAGATCTTCAAGATCGACCATCCGGAAGAGCACATGACCTGGAATTCCTGGCATATGACCGGTGTGGAAAGAAAGACCATTGCCGCAGGCTTCGGTTACTATATTCCCCTGCGCTACTCTGAGCTGCCCCGCCATTTCTATGATATCGAGGACAAGCCGGATGTTGTCATCCAGCAGGTAGGCCCCATGGACAAGTTTGGCTACTTCAACCTGGGCCCCAGTGCTTCCCATGCCATGGCCTCCATTGAAAATGGCAAAAAGGTCATTGTGGAAGTCAACAAAAACATGCCCAACTGTCTGGGCGGCTTCAAATCTGTGGTTCACATCTCCGACGTGGATTACATCGTGGAAGGTGAAAATCCGCCCATCGTGGAGATGCCGGGTGCTCCCATTACGGATGTGGACCGCAAGGTTGCGGAATATATTGTCAATGAGATTCCCAATGGTGCCTGCCTGCAGCTTGGCATCGGCGGCATGCCCAATGCCGTAGGTTCCGCCATCTGTGATTCCGACCTCAAAGACCTGGGCGTTCATACAGAGATGTACGTGGACGGCTTCGTGGATCTGGCAAACGCCGGAAAGATCAACGGCAAATGCAAATCCATCGATCCCGGCCGTCAGGTCTATGCCTTCGCCGCCGGCACAAAGAAACTCTATGACTATCTGGACAACAACCCGGAATGCATGAGCGCTCCCGTCAGCTACACCAACGACATCCGCTCCATCGCCTCCATTGACCGCTTCATGTCCATCAACAATGCGGTAGACTTCGATCTCTTCGGTCAGGTCAATGCGGAGACTGCAGGTCTGCGCCACATCAGCGGCGCCGGCGGACAGCTGGATTTCGTTCTGGGCGCCTACCTTTCCAATGGCGGCAAGAGCTTTATCTGCCTGTCCTCCACCTTCAAAAATAAGCAGGGTGAGCTGAAATCCCGTATCCTGCCCACCCTGAATACCGGTTCTGTTGTCACTGACACCAGAGCAAATGTACAGTATCTTGTCACAGAATACGGCTGCGTCAACCTCAAGGGCCTTCCCACCTGGCAGCGGGCGGAGAAGATCATCTCCATCGCCCATCCCATGTTCCGGGACGACCTGATCAAAGAGGCAGAAAAGATGCAGATCTGGAGACGCAGCAACAAGCGCTGAGCCTCAGCATCTGCCGGAGAACCATATTTTGCCGGGTTCAGAACAAAGAAAACAGAGGAAACGTGAACTTCCCCTGTTTTCTTTTTCTTTTATAGAATAAACACAAAGGGGACACATTTTCCGATTATGATAGACACAAGATAGTTGAAAGACCACTCACTATCTCCCCCTCATTTTTAAACACAAGAAAGAACCCACAGCCCCGGCTGTGGGTTCTTTCTTTCTGCTTATACGCAGGATCAGAAGTCAAATTTATCTGCGAAATAAGCTTCCAGCTCAGCGATGGGCACACGCACCTGTTCCATGGTATCACGGTCACGGATGGTCACTGCCTGATCCTCAGCGGACTCAAAATCATAAGTCACGCAGAAGGGAGTACCGATCTCATCCTGACGGCGGTAACGCTTGCCGATATTGCCTCTGTCATCGTATTCACAGTTATAATTCTCAGACAGCTTGTCAAAGATCTCCTGGGCCCCCTCATTCAGCTTCTTGGAAAGGGGCAGGACTGCGATCTTCACCGGCGCAAGAGCGGGATGGAAATGCATGACAGTACGAACATCATTTTTTTCCGCATCCAGTACTTCCTCATCATATGCGCTGCACAGGAAAGCCAGTACCACACGGTCAGCGCCCAGAGAAGGCTCGATGACATAAGGGATATATTTCTGATTCTTGCTGTCATCAAAGTAGGACATATCCTGACCGGATACATTCTGATGCTGGGTCAGATCGTAATCGGTACGGTCAGCAATACCCCAGAGTTCGCCCCAGCCGAAGGGGAAGAGGAACTCGATGTCTGTGGTTGCTTTGCTGTAGAAGCTCAGTTCTTCCGGAGAATGGTCACGGACACGAAGTTCATCCTCCTTCAGGCCCAGATTCTTCAGCCAGTCAATGCAGAAGCTTCTCCAGTACTGGAACCATTCCAGATCGGTATCCGGCTCACAGAAGAATTCCAGCTCCATCTGCTCAAACTCTCTGGTACGGAAAGTAAAGTTTCCGGGTGTGATCTCATTTCGGAAGGACTTACCGATCTGACCGATACCAAAGGGGATCTTCTTTCTGGAAGTACGGGCTACATTTTTGAAGTTGACAAAGATACCCTGGGCAGTCTCCGGCCGCAGATATACTGTGTTTTTTGCATCCTCTGTAACGCCCTGGAAGGTCTTGAACATCAGATTGAATTCACGGATATCTGTGAAGTTGTGCTTACCGCAGGAGGGGCAGCATACATTGTGCTCTTCCACGAAGTTCACCATCTGCTCCTTGCTCCAGCCGTCTACGGTGCCGCCTTCCAGCTCGATGCCATTTTCGCCGCAGAAATCCTCGATCAGCTTGTCTGCGCGGAATCTTTCATGACACTCCTTACAATCCATCAGAGGATCGGAAAAGCTGCCCAGATGACCGGATGCGATCCAGGTCTGGGGATTCATCAGAATGGCACAGTCCACACCCACATTGTATTTATTTTTCTTGACAAACTTCTTCCACCAGGCCTGCTTGACATTGTTTTTCAGCTCTACACCCAGCGGACCGTAATCCCAGGTATTTGCCAGGCCGCCGTAGATCTCGGAACCCGGATATACAAAGCCTCTGGATTTTGCTACGGCTACGATCTTGTCCATGGTCTTTTCCATCTTTTTATCTCCTACTCGTAAATAATATAATTCAAACCGGAGGTCACTTCCGTGTCTCCATTGTCACTGCTGACAGTCGCTGTGTCATTGTCAACGATCTCCACCTGGGAGGTAACCCCCAGGATCCTGCCGGAGGTCCAGACAGTCACCGGCTCTTCCAGGATCAGGATCTTCTTTTCGGCATAATCGGAGGCCGCCTGGGTACCGCTGAAGGATTCTCCCTCTGCATCGGTGAACCGGAGCTCCTCCAGGGAATAACCTGCTGCCTGTGCCTCAGCTACCGTACCCTGAAAGAAATTTCTTTCATTGAAGGACTGATAGGCCTCATAGTCCGGATATTTCAGGTCCACGGAGATCATCCCCGTTTCCTCATCCTCACTGCATTGCTCCAGAGAGATCTCTGACTCACCTTCCGCCAGTGCAGCATTGTACAGTTCCAGTTCCTCATCGATATATGCCCGGATATCTTCCATGTCTGACAGATCTGAGGAAACCGGTTCACGGATCATCTGCACGATGCTTCCGTCCTTCTCTGCGGAAATGGTCGTTGCTTCCGCCTGACCCCGTCCGCATCCTCCGAGCAGTACTGCCGGAAGCAGAAGGGACACAAGGATTCCTCTTTTTCTCTTCATAGACATCCTCACTTATTTCTGTAAATAATATCCTCTCTGCCCGGACCGTTGGATACCATGGTGATGGGGAAGCCGATCTCCTTCTCGATGAACTCCACATAGTTGCGGCAGTTCTCCGGCAGATCCTCATATTTTCTGATGCCGCGGATATCGCACTTCCAGCCCGGCAGAGTCTTCAGTACCGGCTTTGCCTTTTCCAGAAGACCTGTGGTGGGGAATTCCTTTGTTTCCACGCCATCGATCTCATAGGCTACACATACCGGGATCTCATCCAGATACCCCAGTACGTCCATGACTGTGAAAGCCACATCTGTGGTACCCTGCAGTCTGCAGCCATAGCGGGAAGCTACACAGTCATACCAGCCCACTCTTCTGGGACGGCCTGTAGTTGCGCCATACTCACCCTTGTCACCGCCCCGTCTGCGGAGCTCCTCTGCCTCATCTCCGAAGATCTCAGAAACAAAAGCGCCTGCACCGACGGCACTGGAATATGCCTTTGACACGGTAACGATCTGCTTGATCTCATAAGGCGGGATGCCTGCGCCGATGGCGCCGTAACCGGCCAGGGTAGAGGAAGAAGTGACCATGGGATAGATACCGTGGTCCGGATCCTTCATAGAGCCCAGCTGACCCTCCAGCAGGATCTCCTTGCCTTCCTGAATGGCATTGTACAGGAAAGCGGAAGTATCGCAGACAAAGGGACGGATCATCTCCCGCCAGCTCATCATCTCCTCAAAAAGCTCCTGGGGATCCAGCAGCGGCTTATGATACAGATGCTCCAGCAGAATATTCTTGGTCTCGCAGATGCGGACCAGCTTGTCCTTCAGGGTATCCTCATCGAAAAGCTCATTAACCTGGAAGCCGATCTTTGCGTATTTATCGGAATAGAAGGGGGCAATACCGGACTTTGTGGATCCGAAAGATCTGCCGGCCAGACGCTCCTCTTCATATTCATCGAACAGAATGTGATAGGGCATGACCATCTGCGCACGGTCAGAGATCAGGATCTTCGGCATGGGGACATTGCGGTCCGTGATCGCCTTCAGCTCCTTGATCAGTACCGGAACATTCAGCGCCACACCATTGCCGATCACGCTGGTCGTATGGTCATAAAAAACACCGGAGGGTAATGTGTGCAACGCAAATCTGCCATAGTCATTGATGATCGTATGACCTGCATTTGCTCCTCCCTGGAAACGCACGATAATGTCGGCATTTTCTGCCAGCATATCTGTGATCTTGCCTTTTCCTTCATCACCCCAGTTTGCACCAACAACTGCCTTTACCATTTTCTCCTCCTTTCCCGGATCAGGCCGGGAAATATCTTAAAATAAATTTTCTATCAGAACGTTTTACACGTTGATCTCTGCTTTTGCGCCCAGGAGTTCTTTTCTCTCCTCCAGCATGGGACGGATCACCTTTGTCAGGTAAGCATTTACCTGCACCTCGGCGCGGCCTGTATATCTGGCGGGATCCATGGTCTTCTGCAGATCCTCCAGGGTCAGATTGAAGGCCGGATCTGCGGCGATACGCTCCAGCAGGTCATTGTCTTTGCCTTCCACCTTGACAGTACGTCCTGCCTCCATGGAAAGCTCCCGGATCCGCTCATGCAGCTCCTGACGGTCTCCGCCGGCCTTTACGGCATCCATCATGATATTCTCCGTAGCCATGAAGGGCAGTTCGGAACGAAGACGCTTCTCGATGACCTTGGGATATACCACCAGTCCATCCACCACATTCAGCATCAGATCCAGGATACCGTCGATGGCCAGGAAAGCTTCCGGTACGGAGATCCTCTTGTTTGCGGAATCATCCAGGGTACGCTCGAACCACTGAGTAGCGGAAGTAATGGCCGGATTCAAAGCATCCACCATCACATATCTGGACAGGGAAGCGATGCGCTCGCTTCTCATGGGATTGCGCTTGTAGGCCATGGCAGAAGATCCGATCTGGCTCTTCTCAAAGGGCTCTTCCACTTCTTTCAGATGCTGCAGCAGACGGATGTCATTGGAAAACTTGTGCGCACTGGCTGCGATCCCTGCCAGGATATTCAGCACCCTGCTGTCTACCTTGCGGGAATAGGTCTGACCGGATACCGGATAGCAGGCCTTGAAGCCCATCTTTTCCGCGATCATGGGATCGATCCTGTCGATGGTCTCCTGATCCCCCTCAAAGAGTTCCAGGAAGCTTGCCTGGGTACCTGTGGTTCCCTTGGAGCCCAGCAGCTTCAGGGTGGACTGTACATACTCCAGATCTTCCAGATCCATAGCAAACTCCTGCAGCCACAGGGTCGCGCGCTTACCTACAGTGGTAGGCTGGGCCGGCTGGAAATGTGTGAAGGCCAGGGTAGGCTGGGCCTTCTGGGCCTCGGCAAAATCTGCCAGCTCACTGATGACACTGACCAGCTTTCTGCGCACCAGCTTCAGGGCTTCACTCATGACGATGATGTCTGTATTGTCACCTACGTAGCAGGAGGTTGCGCCCAGATGGATGATGCCTTTTGCTTTCGGACACTGTACGCCATAGGCATATACATGGGACATGACATCATGACGGACTTCTTTTTCACGCTTCTTTGCCACATCATAGTTGATGTCATTGACATGGGCCTTCAGCTCATCGATCTGCTCCTGGGTAATGGGCAGGCCCAGTTCCATCTCGGTCTCTGCCAGAGCGATCCACAGGCGGCGCCATGTGGTAAATTTCATATCCTGAGAAAAGATATACTGCATCTCTTTGCTGGCATAGCGTTCAGAGAGCGGGCTGGTATAGCGATCTGTACTCATCAAAATCCTCCTGTCTGGAAATAAATATCTCTGTAAATCGGCAAACATAGCCATGGTTCAGTATATTTGATGTGGGAAATGCTGTCAAGCGGTCCCGGACCTTCTTCTGCATACAGAAGCGGAATCCCGCCCATTTCCGGGGCAAGGTCATTCTGAGAAGATCCGCTCCACCCGGCTGCATACGGTACAGGCCATTTCATAATTGAATCTGCCTGCCGGATCCGCCACTTCCTCCATGGTGATCACATTTTCCCCGTCCCGGCCGATCAGCGTCACTTCATCCTCAACTGCCGCTTCCGGGATCTCTGATACATCCACCATGATCTGGTCCATGCAGATCCGTCCGAGGATGGGGGCATATTTTCCACGGATCAGTACCCGGCCCCTGTTGGAAAGAGCTCTGGGATAGCCATCCGCATACCCCACGGAAATGGTAGCGATCCTGGTGGAAGGACCTTCTGTCACATAGGTCGCGCCATAGCTGACCGCCCTTCCCGGTCCCACTTCCTTTACATGGATCACATGGGCTTTCCAGGCCATGGCTGGCTGCAGATCCAGCCGTTCCTTATGCACTTCTTCCGAAGGATACAGGCCATATGTCACGATGCCGGAGCGGACCATATCATAGAAATCTCCCTCCAGCTCCATGATGCCGGCGCTGTTCCGTATGTGACGGAGGCGGAAGCTGACGCCTCTGTCCCGCAGCATGGCCAGCATCTGTTCAAACTGCGCCAGCTGTTTGGCGGTAAAATCCTGACTGCCCATGTCCGCACAGGAGAAATGGCTGAAGATCCCTTCCGCATCCAGACCCGGCAGGCGGGTGATCTCTGCGATCCTGTCTGCCTCCTCTTCATTGATCTGGAAACCGATGCGGGTCATGCCGGTATCCAGAGCGATATGCAGCCGGGCTGTCTTTCCCATAGAAACAGCTGTTTCGCTCAGGTGTCTGGCATTTGCAATGTCGTAAATAGTGGGTGTGATCTCCATGCGCAGCAGCAGCTCGTACTGGGACGGCGAAGTGTAACCAAGGATCAGAATGGGCAGGCGGATCCCTGCCTCCCTCAGCTCCACAGCTTCCTCCAGAGCGGCTACCGCCAGATAATCCACCCGGTCCTCCAGAGCCCGCGCAACTGCAATAGCTCCATGGCCATAGGCATTTGCCTTGACCACTGCCAGCAGCAGAACTCCCTCCGGCAGTCTTTTTCTTACTTCTTCTATATTGTGCTGAATGGCCGGAAGTGAGATCTCACTCCAGCATCTGTGATAGGTTTTCATGGTCATCTCCTACTGTTTCTGGTCGTCAGGAACTGCACCAGCACGCCCACAAGAGCTACCAGAGCAGTGATGATCAGACGAATATTCTGATCCTGCAGCGGAAACTGGGGCCATATGGTCATTGCCGCGTTCATGGCATTCCATGCGCCGCAGATACCGGTGATCAGGATCAGCAGCGGCCGTGAGAAGCGTACTGCCAGAATGCCGGCCAGCACACCCACTGCGATGCAGATGATCACGCTGAGTACATTCCACAGGTCATCCGCCGGCCAGGGGATACAGGTCATGGCAGCAAAAGCCAGAACAAAACAGAATACAAAAACACCGGCCAGATAGATCTTGTAGGCCAGCAGGCCAAAGATCACACCGGCACCTGCGCCGATCAGCACCTGCACCAGTCCCATCTCTCCCATGAAATGGGCAGAGATAAAGAAGCCCAGCAGAAAGCCGATCAGGAAGCCAAAGAGACTGATCCAGAAGCGGACCAGTTTATAACCGAAAAAGCACTGCAGCAGAGCCATCACCAGACAAATGACAGGAATGATCACCGTCAGGATGCTTCCCAGCTTTGTCGCCGAGGATAAGGCTGCGGTCAGGGTATTCAGATTCATAGACAACTCCTTTGATATCATGATCTATGGTGATTCCGGGTATCGCGAGGAATCCAATCTGCTTTATTGCAAAAAGAAAAGCGGCCAAAAGGCCGCTTCCTTCAGAGCGCGAGACGGGACTCGAACCCGCGGCCCCGACCTTGGCAAGGTCGTGCTCCACCAACTGAGCCACTCGCGCATGTGAGCATTTGTCAGGTTTGTCACCCAACAAATGCGACTATACACTACTATTTCCCCTTTGTCAAGGGTTTATTTTTATTTTACCAGATAAACTTCTGCGGTATTCTCACCCAGTTGATTTGCGTAGTTATGGTCATTGACATAGATGTCGATCCGATTGCCATCGATACCACTGCCGCAATCCTCCGCCGTAAAGACATGACCGCCGATGATGACCTGTGTGCCATAGGGGATCACGCTGGGATCCACAGCGATGGTCTTGCCTTCCACAACGGGAGTGCCTGTGGCAGTAGCGCCGTTTGCCCACTGTCCGCAGCAGATCTCACAGTTGCAGTAATAGGTCAGGGTAAATTCGCCCAGATCCTCGCCATACATATCCTCTGTGGCATTGACTTCATCGATACCGCCGGTCAGGGTCAGCTCTGATTCTGTATCATCGATGATCCGGCAGGCCCAGACTGCACTGGCCTCATTGACCGTACTCTGCACAATGCCATAATCCTCACTCATGGCCTCAATGGTCAGTCCGTCTCCCGCATACATAACCACGTGGAAGATCACACCGTCCTTGGCATAGAAGATCAGATCTCCTGGCTCCGCATCCTCTACGGCGATCTTGGTGCCGCACTGGGACTGTTCTGCAGAAGTCCTGGGAATGTCATAGCCATAGGCTGCATAGATCTGCTGTACAAAGCCGGAACAGTCAGCACCGTCTGTCAGACTGGTGCCGCCCCAGACATAGGGATTTCCTACAAAGCCGGCCGCGTATTCCAGCATGGAGTTGCGGATCGTTCCGTCAGGCACACCTGCCTGAATGGAAGTCAGGGTATAATAACATGCTGCATTGTCTGCCGGTTTTACTTTTTCCTCTGCCAGATCATAGCTGTCCTCGCCAGCCTGGGCCACAGCGTTCTGTACCCCGCTGCCGGTATTGACTTCACTGCTCTTTACGAAGCCTCTGGCATCACCGGACTCCACAAAAAGCCAGCCATTGCCTGCGTCTTTGATCACATAGCAGAGATTGCCTTTTTTCATGGTGCCGATGGTACGGGCGCCGTCTTTCTGCTCTTCCCTGATATTGCAGTCAGATGCGCTGATGGCATATACCTTGTCAATGACGGTGTTCTGCACCGTGGCCCGCAGATAGAAATAAGCATCATTTTCCTCCGGGGCGGCTGCATCTGTTGCTGTCGGAACTACCGCTTCGATCCCGGAATAGGTCTTTCCGGCCAATGCCGCTTCCAGCATGGCCTTGTCACGGTAATGCAGGATCTCTGTCTCTGCTGCATCCCCCTGGAGCACCGCATCGGCTCTGACGAAGCCTCTGGCATCGCCGGATTCCACATAAAGCCAGCCATCCTCTTCATCCTTCAGCACATACATCAGACCGTTCTTGGCCAGTTTGCCAACACCTGCTGCGGAATCCTTCTTTTCTTCCAGAATGGACATGCTGCTCTTTGCAAAAGCGTAATTTCTGCTGACTGTCCAGAAACGGAAATCCGAAACGCTGGCCGGCAGCTTTACGATGGTCTGATTGGCGATCAGTTTTGCATTTGTGGATTTTGGGGAGCTGTCGATATTTTCCAGCTCTTTCTGGGAAGGCTGATAGGCCACCACTTCCACGTCACTGCTCTTGTCTTCTTTTTTCTCATCCACACTCTGCTCATCTGCAGAAAGGATCTTGTCGGTCACTTCTCCTGTGGTGGGATCCACCAGATAGGTCTTGCCATCTTTTCCCTGGCTGACCAGATAGCCGGACTTGTCCAGGGAGATGCTGCCGCTGTCGATCAGAGCCTGAGCCGCATCCGAAACAGGAACTGACTCACCCGTAGAGGGACTCAGAGCGTATCCATGGGGAGCAGGGTCAGCAGGGTCCACTGGCTGTGCGGGATCCTCTGCCGGTGTCTCTGTGGGCGTCTGTGCAGGGTCCTCTGTCGGTGCCTCTGTAGGTTCCGGTGTGGGCGCCTCTGTGGGATCCGGTTCTGTCACTTCCGGCTCTTCCGGAGCAGGTTCTTCCGGTGCCGGTTCCTCCTGTGCGGGATCCTCCGTAACTTCAGGTTCCTCTGCGGCAGGTTCCTCAGAAACTGCCGCAGCAGCATCCTCTGCTGCGGTCTCCAGGGCTTCGTCCGCTCTGGCACCGGTAAATTCCGATACCAGCAGTCCGGCAGCCAGGATCGCGGCTGCACTCACTGTAGCAGCCTGTTTTTTCCAGTTTTTTCTTTTCATTTTTAAATACCTTTGGCATCTCCTCGCAGGGGCGTCTCCGTCATGCTGCCCAGGATGCCGATACTACTTATGATATTTCTGCTGCGGCAGCCGCGATCTCCTGCGGATATCTTTTCTCCGCATGCACCACTGCTCCCCACAGTACAATAACAACAAACAAACACTCAGCGCTATCATAGCACAAACTAACCTGCTATGTAAACTACAGCATTTTGTATTTTCTGTGAACAACAGCCGCAGGATATCCTCCCGCGGCTGTCTGTATTCACGCTATTCTATACCGCATAGCAGGCTTTTGGTTTCTCCTGTCGGCGAAAGGATCCGGCGAGCACACCTTTATGCTCTGATGCGAAAAAAAATCCATGCCGCGCTTCCTGCGACTCCACACTTGCATGATACACGGCTCCGCTTAAAAAAAGCTGCTCTGCATAAGTTTGAAGGCGGAAATCAATAGATTTCCTGTCTCACTGATCCCGGCAGGCTGCTACAGCACTGCGGTTCCGGTTGCACCTGCCTTAAAGGCAGCAGCGGAAGCTGCCCCTACAGCAATGGCAGCTGCGGAGGCCGACGCCGTGTCTGCGCCCGGCAGCAAGTTGACGCAGTAGAAAACAAACAGGATGATGAAGAATACCACCCAGGCCACAAAGATAAACTGCATCACATCATCCGAGAACTTCTCGAAAATGCCCTCCAGGAAAGGATATACCACCCAGGTGATGACTGTAGCCAGCAAGCCGAAGGCAACCGCATTCTGCAGGCAGATCTGCCCCATAAAGTTGCAGAACTGATTGGAATAATCCCACAGAGGATAAACGCCGTTGACCGGCTGGTTCAGGATCAGACCCATGGTCAGCTCGATACCGCTGCAGACCAGAGCGCTGATCACAAAGCTCAGGAACAGGGCCGGCAGGGTCTTTTTGAACTTCTCCAGCAGCTTGTTCTTGATCGGATAAAACAGCAGAATGCAGGCGCAGGCTCCCACACCATATACACAGAAGGGGTAGAGCCAGTCATGCCAGATCTGGGAGTTGGGATCATACTCACCCTGCAGGATGCCGAAGCGGATCAGGGTACAGAAACCTGCCTCGCACCAGTGTCCCGCAATACTGAAAAAGCAGAAATAGATGATCAGGTTTCGCCAGAAGCCCCAGGTCTTCGGCTGGAAATAGTTCCTTGCTTTCTCCGCTGTCGCTTTTCGTATCTCCACAGAGAAGGGCCGGACCATCAGACGCTTTGCCTTGGGAGAAAGCCAGAAATAAAGCAGCAGGATAAGGCTGAAGAGATTGCTGAAGATCAGCATAAGCGGATTCAGATCTCCCTGATAAATGCTGTAGCCTGTGCCGACCACAATGCTGACGCCGGCCAGCAGCATGATAAAGGGACGGGTCAGGGCCTTTCTCTGCCAAATCAGCCAGAAGGCTACCGCGTGACCCACAACATTTACCACCTGGATGACCACATCTGCGTTGAGGCTGATCTCATTCTTATTGATCAGGGTCAGGCTGGCAATGGTAAGCAGAACATTGAAAGCGAAAAACACCTGGAAAAGCCTGATCAGACCCAGACCCTCTGTTTTTTCCTTCACGATCTTTTCCGGCTGTCCCTCTGCATCCGGAGCCTCAGCCGCCGCCAGCAGCTGTTTTGCCGCTCTGGTCAGAAATACCATATAGAAGATATAGGCCGCCAGCATGAAGCCGTACTCCAGCAGACTCATAGCCGTAGCAGCATCGGACCCGACCTCATAGGATACGAAATTGGTCACAGCGGAAGCTGCCAGCAGAGCGCCGGTAATGATCACGGTATTGTTGCCGCCCTTCACAGAAAAATCTCCGGCTTTGCGGCTCAGCATCCTCTGGATGCCATAGATGGTAAGGCATGTGACTGCGATCTCCATCAGTCGCTGGATGACCTGGGCGATATCACCTGCAGTGGCATTCACTGCAGCCAGAATGGGATTTGCGACTGCCATGATGGTGGCAACCAGCAAAAAGATAAAGGCAATCTTCACTGCTCTCTCAAACTTTCCGATCCTGGCCATGCCGATCAACTGGTTGACCAGGGCTACAATACTGAGCACAACGCCGGCAAGCGCAACCACGATCGCCACCACGATGGAACCTACCGCTCCTGCGGCGGCATTGATAAGTCCGACAAAGCCCCCAAACGCAATGGCAAGAACCAGCGCAGCGATCATCAGGACTGCTGCTACGATCTGCATGACCTCCGCACGGAAGATCTTTTTCACATTTATGGCACTGTACTGATACTGATTCATTTTCTCCCCCTTATCTGTAATGACATATGCCGACATGATGTATTGTAGCACAAGGTCACTTCTTTTACAATAAAACAGATCAGAGAGCCGGCGAACTGACCATACTGACTGTACAGGTCTCCTATGTGTACTGACAGTACCTCATCACCTATTCACAGCATCCGTCTTCAAAAGACCGTTCCCAGACCTCAGCGAATACCGCCAGCGGATATTCCGTGATCATACACATAAGAAGGAAAGATTCATAGGGATTGACAGGATAGATGCCATACATATCGCAATCCTCCAGCAGCTCATTTGCTTTTTCCACAAATTGCAGATATCGATCCGTAGGCCAGTCCGGCTCTGCTGCAGAAGCATGGAGGAAAAAGAGCAGAGTGAGCAGGTCATAGCGATCCACAGAGCTCTTCCCTTTCAGAATGCTGCTGATCCTCTGTCTGGTCAGACGCTTTTCCCGGAACAGAGAATGAAATCTGGATGCCGTCAGTTTCTGCATATTTCCATTGCTGTCCAGCGGAATGCCGCTGTAGAGGATATGCTCCAGATCTGAAATACCGACCTTCTTTTCCCGTCTGATCCCGGCATCCTCCATGTGCATCAGCTCTTCCCCATAGATCTCGGATATCATGGTCAGACACCTGTCCAGCAGTTCCTGAAAATGTCTCTGCTTCCTGTTATCTTCCATCCGCTTCGCTTTCAGGGCAGACAGGTAGGCGGCAAAATTCTGCCGGTCCATAAGAAAGGCCTCCGGGTGGGCCTGCCAGGCCTCCCACTGCTTTCCCGGCAGCTCCCTGATCCCGATCTCCTCATACATTTCCAGCAGCTGCACTGCCGAGGCATAGCTGCTGCCATTGCGATAGCAATACCAGAAGATCAGTTCCTGCGGATCCCGGAAGTCAAAATCAGCTTCTTTCAGTACCTTGGTCAGAAAGCGGCTGACATCCTCCGGGGGCATTCTGAGGCCAAAACCCAGCAGAAAAACTGTGCTCCGCCGGACGCTTTCCTTGGTCAGCCAGTCCCGGAAGGCAGCCCGCTGTCTCCTGCTGGAGGCGTGAAAGCTATGAGGCGCCCGGTTTGCCTCGAAGCTGGCCTGAAGGATATCCATATAAGTATCATCTGTCACCTGGGAAAAAGGTGCTTCAATGCCGGACTTCTCATAGAGGTATCTCTTCAGGAAATCCGGAAAAAGAACGATCTCCATCTCATTGGAGAGGTATGCAAAGATCTTTTTCGCATCCATGTCCGCAAAATCCTCTGCGTTTATGATCCTCTGCATACCGTGTACGGCACGCCCCGTAAAATCATAGTCTCTGAGGGTCTTTTCCAGTGAAAAATCCAGCCAGTTGTTCATCTTTTCTCCTGCTTTCTTTTCCCGTATTTTTCGGTGTCCTCTAATCTGTTCTGTCCCTTTTGTTCCAAAGAGTTCGCTTAAAAAATACTCGTTTCACACTTGCTGCGACAGCACACCTTATGATATAGACGCCTGACTCCGCTTTGCTCTCTGCCGACCTGCAGCAGCAGCATGGTGTGATCATCCTCGCCGCCATAGCGCAGGACTTCCTCCCGGATCAGCTGCAGCTGCTGCGTCAATGTCCGCTCATCTGCCAGGATCTCCGCCAGTCTCCACTCCGGCAGGGTCTCTGTCACGCCATTGCTGCAGAGCAGCCAGAGATCGTCCTCCAGGTATGGCTGGTGAAAAACCGAGGGCTGCAGGCAGCCTCTCCCTTCTGCAGCCCCCAGATAACGCTGCAGTCTTTTCTGCCCTTGGCCATCCGTCACACAGTGATCCCCTGTAAGCCGCTGCAGTCTTCCGTCTGTAAACCGATAGCAGCGGCAGTCTCCCAGATGATAGCCGCGGATCCCTGTCCGTCCGGTCTGCAGGCAGACCATGGTCGCTCCCATACAGAGAATATGATTTTCCTCCGCATGGTTTCGGATGGCTGCGCTTATTTTTCTGCACTGGTCCAGTGCAAGGGCGTCATCAGCCTCTGACCAGCCGGCACCTTCTGACAGTTTTCCAAAGGTATGGGCTGCCAGAAAGGAAGCCGTAACTCCCTTTTCACCACTTCCGAATCCGTCAAACACGGCAAAGGAAGCAGAAGCTCCGCTCTTCACCCTGCCGGCCGGTCCCTCTCTGACATTACCATGAACCAGGGGCAGGCAGCTGTCACAGCACCACAGATTGTCTTCATTTCTTTTCCGGCTATTCCCCCGGAAGCTCCGGCTTGCATATGCAATGGTGTATTTTGTCATCTGCTGCTCTCTTCCCCGGTGTCATTCAGACGCAGAACCGGTCTTTTTCCAAAGGTTGTCGCTGTTATATTCCGAAATAAACTGCGTCAGTTCCTGCCACGGCTCCGTACCCGTCTGCATCTGGTCTGACCCGAAGTGTACCTGCATGGCAACGCATTTTCCTGCCGCCACAGGCAGATCACAGACCCCGTCAGCCTGCAAAACTGTACCAAGGGTCTCATCTTCCAGAGAAAGCAGGAAAGAAGAGATCCGCTGATCGAATTCGGTCCCGTTCCTCAGCAGCAGCTCCGCATCCAGAGAGCCGTCCTCATTCTGCCAGACAGCACCGATGCTTAAGTTGACCTGTCCCGGGTATACGGAACTGCTGCCAATGCGCAGCGCCTCATCATAAATATAGTAATTTCCGCCCCGATCCATGGCAGCAATACAGGCTTCCGGCAGGACCGCCTCATAAGCCTTCTGCAAAAATTCCGCAGAGATTTCATCCGCCACTGCCGTCTCCCATTCTCCGGAGGCATCTCGCTGAAAAAAGATTGTTTCCATGCTGCGGTCGATCCAGACACGGTCCGCCTCCGCATCTTCTGTCGCCGTCCAGGTCAGTTCTTCCCCCATGCAGATATCTCCTTCCGCATAAACAAGGAAACGGATCTCCTGATCCGCGGCATCTCCTTCCGCCTGCCGCCAGCAGGGAAGCACCTCCTGCAAAAGTGACCCTTCCTCCGCAGCATTGAGCCGGTCAAATGCAGCATCCTGCAGAGTAAGAGGCGTCACAGAGTAGCTTTCTGCTGAGGTCTGATCCAGGATCTGCTGTTCCCGTTCCCTGAAATGACGAATTCTGGCACTGTCCCCCTGCAGTGAAGACCAGCAGAAAATGCCGGCACCCACTGCCACCGCAGCTGCAGCAGCTGCCACGATCAGGCCTCTCTTTTTTGTGAGAGTACCTGCCTTCTGTTTCCGATCGACGGCTTTTCCTCCGCCGGAAGGCAGCCGGACTCTGACTGTTCTGCCCTGACGGAAATCCGACAGGGCTTTCTTCATCTCCGACGCATTGGCAAAGCGATCCGTTTTCTCATAGGCACAGGCCTTGCGGACGATCAGGGACAGGATCTCTGACGCATCGCAGGGATCCGGCAGAACAGAGCCGTCCATTCGTTTCTTCAGAGCTTCTTCCCGGTCTCCGTAATAAATGACCGGTTTGTCAGCGGAAACCAGAGGATCCCGGCCCCGGTTCAGTTCCCTGTACAGTACGATGCCCAGGGAATACTGATCTGCCCTGGTGTCATAATTCTCTCCGTGGTAGATCTCCGGCGCCATATAAAAGAAGGTACCTTTCAGGGACATGGTTCCCTGGGTGGCTTCCAGCCGTTTGGCTATGCCGAAATCACCCAGTTTGAAATGGCCATCCTCCGTCACCATGATGTTTTCCGGTTTGATATCTCTGTGAACGATCCCCCGCTTCTCACAGAACTCCAGGGCGCCGCAAAGATCCTGCCCCATGGCCGCCACTTTGTCCGGCGTCATGAGCTGACGAATACTGTACTCCGGATATGGTGTCAGCAGTTCCATCCGGATGTAAATGGTCCAGCGCAGTTCATCCGGCTCTGCATCCACTGCATAATCGTACATCTGAACGATATTTTCCCGGCCCCGCACCAGTTCCATGCTCCGGATCTCATCCAGCAGACCTTCCACCAGATTTTCATAGTAAGCCTCCAGAGTATCCCGGCTGGGATAGATCCGGCGCAGGGTATCCGCTTCCGTCTGCTGTCCGGGAATCTCAATGATCTTGATGGCGCAGTAGTCCTTTGCAGGATCATTTCCCGTATATTCTGCCTTGTAGACGGTGCCGTAGGACCCCTGTCCAAGGGGGGCCAGCAGGTGCCAGTCCTTCCATTTTTCCGGAAGTCTGATGTCCTTCATGTTTTCTCCTTATGCCTGGTCAGCACGAAATTATCACAAACTGCGATATAACCATTCAGTTTTTCTTCTTCAAGGTTCGTATTGTACTGCAAAAATTCACATACGTTCTGTATGACTGAAATTCCTCCGCGAAAGCATCCCACTCTGATCCTTCCTGTAAAACAGCAGACCACACCACGATTTTCTCCGCGGCGGAAGATGCTTCAGAAACAGGTCCGGAATGGCGGGGCGTTATAGCCCGTCCATATTATACAACACAAAATTTCAGCTTTGTAGTTATCAACTTCCCGCTGGGCAGCTGCGTCCATGTTCCGACTTTGCTCCCCTGGTGCATTATAAAAGAAGGCTGCCGGCCTGCACCGGAGAATTCACCGACGCAAAGACCGACAGCCCTTGTCATATTTCCATCTTCTGTTTCATTTGCAGGGATCAGATATCCAGCAGCTTGCTGTAAGCAGCCAGCGCGCCGTCCATGTCGCCGCTCAGAACCTTCTTTGCCAGGATCTTGCCCAGCTGAACACCTTCCTGGTCGAAGCTGTTCAGGTTCCATACAAAGCCCTGGAACATTACCTTGTTCTCAAAATGCGCCAGGATCGCGCCAAGTGTTTCCGGTGTCAGCTGATCCGCAACGATGATGCTGGAAGGTCTGCCGCCATCGAACTTCTTGTTGGGATTTTCGTCATCCTTACCGCAGGCAAAGGCAACCATCTGGGCAGCAACATTTGCCTTCAGTTTCTGCTGGCTGGTGCTGTTCTCGATCACCACATCATTCTCCAGCTGGCTCTTGCGGAAGCCGATGAACTGCAGGGGAACGATGGTCTTGCCCTGATGCAGCAGCTGATAGAAGGAATGCTGACCGTTTGTACCGGGCTCTCCATAGATAATGGGACCGGTCTTGTAATTTACAGGCTCACCGAAGCGGTTCACGCTCTTGCCGTTGGATTCCATATCCAGCTGCTGCAGATGGGCCGGGAAACGGCTCAGCGCCTGGGAGTAAGGCAGCACTGCTGTGGTCTCATAGCCCAGAACATTTCTCTCATAGACACCGATCAGGGCATCCATCATGGCCGGATTGGACTTGATATCTGCACTCAGGGCCATCTTGTCTTCTTCTGCAGCACCGTTCAGGATACGTGCGAAGATCTCCGGACCAAAGGCCAGGGACAGCACGCAGCCGCCTACAGAAGAACTGGAGGAATATCTTCCGCCGATATAGTCATCCATGAAGAAGGATGTGATATAATCCGTACCCTTTGCCAGAGGAGAAGTCTCACTGGTAACGGCGATCATGTGCTTGCTGGGATCCAGGCCTGCATCCTTCAGTGCATTCTTTACGAAGGCTTCGTTTGTCAGGGTCTCCAGAGTAGTACCGGACTTGGAAACAATGATAAACAGGGAATGTGCCACGTCCACAGACTTCAGTACGGCAGTGGCATCATCCGGATCTACATTGCTGATGAATTTTGCTTCCATCTTCAGGCAGCCATGCAGTCTGGCCCAGTTTTCCAGAGCGATGTAGATGGCTCTGGGACCCAGGTCGCTGCCGCCGATACCGATCTGTACTACAGTAGTAAACTTCTCACCTGCCGCATTTGTGATCTCGCCATCATACACTTTCTGACAGAACTCTGCGATACGGGCCTGCTGGCCTGTGTAGAACTCACGCTTGTTTACGCCGTCAGCGATCACATCCTTGCCCAGCTGACCACGGCAGAGCTGATGCAGCACCAGTCTCTTCTCACCGGTGTTGATCATGGCGCCATTGTAAAGCTCTTCATACTTCTCTGTCAGCTGTGCCTCATCTGCCAGCTCCTGCAGCAGACCAAGGATCTCATCATTGACAGGTCTTGCAGCATAGTTGAATACCATGCCGCCGGACATGGGAACAGAGTATGCGCCTACGCGGTCAGCACCACTCTGACCTTCCATCACAGCCTTGACATCCACCTGCTCCTCTACTGCCATCAGTTTTTCATAGCTTTTCAGCTGATCAAAATTCTTCCAGTTAACCATATTTCCTCCTGCTATTTCCAATGCTTGCTGTTTCGTGATGCAGATTCGGACAGGCCTCTGCATCACAAACCTGTATTGCCGCAGGCCGCGGCATAGATGTTTTCGCATGTGGATCAGGATTCCGACCCCCATACAGCATTTATTATAAAACACATTCCCTGACGGGTCAATCTTTATGCAAGATTACTATATTTTTCTCCTCAAAAAACCGGTGCCCCGAAGGGACACCGGCTGAAAGCTGCTGCTTGTGATGCAGACCATAACTAATGTCATGCAGGAATCTACCCTGCAAAGGTATAGGAAATGGTGTCTGCATATCTGTAATAGATCTGCTGTCCTTCCTCCAGGCCCTCCAGGATCTCTACATTGACCCCATCCGACAGACCTGTCGTCACTTCCACCGGATCTGTCAGGGTATCATTTTTTTCATCGTACCCGGTGTAGACAAAGACACTGCCGTCCTCCTGCAGGGCACTTTCCGGAATGGTCAGTACATCCGTTTTTTCCTCCACCGGGATCGATACGTTTGCGTTCATGCCCAACAGAAGATCCTCTGATTTGTCCAGGATCACGGTTACCGTGTACTTGGTATTGCCGCCACTGTTCTCACTGTCTGTGTTCCGCTTCTGAATCTCTCCCTGAAAACTCTGACCCTCCAGGGCATCAAAAGTAACGGTACATTTCTGTCCTTCCCTGATCTGCAGGATATCCAGCTCATCAATGGTAATGTTCACTGTAACCTGGTCATCCGCTGTCAGCGTGCAGAGACTGGTCTCTTCCAGAAGATATTTATCCTCCTCTTCCTCTGCTTCTTCCAGCGCAGCTTCCCCTGTTGTCAGACCTTCTGCGGAAAATCCGGACATATCTGACATGGCTGCGGAATCACTGAAGCCTGCAACCATGGCACCGGCCATGTTGGCCATGCCTGCCGGCATGTTCTGGCTCTGACCGTTTTCCGCCGGCTGGTTCTGGCCCGGATCATTTCCGGACGGTGTCTTCTGACCCTGATCCTCCTTTGACGGCGTATCCTGTTTCTTATCTTCTTCTGTCGGGGAATCCTCCTCATCATCTTCTTCTGCAGAGGGATCCTCCTCGCTTTCCTGTTCCACCAGACTGCAGGTAAAGATCATTGTCACAGTACTGCCGTCCTCGCTTGTTTCCTGCTGAGTTTGTACAATGCTGTAAGTCGCTGTGTCCGGATTGACCACTTCCACTGTATATGCCGCATCCGCAGTCAGTCCGCTCCAGCCGCTGCTCCAGCCGTTCTCTGTGCTCAGGGTCAGACTGTCTGTCTTTGCCCCATTGGTCCACAGATCCGCCTCCAGAGCCGTCCGGAGATCCTGGGAAATGCTGTCATCCCATGCAATCTGCACATTGATCGATATCTGCGCAGTTTCTTCGCTGTCACCGCCCTGCTCCTCCTGGGAGGAGTCGCTGCCATCGGAGGTATCTCCGGCACCTTCCCCTTCTCCCGCGTCAGCAAGAACCGCAGCAGCATCCTCTGTTCCACCGGTCAGGAGTACAGTATTTCCCGTCCGGTGGACGCTGCAGATTCCTGTCTCTGCAGTCATCGCTGCCACTCCGTTTATCCGATAAACTGTGGTCATCCCGGTCGCTGTGCCAGTCTGGGCGCTGCTTTTCCCTGTCTCCGTTTTCGCTGTTGTCCCGGAGGTACTGCCGGTCTGCTTCACTTCCGCTTTCACAGAATCCGTCTGTCCGGTGCTGATATCCTCATTGATGTCAGAGATCACACCGTCTGCCTCTGCATAAACATACCCGCTTCCGGCGATCTCTACCAACCGGTTATACTGTTTCTCCAGTTCTTCCCGTTCTGCCAGCAGGGTTTCATACGCAGCTTCATAATCCAGGTCCGTCAGTGTCATCAGAGTATCACCGGCGCTTACCTCAGAACCCACAGAAACATTGACCGCCTCTACGGTTCCGGCATAGCCGGTCACCTTCTGCCCGTTGTAGACACCCAGCGTACCGCTGCCAAGAGCAGTGTCACCGGAGGTTACCTTTACCTGACTTCCATAAACAAAATCATCTGCATCTACAGCCACAGTGATGGCATCTTTCCGAACATCAATGACCTCGCCGTCTGCGCTGGTTCCATCCTCATCTGTCACAGTAAGGACATCTTCCATACCCAGATCGCCTTCATAATCAATATCCACTGAAAGCCGCCCGTCCAGAGAGAGCAGCATCAGAGCGCCATGGGTATACATGGTATCCAGAACATCCGCATCCTCCTCTGCATATACAGCAATGACCACAGCATCGTTGCTGGCCCCGATCTCCTGATCACCGGCCGAATCCTTCACTTCTGTCATTTCCGCATCCAACTGCTCCGTCAGATCCTCGATCTCACCTATGGCTGCCAGCACTGAGTCCTTGTCCACTGCAGCGATCTTGTCACCGGCAGAGACCTTGTCCCCGTCTTCCACATAATACCTGGTGACCTCAATGCTGCCCGGAACAGTGACCTCCTCTGCCTCCAGAGAAGCCACCACACCACTGCCCTGGAGATTCTGACTGATGTCCCCGCTCTCCACTGTGGTATCCACGACCTTTTCCTCTACATTCATGCCGGTGGCATCTCCTGCGCCGCCTGCAATGGTATTCAGAAGCACCACCAACAGGACCAGCAGCACGAGAAATACCACGATCACGATCCGATTCCTGCGGGTCTTTCGCATACGTGCTTCTACCGGATCTTCCATCTCGGGAATTTCCTCTTCCCCTTCCTCCTGTGGAGCAGAATCCTGTTTCTTTGCCCGCAGGAAAAGGAGCAGCAGCACAAGATCAGCAATGCCAAGGAGGATCGCGATCGGAATGCATACGATCCGCCAGGGAGCACTGTCCGCTCCGGGCATTGTCATATTTTCCATGCCCTGGGGCATATTCTCACCGTCCGGAAGTTCCATCTCTTCCGGAAGTTCACCATTCTCCGGCATGGCAGTCTCATCGGATGCTTCCGTATCCTCTGAGGCGCTTTGACTCTCTGACTCTTCCCCGATCTCCTGTGTACTTTGGCCGTCCGGCTTTTCCATTCCTTCCGGCGCGCTCTGGCCGTCCGGCTTTTCCATTCCTTCCGGCGTGCTCTGGCCATCCGGCTTTTCCATATTGCCCGGAGCGCTCTGCCCGTCTGACTGTTCCATATCTTCCGACGCAGTCTGTCCATCAGAGTTCTGTGCATCTCCGGCGCCTTCCGCTTCTCCCTTCTGCCGGTCGTTCTCGTCCGTTCCGTTCTCCTCCGCAGCATCCCCTGCACTGTTTTCCGCGTCATAGCTGCTTTCCGCATTGTTTTCAAAAGACGGCATCTCCATGGTCCGGGGACGAAACAGAGCAAATACCGCCAGATCAGCCGCCAGCAAAGCTGTGACAATGATCATGGCTATGAGATATATTTTTCTTTTTTTCTGCATAAGTCTCCTCCATCAGCCGCTGTAACGCAGAGCATCGATCGGTTTCATTTTTGCTGCTTTATTGGCAGGATATAAGCCAAATACCACGCCGATCATAAAACAGAAGATCACAGCGATCATCACTACATTGAAATTCATATCAAAGCTGAGGCTCAGGCTGGAAACAATGACAGCCGCCACCTTCAGGATACACCAGGACAGGAAGATCCCCACAAGGCAGCCCATCATGCAAAGCACCACCGCCTCGATCAGGAACTGCAGCAGAATGGCACCTCTGGTGGCGCCAATGGCTTTTCGGATACCGATCTCTCTGGTCCTCTCGGTCACTGTCACCAGCATGATATTCATGATGCCGATGCCGCCGACGATCAGGGAGATCGCTGCAATACCGCCCAGCAGAATGGTCAGGATCGATGTGATACTGCTCATAGCTTCCTCCATGGCATCCGAAGAAATGATCGTATAGGCATCATCATCCGCATCAAAACGCTCATAGAGGATCTCATCCATGGCAGCCTCAGCCTCGTCCATGGAATAATTCTCTCCTGCAGTCATGTAAAAGGAAGTGATCTTTTCGGTAGTCGTGGTGCTCAGTCTCACTAAAGTGGTGTAAGGAATGTAGGCCTCATAGCTTTCCCCCATGAGAGAAGCTGTCAGGCTCTCATCCTCCTCCAGCACGCCCACAATCCTGAATTTCATTCCATTCAGAGAGATCTCATCACCGATGCAGTCTGTATAACCCACCAGCTCTGTTGCTGTCGTCTGACTGATCACACAGACGGTATTGTGATTTTCAAGATCCGTGGTCTTCAGAGATCTGCCCAGCTGCAGCTGCAGATCTTCAATATCGAAATAGGCGCTTGTTGTACCATAAAGCGTCACATTTTCCGTGGTTGTTCCGTATTTACCTGTTACTGACTCCTGGGCCACCGGCGCGGCCTTTCCGATCTCATCCCTTGCTGTCCACTCTTCCAGATCCTCCAGGGTCACCGGATCATTTTTGTCATCGGAAATGCTGACCGTCAGCATGTCACTGCCCAGACTGGAAACCGTGTCAGTCACACTGCTGGTGGCGCCGCTGACCAGACTGACCAGAATGACCAGAGCCATCACACCGATGATGATGCCCAGCATGGTCAGGACAGCCCGCATTTTATTGCCTGCGATAGACTTGATCGCCATTTTAAATGACTGAAAGATCATACCTGCATCACCTCCGTTACCTGTCCGTCTTTGATGAAAAGCTTTCTGGGCGCCTGATCCGCCACCGTGCTGTCATGGGTGATCAGCACGATAGTATTCCCCTGTGCATGCAGTTCATGAAAGATCTCCATGATCTCCTTTGTGGTTTTGGAATCCAGATTTCCGGTAGGTTCGTCTGCCAGGATCAGAGATGGTCTGGTCACAATGGCTCTGGCAATGGCCACTCTCTGCTGCTGTCCACCGGAAAGCTCTGTAGGATAATGGTTGGCCCGGTTGGAAAGCTGCACCCTCTCCAGAGCAGCCTGTACGCGCCGGGCCCGTTCCGCCTTCCGGATCCCCTGATAGATGAGAGGAAGTTCCACATTTTCCTCAGCTGTCAGCTTGGGGATCAGATTGAAATTCTGAAAAACGAAACCTATCTTCTGATTTCGGACCCTTGCCAGCTCATTCTCTGTATATTCTTCAATGGGGATACCATCCAGCTTATAGGTACCGGAATCCGAAACATCCAGGCAGCCAATGATATTCATCAGGGTGGATTTTCCGCTGCCGGAAGGTCCGATGATTCCTACAAATTCCCCTTCCGCGACATGCATGGTAGCATGATCCAGTGCATGAACGATCTCATTGCCGATCTGGTAGGACTTCATAATATTTTTCATCTCGATCATTGCGCTGCCTCCTTATCTGCCGGGCATGCCGCCGCCATTACCGCCTCCGGATGGCATACCGCTGCCGCCTCCGGATGGCATACCACCGCCGGATGGCATGCCGCCGCCATTGCCGCCTCCGAAACCGCCTCCAAAGCCGCCGAAGGACATATCGTCATCATCTGCTTCGGAATAATAGACCGTATCTCCCTCGGACAGGCCGCTTTCGATCTCTATATAGCTGCTGTTGGAAAGGCCTGTGGTGATCTCCACCATATTTCCCAGCTCACCACTTTCCTCGTCATAAGATGTATATACATAGGAAGTGGAACTTGTCTGATGTACTGCGTCCACCGGCAGCAGGAGCGCGTCATCTTTTCCTTCAATGGTGATGACTGCGGAAGCAGACATTCCTTCCAGCATATCTTCTGTCCGGTCGATGACTACCGTAGCCGCATAGGTTGTAACGCCATCTGCGCTGGTCCCGGCCTTGTCGATCTCAGTCACGGTTCCGGTAAAGGTCTGATCCTCCAGGGAATCAATGGTCACCTCTGCCTCCTGCCCTACAGAAAGAGAAAGGATATCAGACTCATCTGCATTGATGACCATGGCCATAGTATCCACAGGGGAAATGGAAAAGATGGTATCACTGCTCTCATCGGAAGTGCTTGTCACAGTGGCCTGCTCCATGTTCCCCATGGCCATGTTTTCTGCTGTGGTAGTTGTGCTGCCGCCGTCCTCATCACTTTCTGTCACGGACACTATGACGCCGGCGTTCTTTGCGTAAACAGCGCCTTCCTTATAGATGGTGACCAGGTCCTGCAGCTCTTCTGCCAGATCTTCCCTTTTTTCCAGTACATTCTGGTAATCCACTGTATTCTCAACATCTGTCAGTGCCAGCAGGGTCTCCCCTTCACTGACACTTTCATTTTCAGAAACATAGATGGCGCTGACTGTGCCGTTATAGCCGGTCACTGCTATGGATTTATGAATATACAGGGTTCCTTCTGCAGTCTTTCCGTCTCCCCAGGTCACCGTCACGCTGTCATCCAGGTCTGTTCCCTGATCCGTGATCAGAACTGTTGCTTTTCCGGCCCAGACAGAATCCACGGTACCGGTATATTCACTGCCATCGGAAGTTGTCACCGTTGGCTCATCTCCCGTCTGCAGATCATCAGTTTCTATGTCCACAGCCATATAGCCATCCAGGGAGATCAGCATCAGAGCCTCATGGGCATACATGGTATCCGCCAGAGCTACATCCTCTTCCGCATAGATCTTCTTGACACGTCCATCCACACCGCTGGTAATGGTGGAATCTGTATCTTCCTCCTCCAGCTCGGCAAGCTCCTCGTCCAGGGTATCGATCTCCTCCTGAATGTCAGACATGGTCTGCATCACCGTAACACTGTTGACAGATGCCAGCATGTCCCCTTCCGCCACCTGGTCCCCGGCTTCCACATAGATGTCTGTTACTTCCACGGATTCCGGGATCGTGGTATCCTCAGCATCCTCATTAGCCAGGGTACCTGACCCGGAAACTGTGGTCTGGATACTTCCCACAGTCACCTCGGCAGATGTGATCTCCGAATCCAGTGTGTCGGCAAATTCCTGTCTCACCCTGGAACTGGCAAAGCGCACTGCAATAAAGGCAGCTGCCACCAACAGAATGATCACTACAAAAATAATGATCAGTTTTTTGGTGCTGACCGGTTTCTTCTTTCTTCCTGCAGCCATTCTCTTTTCTCCTTCTTCTGTTCCTTTTCTAGCCGGACTAAGTCCGGGTTGGTCCCTGATTATAGGTATAGCACCTAAATTAAACCTGAAAAGTCTGATGAAAAGACGGATATTCTGTGTCCATTCTGTGAATTCATGCATAAAAAAGGAGAGCCACATTTCCCTCTTCAGGGTCCTGCGACTCTCTTCTGTCTCTGTTATTCTGTTTTCAGCGCAGACAGGAAGCTAACTGCAGATGCGCTGTACATCCTGCGTGGTCCTCCTGCTCCGGCACATCCCGCATGGGTTTCCGGCTCCGGCGCACCGGCATCAAAGAATGGTGATGCCGTGCTCTGCAGCTTCCTCATAGATCTCTTCCGGCCATACGGAAACCTGTACCTCACCGATATGGCACTTGCGCAGGAAGAACATGCAGATTCTGGACTGGCCGATACCGCCGCCGATGGTCTGGGGCAGCTGGCCGTTCAGAAGGGCCTTGTGGAAGGGCAGCTCTGCTCTTTCCTCGCAGCCGGCCTTCTTCAGCTGCTCTTTCAGGGATTCCGCATTGACACGGATACCCATGGAAGAAAGCTCCAGGGCAATATCCAGCACGGGATAGTAAACGATGATATCGCCGTTCAGTGCCCAGTCATCATAGTCCGGGGCACGGCCGTCATGTTTTTCGCCATTGGTCAGCAGATCACCGATCTGCATGACAAAAGCAGCGCCATGCTCTTTGACAAAGGCATACTCCCGCTCTTTGGCTGTCTTGTCCGGATACATATCCAGCAGCTCCTGGGAAGTCACAAAAGTGATCTCCTCCGGCAGGATCGGCACGATATACTCATACTCATTCTGGATGTACTTCTCTGTCACGCGGAGAGCCTCATAGATGGCGCGGACGATCTTTTTCAGTTTTTCTTCATTGCGCTTCTCCACCGGGATGATCTTCTCCCAGTCCCACTGATCCACGAAGATGGAGTGGATATTGTCTGTATCCTCATCCCGGCGGATGGCATTCATATCTGTATAGAGGCCTTCCTCCACATTGAAGTTGTAGCGCTTCAGGGCCTGCCTTTTCCACTTGGCCAGAGAATGCACGATCTCATACTCTGCATCGTCCTGCTCCTTTACACCAAAGCTGACAGGACGCTCCACACCGTTCAGATTGTCATTCAGACCGGAAGCCGGTGACACGAACAGAGGTGCGGACACCCGCTTCAGATTCAGCTGGGCGGAAAGTTCCCGCTGGAAGAAATCCTTGACTTTTTTGATGGCCGCCTGCGTTTCCTTCAGGCTGAGGGCCGGTTTGTAGCCCTCCGGGATGTAGATCTTACTCATAGTTGCCTCCTCACACAATATTTTCAATTTTTCATAATAAACATTTTTTCTCTGCCCACTCCATTGGAGCTTCTGTTGCATGATAATACGCTACTCTTCGCTCTGCTCCTGGCAGTTACAGTTCACAATTGTTTACGGTTCTGGGGAAGGGGATGACATCACGGATGTTGCCCATACCGGTCAGATACATGACGCAGCGCTCGAAGCCCAGGCCGAAGCCGGAATGTCTGGCGGAACCATACTTGCGCAGATCCAGATAGAAGCCATAGTCCTTCGGGTCCAGACCCAGCTCTTCCATGCGCTTCATCAGCTTGTCATAGTCATCCTCACGCTGGCTGCCGCCGATGATCTCGCCGATGCCGGGCACCAGGCAGTCCATGGCTGCCACTGTTTTGTTGTCCTCATTCAGCTTCATGTAGAAAGCCTTGATCTCCTTGGGATAATCTGTCACAAAGACCGGACGCTTGAACTCCTTCTCTGTCAGATAACGTTCATGCTCTGTCTGCAGATCTGTGCCCCAGTCTACCTTATATTCAAACTCATCATTGTGCTGCTTCAGGATCTCAATGGCCTCTGTATAGGTCACATGAGCGAAGTCGGAGCTTGCCACATGCTGCAGACGCTCGATCAGGCCCTTGTCCACAAACTTGTTGAAGAATGCCATCTCTTCCGGCGCATTTTCCAGCACGTAATTGATCACGTATTTCAGCATGCTCTCTGCCAGGATCATGTCATCCTGCAGATCCGCAAATGCGATCTCCGGCTCGATCATCCAGAACTCTGCCGCATGGCGGGTGGTATTGGAATTTTCCGCACGGAAGGTGGGGCCAAAGGTATAGATATTCTTGAAGGCCATGGCATAGGTCTCGCCATTGAGCTGGCCGCTGACCGTCAGGTTGGTGGGCTTGCCGAAGAAATCACCGGAAAAGTCCACTTTGCCGTCCTGGTCCACCGGAACCTTTGACAGGTCCATGGTGGTGACCTGGAACATCTCGCCGGCGCCCTCGCAGTCACTGCCCGTGATCAGAGGGGTGTTGACATAGACGAACTCCCGCTCCTGGAAGAATTTGTGAATGGCATAGGCAGCCAGAGACCGCACGCGGAATACGGCCTGGAAGGTATTGGTCCTGGGACGCAGATGGGAAATGGTCCGCAGATATTCAAAGGTATGGCGCTTCTTCTGCAGGGGATAATCCGGAGAGGAGGGGCCTTCGATCTGCACCTCGTCTGCCTGGATCTCAAACGGCTGCTTGGCCTGAGGCGTGGGTACCAGAGTACCTGTAACAATGACAGCTGCGCCCACATTCAGTTTGCCGATCTCTGCGAAATTGGCAAGTGCGTCATGATAAACTACCTGCAGCGGCTCAAAAAAAGTACCGTCATTCAGTACCAGAAAGCCAAAGCTTTTGGAATCTCTTTTGCTTCTGAGCCATCCGCCCACTGTCACCTTCTGATTCAGATACTGATCACGATTTCGAAACAGTTCACGAACTGAAACAAGTTCCATAATAATCTCCTCCTGTTTTCCGGTATTATAATCATACAGACTCTACTATAACACGCAGTTTTCAACCTGTCGAGAAGGTTTCCGTCCCCACCTGACATTTTTGTTAGCCTGACGGGATAAGTGAGACAGGAAATCTATTGATTTCCGTCTTCGAACTTATGCAGAGCAGCTTTTTAAAGCGGAGCCATGCGTATGCATCAGAATCTGTGGTGATTCCGAGTGTAGCGAGGAATCATGTCCGTTTTTTATGATACGGGGGATCAAAGCAGGTGAAAAATGGGCGCACTTTCCCCTTG
>R14__coassemble_54_pt1 | contig 93848 bp, 80 predicted proteins | sample R14__metabat2_high_PE_030 | metagenome-assembled genome bin R14 | reverse complement strand
GGTGAGAGACGCCAGGGCGATCGTCCTCAGGGCGAGAGACGTCAGGGCGGCTATGGCGAAAGACGTCAGGGCGGTTATGGCGAGAGACGTCAGGGCGATCGTCCTCAGGGCGACAGAAGACCGGGCGGCTTCGGCGGTCAGAGACCGGAGCGCAGACCCCAGCGTGATGGCGCTGATCTGGGTCTGAAAAAGCCGGCACGGGATACCAGTGGCCGCAAGGACAAGAACAAAGAAAATCTGAGAGACAACAAATTCAACAATGACAGAAGACCGGGCGGCAATCGTCCCAACCAGCAGAGAAGACAGCAGTCTCTGATCCCCAAAGCTTTCCAGAAGCCTGTGCATAAGCAGAAAGAGGAAAAGAAGGAGGAGATCAAGGAGATCCGGCTGCCGGAGAAGATGACGATCCGTGAGCTGGCAGAAGCAATGAAGATGCAGCCCTCCGTGATCATCAAAAAACTGTTCCTGGAAGGCATGATGGTGACCGTAAACCATGAGATCGATTTCGAGAAAGCGGAAGAGATCGCTCTGAGCTACGATATCATTGCCGAGCCGGAAGAAAAGGTAGATGTGATCGAGGAACTGCTCCGGGAGGACGAGGAAGACGAGGCAGATCTGGTTGACAGATCTCCGGTTGTCTGCGTCATGGGTCATGTAGATCATGGTAAAACATCCCTGCTGGATGCCATCAGAAATACCAATGTCACAGGTGTCGAGGCAGGCGGCATCACCCAGCACATCGGTGCTTACGTTGTCAACATCAACGGCCAGAAGATCACCTTCCTGGATACACCGGGTCATGAGGCCTTTACCTCCATGCGTATGCGTGGCGCAAATTCCACGGATATCGCAGTTCTGGTGGTTGCAGCCGACGACGGTGTTATGCCACAGACCATCGAGGCCATTAACCATGCCAAAGCAGCAGGGGTTGAGGTGATCGTAGCAGTCAACAAGATCGATAAGGCCGGCGCAAATGTGGACCGGGTAAAGCAGGAGCTGGTGGAGCATGAGCTGGTAGCCGAAGACTGGGGCGGCAGCACGGTATTTGTACCGGTTTCCGCAAAGACAGGTCAGGGTATCGAGGAACTGCTGGAGATGATCCTGCTGCAGTCCGAGGTCATGGAGCTGAAGGCAAATCCCAACCGCCGCGCCCGCGGTCTGGTACTGGAAGCAAAGCTGGACAAGGGCAAAGGCCCGGTAGCCAATATCCTGATCCAGAAGGGTACGCTGCATGTGGGTGATTATATTGCAGCCGGTTCCTGCTCCGGACGTGTCCGCGCCATGATGGATGAGCATTCCAGAAAGGTACAGGAGGCCGGTCCTTCCACACCGGTAGAGGTACTGGGTCTTAGTGATGTGCCGAATGCAGGTGAGATCCTGGTGGCTACAGAGACCGACAAGGAAGCCAAGAACTTTGCTGCGACCTTCGTGACAGAAAACAGAAATCGTCTGCTGGAGGAGACCAGATCCAGAATGTCCCTGGATGACCTCTTCAGTCAGATCCAGGAGGGCAACCTGAAGGAGCTGAACATCGTTGTCAAGGCAGATGTACAGGGTTCCGTGGAAGCACTGAAGCAGTCCCTGCTCAAGCTCTCCAATGAGGAAGTTGTAGTCAAGATCGTCCATGGCGGCGTAGGTGCCATCAATGAGTCCGATGTGACTCTGGCTGCCGCGTCCAATGCCATCATCATTGGCTTCAATGTCCGTCCGGATGCCGTTGCAAAGAATACGGCAGAGCAGGAGGGCGTAGACGTTCGTCTGTACCGCGTGATCTATCAGGCTATCGAGGACGTGGAGAGTGCCATGAAGGGCATGCTGGATCCCATTTACGAGGAGAAGGTCATTGGACATGCAGAGGTACGTCAGCTCTTCAAGGCCTCCGGAGTGGGTACGATCGCCGGAAGCTATGTGCTGGATGGTACCCTGCAGAGAGGCTGCTCCGTCCGTATCACCAGAGAGGGCAAGAAGATCTTCGAAGGTCCGCTTGCCTCCCTCAAGCGTTTCAAGGACGATGTCAAGGAAGTTAAGAGCGGTTTCGAATGTGGTCTTGTATTTGAAGGCTTCAACGATATTCAGGAGCTGGATCAGGTAGAAGGCTATATCATGGTAGAAGTACCGAGGTAAGATGCGGGCTGCCGGAAAGGCAGCCTTTCATCCGGACCTGGAGGTTATATATGAGAAAAAACAGTATCAAGAACACACGGATCAATGGTGAGGTGCAGCGGGAGCTCAGCCTTCTCATCAGAAATGAGCTGAAGGATCCCCGGATCTCCATGATGACTTCCGTTACTCTGGCAGAGGTTGCGCCGGACCTGAAGACCTGCAAGGTCTACATCAGCGTGATGGGCAGCGAAGAGGAGCGGGCAGCTACCATGGACGGGCTGCAGAGTGCTGCGGGCTTTCTGCGTCGTATGCTGGCCAGAAATCTGAATCTCCGCAATACACCGGAGCTGATCCTGATCCAGGACAACTCCATTGAGTATGGCGTCAAGATGAGTCATCTCATTGATCAGGTAGTGGAGAAGGACAAGGCAGCGCAGGCTGAGATGCCGCAGGAAACAGAGGCAGAGCATGAATAGGATCGAAGATTATCTGGAAGGCGTGCAGACAGTGGCGATCGCGGCCCATGTCAATCCGGACGGGGATGCCATCGGTTCTTCCCTGGGAACAGCGTCTTATCTGCGGGACAACTATCCGGAACTGACGGTGGATGTCTATCTGCAGAAGCCCCGGGCAGAATTCTTTTTCCTGGCGGGAGCGGACAGACTGAAAACAGAATATCACAAGGGCAAAGCCTATGATCTGCTGATCCTGGTGGATATCAGCAGCATTGACAGGATCGGTGTGGCAGGAGACTGCATTTCTTACGCAAAAAATACCCTGCTCTTTGATCATCACCTGACCAACAGAGACAGCTTTACCTGGAAATACAATGATCCGAAGGCCAGTTCTGCCAGTGAGGTAGTCTGGAGATTCCTGGATCCGGAAAAAGTCAGCCGGGAATGTGCAGAGGCCATTTTTCTGGGCATCGTCCATGATACAGGCGTCTTTCAGTATTCCAGTACCTCCCCGGACACCATGCGGGTGGCGGCTTCCCTGATGGAGAAAGGCATCAATGCCAATGCCATCATTGACAATACCTTTTATCAGAAGTCATGGAATCATAACCGCATGCTGGGCAAAGTGCTTGCGGAAAGCCGCCTGGAGAGGGAAGGCAAGGTGATCTTTGGCCTGGCGACCCTGGATGATATGTACCGGCTGCAGCTGCATCCCAGAGATATGGATGGGATCGTCAGCCAGATGAGAAATACTTACGGTGTGGAAGTGGCCTGCTTCATGTATGAAGTAAAGAAGCACACTTTCAAGGTAAGCCTCAGATCCCGGGCATTTGTGGATGTAAGCAGGATCTGCATGTGCTTTGGCGGCGGCGGTCATGCCAGAGCTTCCGGCTGTACCCTGGAGGGGGAGCCGGAGGAGATCTTCGCAAAGATCCTGACAGAGATCGACCGTCAGCTGTAGTTCTGCGGTGAATGATATGCCTGGCGGGTTCTGAAGTTACAGGGGCCGGAATGCTGCTGTAGTTGGAAGAACCGGCGGACAGCTGTGTGCAGAAAAGACAGGGCGGTTTACAGGAGAATTTATGTATCACGGAGTGATCAATGTATATAAAGAGGCCGGTTTTACGTCCCATGATGTTGTGGCAAAACTGCGGGGCATCCTGAAACAGAAAAAGATCGGCCACACAGGAACACTGGATCCGGCGGCAGAGGGCGTTCTGCCGGTCTGCCTGGGCAAGGGGACCAAACTGGTCAACATGCTGACAGACGAGAGAAAGACCTATGAAGCGGTCCTGCTTCTGGGCACTGTCACAGATACCCAGGATACCACCGGGACTGTACTGTGGCAGCAAGACTGCAGCTGTACGGAGGAAGAGGTGTTGGCCTGCCTGCGGAGCTTCCGCGGGGAGCAGCTGCAGGTGCCGCCCATGTATTCTGCCAAAAAAGTGGGCGGAAAAAAACTCTATGAGCTGGCCAGAGCCGGAAAAGAAGTAGAGCGGAAGCCTGTGCCGGTGACTTTCTATGAGATCGAGCCGCTGGAAGTACATCTGCCGGAGGTGCGTTTCCGGGTCAGCTGTTCCAAGGGCAGCTATATCCGGACCCTGTGTCATGACGTGGGTGCAAAGCTTGGCTGCGGCGGCTGCATGGCGAAACTGCTGCGGACGCAGGTAGGAAGATTTTCTATGGAAAAGGCTCTGAAGCTTTCGCAGATCGAAGCCCTGGCGCGGGATGGACAGGCAGCGTCCTGTATTTATTCGGTGGATGCCATGTTTGCGGAACTTCCTTCCGCCAAAACGGATCCCCAGGCAGATGCGGCTGCTCACAATGGCGGCTGGATCCCTGTGAAGCAGACGGATCTGCAGGGGCAGGAAGCGCCGGAGCAGATCCGGCTTTATGATTCCGTCGGGGATTTTGTGGGCATTTACCGCAGAAGCGCAGACGGAGACAGCTATCAGGTCCTCAGGATGTTTTATGATACAGGGGATCAAAGCAGGTAAAAACGGACATGGTTGCCTGACAGACCATACAGTAACAGGAGGATCCTTACTTGGAGTATATAACAGACCCGGCCAGCCACACATTCCCCCGGGGGACTGTGGTGACTCTGGGGAAATTCGATGGCGTCCACAAAGGACACAGAAAACTGCTGCAGCGGGTGCTGGACATCAGCAGAGAGGGGCAGCTGGACGCGGCAGTCTTTACTTTTGATGTGCCGCCTCAGGTCCGGATCGGCCACAAGCCGGCCAGAATGCTGATGACCAATGCGGAGAGAAGACAGATCCTGTCGGATTGCGGCATTTCCCTGCTGGTAGAGTACCCCTTTACGGAGCAGGTCAGAAATATGACTGCAGAGGAGTTCTGCAGAAAAGTGCTGCGGGAGCAGATGCATGCGGAAGTGATCATCGCAGGATCGGATTTCCATTTCGGCAGAAACCGGCAGGGAAATGCAGACTATCTGCAGGCGCATCAGCGGAACTTTGGTTTCCGGGTGGAGATCCTGGACAAGGAAATGGATGGCGACCGGGAGATCAGCAGCACCTACATTCGGGAGGAGCTGACCCTGGGCCACATGGAAAAGGTAAAGGAGCTGATGCAGCTGCCCTATTCCATCAGCGGCCCTGTGGTGCACGGAGAAAATCTGGGGCATAAGCTGGGATTTGCCACCCTCAATCAGATCCCGGAGGAAAGCAAGCTGCTTCCCCCAAACGGCGTCTATTTCTCTCTGACCCGCATCCATGGGCAGGAGATCCCCTCCATTACCAATATCGGCAACAAGCCTACTGTACAGGGAAAACAGCTGGGTGTGGAGACCCATCTGCTGGGATTCTGCGGTGACCTGTATGGAAAGGATGTCTGCGTGAGCCTGCTGCATTATCAGCGGCCGGAGCAGAGATTTCTATCAGTGGAAGCCCTCAGCCAGCAGATCAGAGATGATATCTGCCGGGCAGAAAGCTTTCACGGTATGGCATAAAATGACATAGATTGACAGGAGAGACAGAAAGATGATCGCAATCATTGACTATGATGCAGGCAATATCAAGAGTGTGGAAAAGGCGCTGCAGCATCTGGGTGAGGAAGTGATCCTGACCAGAGACAAAGAAGAACTGCTTGCTGCGGACAAAGTGATCCTGCCGGGGGTAGGCAGCTTCGGCGATGCCATGGAGAACCTGCATCGTTTCGGACTGGTACCTGTGATCCGGGAGATCGTGGACCGGGGGACTCCTTTCCTTGGTATCTGTCTGGGTCTGCAGCTGCTGTTTGAGCGCAGCGAGGAAAGCCCGGGCGTGGAAGGCCTTGGCATCCTGAAAGGAGAGATCCTGCGCATCCCATATGAAGAGGGGCTGAAGATCCCACATATGGGCTGGAATTCCCTGCATTTGCAGAACAATGGCAGGCTGTTTGCCGGTATTCCGGAGCAAACCTATGTTTATTTCGTGCATTCCTACTATCTGAAGGCAGAGGATCCCTCCATTGTAAAGGCCACCACAGAATACAGCACATTGATCCATGCGTCTGTGGAGCAGGGCAATGTATTTGCATGTCAGTTTCATCCGGAAAAGAGTTCTGATCCGGGACTGCAGATGCTGCGGAATTTTGCGGCACTTGGGAAGGAGGCCTGAGTATGTTTACCAAGAGAATCATTCCCTGCCTGGATGTCAATGCAGGCCGGGTGGTCAAGGGCATCAATTTTGTCAATCTGAGAGATGCAGGGGATCCTGTGGAAGTAGCCAGGGCCTATGACAGAGCCGGCGCCGATGAAGTGGTCTTTCTGGATATCACCGCTTCCAGCGACCACAGAGCGACCGTGGTGGATATGGTCCGCCGGGTAGCTGCCACGGTTTTTATCCCCTTTACTGTGGGCGGCGGCATCCGCACCGTAGATGACTTCAAAATGATCCTGAGAGAAGGCGCGGACAAGGTATCTGTCAATTCCGCAGCCATCATGAATCCGCAGCTGATCACAGATGCTGCCCTGAAGTTCGGCAGTCAGTGTGTAGTCGTGGCCATCGATGCCAAGAGAAGAGCAGACGGCAGCGGCTGGAATATTTTCAAGAATGGCGGCCGTGTGGATATCGGCATTGACGCGGTGGAATGGGCCATCCGGGCCGAGAAACTGGGAGCCGGTGAGATCGTGCTGACCAGCATGGACTGCGACGGTACCAAAGCCGGCTATGATATCGAGCTGACCAGAGCCATTTCTTCCCAGGTAAATATTCCTGTGATCGCTTCCGGCGGCGCAGGTACCCTGGAACATTTCCATGATGCCCTGACAGAGGGCGGCGCGGATGCAGCGCTGGCTGCTTCCCTGTTCCATTACAAGGAGCTGGAGATCCGTCAGGTCAAGGAATATCTGCGGGAACGGGGCGTTTCCGTGCGTCTGTAGAATGGTCTTATTTCAGAAGGGAGAAAGCATGCCGCCGATCGCAGGAGAGTGGGCGCAGGCCCTGCAGGAAGAATTCAGAAAGCCTTATTATAAAAAGCTCTTTCAGTTCGTGGGAGAGGAATACCGCACAAAGCGGATCTATCCTCCTTCGGATGAGATCTTTTCGGCTTTTCATCTGGCACCCCTGCCTTCTGTGCGGGTGGTGATCCTGGGGCAGGATCCCTACCATGAGGAAGGGCAGGCCCATGGACTTTGCTTTTCCGTAAAGCCGGGTGTGGATACACCGCCTTCCCTTGTCAATATCTACAGGGAGCTGGAGGAAGATCTGGGCTGCTACATTCCCAACAACGGCTGTCTGACCAAGTGGGCGCAGCAGGGGGTTCTGCTGCTGAATACAGTGCTGACAGTCCGGGCCCATCAGGCCAATTCCCACCGTATGCAGGGTTGGGAGGAGTTTACGGATGCCGTGATCCGGACACTGGCTGCAGAGGACAGGCCCATGGTCTTTATCCTGTGGGGCAGACCGGCCCAGACCAAGGCAGCCATGATCACCAATCCGAAGCACCTGGTGTTGAAGGCCCCGCACCCAAGTCCTCTGTCTGCTTACCGGGGCTTTTTCGGCAGCAGACCCTTTTCTCAGACCAATGCCTACCTGCAGGCCAACGGGCTGACACCCATTGACTGGCAGATAGAGAATATCTGATGCAGGATCGTGTCGGATCCGATACCGGCAGAATCTCAAAATTTGTGAACTTGAAAAATCATACTTTTGAACTGAACTGAATCCTGGAGCACAAGCATGGCAACAAAGAAGAATTCCCTGGTAAAAAATGCGTCCATTCTGATGATCGCGTCTATCATTTCCCGTATCATCGGTTTGCTGTACAGAAGACCCCTGGGCGAGATCCTTGGTTCGGTAGGTCTGGGCTACTATGGCTATGCCAGCAATCTGTACTCCATTCTGCTCCTGATCTCTTCCTACAGCATCCCCATGGCAGTATCCAAGACGGTCTCGGAGCGTCTGGCAAAAAAACAGTATAAAAATGCCCATCGGGTATTCCTGGGCGCTCTGCTGTATGCGGTCATCGTCGGCGGCATCACTGCATTGATCGCTTTCTTTGGGGGCGCTCTTCTGCTGCCGGCAAACCAGCAGAATGCGGTACCTGCCCTGCGGGTACTTGCGCCTACCATTTTCCTCTCGGCTATCCTTGGCGTATTGAGAGGCTATTTTCAGGCCCATAAGATGATGACGCCCACTTCTGTTTCCCAGATCGCGGAGCAGATCATCAATGCCATCGTCAGTATTGTGGCAGCCATGCTGCTGGTCAGCAGTTTCGGCGGCGGCACGGAAAGCGGCCAGGCCATTTACGGCGCCATGGGCGGCACCATGGGTACTGCTGCGGGTGTCATTACCGGATTGCTGTTCATGCTCTTTGTCTACAGCCTCAACAGAAAGACCCTGAAACGCAGGCGGGAAAGGGACCGGCACGCAGGGGAGGAATCCTATCAGGAGGTCATGAAGATCATTGTCCTCATGGTGACCCCCATCATTCTGACCACTTTCATCAACAATGCCGGCATGTATCTGGACAGTTATATCTATTCCAGCGTGCAGGGCATGCACGGGATCGCGGCGGACAGCATCTCCGCGGCTTATGGCGAGTTCAGCAATTACTATATTCCCATGGTAAATATCCCCACGGCTCTGGCGGCCGCCAGCGTTTCGGCCATGATGCCGGAGGTGGCAGGATTGTTTGCCCTTCATGACATGGAAAATGCCAACAGGCAGATCAACAGGACCACCAGGCTGACCATGTTTATCTGCATTCCCTCTACGGTAGGTCTGACGCTTCTGGCCAAGCCCATCATGGGTGTGCTGTTTCCGGCAGCATCCGACCTGGCAGCCAATCTGCTGATGTTTGGCGCTCTGTATGTGGTATTTACCGCCATCAGCACCATTTCTGCCGGTGTGCTGCAGTCCATCGGCAAGCAGAGAGTGGCCATGATCAATGCGGGGATCGCTCTTGTGCTGAATATGGTCATCCTGTTTGTGGTGCTGATGCTGGTGCCGGCACTGGATATCTATGCAGTCATGCTGGCCAATATCCTCTTTACAGTGATCTACATGATCCTGAATGGTTTTGCACTGAGAAAGTATCTGGGTTACAGAGAAGAATTGAAGAAGAATTATCTGGAGCCTCTGTTGGCCTCCCTGATCATGGGTGCTGCAGCGGCAGGTGTATATTATCTGCTGTTCTGGCTGACCAGAAGACCTTCCATCAGTGTGATCATTGCCATCCTTCTGGCTGTGATCGTATACCTGATCGCTTTTGTGGTCTGCTCTCACACCAGTGAGGAGGAGATGCGGCACTTCCCCATGGGAGGAAAGCTGGTGAAGGTACTGCGATTGGTAAAGGTATACCGGTGATCTGAGAGGGCACGGCAGAAAGCTGTCGTGGGGCATGGAGCAGAATTATGACAGATAACAGGAAAGCAATATTTTTCGACGTAGACGGCACTCTGTGGGATAAGGAAGAAAAGATTCCGCCCAGCACCATCAAGGCCATTCATCAGCTGCAGACCAATGGTCATCTGGCCTTCATCTGCACCGGCCGGACCAGAGCCTTTTTCAAGGATGAGCGGCTGCTCTCCATCGGCTTTGACGGTATCGTTTCCGGCTGCGGCACAACAGTGGAATATGGCGGAGAGGACCTCTTTTATCTGAAACTGACCAATGAGGCCATCCGGGAAGCTCTGCCGGTGCTGCGGTCCCATCATATCCAGCCGGTCATGGAAGGCCGGTATGATATCTATCTGGACAAGGAGGATTTTGCGGATCCGGGTTTTCTTGCCCTGCTGGAGCATGATTCCCATGGTCATGTGATCAGCCTCAGCGACAATTTTGACCGGTGGGAGGCCTCCAAGATGACAGTTGTCACCAGCCACTGTGTGGGAGATGACATGGATCAGGTCATGAAAAAACTGGGGCATCTCTATGATTTCAAGGTGCATCACTTCGGGATCGCAGAAATGGTACCGAAAGGCTATCACAAGGGCAGCGGCATACAGATCGTATGCGACCATCTGGGGATCCCCATAGAAGACACCATTGCTGTGGGGGACGGCCCCAATGATCTGGATATGCTGCGTATGGCAGGGACCGGTGTGGCCATGGGAAATGCCACGGAAGATGCCAAAGCAGCTGCCGACTATGTGACGGCGGATCTGCATGAGGCAGGGATCTGGAAGGCCTGTGAACATCTGGGTCTGCTGTAACTGCCGATTATTCGGGGAGAGTGGCTTTTCTGCGGCTGGGAAGAATTATTAAAAAGGGTAAGTGTCCGGAGCACTTACCCTTTTGTAATTTCTCAAACTTCCGGCATCGCTTCTCTTCGTAAAGCATCCAACTATACCACGTCTCCCTTCGCGCGAGCGGCTGCATTTAAAACCGGCCTGGGTGTGGCAGGACATCAGTGCTTTTCGGAAACTTTGCTACGGCGGGAAGTGAAAATGTCTTTCCGGAGACATTTTTTAAGGCTTCGGAAAGATGTTTTCACTTCCCGTCGCCGGGCAGTCTGGTGAAAAGCTCTGATGTGGGAAGTTTTTCATGATCTTTTACTTCTGCTTCAGATTCTTGTTTGCCGTAGACAGCATCAGCTTGATACGGTTCAGCTGGTTGACCTCGGAAGCGCCGGGATCATAGTCCACCGCAGTGATATTGGCCCGGGGATAATGCTTGCGGATGGCCTTGATGACACCCTTGCCTACAATATGATTGGGCAGGCAGGCGAAGGGCTGGATGCAAACGATATTTTCCACGCCCATGTGCATCAGCTCCATCATCTCGCCGGTCAGGAACCAGCCCTCACCGGTCTGATTTCCCACGGAAACAATGGGGGAAGCATATTCTGCCAGGTCCGCGATGTTGGCGGAGGGCACAAAATGCTTACTCTTGCGGAAGGCCTTGTTGGCCGGCGCCCGCAGGATATCAATAGCCTTGATGCCCAGCTTGCAGGTACGGGCTGTCTTTTTGGAACCGCCCAGATGCTCCGCCTTGAAAATATTGTTGTAGAAGCTGTACATGAAGAAGTCGATCAGGTCCGGACATACGGCCTCGGCTCCCTCCTTCTCCAGCAGATCCACCAGGTGATTGTTGGCAGCCGGCGCGTACTTGACCAGAATCTCGCCAACAATACCTACCCGGGGCTTCTTTTCGTCTGTGATGGGCAGGTGGTCAAAGGCGTGGATCACATCCCGGCAGAGCTTGCTGTAGCCGGGGATGGTGACTTTTTTGCCGCTGACGAAGCTGATGATCCGCTTGTTCCACAGCCGGTACATGGCATTTGCGGAGCCGGGCACCTGCTCATAGGGACGCATGCGGTAGAGACATTTCATCAGCACATCTCCCAGAGCTGCTGCGAATACAACACGCAGAGCCAGCTTGGGTGTGATCTTGAAGCCGGGATTGCTCTCCAGTCCGCTGAGGTTCAGGGAGATGACAGGTACCTGCTCCATGCCGGCCTTTTTCAGGGCCCGGCGGATAAAGCCGATGTAGTTGGAAGCACGGCAGCCGCCGCCGGTCTGGGTCATGATGACCGCTGTCCTGTTGACGTCATATTTGCCGGAAAGCAGGGCCTGCATGATCTGTCCCACTGTCATCAGAGAGGGATAGCAGGCATCATTATTTACAAATTTCAGACCGAAATCCACGGCATCCTTGTCAGCATCCTTGAGGATCTCCAGATGATAGCCGTCAGCATTGAAAGCCTCCTGCAGGATGTTGAAGTGGATGGGTGACATCTGGGGGGCCAGAATAGTGTAATCCTTGCGCATCTCAGCTGTGAACTGTACCTTCTCAATGGAGGAGGGCACCATGCAGCGGGGCTCCGGATTCTTGTCCCTTGCCCGCAGGGCGGCCAGCAGGGAGCGCACACGGATGCGGGCTGCGCCCAGATTGTTGACTTCATCGATCTTCAGACAGGTATAGATCTTGCCGCTGCCGGTCAGGATCTCATAGACCTGGTCTGTGGTAACCGCATCCAGACCGCAGCCGAAAGAGTTCAGCTGGATCAGGTCCAGATTGTCCCTGGTCTTGATATAGTTGGCTGCCGCATACAGACGGGTGTGGTACATCCACTGGTCATTGACACGCAGGGGACGTTCCAGATCTGCCAGATGGGAGATGGAGTCTTCTGTCAGCACGGCAATGTCATAGGCATTGATCATGTCCGGGATACCATGGTGGATCTCCGGATCAATGTGGTAGGGACGTCCTGCCAGAACGATGCCCCGGTGCCCGCTGACATCCATCCATTTCAGCACTTCCTCCCCCTTGCGGCGGACCTTTTCCCGTACCAGCTTCATTTCCTGCCAGCCGATACGGACAGCCTCCCGGACTTCTGCTTCCGGAATGTTGCTGAAATGCTTCACCAGTTCATCCGCCAGGATCTGCTCATTGGTCAGGGCCAGGAAAGGATTGTCAAAGCGGATCTTCGGATCCTGCAGTTCATCCACATTGTTCTTGATATTCTCCGCGTAGGAGGTAACGATGGGGCAGTTGTAATGGTTGACAGCCCCGTCAAACTCTTCCCGCTCATAGGGAATACAGGGGTAGAAGATATAGTTCACGCCCTGCTTCAGCAGCCAGGAAATGTGACCATGAGCCAGCTTGGCCGGATAGCACTCGGATTCACTGGGAATGGACTCGATGCCCAGCTCGTAGACCTTCCTGGTGGAAGTGGGAGAGAGCACGACGCGGTAGCCCAGACGGGTGAAGAAGGAGAACCACAGGGGGTAGTTCTCAAACATGTTCAGGACTCTGGGAATACCTACTGTACCTCTGGGCGCGTCTGCCAGGGGCAGAGGCTCATAGTCAAAGAGCAGCTTGTACTTGTACTCGAAAAGGTTGGGAATATTGTTGACATTCTTCTCCTTGCCGATGCCCCGCTCGCAGCGGTTGCCGCTGATGTATTTTCTGCCGCCGCTGAAGTTGTTAATGGTCAGACGGCAGTTGTTGGTACAGCCCTTGCAGTTGGCCATGGTGGTACTGTAGGTCAGGGCATTGATCTCCTCGATGGAAAGCATGGTAGTGGGTTCTTCGTCACAGCGATCCTTTGCGATCAGGGCAGCGCCGAAAGCACCCATGATGCCGGCGATATCGGGACGGATGGCCTGACAGTCGGCAATACGTTCAAAGCTGCGGAGGACCGCATTGTTGTAGAAGGTACCTCCCTGGACTACGATATGCTTGCCCAGCTCGGTGGCATCCGAAACCTTGATGACCTTGTAAAGGGCATTTTTGATGACGGAGTAAGCCAGACCGGCTGAGATATCCGCAACAGTAGCGCCTTCCTTCTGAGCCTGCTTGACCTTGGAATTCATGAATACGGTGCAGCGGGTACCCAGGTCAATGGGATGCTCCGCAAACAGGGCTTCTTTGGCAAAATCCTGCACACTGTAATTCAGGGACTGGGCAAAATTTTCGATAAAGGAGCCGCAGCCGGAGGAGCAGGCCTCGTTCAGAAGCACATTGTCCACAGTGTGGTCCTTGATCTTGATACATTTCATATCCTGTCCGCCGATATCCAGGATGCAGTCTACATCCGGATCAAAGAAAGCGCCGGCGGTATAATGGGCAATGGTCTCCACCTCGCCCTCATCCAGCATCAGGGCGGACTTGATCAGGGCCTCGCCATAGCCAGTGGAGCAGGAGTATGCGATATGGGCCGTCTCCGGCATATGGGCATAGATCTCCTGGATGGCCCGGATGGAGGTAGCCAGAGGGCTGCCGTTGTTGTTGTCATAGAAGGAATAGAGCAGTTTGCCGTCCTCGGAAATGACAGCTGCCTTGGTGGTGGTGGAACCTGCATCGATGCCAAGATAGCAGGGGCCTTCGTAAGTGGAGAAATCTGCGGTCTCCACTTTGTGCTGCTCGTGGCGGTCCAGAAATCCCCTGTACTCTGCTGTGTCCGCAAACAGAGGCTGCATACGGGCCACCTCGAAGTCCATCTCCACATGATTTTCCAGCCGGGTCTTCATTTCCAGCAGAGAGACCACAGCCTTGTCTGTGGCATTCATGGCAGAGCCGATGGCGGCGAACAGATGGGAATTTTCCGGTACAATGGCGTGCTCATCATCCAGCTTCAGGGTGCGGATGAAAGCCTGACGGAGCTCTGACAGGAAATGCAGAGGTCCGCCCAGAAAAGCGATATGTCCCCGGATGGGCTTGCCGCAGGCCAGACCGGAAATGGTCTGATTGACCACAGCCTGGAAAATGGATACTGCCAGGTCTTCCTTGGTGGCGCCGTCATTGATCAGAGGCTGGATATCTGTCTTGGCAAACACGCCGCAGCGGGCCGCGATGGGATAAATAGCCTGATAATTTTTTGCGTATTCATTGAGACCGCTGGCGTCCATCTGCAGCAGGGAAGCCATCTGGTCAATAAAAGAACCGGTACCGCCGGCGCAGATGCCGTTCATCCGCTGCTCGATATTGCCGTTTTCAAAGTAGACGATCTTGGCATCCTCACCGCCCAGCTCAATGGCCACATCCGTCTGTGGAGCATAGGCCTGCAGGGCTGTGGAAACGGCCACGACCTCCTGCACAAAGGGAACGCCCAGATGCTGGGCCAGGGTCAGACCGCCGGATCCTGTGATGACAGGCTCCAGGGACAGCTCGCCCAGTTTTTCATAGGCCCGGCCCAGCAGCAGGGCCAGAGTCTCCTGGATATTGGCAAAATGCCGTTCGTAATCTGCAAAAAGCAGTTCCCCCTCCGGACTCAGGATAGCGATCTTGACCGTGGTGGAACCGATGTCTATACCAAGTGTATGTTTGCGTTCAGTCATAAAAACCTCCATAGTATCTGTTTCTTGATACTGCGCATATATTTCCGAATTATACGACATCCGCCTCCGAAAAACAATTCTTATCCCCATAAAAAAAGCATAAAGAATTTTTGCATTCCGGTGGAGAGAAGTTTTTTTCTGTGGTAGGATGTAGAGAATGCTTCTGCAGCGCATGCAGCAAAAATTGCAGCAGTACGGGGTGCGCGCCCCCCGTTTTTGAGACAGACAGGAGAAACTATGCAATCACATTTCAAGATCATAGCCCGGGAAGGGCGGGCCAAAAGAGGCGTTTTCGAGACGGTACACGGAACCATTCAGACTCCGGTCTTTATGAACGTGGGTACGGCAGCGGCCATCAAGGGCGCGGTGTCCACAGAGGATCTGGAGAGGATCGGGACTCAGGTGCAGCTGTCCAATACCTACCATCTTCACGTACGGCCGGGAGATACCCTGGTCAGAAGACTGGGAGGCGTGCGGAAATTCATGTCCTGGGACAAGCCGGTCCTGACAGATTCCGGCGGCTTTCAGGTCTTTTCCCTGGCGGCCATGCGGAAGATCAAGGAGGAGGGCGTCCATTTCCAGTCCCATATCGATGGCAGAAGGATCTTCATGGGCCCGGAGGAGAGCATGCAGATCCAGTCCAATCTGGCTTCCACCATCGCCATGGCCTTTGACGAATGTCCTCCCAGCACGGCGGAAAAGAAATATGTGGACCAGTCCGTGGACCGGACCTATCGCTGGCTGCTGCGTTGTCAGAAAAAGATGGTGGAACTGAACGCGGCAGAGGATACGCTGAACAGGGACCAGCTGCTCTTCGGTATCAATCAGGGCGGCATTTATCCGGATATCCGGATCCGTCACGCAAAGCAGATCTCCGAACTGGAACTGCCGGGCTATGCCCTGGGAGGCCTGGCTGTGGGGGAGAGCCACGAGGAGATGTATCATATTATAGAAGAAACCGTGCCTTATCTGCCTGGGGACCGGCCTGTCTATCTCATGGGCGTTGGCACCCCTGCCAATATTCTGGAAGCAGTGGAGCGGGGCGTGGACTTCTTTGACTGCGTCTATCCCAGCCGCAACGGCCGTCACGGCCATGTCTATACCGGCCGGGGCAAACTCAATCTTTTCAATGCCAGATTTGAAGAGGATGACAGGCCCATTGAAGAGGGCTGCGGCTGTCCTGCCTGCCGCAGATACAGCCGGGCCTATATCCGTCATCTGCTGAAGGCGAAAGAGATGCTGGGCATGCGGCTCTGCGTACTGCACAATCTGTATTTCTACAACCATCTGACCCTGGAGATCCGCCAGGCCCTGGAGCAGGGGAATTTTGCTTCCTACAAGCGGGCAAAGCTGGCCGCCATGGAAGGAAAGGCATGACAGCCCGGTATTGCAAACACAGAGGGCTCTGTTCGATACCAAAATCCGGAAACCAATGGAAGGAAAGGCATGACAGCCCGGCGCTGTAAACGGGGAATCATCGGAAAAATCTGTGCAGGACCGGCAGCGGACCGGATCCGGCGGCCGGACCTATCAAAGAAAAGCGGAAAACCGGGGAAGAGATTGTTGAAAATTCCCCCTTGCCCATTGCAGAATGTTTGTGTATTATTGTGATAATGCGTTTAAAATGAAATCATTTCAGATACGGGAGGTTACATATGTATATTTTAGCTAGCAGCAGTTCAGACGGCGGAGCAGGTATCCTGTCCATGGTCATCATGATGGCAGCAGTCATCGCGATCCTGTGGTTCTTCATGATCCGTCCCCAGAACAAGGAAAAGAAGCGGATGGAAGCCCTGCTTGCCCAGGTTGAGGTAGGTGATGCTGTAGTGACCCAGAGCGGCTTTTACGGTATCGTCATCGATGTCAGCGAGGATGATGTGATCGTAGAGTTCGGCAGCAACAGAAACTGCCGGATCCCCATGATGAAGCAGGCCATTGCCCAGGTGGAGAAGCCCGGTGATGCTGTGGAAAAGAAGACAGATTCCGCAAAAAAATAAACTGAGAAGAAAAAAGACAAGGACAGTGGGACCTATGCCTGAGGCATAAGTCCCTTTGTTCGAGTTTTGCAGAGATGTAAAAAACCCCTGAAAAGGGGGGCTTTGGCCGCAGAAAAGCGGGGAAAGGCAGAACATGGAATACAAGATCGGCTTGATCCGGGGCGATGGTATCGGTCCCGAGATCGTGGAAGAAGCAAAGAAAGTGCTGGATGTTGTCTGTGAGAAGAGCGGCAACAGCTTTGTCTATACCGAGCTGCTGCTGGGTGGTGCTTCTATTGATGTACATGGGGTGCCCCTGACAGAGGAGACAGTGGAGAAAGCAAAGCAGACAGATGCTGTCCTGATGGGATCCATCGGCGGAGACGCAAAGACCTCTCCCTGGTACAAGCTGGAGCCTTCCAAACGTCCGGAAGCAGGCCTGCTGGGGATCCGCAAGGCCCTGAACCTGTTTGCCAACCTTCGTCCGGCCTATCTTTACAAGGAACTGAAAGAGGCCTGCCCCCTTCGCGGTGACATTGCGGAGAAAGGCTTTGATCTGATGATCATGCGGGAACTGACCGGAGGCCTTTACTTTGGCGCAAGAAAGACAGAAGTAGTGGATGGTCTGCGTACAGCCACAGATTCCCTGGTCTACAATGAGAGCGAGATCCGCCGCATTGCAAAGAGAGCCTTTGACATCGCCGGCAAGCGCAGCAAAAAAGTGACCAGCGTGGACAAGGCAAATGTGCTGGATTCCTCCCGGCTCTGGAGAGCTGTTGTAGAGGAGGTGGCAAAGGATTATCCGGATATCACTCTGGAGCATATGCTGGTAGACAACTGCGCCATGCAGATCGTCAGGGATCCTGCCCAGTTTGATGTGGTCCTGACAGAGAACATGTTCGGCGACATCCTTTCCGATGAAGCCAGCATGGTCACAGGTTCCATCGGCATGCTTTCCTCCGCCAGCCTGAACGAGAGCAGCTTCGGTCTCTATGAGCCCAGTCACGGCTCCGCGCCGGACATCGCCGGAAAGAACATCGCAAATCCCATTGCCACCATCCTTTCCGCAGCCATGCTGCTGCGCTTCTCCCTGAATCTGGACAGAGAAGCAGATGCGGTAGAAGCTGCCGTAGAGCAGGTGCTGGCAGAGGGCTATCGTACCGTGGATATCATGTCAGAAGGATGCAAACAGTGCACCACCACAGAGATGGGTGCCCTGATCCGTGAAAGAATTCAGTTATAAATACAGAACACAGTATATCAATCATTACACAGAGCTGTGCCGGCTCTGCAGATCCGGAGGATCAGTCAGGAGGATAAGATGAAAAGTGATGCAGTAAAGAAGGGTATGCAGCAGGCTCCTCACAGAAGTCTTTTCAACGCCCTTGGTATGACAAAAGAAGAGATGAAAAAGCCTCTGATCGGTATTGTAAGTTCTTACAATGAGATCGTTCCCGGCCACATGAATCTGGACAAGATCGCCCAGGCCGTAAAGCTGGGTGTTGCCATGGCAGGCGGTACGCCGGTCATGTTCCCGGCCATTGCTGTCTGCGACGGTATTGCCATGGGTCACATCGGCATGAAGTATTCCCTGGTCACCAGAGATCTGATCGCAGATTCCACAGAGGCCATGGCCATTGCCCATCAGTTCGACGGTCTGGTCATGATCCCCAACTGTGATAAAAATGTTCCCGGCCTTCTGATGGCCGCAGCCAGAGTCAATGTGCCCACCGTATTTGTCAGCGGCGGTCCCATGCTGGCAGGTCATGTAGACTGCAGAAAGCGCAGCCTTTCCTCCATGTTCGAGGCAGTAGGTGCCTATGCAGCCGGCAACATGACAAAAGAAGATGTCATCAATTACGAGGAAAATGTATGTCCCACCTGCGGTTCCTGCTCCGGCATGTATACAGCCAACAGCATGAACTGTCTGACAGAGGTCCTGGGCATGGGCCTTCGGGGCAATGGCACCATTCCCGCTGTATATTCCGAGCGTATCCGTCTGGCCAAGCATGCCGGCATGCAGGTCATGAAGCTGATCGAGAAGGACATCCGTCCCAGAGACATCATGACGAAGGAAGCTTTCCTGAATGCCCTGACTGTGGATATGGCCCTGGGCTGCTCCACCAACAGCATGCTGCATCTGCCTGCCATCGCTCATGAAGTGGGCTTCGATTTCGAGATCGGTATGGCAAATGAGATCAGCGAGAGAACCCCCAACCTCTGCCATCTGGCACCTGCAGGTCCCACCTACATGGAAGACCTCAATGAAGCCGGCGGTGTCTATGCCGTAATGAATGAGCTGTCCACCCTGAATCTCCTGCATCTGGATTGCATGACAGTCACAGGCCATACCGTAGGAGAAAATATCAAGGATGCCGTCAACAGAAATCCGGAAGTCATCCGTACGCTGGACAATCCCTACAGCAAGACCGGCGGTCTGGCCGTTCTGAAGGGCAATCTGGCACCGGACGGCAGCGTGGTCAAGCGTTCCGCAGTGGTACCGGAGATGATGGTACACGAAGGTCCCGCCAGAGTCTTCGAGTGTGAAGAGGATGCCATCGAGGCCATCAAGGGCGGAAAGATCGTGGCAGGTGATGTGGTTGTCATCCGCTATGAAGGCCCCAAAGGCGGCCCCGGCATGAGAGAGATGCTGAATCCCACCTCTGCTATCGCAGGCATGGGTCTTGGCTCCTCTGTGGCTCTGATCACAGATGGACGTTTCTCCGGCGCATCCCGCGGCGCATCCATTGGCCATGTCAGCCCGGAAGCAGCCAACGGCGGCCCCATCGCTCTGGTGGAGGAAGGCGATATCATCAGGATCAACATTCCGGAGTACCGTCTGGAGCTGGCTGTGTCCGATGAGGTTCTGGCAGAGAGACGCAAAAACCTGAAGCCGCATAAGCCGAATGTCACCACCGGTTATCTGGCAAGATACGCAAAGATGGTCACCAGCGCCAACAGAGGTGCTGTTCTGGAAATTCCGGATTAAGAAAGGGGCAGGAAAGATGCAGTTGAACGGTTCACAGATTATTATAGAATGTCTGAAAGAACAGGGCGTTGATACCGTATTCGGTTATCCGGGCGGCGCCATCCTGAATCTGTATGATGAGCTTTACCGTCACCCTGAGATCCGCCATGTCCTGACTTCTCACGAGCAGGGCGCTTCCCATGCGGCAGACGGCTATGCCAGAGCCACAGGGAAAGTAGGCGTCTGCTTTGCCACCAGCGGCCCCGGTGCCACAAACCTGGTAACAGGTATTGCCACAGCTTACATGGATTCCGTTCCCATGGTGGCCATCACGGCAAATGTAGGAACGCCCCTGCTGGGCAAGGACAGCTTCCAGGAAGTGGATATCACAGGCATCACCATGCCTGTTACCAAATACAGCATGATCGTCAAAAATGTGAAGGAGCTGGCAGACGTGGTACGCCGCGCTTTCCGGATCGCCCGCAGCGGCAGACCGGGTCCTGTCCTGATCGATGTGACCAAGGATGTGACAGCTGCCTTTACAGAGTTTGAATCCGCCGATCACAGCATGGATTACTGCAAGAAAAAGGCAGTGAATCAGGAGGCGCTGGAGCATGCGGCACAGATGATCAATGCAGCCGAGAAACCCATCATCCTGCTGGGCGGCGGTGTAGGGATCTCCGGCGCAGAGAAGGAAGTCCGGGAGCTGGCCTACAGGATGCAGGCACCTGTCTGTGATACCCTCATGGGCAAGGGCGCTTTCCCGGGAGAAGATGATCTGTACATGGGCATGCTGGGCATGCACGGTACCAAGGCAGCCAATCTGGGCATCTATGTCTGTGATCTGCTGGTTGTGATCGGCTCCCGTTTCTCAGATCGTGTGGCCGGCAGTCCCCAGGGCTTTGCCAGACAGGCGCAGATCCTGCAGATCGATATCGACAGAGCGGAGATCAATAAGAATGTCAAAGTGGATGAGTATGTGATCGGTGACATCAAGGATGTCATGGCAGGTCTGCTCCCACTGGTGAAAGAAGCAAAGCATGAGGAATGGGTAAGATCCATGGAAGAAGCCAAAGAGCGCTTCCCCCTGTTCTATCATGAAGAGAAACTGACGGGTCCTGCAGTCGTTGAAGCTGTTTACGAAGCTACCAAGGGTGATGCCATCATCTGTACAGATGTGGGACAGCATCAGATGTGGGCAGCTCAGTATTACAAGTACAAAGAACCCCGCACCCTGATCACCTCCGGTGGTCTGGGCACCATGGGCTATGGCCTGGGCGCTGCCATCGGCGCAAAGTGCGGCCGGCCGGAAAAGACAGTCATCAATATCGCCGGTGACGGATGTTTCCGCATGAACATGAACGAGATCGCCACTATGGTACGTGAAGATGTGCCGGTCATTGAGATCGTCATCAACAACCATGTACTGGGTATGGTAAGGCAGTGGCAGACCCTCTTCTATGGAGAAAGATATTCCCACACAGTCCTTCGCGACGCAACAGATTACTGCAAGGTTGCGGAGGCCATGGGCGCTACGGCGATCCGCGTGACAAAGAAAGAAGAGATGCTGCCTGCCATGGAAAAGGCCCTGGCGCTGAAAGCACCCGTTATCATCGAATGTGTGATCGATGATGATGACAAGGTATTCCCCATGGTGCCGGCCGGCAAGGACAACAAGGAAGTCTTTGACGAAAAGGATATGGCGCAGTAGGGTCTTTATGCCGGACAGCTAAGGCATTGGATCAGGTAAAAATTATAATTTAAATACGAGGAGATATGAAAAAATGAGCAGAGTGTACAATTTTTCTGCAGGTCCTGCAGTACTCCCGGAGGAAGTTTTGAGAGAAGCGCAGGCAGAGATGATGGACTATCAGGGATGCGGCATGTCCGTTATGGAGATGAGCCATCGTTCCAAGATCTTTGACAGCATTATCGAGGGCGCGGAAGCAGATCTGAGAGATCTGTTGGATATTCCCGCTGAGTACAAAGTGCTGTTCCTTTCCGGCGGTGCGCACCACCAGTTCGCTCAGGTGCCTATGAACCTGATGAAGAACCGTGTGGCAGATTATATCATTACCGGTCAGTGGGCAAAGAAGGCCTGGAAAGAGGCTTCCATTTACGGAAAAGCCAATGCGGTAGCTTCTTCTGAGGATGAGACATTTTCCTATATTCCGGATTGTTCCGACCTGCCCATCAGCCCGGATGCAGACTATGTATATATCTGCGAAAACAATACCATCTACGGCACCAAGTTCAAGACTCTGCCCAATACCAAGGGCAAAGTGCTGGTATCTGACGTTTCCTCCTGCTTCCTTTCCGAGAAGCATGACATCAGCAAGTATGGTGTTCTGTACGGCGGCGTGCAGAAGAACATCGGTCCCGCAGGCATGTGCATCGCTATCGTCAGAGAAGATCTGATCACAGATGATGTCCTGCCCGGCACTCCCACCATCATGAAGTACAAGACCCAGGCAGATGCCGGCTCTCTGTACAATACCCCCAACTGTTGGGACATCTATATCTGCGGCAAGGTCTTCAAATGGCTGAAGAAGATGGGTGGTCTGGATGTCATGAAGCAGCGCAATGAGGAAAAGGCTGCCATTCTGTATGATTATCTGGACAACAGCAAGATGTTCCGGGGTACCGTACGCAAGGAGGATCGTTCCCTGATGAACGTTCCCTTCGTTATCGGTGACAAGGACATGGAAGCCAAATTTATCAAAGAGTCTGATGCTGCAGGTCTCAAGAGCCTGAAGGGTCACAGAAGCGTCGGCGGCATGCGGGCAAGTATCTACAACGCTATGCCTCTGGAAGGCGTAAAGGCTCTGGTTGCGTTTATGAAGAAATTTGAAGAGGAGAATGCTTAAAAATGTTTCAGTATACATGTCTGAATGCCATCTCCAAGGTAGGCACTCAGAATTTCAGCGCAGACTATGTGGAGACAGACAGACTTGACCAGGCGGATGCAGTGCTGGTCCGCAGCGCCAAGATGCATGACATGGAGCTGCCCAAGCGGCTGCTGGCCATTGCCAGAGCAGGCGCCGGTGTCAACAATATCCCCCTGGACAAATGTGCGGAGCAGGGCATCGTTGTATTCAATACCCCGGGTGCCAATGCAAACAGCGTAAAGGAAATGGTGATCGCCGGCATGTTGCTGGCTTCCCGTGACATCGTGGGAGGCATCCAGTGGGTACGCGAAAATGCGGATGATCCGGAGATCGGCAAGAAGGCCGAAAAGAGCAAGAAGCAGTTTGCCGGCAATGAGCTCAAGGGCAAGAAGGTCGGTATCATCGGTCTGGGCGCCATCGGTCAGATGGTGGCAAATACCTGCATCCGTCTGGGCATGGACGTTTACGGCTATGATCCCTATATTTCCGTAGATGCTGCATGGAATCTGCACCAGTCCATCCATCATGTACAGTATGTGGGTGAGATTTATCGCAACTGTGATTATATCACCATCCATGTACCGGCCATGGATAGTACAAAGGGCATGATCAGTGAGGAGTACATCTCCATGATGAAGGACGGCGTGATCCTGCTGAACTTCGCCCGGGATATCCTGGTGGATGAGAAGGCTCTGGTCAGCGAACTGTACAGCGGCAAGATCCGCAAATATGTCACAGACTTTGCCAATCCCATCATTGCCCATGCTCCCAATGTGCTGATCACACCTCATCTGGGTGCATCCACAGAGGAGGCTGAGGACAACTGTGCAGCCATGGCAGTACAGCAGCTGAGAAACTTCCTGGAGAACGGAAATATCGTAAATTCCGTGAATTATCCCAGATGTACCCTGGGTCCCCTGAATTCCCCGGGCCGTGTGGGTATCTTCCACAAAAATGTGGCCAATATGATCAGCAAGTTCACCATTATCTTCGGTGATGCCGGCATCAACATTGTCAACATGACAAACAAGAGCCGTGGGGAGTATGCTTACACCCTGATGGATCTGGAGACCTCTGTGGACAGTTCCTTTGTGGAAAAGATCGAGTCTATTCCCGGTGTACTTCGTATGCGGATCGTCAGATAAGCAGGGAGCCCCCTTCGGAAAATAAAAAGATATGTTAACGGTCTGCAGAGAGGCAAGCCTTTCTGGGGGCCGTTCTTTTTATGATGCACCAGGGGAGCAAAGTCGGAAAATGGGCGCAGAAAGCCCGGAAGGAGAAAAATGACAGTCACCGAATCCTATAGCATCAGTCCCATTGCCCGGATCCACACGGATCTTCCGTCCAAGTTCGGCATCCCCAGGCAGAGCGGCCTGGCGGACCGGCTGCAGGGCAGGATCGTCTTTGAAAAAGCATACCGGAGCCGGGAGGCCGTGCGGGGCCTGGAAGAATTTTCCCACCTGTGGCTGATCTGGCAGTTCTCTGCCAATCTGCAGGGGGGCTGGTCCCCTACGGTCCGTCCCCCCAGACTCGGGGGCAATGAAAGAAAGGGTGTATTTGCCACAAGGTCTCCTTTCCGTCCCAATGCCCTGGGTCTGTCTGTAGTGCAGCTGGAAAAAGTGGCTGTGGAGGAACCGGAGGGCCCCGTATTATACGTGAGAGGGGAGGATCTCATGGACGGCACTCCCATTTTTGATATCAAGCCCTATATCCCCTACAGCGACAGCCATCCGGAGGCCCTGGGGGGCTTCACGGACAGCCGGGAGAGAAAGACCCTGCAGGTCGTATTGCCGGAAACCTGCAAGGGCCTGCTGCCGGAGGAAAAAGAGGCGGCCCTGCTGCAGGTGCTGGCCCAGGATCCCCGACCGGCTTACCAGAAGGATCCGGACAGGATCTATGGATTTCCCTTTGCGGGATTTGAGGTAAAATTCCAAGTGGCGGACGGCAAAGTTTATGTCCGGGAGCTGATCGGATCCATCGAAAGATGAGACAGGGCAGAGGAGCGGGCTGCATAGTGTCCGGATGATGGTCTGGCGCATATGGGCTCTTTGCCGGCGTTGGACAGCATGTTCTGACAGGAAAATGGTTTTCATAAACAGGGTTTTATGGTATATTGAAGTGGATTTTGCAATGAAGAAGACTCTGTGAACCATCCGGAGTTTCAGATAAGGAGATACCATGTTTGATATTCCTGAGAAAAGGAAGAAGAAAAAAGTAAAGGCCCTGCTGCCGGAACTGGAGCAGGAGCTGGAGCTGCTGCAGCACCAGGTCAGGGCGCTGGGAATCCCGGTGATCATTGTTCTGGAAGGCTACGATGCCTGCGGCAAGGGCACGGTGATCAATCACCTGATCCGGCCCTTTGATGCCAGGGGTTATGTGGTGCACAGGATCACAGAGCCCACAGGCATGGAGAAAAAATATCCCTATCTCTGGCGCTTCTGGACCAGAATGCCGGCATCCGGACAGATCGCTATCTTTGACCGGGCCTGGTATTCCGGCGTGGTGGAAGACTGGATCGATCAGGATCTGAGCATGGAGGAGGTCAATCGGACCTATCGTTACATTACCTCTTTTGAAAAGCTGCAGACAGACCGGGGGGCTGTGCTGCTGAAATTTTTCCTGGCCATTTCAAAGAAGGAGCAGAAAGCCCGTTTTGCGGAAATGGAGAAGGAGGACGGCAGAGGCTGGCAGATCACCTCCAGAAACTGGAAGCATCATGAGCAGTTTGATCAGTACAGTATCGTATACAACCAGCTGATCCAGCAGACAGACTATGCGGATGCCCCCTGGCATGTGGTCAATGCAGAAGAATATGAGAGCGGGCTGGCGCAGGTCATGGAATGCATCGTGAAGGTGCTGCGCAACAAGGTGGCCCAGGCTGTGGAAGACCGCTCCAGAAGAAACAGTCTGCTGGAGCAGAGAAATCTCCTTTCAAAGGAAGAACTCTTTGCCTTCAAACTGCAGGAACTGCTGGACCAGCAGGCGGGCAAGAGGAAACCGCTGACAGAGGTCGTCCTGGACCAGGAGATGGACTATGACAGCTACAAGAAAAAGCTGAAAGCCTGTCAGAAAAAACTGCTGGAATTGCACAGCAGGATCCACCAGGCAGGGATCCCGGTGATCCTGGTCTTTGAAGGCTGGGATGCTTCCGGCAAAGGCGGCGCCATCCGCCGGCTGACCCATTGCCTGGATGTCCGGGGTTTTGAGGTCTTTTCCGCGGATAAGCCAACGGATGCGGAAAAACAGCATCATTATCTCTGGCGTTTCTGGAAACATATGCCCCGCAAAGGGCATATCACCATCTTTGACAGGTCCTGGTACAGCCGGGTCATGGACGAGCGGGTGGACGGTATCTGTACAGAGCAGGAGTGGCGCAAGGCCTATGATGAGATCAATGAGATGGAGTTGCAGCTTTCTGAAAGCGGCGCTATTGTCCTGAAATTCTGGATGCAGATCGACAAGGACACCCAGATGGAGCGTTTTACGGAGCGGCAGAATTCCATCTACAAGTCCTGGAAGATGAGTGAAGATGACTGGAAACACCGGGAGAAATGGGATCTGTATGAGCCTGCTGTCAATGACATGCTGCGCAAGACAGACCGGGATGGCGCTCCCTGGATCATTGTGGAGTCCAACAATAAATATTATGCCAGGATCAAAGTCCTGACATCCGTGATCGAAGCCTTCAAACGGGGGCTGGAGAGCACAGAGCGATAAATGTTGTGCCCCGGGCACAGAAAAACAGCCGGGACAGCAGGCAAAGGGGTGCCGTGAAGTGATGAGCGCGGCACAAAGGAAGACTGCTGTTTCCGAAAAGGCTGCCAGGAGGCAGCCGGAGGAGTGAAAAAATTATGTGTGGTATCTGTGGTTTTACCGGCCAGACAGAGGAAGCCGGTGCGGTTCTGCGCCATATGACAGAACTGATCACCCATCGGGGACCGGACAGCGATGGCTTTTATGAGGATGACAGGATCCATATGGGCTTCCGCCGCCTCAGCATCATCGATCTGGAGGCAGGTGATCAGCCCGTCTACAACAAAGAGCATACCCTGGTCCTGAATTTCAACGGAGAGATCTACAATTACCGGGAGATCCGCAAGGAGCTGATCGCCCTGGGACACGAATTTTACACGCAGAGTGATTCCGAGGTCCTGCTGCATTCCTTCATGGAGTGGAAGGAAGAGATGTTCTCCCATCTGCGGGGCATGTTCGGTTTCGCCATTTACAATACAGAGGACGGTTCCGTCTTCATGGCCCGGGATTTCTTCGGGATCAAGCCCCTGCACTATATGCAGTGTGGCGAAAATTTTGTCTACGGTTCCGAGATCAAGAGCATCCTGGCTTTTCCGGGCTGTCAGAAGGTTTTCAATGAAGAGGCGCTGGACGATTACCTTTCTTTCCAGTATGTGGTGCCTCCGGCTACCCTGTATCAGGGGATCTACTGCCTGCCGCCGGCCCATTATCTCTGGTATCGGAAGGGGGAGGTGACCATTCAGCGCTACTGGGAGCCCCGCTTCCATCCGGATGAACAGCTGACAGAGGAAGAGGCGGTGGACCGTATCGAGCAGATCTTTGAGAATTCTGTATCAGCCCACCGGATCAGTGATGTGGAAGTGGGATGCTTCCTGTCCAGCGGTGTGGATTCCAGCTGGGTGGCCTCCTATTTCGGCGGTCAGAAGGCCTTTACCGTTGGCTTCGGCGAGGATGAGCGCTACAATGAGATCAGCTGGGCCAAAGGCGTGGCAGAAGAAAAAGGACTGGAGCATTATACCCATATCATCACGCCGGATGAGTTTTGGAATTCCCTGGCGTCTGTCCAGTATTTTATGGACCAGCCCCTGGCGGATCCGGCCTGCATTGCCCTGTATTTTGTGTCAAAACTGGCCAGTGAGCAGGTCAAGGTAGTGCTTTCCGGAGAAGGCGCGGATGAGCTGTTCGGCGGCTACCGCATTTACCATATGCCGGATTCCAACAGAGCTTACCAGAAGGCCCTGCCGGCACCCCTTCGCAGGGGGATCGGCAGACTGGCAGCGCATCTGCCCAAGGTCAAAGGCAGGGATTTCCTGATCCGGGCTTCCCGCCCCATTGAGGAAGTCTTCATTGGCAATGCCTCCATGTTCGGTCTGAAAGAGAAGAGAAAGCTGCTGAAACACAGTGAGACTGCCACGGATCCGTCTCTGACTTGCCGGCCCTATTACAACCGGGTACGGGACTATGATGATGTGACAAAGATGCAGTATCTGGATATCAATCTCTGGATGACAGGAGACATCCTGCTGAAGGCAGACCGCATGAGTATGGCAAACTCCCTGGAACTCCGGGTTCCCTTCCTGGACAAAGAGGTCTTCCGGGTGGCTTCCACTATTCCCAGAAGACTGCGGGTGACGAACGGCACCACCAAGTATGCCATGCGCTGCGCAGCCAACAGGCATCTGCCCACGGCAACAGCGGAAAAGCCCAAGCTCGGTTTTCCGGTACCTATCAGAGTATGGCTGAAACAGCAGAAATATTATGATATAGTAAAGGCAGAGTTCACCTCTGAAAATGCAGAACGTTTCTTCCACACAGACCAGCTGGTCAGCCTGCTGGACCGACATTTCCGGGGAAAAGAGGATGTCAGCCGCAAGATCTGGACCGTGTATATGTTTCTGATCTGGTACAGAAACTGCTTCCAGAGGGATTATCAGGAGAGGTAAGTTATTTTGAAGATCACATTTATCGGCTGCGGCAACATGGCAAAAGCCATGATCGGCGGCATATTGAAGCAGGGGATCGCCGGGGCGGAGGACCTGACAGCCACAGCGGCTACAGAGGCCAGCCGGCAGGCGGCAGAAAAGAGCTTCGGCATTCACACGGAGGCAGACAATGCAGCGGCAGCGGCAGACGCAGATCTGCTGGTACTGGCTGTCAAGCCCATCTATCTGGAAGGCGTGATCCGGGAGATCGCAGGTGCCGTGTCGCCGGAGACCATCATCGTCAGCCTGGCCCCGGGCAGGACCCTGGAGTGGATGGAAGGACTGTTCGGCAGAAAGGTCAAACTGATCCGCACCATGCCAAACACACCGGCTCTGGTAGGGGAAGGCATGACGGGCCTTTGCGCCAACAGCCAGGTGGGCAAAGAGGATCTGGACAAGGCCCTGCAGGTATTTGAGAGCTTCGGTAAGGTACAGGTGGTACCGGAGCGGCTGATGGATACCGTAGTAGGGGTCAGCGGCAGCTCGCCGGCTTATGTATTTCTCTTTATCGAGGCTCTGGCAGACGCAGCTGTGGCAGACGGCATGCCCCGGGCCCAGGCCTATGAATTCGCTGCCCAGTCTGTGCTGGGAAGCGCAAAGATGGTGCTGGAGACCGGCAAACATCCGGGAGAACTGAAGGACATGGTCTGCTCCCCGGGCGGCACTACCATAGAGGCGGTGCGGGTGCTGGAGGAGAAGGGCTTCCGCAGCGCCGTGATCGAGGCGGCCAAAGCCTGCGTCAGAAAATCTTCAGGTATGTAAAGTGTCAGAAAATGAAAAATATCAATAACTGAAACTTCCCACATCAGGGTCTTTCGGCAGGATGTTGACTCTGAGAAGACGAAAACACCTTTTCAGAGCCTTAGGAAATGTCTCCGAAAAGGCATTTTCGCCTCCCTACATGTCAAAACGATGGAAAGACCTGATGTTTCGCCACACCCTGGCCTGTTTCAGCAGTAGTCGCTCCCACGAAGGGGGTTAAGATGTGGTTCGTTTTTTCGAAGAGAAGCAATGCGGGAAGTTTGAGTCAGTAAACAGAAACATCAGAAAGTAATGAAACATCATAAAGTAACAGACAGGAGGAAAAGAAAATGGCAAAAGTATACGTATTTATGGCAGACGGCTGTGAAGAGATCGAGGCCCTGACACCGGTGGATCTGCTGATCCGGGCAGGACATGAGGTGAAGATGGTCTCCATCATGGGCAAGCCCGTGATCACAGGCGCTCATGGCATTCAGATCACCACAGATCTGCAGATCGAGGATGAGGATCTGGAAGATGGCGATCTTTACATCTGTCCCGGCGGACTGCCCGGCTCCCAGTATCTGGCAGACTGCAAAAAGCTGACAGATCTTCTGGTAAAGAAAAATGCAGAGGGCAAGCGTCTGGCAGCCATCTGCGCAGCACCCGGTTTCGTTCTTGGACAGCTGCATCTGCTGGAAGGGAAGAAAGCCACCTGCTATCCCGGCGTGGAGGGCAAGATGATCGGTGCCATTCCCCAGAGCGCACCGGCAGTGACAGACGGAAATATCACTACAGGCCGCGGCATGGGCGCAGCTGTGGATTTCGGTCTGGAGCTGGTGAAGGTGCTGGCGGATGAGGCGGCAGCTGAGGCTATGGCTGAGGACGTCGTATTTGCATATTATAAGTAAAATGAAAACTTCCCACATCGGAGTTTTTCTTCAGGTTGCTGAGTGACGGGGGCGTAAACATCTTTTCAGAGCCTTAGAAAATGTCTCTGAAAAGACATTTACGCTCCCCGTCACGGCGAAGTGATTGAAAAAACTCCGATGACCGCCACCCCCGGAGCCTGTTTTCGGGGGAGCCGCGGGGCGGAGGAGAAGTGGTAGCAACATCTTTTCAGAGCCTTGGAAAATGTCTCTGAAAAGACATTTACGCTCCCCGTCACGGCGAAGTGATTGAAAAAACTCCGATGACCGCCACCCCCGGAGCCTGTTTTCGGGGGGAGCCGCGGGGCGGAGGAGAAGTGGTAGCAACATCTTTTCAGAGCCTTAGAAAATGTCTCTGAAAAGACATTTATGCTTCCCGTTCAAAGGAAAGCGGTATGGAAAATTTGAGTGGGTAAGTGAAAGTAGGAGTCTGTACATGCCTGCAGGAGCAATGAGCAAAAAAAGAATAAGAAAGCAGCGGGCGAAGAAGGTCAGAAAAGAAAACTTTTTTGACTACAATCTGCTGGCAGCCGTGATCATTCTGATCTGCTTCGGCCTGGTCATGCTCTACAGCGCCAGCGCTTATGAGTCCACCAGCAATTTCGAGGGAAATGACATGTATTATTTCCTGCGGCAGGCTATGTTCAGCGCCGGGTCTCTTGTGCTGGCGCTGTTCGTTTCCAGATTCGATTACCATCATTATGAAAAGCTGGCCCTGCTGCTGTATGTGGTCGCTTTTCTCCTGATGGGAGCGGTGCGTTTCACCCCTCTGGGCAAGACCGTAAACGGCGCCAGAAGATGGCTGAGCCTGGGAATCTTCAGTTTTCAGCCTTCGGAGATCGCCAAGATCGCCGTCATCATCATGACGGCAGTGGTGCTGAGCAAGATGGGAGCGGAAGTACAGCGCATCCGGGGCATGCTGACGGTGCTGGCTGTGGGAGGAATCCAGTGTCTTGGTGCCTTCGTGCTGACAGACAACCTGAGCACGGCACTGATCATCCTCGGCATCTGTGCCATTATGATGCTGCTGGTGCGGCCGGATAACAGAAAGGTCTGGATCTTTATTGCGGGCGTGGCGCTGATCATCGCCGGCCTTCTGATCTACATGCACGGACACATGGAGGACAGCAGCGACTTCCGTCTGCGAAGGATCATGGTCTGGATGGCGCCGGACAAGTATCTGGCGGACGGCGGCTATCAGGTCATGCAGGGGTTGTATGCCATCGGTTCCGGCGGCTTTTTCGGCAAGGGACTGGGCAACAGTACCCAGAAGCTGTCCACCATTCCGGAGGCCCAGAACGATATGATCTTTTCCATCATCTGCGAGGAACTGGGTCTGTTCGGCGCCATTCTGGTCCTGCTTCTGTTCGGTTATCTGCTGTACCGGCTCTTTGTGATCGCCCAGAATGCGCCGGACCTGTTCGGCAGACTGATCGTCTGCGGCGTATTTATCCATATCGCTCTGCAGGTCATCCTGAACATTTGCGTGGTATTGAATGTGATCCCTACCACAGGTGTTACCCTGCCATTCGTCAGTTACGGAGGCACGTCGGTGATCTTCCTGATGATAGAGATCGGCATGGCCCTGAACGTATCCAGACAGATCACATAGGCAGGCGGGAAAACCCGAACCATTTGGGTATTGACAAACAGAGTGGAAATCAGTAAACTTTGAATGTCAAACAAATGGGAGGGGTGAAGAGCCCCGTTCCTGAAAAAGATGTATCCCGTGCGGATACGATTTTCGGAGGAGATCAAATCATGTTAGAAAAGATGAAAGAGATCCTGGCTGACCAGTTCAATGTGGAGCAGGATACCATCACAGAAGAAACCAATTTCAAAGAGGACCTCGGTGCTGATTCCCTGGATCTGTTCGAGCTGGTGATGGCTCTGGAGGAAGAATACTCCATGGAGATCCCGGCAGAGGATCTGACAGAGATCGCTACAGTAGGCGACATCATCAACTATCTGAAAGCAAAGGGTGTGGATGAATAATCCACACCTTCCTTTTTTTCATTTTTAAATTCAAACTATCACAAGAGGAAGGACATTTTATGAGCAAGGTAAAAACCCGTTTCGCACCCAGCCCCACAGGCCGTATGCATGTGGGCAATCTGCGTACAGCCCTGTACGCATATCTGACAGCCAAGCATGAGGGCGGCAGCTTTATGCTCCGGATCGAGGATACGGATCAGGAGCGTTTCATGGCGGAAGCCCTGGATATCATTTATCACACCCTGAAGGAGACAGGACTGCAGCATGATGAAGGTCCCGACAAGGACGGCGGCGTAGGCCCCTATGTACAGAGTGAGAGAAATGCGGAAGGCATCTACCTGAAATATGCAAAGCAGCTGATCGACCAGGGAGACGCCTATTATTGCTTCTGTGACAAGGAGCGTCTGGATACCCTGCACGTCATGATCGGCGGCAAGGAGATCTCTGCATATGACAAGCATTGTCTGAAGCTGTCTCCCATGGAGATCGAGGCAAATCTGGCCGCAGGCAAGCCCTATGTCATCCGGGCCAACATGCCCCAGGAGGGCACCACTTCCTTCCACGATGAGATCTTCGGTGACATCACCGTGGACAATGCCGAGCTGGATGACATGATCCTGATCAAGTCCGACGGCTTCCCCACCTACAATTTCGCAAATGTAGTGGACGATCATCTCATGGGCATTACCCATGTGGTACGAGGCAGCGAATACCTGTCTTCCACACCCAAGTACAATCACCTGTATGAAGCATTTGGCTGGGAGATCCCCCAGTACATCCATTGCCCTCTGATCACCAATGAAGAGGGACAGAAGCTGAGCAAGCGGTCCGGCCATTCCTCCTATGAGGACCTGATCGAGCAGGGCTTCCTGACAGAGGCTGTGGTGAACTTTGTGGCTCTGCTGGGCTGGAGTCCGGCGGAAGAGCGGGAGATCTTTTCTCTGGAAGAGCTTGTGGAGGCCTTTGATTACAAGCGGATCAACAAGTCTCCGGCCGTTTTTGACATGACAAAGCTGAAGTGGATGAACGGCGAATATATGAAGAAGATGGATCCGGAGGTCTTCTATGAGATGGCCCTTCCCTATCTGCAGAAGGCCATCACAAAAGATTATGATCTGAAGAAACTGGCAGAGATGGTGCAGAGCCGTATTGCCATCTTCCCGGACATTCCGGAGCTGCTGGACTTCTTTGAAGAGATGCCGGAATATCCTGTGGAAATGTTTATTCACAAGAAATCCAAGAGCACGCTGGAATCCTCCGCAGAGATCCTGGGGGAGGTGCTGCCTCTGCTGGAAGCAGAAGAGGATTACAGCAATGACCATCTTTTCGAGGTGCTTTCCGCTTACGCAAAGCAGAAGGAATACAAGATCAACAAGGTGATGTGGCCCCTGCGGACAGCAGCTTCCGGCAAGCAGTCCACACCCGCCGGCGCTACCGGCATCCTGGAGATCCTGGGCCGGGAGGAATCCCTGAAGCGTCTGCAGGCTGGTCTGGACAAGATCCATGCTGCACTTTAATCCGGCGCAGCAGGAAGCCGTAGAACATCAGAAGGGTCCCATGCTGGTACTGGCCGGTCCGGGATCCGGCAAAACCGCAGTTATCACGGGGCGCACCTGTCGTCTGATCGAGGACGGGGTCGCCCCTTCTTCCATTCTTGTGGTGACCTTTACCCGGGCAGCGGCAGGGGAGATGCGCAGGCGTTTCCTGGAACTGCAGGGGACCGATTCCACCCAGGTCACCTTCGGAACCTTTCACAGCGTTTTCTATAGCATCCTGCGCCATTCCTACCATATCGGCGCGCAGAATATCCTCACTGAAGAAGAAAAGATCCGGCTGCTGAAGGAACTGCTGCAGCAATGCAGGGAGGCAGGGGGCCGGGAGAGTGATCTGCCCCTGCAGGTCAGCAAAGAGATCAGCGTGGTCAAAAGCGGCAATCTGGACCCGGCCCATTATTTTTCCACCAGCCTTTCTCAGGAGGATTTCAGAGGGATCTGCAGGTCCTATGAGGCGTGGAAGCGGCAGAACCGCAAGCTGGATTTCGATGATATTATCCGGGAGTGCTGGCGCCTGTTTCGGGGTCATCCGGATATTCTGGCAGCCTGGCAGAAGCGCTTCTCCTATCTGCTGGTGGACGAATTTCAGGATATCTCCCCTCTGCAGTATGAGATCCTGCGGATGCTGGCAGAGCCGGAAAGGAACCTCTTCATCGTAGGGGATGACGATCAGTCCATTTACCGCTTCCGGGGCGCCAGTCCGGAGATCATGCTCCGCTTCCCGGGACAGTATCCGGAGGCGAAGCAGGTGGTGCTGACCACCAATTACCGCAGCACGCCGGAGATCCTGCAGTGCGCGGGAGAACTGATCCGTCACAACAGGAAGCGATTTGCCAAACAGATCCGGGCCCATGGACAGACGGGACTGCAGGTGTCCTGCGGATGCTATGCCTCCGAGCGGGAGGAGCTGCAGGAACTCACGGAGCGTCTGCGCAGAGATCACCGGGAAGGGATTCCCTGGGAGGAGCAGGCTGTTCTGCTGCGGACCAACGGAAACTGCCGCAGTGTCATGGAAGCCTGTATGTCCCTGCAGATCCCCTTCCGTATGGGGGAACAGATCCCCTGTATCTACGATCACTGGATCGCCGGGGATCTGCTGGCCTATCTGCGGCTGGCGGCAGGGGGCCGGGAGAGAGGAGATTTTCTGCGGATCTGCAACCGGCCCAACCGCTATCTGTCCAGAAATGCTTTTGCTGACCGCACTGTCAGTTTTGAAGAATTATACTGGTTCTATGAGGACAAGGAGTGGATGTGCGACCGGCTGGAGACCCTGGAAAGGGATCTGAAGGTCATGGCCGGGCTGGCGCCCTATGGCGCGATCCGTTACCTGCGGCAGGCGATGGGCTATGATGAATTTCTGCGGGAGTATGCTCTTTCCCACAGAATCGCCCCGGAAGATCTTCTGGAGGTCGTGGAGGAACTGACAGACAGCTGCAGGGACTGCAGGACCCTGGCAGACTGGGCGCAGCAGATGGAGGAATTCCGCCTGCGTTTGCAGCAGGACCGGAGCAGACAGAGAAGCCGGGAAGGCGTCATGATCTCCACTCTGCATGCTTCCAAGGGCCTGGAGTATACCAGCGTGCATCTGCCCAATCTCAATGAGGGCATCGTGCCTTATCACAAGGCGGTACTGGAAGCGGAGATGGAGGAGGAGCGGCGCATGCTTTACGTGGGCATGACCCGGGCGGCCAGGAAGCTCAGCCTCTATTACCTGCGGAAATATCATGGCAGGGAAATGGAAGCCTCCCGCTTCCTCAAAGAATGCGGAATGCTGTAAATTTCAGCCGGACCGTGCTATACTGAAGCATCAGAGAAAAATAACAGGAGGATTCCCATGACCTGTGAAGAGACGAAGGCTCATATGAAGGCTTATCTGGCAGACAAGATGCCGGCCAGGGAACTGGAGGCTTTTCTGGAGCATATCCGCAGCTGTCCCGCCTGCTACGAGGAGCTGGAGACAAATTATATCATCGAACGGGTGCTGGACATCCTGAATGACAAGGCGAAGGAGGAATATGATTTCCGGGAACAGCTGCAGGACAGGATGGAGGAGCAGGCGGAATGGCTGACCAAGCGCCGGGTCTACCGGCCGGCCTATTTTGCAGTGGTCACAGCTTTTGTACTTATGCTGATCGTGGGGATCCTGGAGCTGCAGGGGATCCATCTGCTGTCCCTGTTTGGTTTGGAGTAGGAGGAAGCGATACATGGAAAAAATGGTACTGATCGATGGACACAGTATGCTGATCCGGGCCTTTTACGGCATTCCGGATCTGACAAATTCCGAGGGCCTGCATACCAATGCGGTCTATGGCTTCCTGAATATCATGTTCAGGATCCTGGAGGAAGAAAAGCCCCAGTATCTGACGGTGGCTTTTGACATGCATGCCCCTACCTTCCGCCACAGGGCCTATGCGGAATACAAGGGAAACCGCAAGCCTCTGCCCAGGGAACTGACAGAGCAGGTGCCCCTGATCCAGGAGGTCCTCAGGGCCATGGGAGTCCGTCTGGTCACTCTGGAGGGCTATGAGGCAGATGACCTGCTGGGTACGCTGGCCAGAAAGGCAGAGAAAAAGGGCCTGGCCGTGACCATTGTCTCCGGAGACAGGGATCTGCTGCAGCTGGCTACAGACCGCATACAGATCCGCATTCCCAAGACCCGGCAGGGAAAGACCGTGATCGAGGATTATTTTGCGGAGGATGTCCGCAGAGTCTACCAGCTGGAGCCGGTCCAGATCATTGCCCTGAAGGCGCTGATGGGGGACAGCTCCGACAATATCCCGGGCCTGCCCGGCGTGGGAGAGAAGACGGCCACAAAGATCCTGCTGCAGTACGGTACCGTGGAAAATGCCCATGCCCATCTGGAGGAACTGAAGCCAAAGAAGGCCATGGAGGCCTTCCGGGACCATTATGATCTGGCCCTGCTTTCCGGACAGCTGGCTACCATCAACACAGACAGTCCGGTGGAAGAGGACTATGAGGGCAGCCGTCTGCAGGATCTGTTTACCCCGGAAGCCTACAGCCTGTTCCGCAGACTGGAGTTCAAAAATCTCCTGTCCCGCTTTTCGGAAGAACAGGCACCGGATTTCACGGTAGAGATCAGCAGTACTTCGGATCTTTCGGAAGCGGAAGCATATTTCGCAGCATTTGCGGAGAAGGACCAGCTGGGGATCTTTGCCCTGACAGAGGGGGAAAGCCTGTACTGTCTGGCTGTTTCCGATGGGGAAAAGAATATCTGTTTCCTGCCGGAAGGCTTTCTGACCCCTGCCTATCTGGCCCGGAAGCTGCGGGATCTGCACCGGGCAGGGAAGGAACTCTGGATCTCCGGCTGCAAGGAGCTGCTGCATGCCCTGCCGGATTTTGCGGAGGAATGCAGGAACTGCTCCGGGGAAGAGAGGCGGATCTATGACAATCAGATCGCGGCCTATCTGCTGAATCCTCTGAAGTCTTCCTATGGCTATGATGACATTGCCAGGGATTATACAGACTGCCAGGTGCCTACTATTGGCGAGATTTTTGAAAAGGCAAAGCTGCCCAGGGTCACTGCCATGACAGAGGAGCAGAAGGAAAAATATACAGCCTGGTCTGCCTGTACGGCGGCCCTTTCCGCTGACAGACTGCGGCAGGAACTGAAAGAAAAGAAGCTGGAAGAACTGTTCCTGACCATGGAGATGCCTCTGGTCTTTGTATTGTATGAGATGGAGACCGCCGGCATGCGGATCCGTCAGGGAGAACTGGAAGCCTACAGCAGCCGTCTGCAGGACAGTATTGCAGAGATCGAGCAGCGGATCTATACCCAGGCCGGAGAAGTGTTCAATATCAATTCTCCCAAACAGCTGGGCGTGATCCTTTTTGAAAAGATGCAGCTGCCGGGAGGGAAAAAGACAAAGACCGGCTATTCCACTGCGGCAGATGTGCTGGAACAGCTGGCTGCGGAAGCTCCTGTGGTGGCGGACATCCTGGAATACCGGCAGCTGACCAAGCTGAAATCCACCTATGCAGACGGACTTCCCGCCTGCGTCCGGGAGGACGGCCGGATCCATTCCACCTTCCAGCAGACTGTGACGGCCACAGGCCGCATCAGCAGCACGGAGCCCAATCTGCAGAATATCCCCATCCGCATGGAGCTGGGAAAGGAGATCCGCAAGGTCTTTATCCCGGAAGAGGACTGGGTCTACATTGACGCGGATTACTCCCAGATCGAACTGCGGGTGCTGGCTCATATGTCAGGGGATGAAAAGCTGATCACAGCCTTCCGGGAAGGACAGGATATCCATACCACCACCGCATCCCAGGTCTTCCATGTGCCCTTTGATCAGGTGACGGCTCTGCAGAGGAGAAATGCCAAGGCGGTGAATTTCGGCATTGTCTACGGCATCAGTGCCTTTGGCCTGAGCCAGGATCTGCAGATCAGCCGCAAGGAGGCATCCGAATATATCGAGGGCTATTTTGCCACTTATCCGGGGATCAAGAGTTTCCTGGACCGCATGGTGGCAGAGGCAAAGGAGACCGGTGTGGCCAGAACCATGGCCGGCAGGCTGCGTCCCATGCCGGAGCTGCAGTCCGGCAATTTCATGCAGCGGTCCTTCGGGGAACGGGTAGCCATGAATGCCCCCATTCAGGGTACTGCGGCGGATATCATCAAGGCAGCTATGGTAAGAGTCAGCTGCCGGCTGAAAAAGGAAAACAAGCGGGCCAGACTGGTGCTGCAGGTCCATGATGAGCTGCTGATCGAAGCCCCACAGGATGAGGTGGAGGAAGTCAGCGCCCTGCTTGCGGAGGAGATGCAGGCAGCGGCGGAGCTGGTCATCCCCCTGGAGGTGGACCTGCACACGGGAAGCAACTGGCTGGAGGCACATTAAAATGTATACAATAGGGATCACCGGCGGTGTGGGCGCCGGCAAAAGCCAGGTCATGGCATATCTGAAGAGCACTTTTGATGCAGAGGTCCTTCTGGCAGATGAAGTCGGTCATCTGGTCATGAAGAAAGGGCAGCGCTGCTATGAAAAGGTCCGGGACCTGTTCGGCCCGGAGGCAGTGGCTGCGGATGGAGAACTGGACCGCTCCGCCATCGCAGCCAGAGTCTTTGGACACCCGGAACAGCTGGAAGCGCTGAATGCCATCGTCCACCCTGCGGTCAAAGAATATATCCTGGAATTTCAGGAAAACCAGAGGAGATCCGGAAAGAAATATTTTTTTCTGGAAGCTGCTTTATTATTAGAAGAAAAATATGATGCAATCTGCGATGAAATGTGGTATGTTTTTGCAAGTGAGCGTGTGCGAACCGCCAGATTGGCCCAAAGCAGGGGCTATTCGGCAGAAAAGAGCCGTCAAATCATGGCAAATCAGCTGCCGGAAGAAGTTTTTCGGAAAAAAACTGACTTTGTGCTGGATAACAGCGGAGATTTTTCCGAGACGGAGCGGCAGATACAGGAACATATGAAGGAGCTGAACAGATCATGAAGCTTTGCAGTCTTGCAAGCGGCAGCAGTGGAAATTGCATTTTTGCAGGAACAGAGACCAGCAGCGTGCTGATCGACACGGGCATCAGCAAGAAAAGGATCGACCAGGGGCTGGGAGAGATCGGATATACCTCCGGTGACATGGATGCCATCCTGATCACCCATGAGCACTCGGACCATATCAAGGGGCTGGGTGTTATGGCCAGAAAACTGGGTCTGCCCATTTACGCCACCCGGGGAACTATTGAGCGGATCCTGCAGACCCCTTCCGTGGGAAAGATCCCGGAAGGTCTGTTCCGGGAGATCCGGGCGGACCGGGAACTGCAGATCGGAGATCTGACCATCCGGCCATTCTCCATTTCCCACGATGCGGCTGATCCGGTGGGCTATCGCCTGTCAGACGGCAGGCATTCCATGGCTGTGGCCACGGACATGGGAGTCTACGGTTCCTATATCATAGAGCATCTGCGGAATCTGGATGTACTGCTGCTGGAAGCAAATCACGATGTCCGCATGCTGGAGGCCGGCGTCTACCCTTACCATCTGAAGCAGAGGATCCTGAGCAACCGGGGGCACCTGTCAAATGAGGCAGCGGGACAGCTGCTGTGCGAGGTGCTGCACGACGGCCTCAAGCGGATCATTCTGGGGCATCTGAGCAAAGAAAACAATTATCCCGCACTGGCTTATGAAACCGTCTGCTCGGAGATCACCATGGGAGACAATCCCTACCGGTCGGCGGATTTTGCCATCGAGGTGGCAAAAAGAGATGCTGTCGGCAGTCTGATAGAATTGTAGAAAAGTCTGAGAATGGAGTGACTTATGAAAAAAACGATCATCACAGTAGTTGGACATGACACAGTTGGTATCATTGCAAAGATCTGCACCTATCTGGCAGAAAATCAGATCAACATCGAAGACATTTCCCAGACCATTATCCAGGGGTATTTCAATATGATGATGATCACGGATACATCTGCCTGCACCAGGCCTGCAGTGGAGATCGCCGGGGATCTGAAGAAGATCGGTGAGGAGATTGGCGTAGTCATCAACTGTCAGCACGAAGATATTTTCAATATGATGCACAGAATCTAGGAGCAGGCCATGATCAATATTTACGAAGTACATGAAACCAATGAGATGATCCGGCACGAAAATCTGGATGTGCGTACCATCACCATGGGCATCAGCCTGCTGGACTGCATCGATGCGGATCTGGACCGGGTCAATGAAAATATTTACAAAAAGATCACAGGCCTGGCAGGCAATCTTGTCAGCACAGGCAGGGATATCGAGGGAGAATACGGCATTCCCATTGTCAACAAGCGGATCTCCGTGACCCCCATCGCCCTGGTGGGCGGTGCAGCCTGCAAAAAGCCGGAGGACTTTGTCACCATCGCCAAAACACTGGACCGGGCGGCAAAGACCGTAGGCGTCAACTTCATCGGCGGCTATTCCGCTCTGGTGGCCAAGGGCATGACCACAGCAGATGAGCTGCTGATTCGTTCCATTCCCCAGGCCCTGGCGGAGACGGATTTCGTCTGCAGCTCTGTCAATCTGGGCTCCACAAAGACCGGCATCAACATGGATGCGGTGAGGCTCATGGGACAGATCGTCCGGGAGACAGCGGAGAAGACAGCAGAGGCCGGCAGCATCGGCTGCGCCAAGCTGGTAGTCTTCTGCAATGCGCCGGATGACAATCCTTTCATGGCAGGTGCTTTCCATGGCGTCACGGAAGCAGATGCCATCATCAATGTGGGCGTTTCCGGCCCCGGCGTTGTCAAACATGCCCTGGAGAAAGTCAGAGGCGAGAGCTTTGAGGTCCTTTGCGAGACCATCAAGAAGACAGCTTTCAAGGTGACCAGAGTAGGTCAGCTGGTGGCAAAAGAGGCTTCTGCCCGCCTTGGGATCCCCTTCGGCATTGTGGATCTGTCGCTGGCTCCCACTCCGGCCGTCGGAGATTCCGTTGCGGAGATCCTGGAAGAGATCGGTCTGGAATCCGTGGGCGCTCCCGGCACTACAGCAGCGCTGGCTTTGCTGAATGATCAGGTAAAGAAGGGCGGCGTCATGGCTTCCTCCTATGTGGGCGGCCTGAGCGGAGCCTTTATCCCGGTCAGCGAGGACCAGGGCATGATCGACGCAGTCAACCGTCAGGCTCTGACCCTGGAAAAGCTGGAGGCCATGACCTGCGTCTGCTCTGTAGGACTGGATATGATCGCTATTCCCGGCGATACCACAGCAGCCACCATTTCCGGTGTGATCGCGGATGAGATGGCCATCGGCATGGTCAATCAGAAGACCACTGCGGTCCGTCTGATCCCTGTCATCGGCAAGGGAGTGGGAGACGTGGTGGAATTCGGCGGCCTGCTGGGCTATGCTCCCATCATGCCGGTCAATCCTTTTTCCTGTGAGGCCTTTGTCAGCCGCCAGGGCAGGATCCCGGCCCCGATCCACAGTTTCAAGAATTAAGAAACGTCGTTTTTCAGCATCACTGCGGCGAAAGAAATAGAAGAATTGCAGAGGACATACTGTCTGTGACCGGGCAGTGTTTCCTTCCTGCTCACAGTACGATGACACAAAAATCAGGAGGAATTTTATTATGAAAAAGTATGCAGAGATGACAAGAGAGGAGCTGCTGTCTCTGAAGGCGGCTCTGGAGGAGGATTTCAAAAAGGAGGAGGCCAAGGGCCTTTCCCTGAACATGGCCAGAGGCAAGCCCGGCAAGGCCCAGCTGGAGCTGGCTATGCCCATGCTGGACATTCTCAAGAGCGATTCCGACATGAATACCATCATGGGAAATGACACCAGAAACTACGGCGATCTGGACGGCATCGGTGAGTGCCGCAGGCTGATCGCAGATATGATGGGCGTGGAAAAGGACAATGTGATCGTCTGCGGCAATTCCAGTCTGAACATCATGTATGATACCGTCATGCGTTCCTATTGCTTCGGTGTCAACGGCGCTACTCCCTGGTCAAAGCTGGACAAGGTAAAATTCCTCTGTCCCGTACCGGGTTATGACAGACATTTCAGGATCACGGAGCAGTTCGGCGTGGAAATGATCAACATTCCCATGGATGAGCATGGTCCGGACATGGATCTGGTAGAGCAGTATGTCAACAATGATCCGGCTGTCAAAGGCATCTGGTGTGTTCCCAAGTATTCCAACCCCACAGGTGTTTCCTATTCTGACGAAGTAGTCCGCCGTTTCGCTGCCCTGCAGCCGGCAGCAGAGGACTTCCGCATCTACTGGGACAATGCTTACTGCATGCACCACCTCTATGACGATGATCAGGATGAGATCCTGAATATCCTGACAGAATGTGAAGCGGCAGGCAATCCGGATATGGTTTATATTTTCTCTTCCACATCCAAGATCAGCTTCCCGGGTTCCGGTGTGGCAGCCATTGCCTCTTCTCTGAAAAATATTGAGTACATTCTGAGCCTGATGACAGTACAGACCATCGGTCATGACAAGATCAACCAGCTGCGCCACGTACGCTTTTTCAAAGATCTGGATGGTCTGAAAGCCCACATGAAAAAGCATGGCGATATCCTGCGGCCCAAGTTTGAGGCGGTCATCAACACCCTGGAAAGAGAGCTGGGCGGCCTGGGCATCGGCAGATGGATCGCTCCCAAGGGCGGCTACTTTATCTCCTTCAATTCCCTGCCGGGCTGCGCAAAGAGGATCGTGGCAAAGTGCAAGGAACTGGGTGTGGTCCTGACTGCTGCAGGAGCACCTTATCCCTATGGAAAGGATCCGGAGGATTCCAACATCCGTATCGCTCCCTCCTTCCCCAGTCCTGAGGAGATGGAGATGGCCACAGCAGTCTTCGTCCTCTGCGTCAAGCTGGTCAGCGTGGAAAAGCTGCTGGAGGATGCCGCAGCCTGATGGCATAAGAGCGAAAAATTTATAACAGGATCATGACAGGGAACGTATCTTCCGGTTCGGAGAGGACTGGGATACGTTCCTTCTTTTGTAGAAAATGCCGATAATGTTCGTTAAAAAAATATCTATCCTTGTGAGGGGTGTCCAATCGTATTATCATGGAAATAGCGACAATTAACCATTGTTTCACTAAGGTACAAAGAGAGGATAGAAAAATGAAAGTACTGGTTATTAACTGCGGTAGTTCTTCACTGAAGTATCAGCTGATCGATTCCCAGACCGAAGAGGTTCTGGCAAAAGGTCTTTGCGAGAGAATCGGTATTGACGGCCGTCTGGTATATCAGAAGGCAGGTCTGGACAAGGAGATCACAGAAGCTCCCATGCCGACCCATAAAGAAGCCATCCAGATGGTACTGGACGCTCTGGTAAATGACAAGACCGGCGCCATCAAGTCCCTGTCTGAGATCGAGGCAGTAGGTCACCGTGTGGTACACGGCGGTGAGAAGTTCTCCGCTTCCGCACTGGTAGATGATGACATGATCAAGGCAGTAGAGGAGTGCATCGACCTGGCTCCCCTGCACAATCCCGCAAACCTGATCGGTATCAATGTCTGCAAGGAGCTGATCCCCGGCGTTCCCAATGTAGGCGTCTTTGACACAGCTTTCCATCAGACCATGCCCGCAAAGGCATATACCTATGGCCTGCCCTATGAGTATTATGAGAAGTACAAGGTTCGCCGCTATGGCTTCCACGGTACCTCCCACAGCTTCGTATCCAAGGAAGCAGCTGCTTTCCTGGGCCTGGATATCAACAATTCCAAGATCGTTGTCTGCCATCTGGGCAATGGCGCATCCATCTCCGCAGTTGTCAATGGCAAGTGTGTAGATACTTCCATGGGTCTTACCCCCCTTGAGGGCCTGGTAATGGGTACCCGCTCCGGCAGCCTGGATCCGGCTATCGTTGAGTTCATCGCAAAGAAAGAAAACCTGGACATCGCAGGCGTCATGAACGTACTGAACAAGAAGTCCGGCGTACTGGGCGTTTCCGCAGGTCTGTCCAGCGACTTCCGTGATCTGTCCGAAGGCGCAGAAGCAGGCAATGCAAACGCAAAGCTGGCTCTGGAAGTGTTCGCTTACAATGTAGTCAAGACCATCGGCGCATATGTAGCAGCCATGAACGGCGTGGATGCTATCGTCTTCACTGCAGGTATCGGCGAGAACGCAGCAGATGTTCGTGAGATGATCGTGGGCAATCTGGGCTATCTGGGCATCGAGCTGGATGCAGAGGCAAACAAGAAGCGCGGCGACAACAACATCATTTCCACAGCAGATTCCAAGGTTAAGGTTGCAGTTGTTCCCACAAATGAAGAGCTGGCCATCTGCCGTGATACTGTTGCGCTGGTACAGAAATAAAACAGGTATCCTGTGGGGCAGGGAAGGAAAAGGTCTCTGCCTCCGAAGATAGATTCAAGCATAAGGAGGATTATTACAATGAATGGTTTTTCTGATCTGATCGCGAAGTTAAAGGCTGATCCCAAGACGATCGTCTTCACAGAGGGCACAGATCCCCGTATCCTGGAGGCTTCTTCCCGTCTTCTGTCCGGAAACTTCCTGAAGCCCATCCTGGTAGGCAGCGAGGCTGCTGTCAAGGCTGCAGCTGAAGAAGCCGGTTACAATATCAATGGCGCAATCATCGTCGATCCTGACAACTACGATCGTTTCGATGAGATGGTTGACATGTTCTGTGAACTCCGCAAGAGTAAGGGCATGACACCGGAGAAGGCTATCCCCATGCTGAAGTCCGGCAACTACTTTGGTACCATGCTGGTAAAGATGGGCGTTGCAGATGCTCTTCTGGGCGGCGCTACCTATTCCACAGCTGATACTGTTCGTCCGGCTCTGCAGATCATCAAGACAAAGCCCGGCAACAAGATCGTATCTTCCTGCTTTATTCTGGTACGTCCCGCAGCTACAGGTGACAGAGAAGTCATCGCCATGGGTGACTGCGCCATCAATATCACTCCCAATGAGGATGATCTGGTGGAGATCGCTCTGGAGACCGCAAAATGCGCAAAGATCTTTGGCGTAGATCCCAAGGTTGCTTTCCTGAGCTACTCTACTCTGGGCTCCGGCAAGGGCGAGGATGTAGACAAGATGAGAAACGCTACCGCAAAGGCAAAGGAAGCTGCTCCGGATCTGGCAATCGACGGCGAGCTGCAGTTTGACGCTGCTGTATCCCCCACAGTTGCAAAGACCAAGTGCAAGGATTCCAAGGTTGCAGGTCATGCAAATACCTTCATCTTCCCGGACATCAACGCAGGTAATATCGGCTACAAGATCGCACAGCGTCTGGGTGGCTTCGATGCATACGGCCCCATCCTTCTGGGTCTGAACGCACCGATCAACGATCTTTCCCGCGGATGCAACGGCGAGGAAGTTTATTCCATGGCTATCATCACAGCAGCTCTGGCATAAAGATCATAGTATGAGATTTTCGGACCCGCAGGGTATTGGCCCTGCGGGTCTTTTTTTGCACCCTTGAGTGCATGGATGAAAACGGACGCAGAAAGCCCTTTAGGAATTGCCGTGAAATAATTCCAACTGCAGATCATGAATTTGTGACGATTCCGGGTATGACGGAGAATTATGTTTGCTTTTTCGCAGGGTGCCCGGATGGATGAAAAAGCGAAATGTTGACTTTCCTTCTCTCAAATGCTACACTAAAGCGAATATGTCTTAGTGGGATTACTATGCCCAAAATCAGGACATAAGAATCGAGGAGTTGCAAAAACATGCTAAATGATAAAAAAGTCCTGTTCTCCGGTATGCAGGCAACAGGAAATCTGACCCTGGGAAATTACCTTGGCGCCCTCAAAAACTGGGTGACCTTAAGTGACGATTATGAATGCTTTTACAGCGTAGTGGACATGCATTCCATTACGGTCCGTCAGGATCCGGCGGAGCTTCGCAAGCGGGCCCGCAAGCTGCTGATGATCTACATCGCGGCCGGCCTGGATCCGGAAAAGAACTGCATCTATTATCAGTCCCATGTCTCTGGACATGCGGAGTTGATGTGGATCCTCAACTGCTTCACCTATATGGGTGAGCTGAACCGTATGACCCAGTTCAAGGACAAGTCCGCAAAACACGCTGACAATATCAATGCCGGTCTCTTTACCTATCCGGTGCTGATGGCAGCGGACATCCTGCTCTATCAGGCAGATGTTGTTCCGGTGGGTATCGACCAGATGCAGCATCTGGAGCTGACCAGAGATATTGCCATCCGTATGAACAACCTGTACGGTGACATTTTCACTGTGCCGGAAGCCTACATCGGCAAGGTGGGCGCCAAGATCATGAGTCTGCAGGATCCCTCCAAAAAGATGTCCAAGTCCGATGAAAATCCCAATGCCAGCATCTATCTGATGGATGATGCGGATACCGTAGTCCGCAAGTGCAAGAGGGCCATCACGGACTCCGAGGGTGTGATCCTCTATCGGGATGAGCAGCCCGGCGTGAAAAATCTGATCGACATCTACAGTGCCTGCACAGGCAAGACCGCAGATGAGGTAGTGAAAGAGTTCGATGGCCAGGGCTATGGCACTCTGAAGATCGCCGTAGCAGAGGCAGTAAACTCCATTCTGAGCCCATTGCAGGCCAGAGTGCGGGAACTGGAGAAGGACAAGGCCTATGTGGATTCCATCATAAAGAACAATGCGGAGAAGGCCCAGTATTTCTCCAACAAGACCCTGCGCAAGGTACAGAAAAAGGTAGGCTTCCCCGAGAGACCGAGGTAAGGCCTTGCTGGGTGAGATCGTTGTCCCCCTGCTGAGCTGGTATGCTGACCACAAAAGGACGCTTCCCTGGCGGGAGCGGAAGGATCCCTACCATATCTGGGTATCAGAGATCATGCTGCAGCAGACCAGAGTAGAGGCGGTGAAACCGTATTTTCAGCGCTTTATCCGTCAGCTGCCGGATACCGCTGCCCTGGCAGCCTGTCCGGAGGAACGCCTGCTGAAGCTCTGGGAGGGCCTTGGCTATTACAACCGGGTCCGCAATATGCAGAAGGCAGCCAGGATCCTGCAGGCATCCTATGAAGGAAAGCTGCCGGAAACAGCAGAGGAATTAAAGAAACTACCGGGGATCGGCAGCTATACTGCCGGCGCTATTGCTTCCATTGCCTATGGACAGCCTGTTCCTGCGGTGGATGGCAATGTATTGCGGATCCTATCCCGACTCCGCATGGATGCCCGGGAGATCAACAAAGAAAAAGTAAAGAAAGAAGTGGAGACAGAGCTGGCGGAAGTCATGCCGGAGAAAGAAGCCGGCAGCTTCAATCAGGCCCTGATGGATCTGGGCGCAGGCATCTGTCTGCCAAACGGAACTCCCCTTTGTGGAGATTGCCCCCTGCGGGAGCTGTGTGCAGCCCATCGGGAAGGGGCAGAGGAAGATTTTCCCCGCAAGGAAAAGAAGAAACCCCGTCGGATCGAGAAGCGCACCATTCTTCTGATCAGAGACGGAGAGCGGATCGCCCTTCAGCAGCGGCCGGAAAAAGGCCTGCTGGCAGGCATGTATGAGTTCCCCAATCTGGAAGGATGGCTTTCCGAACAGGAGGCATTGGATCTTGCCGGGCAGAGAGGGTTCCTGCCGGTCAGGATCAAAGCCCTGCCGGATGCGGTTCATATCTTCACCCACATAGAGTGGCGGATGATCGGCTATGAGATCCGGGTGGCGGCCCTGGATGAGGACCACAGTGGCGGTCTGCTGCTGGCAGAACTGCAGCGGATCCGGGAGCAGTATCCCCTGCCTTCCGCTTACCGGGTGTACATGGAGCAGCTGTGACCTTTCCCCGGAAGCGCAATATCGCCGGGAGATACCCAGGAAAAAGAGAGAGAACTTCCGCCTGCAGGGCAGGAAGATCAGAAAGAAGGATAGCAGAATGAAACTACTGACTGTAACAGTTCCCTGTTACAATTCCGAAGCATATATGCGTCATTGCCTGGATACCCTGCTGACAGGCGGTGAAGATGTGGAGATCCTGATCGTGGATGACGGTTCCACAAAGGATCGCACAGCGGAGATCGCAGATGATTATCAGCGGAGATTTCCTCACATTGTCAGGGCCATCCATCAGGAAAACAAGGGCCATGGCGGTGCTGTAAATACCGGCATCGACAATGCCACAGGTCTGTATTTCAAGGTAGTGGACAGTGATGACTGGGTAGATACCGAAGCCTTTCAGAAGGTGCTGCAGACCCTGCGGGAGGTGACCAGAGGCCCCCAGACCCTGGACTGCATGCTGACCAACTATGTCTATGAAAAGGCAGCCAGCAGAAGAAAGCCTGTCATGCGGTATCGCACGCCTTTCCCGAAGAATGAGATCTTTACCTGGGACAAGCTGGGTCCCCTGGGACTGACAGACTATGTACTGATGCATTCCATGATTCTGCGGACCGGCGTCCTGCGGGAAGTCGGTCTCCGTCTGCCGGAACATACCTTCTATGTGGACAATCTTTTTGCTTTTATTCCTTTCAGCGGCGTGAAGACCCTGTATTATCTGGATGTAAATCTGTACAGGTACTTCATCGGCCGGGCGGACCAGTCCGTCAATGAGCAGGTCATGATCGGCAGGCTGGACCAGCAGATGAAGGTCAACCAGATCATGCTGGATTTTATCCCACAGATGAGAAAACTGCATCCCAAGCAGCGGCGTTTTATGGTACATTACCTGTCCATCATCATGTCCGTCACTTCCATCATGCTGATTCGGTCCAAAATGCCGGAGAACTTTGAACGGAAGAAAAAGCTGTGGGAGGATCTGAAAAAGAAAGACCGCGGCATCTATCTGCAGATCCGCTGGGGACTCAAGGGTTCTACCATGAATTTGCCGGGCAAGGGCGGCAGATCTGTTTCTGTCTTTGCTTACAAGATCGCCCAGCTGCTGTATGGATTTAACTGACCTTTATGATGCATCAGGGGAGTAAAGTCGGAAAATATGCACTGATTTTTCAAGTTTAGCGACCCGCAAAATCTATTGATCTCCGTTTTTAAACTTATGCAGAGTAGCTTTTTAAGTGGAGTCATGCATACGCATCATAAAATTGTGGTGACGTGCAATGTACCAGGGGCTTTTGTTATAATAGATCAAACAAAACTTACGGGAGACAGAACTATGAGAGTCGGCTGCGGCTATGATGTACATAAACTTGTGCCGGACAGGAAACTGATCCTGGGCGGCGTGGAGATCCCCTTTGAGCTGGGGCTTCTGGGACACTCCGATGCGGATGTATTGCTGCATGCCATTATGGATGCCCTGCTTGGGGCAGCTGCCCTGGGAGATATCGGCAGACATTTTCCGGACAATGATCCGGCTTACGAAGGCATTTCCAGCCTGCTGCTGTTGAAAAAGGTGGGAGAACTACTGGAAGAGAAGCTGTATCTGATCGAAAATATCGATGCCACCATTGTGGCACAGAAACCGAAACTCATGCCCTATGTGGAGCAGATGAGGAAAAATATCGCAGAGACGCTGGGCCTGGAAACGGACCAGGTCAATGTGAAAGCCACTACAGAGGAGAGGCTGGGCTTTACCGGCAGGCTGGAGGGGATTTCTTCTCAGGCGGTCTGCAGCATACGGCAGGCTCTGGATCTGCTGCCGGATGACAGGATGAGCGCAGGCTGCAGCGGCTGCGGCGGCTGTGCCGGAAGAAGGACAGAGGATCTGTAGAGAATTCTGTCTGTCAGATGCAGCAGAAGAATATAAAGTCAGCAGGGAAGCGTATAATAAAAAACATCCATGGTACGGATGGGAAGGGTAAGTTTATAGGATTTGCCTTGCAAACAGAAAGGAAAGCATTCATTCCGTAACTAAAAATGAGGAAGTTTTCGCGGGGCGGATGTGCCCGGCAGTCTTCCGGGAAAGGAATCAGCATGAAGATCTACAATACACTGAGCAAGAAAAAAGAAGAGTTTCAGCCCATTGAGGAGGGCAAGGTCCGGATGTATGTCTGCGGTCCCACCGTTTACAATCTGATCCATATCGGCAATGCCCGTCCCATGATCGTGTTCGATACAGTGCGCCGCTACATGGAGTACAAGGGCTATGAAGTAAATTACGTTACCAATTTCACGGATGTGGATGACAAGATCATCAAGGCCTCCATCGAGGAGGGCGTGACGGCAGAAGAGATCTCCACCCGCTACATCGCAGAGTGCAAGAAGGATATGGAAGGCATGAATGTCCGCCCGGCCACCACTCATCCCCAGGCGACCCAGGAGATCCAGGGTATGATCGATATGATCAGCGTTCTGATGGAAAAGGGTTATGCCTATGATGTGGATGGTACTGTATATTTCCGTACCCGCAAGTTCAAAGAGTATGGTAAACTGTCCCACAAAAATCTGGATGATCTCCGCTCCGGCGAGCGCTCCCTGCTGGTAACAGGAGAGGACCAGAAGGAAGATCCCCTGGATTTCGTCCTGTGGAAGCCCAAAAAAGAAGGGGAGCCTTTCTGGGTATCTCCCTGGAGCGAGGGCCGTCCCGGCTGGCACATCGAGTGCTCTGTCATGGCCAAGCGTTACCTGGGCGATGAGATCGACATCCATGCCGGCGGTGAGGATCTGATCTTTCCTCACCATGAAAATGAGATCGCCCAGAGTGAGTGCTGCAATGATAAGACCTTTGCCAGATACTGGATGCACAATGCTTTCCTCATGATCGACAAGGAGAAGATGAGCAAGTCCCTGGGCAATTTCTTCACAGTACGGGACATCGCAGAGAAATATGACCTGCAGGTTCTTCGTTACTTCATGCTGTCCGTACATTATCGCAAGGCCCTGAACTTCAGCAAGGAAGGCATGGACTCCGCAGTCAATGCCCTGGAGCGTATCGTGACTGCCGGTGAGCGTCTGAAGACACTGGCTGCAAATGCCGCAGGAGACGCCCTGACCGCAGAGGAGACAGACAAGCTGGAGCAGATGAAGGCCTTCCGCAGCAATTTCGAAGCTGCCATGGAGGATGATTTCAATACGGCAGATGCCATCACAGCTGTTTTTGACCTGGTAAAATTCGCCAATACTACAGTAAATGAGCAGAGTACAAAGGCTTATGCAGAAGCTGTAAAGGCGGAATTGGCCCTGCTGGCCGGTATTCTCGGCATCGAGACAGAGAGAAAAGAAGAAAATCTTGACGCGGAAGTAGAGGCAAAGATCGCAGAACGTCAGGCAGCCAGAAAGGCAAAGGATTTTGCCCGGGCAGATGCCATTCGGGATGAACTGCTGGCCATGGGCATTGAACTCAAGGATACCCGCGAAGGCGTCAAGTGGAGAAGAGTATAATTTAAGATGACGAAAGCTTCCCGGCATGGCGAGATGATACAAAACCCTGATGTTCCGTCCCAGGTCTGTTTTAGAAGCAGATGCTCGCACAGAGGGAGCCGCTGTAAGGCTTCATGCTTTACGAGAAAAAGTGATGTGGGAAGTTTGAGAAAGGTGCAGAATAGCTTTGATCATGCAGGAAGCACAAAACGAAAATCTGATAACCTGTCAGACCCGGTATTTTGATCTGAAGGAGAAGGAGCCTTCCCAGGTATCCCCTCTGACCCTGGCCTACCTGGGGGATGCGGTCTATGAGCTGATGATCCGCACCCTTCTGGTGGAAGAGAGTTCCGCAAAGGCCGGCGCCCTGCATCAGCAGGCGGTCCGGCTGGTCAAGGCAGAGAAGCAGTCAGAGCTGGTGGGTATCCTGGAGGAACACTTCACAGAAGAGGAGGAGAGAGTCTACAAAAGAGGCAGAAATGCCAAATCTCCTACTTCTGCGAAGAATGCGGACATCGTGGACTACCGCAGGGCCACCGGTCTGGAAGCTGTCTTTGGCTATCTGTATCTGAAGCAGGATATGGAGCGACTGTGTCAGCTGCTGAAGCTGGGACTGGATCTGTAGTTGTTACACCCCCCTACATCAGGTTTTTTGTGATACCTATGCCTGACTATGCTTTACTGCTCTGTATAAGTTTGAAGATGGAAGTCTATAGATTTTCTGTTTCACTTATCTCGTCGGGTTGACAAAAATTTGAATTCCCACTCCGAATAAATTCGTCGCTCCATTCGAATTTTTGCTGGGGCTTCAAAGCGTGTAAAAGAGTGTCCACACTTCTCAGGGAGGTGCGCCAATTTTACCTGCTTTGATCCCTGATATCAAAAAGATGTCTCCGAAAAGACAAGAAGAAATCATGCGGGGGCTTGCGTTACAATATGTCAGGATACGTTGACAAAAGAATACGGAGAAGATCTGTATGAGCAGAGAAAGAGAGCAGAAGCCCTTCCGCGCCGGGAGCAGATCCCAGGGTGCGCGGGGAAGCGCTTATGCAGGAAATAAGAACAGAGATCGGAAGCCGGACAGGATGAAGCGGGAGAAAAGTTTCCGCCCTGCTGAGACAGCAGGACCTGATCCTGCAGCCGATGTGGTAGAGATCCCGGAGGAGAGCATGCTGCTGGAAGGCAGAAATGCTGTTCTGGAAGCCTTCCGGGCTGGCCGGACCATCGACAGGTTGTATGTGCCTGCCAAGGTCAAGGACGGTCCCATTCAGACCATTCTGAGAGAGGCAAAGAAGCAGCAGACGGTGGTCAGCTTTGTCAGCAATGAACGACTGGACCAGTTGTCAGAGACTGGCAGCCACCAGGGCGTTGTCGCTGTGGCAGCGGCCTATGCCTATGCAGAGGTCGAGGACATTCTGGCAAAAGCGGAGGAGAAGGGAGAGGCTCCCTTTGTGTTCCTGCTGGATGGTATTGAGGATCCCCACAATCTGGGTGCCATCATCCGTACCGCAAACCTGGCAGGAGCCCATGGGGTGATCATTCCAAAACACAGGGCGGTAGGCCTGACGGCTACCGTAGCCAAAGCTTCTGCCGGCGCCCTGCATTACACCCCGGTGGCAAGAGTCACCAACCTGGCAAAGACCATGGAGGAGCTGAAGGAAAGAGGCCTCTGGTTTGTCTGCGCCGCCATGGACGGCACCCGCATGTATGACCTGGACCTGAAAGGTCCCATTGGTCTGGTCATTGGCAATGAAGGAGAAGGCGTCAGCCGTCTGGTTCGTGAAAAGTGCGATTTCACCGCATCTATCCCCATGAAGGGAGATATTGATTCTTTGAATGCCTCTGTGGCTGCCGGTGTGCTGGCCTATGAGATCGTGAGACAAAGGAACTGATACATGCTGCAACAGTTTTTGAAAGATACAAAAAAATATTGGGCGTATGCTTTGCGTGCAGCCAAGGCGGACCTGAAGTCTGAGGTGGCTACCAATCACCTGGGCTGGCTGTGGTGGATCCTGGATCCTCTGCTCTTCATGCTGATCTACTCTTTTGTGGCCATTGTGGTCTTCAACAAAAATGTACAGTATCTGGCTGCCTTTATCTTTGTGGGCCTTTCCTGCTGGGACTTCTTTTCCAAGACGATCAAGCAGAGCGTCAAGCTGGTATCCGGCAATAAGCCTGTGGTATCCAAGGTCTATCTGCCCAAATTCGTGTTGATCTATGTCAGGATGATGGTGAACGGGTTCAAGATGTTCATCTCCTTCTCTCTGGTAGTAGGTATGATGATCATCTATCAGGTACCTCTGACCTACAGGATCATCTATTTTCCGTTCCTGCTGATCCTGCTTAGTCTGCTGACCTTCGGTATCAGCTGCATCATGCTGCATGCTGGCGTCTTTGTGGAGGACCTGTTCAATGTGATCAACGCTTTCCTGCGGCTGGTGTTTTATCTTTCCGGCATCTTCTATTCCCTGCCGGACCGGGTCCATGGCTGGATCGGCTTTGTACTGCTGAAGTGCAATCCCTTTGCTGCTATTATCACCAGTATGAGAAGCTGCGTTCTCTATTCCTCGGATCCGGACTTTATCACCATGGCCATATGGCTGGTGATCGCTGTGATCCTGACAGTGATCGGTGTGCGTTTGATCTACAAGAATGAAAATTCCTATGTAAAGGTGATGTAATGGGAGAATATGCGATCGAAGTAAAGGATCTGAAGGTCCGCTATCGTTCCTTGAATAAGATGTCCATCAAGAGCAGCCTCTTTAAGCTGCGCAAGGCCAAGGTGGAAAATTTCGAGGCTCTGCATGGGGTCAGCTTCAATGTACCCCAGGGAGAGATCGTGGGTATCATCGGCAAAAACGGCAGCGGCAAGTCTACCCTGCTGCGAACCATTGCGGGTATTTTTTCCCCGGATGAGGGCTCCATTGATCTGCATGGTCATACCATTTCCCTCCTGTCCATCGGTGTTGGCTTTCAGAAAAAACTGACGGGCAGGGAAAATATCATCCTTTCCGGTATGCTGCTGGGATATTCAGAAGAAGAGGTCCGGGAAAAAACGCCGGAGATCATCAAATTCTCTGAGTTGGGCAAATTCATTGACAAGCCTGTTTCCACTTACTCCAGCGGTATGTATTCCAAGCTGGCTTTCTCTATCACTGCGGTGCTGGAGACGGAGATCATGCTGATCGATGAGGTGCTGAGCGTAGGCGATGCCAAGTTCAAGAAAAAAAGTTACCGAAAAATGAAGCAGCTGATCTCTGAAAACAATCGTACAGTTGTGGTGGTATCCCATAATCTTTCTACGGTCAGGGACCTTTGCCAGAGTGTGATCTGGCTGCATGACGGTGATATCAAGATGCAGGGTCCGGTGGAAGAGATCATGCCCATCTACGAGGAGTTCATGTCCTGACAGGAGAAAAACAGGTGAAAAAGTTTCTGGGAAAACTGAAAAATGTGAAACCGGCCGACTTTTTTCATCTGCTGCTGTTTGTCTTCGCCCTGCTGCCGGCAAAGATCCTGAAAAAAAGGCGCCCGGCTATCTGGCTCTTTTGCGAATATGGGCAGGAAGCCAGGGACAATGCCTACTGGCAGTTCCGCTACACCGTAGAGGAGCACCCGGAGGTGGATGCGGTCTATGCCATAGATCCGAAGTCCGCAGATCATCAGAGAGTTGCTGTTCTGGGTCAGACCATTCCCTATGGGACCTTCCGGCACTGGATCTATTATCTGGCGGCAGAGGTGAATATCAGCACCCAGAAGGGGGGCAAGCCAAATGCGGCAGCCTGCTATCTGCTGGAAGTATACGGTATTCTGAAGAATAAGCGGGTCTTCCTGCAGCACGGCATTACCAAGGATCTGGCGGAGCTCTTTTTCTATCAGAATACCCGCATGCGCCTGTTTATCTGCGGTGCAAAGCCGGAATATGATTTTGTAAAGAAGGAATTCGGCTATCCGGAAGGCTATGTGGCCTACACCGGCTTTTCCCGCTTTGATGCTTTGCACAGGGAGGTAAAGCGGGAGAGATATCTGCTGGTCTGCCCCACCTGGCGCAGTTGGCTTTATACCAACTCCAGTGATCCCTATGACAATAGTTTTGAAGGGATCCGGGAAACGGAGTATTATCGTCGCTGGATGGGGGTGCTGATGTCTGAAAAGCTTCATGACCTGCTCCGGGCCTATGGTTACCGTGTGAAGTTTTTCCCACACCGGAATATGACAGCCTGCTTTGAAAACACAGAAGTGGACAGCGAACTGATCGAAGTGACCAACTGGAAGACCTGTGACCTGCAGGTGCTGATGAAGGAGACTTCCTGTCTGCTGACAGACTATTCCAGTGTGGCCATGGACGTGGCCTACATGGAAAAACCGGTGCTGTATTATCAGTTTGATTATGAAAAATACCGGGCGGAACAGTTTACCAGAGGCTACTTTTCCTATGAGAGGGATGGCTTTGGTCCTGTCTGCGAGGAGGAAACACAGCTGCTGTCAGCACTGGAAGATGTGCTGAAAGCAGGCTGCAGGGTGGCTCCTGCATACAAAGAGCGGATCGGACAGTTCTTTGAACTGCGGGATGCTCACAATTGTCAGAGGATCTTTGAAGAGATCTGTAAGCTTTGAAAACTGTGGGAAAAGGAGGCAGGATTTGTATCCGCTGATCTCAGTTGTCATACCAAATTACAATGGAGAAAAGGATCTGGAAGCCTGTCTGCGGAGTGTCTGCACCCAGGACTATCCCAATCTGCAGATTCTCCTTGTGGATGACGGCTCCACAGACGGCAGTCATGAGATCTACCGGAGATTCTGCGATCAGTATACAAATGTCCGCCTGATCACCCAGACCAATCAGGGTCTGTCTGCCGCCAGAAATACCGGGCTGGAAGCCGCAGAGGGAGAACTGCTCACTTTTGTGGACAGCGATGATCTGCTGGAGCCTGGTGTGATCTCAGCTCTTGCAGATGGTCTGCAGAAGTATGATGCGGATATCGCGGTCTGCGGAATCAGCCGTCTGACCAGGGACAGGAAAGAGCCTCTGGCCTGCCTGCGGGAAGAAGTACTGGATCGGAAGACTGCTTTGCAGAGGCTGGCAGAAGATAAAAATATCAAAAATTACGCCTGGGGCAAGCTGTACCGGCGGGAGCTCTTTGAAGGGATCCGTTATCCGGCAGGCAAGAAATTCGAAGATATCCCTGTGACCTGGCAGCTTTTTGCCAGAAGCAGAAAAGTAGCAGCTGTGGACATGATGGGGTATATCTACCGCATGCGAAAAGGCAGTCTGGCTCATACCAGATCGGTAAAAACAGCAGAGGAACGGCTGACATCCCATATGATGCGGTTTGAAGTCCTTTCCGGGAAGCAGCCGGATCTGACACCGGAACTTCTGCGCCAGCTGATCTATGCGGCAGTACTGCTGGCCAGGGCAGGCTTGCTGGTGGGGCAGGAAGAAAAGAAGAGTATCACCACGACATTGGAGCGTTTGAAAGAAATTTTATGCACTGTATCCGGGCAGGCTGTACAGAAACTGTCTGCAGGAGACCAAAAGAAATATGGGATCATTTGCAGCGGCCGGAAGGTCCTGTTCCGATTGGTACAGTGTGATGTAACAGGAAGATTGAAGAGGAAATGATTATGATGAGAAGAGCGGAGCAGCCATTGGTAAGCGTGATCGTGCCGGTATACAAGGTAGAGGGTTATCTGCGCAAGTGCCTGGATTCCCTGGCAGATCAGACATACCCTGACCTGGAGATCATCATGGTAGAGGATGGCTCCCCGGACAAGTGCGGCGCCATCTGCGATGAGTATGCGGAGAAATACAGCAATTTCCAGGTTATCCATCAGGAGAACAAGGGGGTCTGCGGGGCCAGAAACACAGGTCTGGCAGCAGCTACGGGAGACTATATCGGCTTCGTGGATTCAGATGACTGGTGTACGCCGGACATGTATGAGTATCTGGTAAAGGGAGCTCTGCAGTATGACGGTGACGTGACTGCCTGCCGCTACTATCGGGTGACACCGGGCAAGCCCACCACTTCCCGCTGTACCGGCACTACGCAGATCATGAACCGAAAGCAGGTCATGCAGGAGATCGTGGAAGGGTTTGACTTCCGTACGGTCTTCTGGAACAAGATCTTCCGCAGAGAGATGTTTGATGGTCTGCAGTTTCCGGAGGGCAGGGTATTTGAGGGCACTCTCTTCATGCACAAGGTCCTGGACCGGGCAGAAAAATGCGTTATGCTGGGAGATCCCAAGTATTACTATCTGAACAATCAGGGCAGCATCGTCAATGCCGGCAATCTGGTCAGTCCGCTGAACTATGCATGCGCTTACATCAGCCGTTACTATGATATGAGGGAGGAGTTCCCCAAACTGAAGGAAAAAATGGTGCAGGATGCGGTAAAAGGCATCGTCAATGTATCTTATCAGTATCGGAAGATCAATCAGCAGACCATAGAAACCTACGGGGAATTCTTCACTTATATTGCGAAATTTATCGATGAAAACCCGGAGGATATCCGCCGCTTTACCACCAAAGCGCAGAGAAAAGAGCTGCAGCAGATCAGACGCTGCACCCCCACAGCCTACAAAAAAGCGCACAAAAAGCTGGCTGTGGCCAAACGCATGGATATTCTCAAGAAAATTTTGCGGGTCGGTGCCAAAAAAGAATTCGACCATGTGGCAGAGATGACGCCGGAACGTCAGGAAAAGCTGCAGCAGCTGCAGGGTGTCCTGGTGGAGATCCTGGGAGTGATCGATAAGATCTGCCGGGACAACGGACTGACCTATTATCTCTATGGCGGCACACTGTTAGGAGCAGTCAGAGACGGAAAGATCATTGCCTGGGACGATGACATGGACCTGGTCATGTACAGGAAGGATTTTGAAAAATTCAAAAAGATCTGTCAGACCCAGCTGCCTCAGGGCTACTTCATGCAGGACTGCTTTACGGATGCAGGCTATCCTCTGCTTAGCGCCAAGATCCGCAAGGACAATACCTATGTCCGGGAGGAGAAATGGGATGATCGGAAGATGCACAAGGGGATCTTTGTGGATGTGCTGCCTCTGGACTATTTCCCGAAGAATGAGAAACAGGGTGCCCTGTATCTGCATATGATGTCTTTCCTGCATCAGATCTGCGCCTTTGACAACTGCAATTCCGAGGGCTTTGGCGCCCATGTGCTGTTCAGGATCTGCAAAAAGATCCCGGTGAAATTCTGGTACAGGGTGAGAGATCTGGCTCTGAAAAACTGCAATTTCGTAGGCAGCAAGTCAAAAGTCTGCAGCTTTGGCAGCCATTATCAGCCTGTACAGAGAAGAGTGCTGGAGAGTAAGTGGTTCGGCAAGCCTGTAGAGATGGAATTTGAAGGCATGTCCTGCATGGCCCCCGGCAAATGGGAAGGCTATCTGCTGCATCTGTTTGGAAAAAATTACATGCAGCTGCCACCGGAGGATCAGAGAGTCTGCCACGGTGATCTGGACAGCATCCGTCTGTAAACAGAGACAGGAGAGTATCATGGAAAAATATAAAGTAGGCTATACCACCGGTGTGTATGATCTGTTTCATGTGGGCCATCTGAATCTGCTGCGCAGGGCCAAGTCCATGTGCGATTATCTGATCGTGGGCGTAACCACAGATGAGCTGGTGGCTTACAAGAATACAAAGGCAGTGATCCCCTTTGAGGATCGCTGTGAGATCGTTGCGGCCATCCGCTATGTGGATCAGGTGGTTCCCCAGGAGAACATGAACAAGATGGAAGCCTGGGAAAAGTATCATTTCGATGCCATGTTTGTGGGAGATGACTGGAAAGGCACAGAGAAATGGAACCGCTACGAGGAGGAGTTCGCCAAAGTAGGTGTGGATATCGTCTATTTCTCCTATACCCAGAAGGTTTCCTCCACTAAGCTCCGCAAGGAGATCAGCCAGGAGCAGAACAAAGACCGGAAGTGAAGACTGCAAGTAAAGAAGGATGCCCATGAAAAAGAATCTGAATTCCCTGGATGTGATGAAATTTATCGCCTGCCTGTTTGTGGCTGCCATTCATATCCATCCGCTGAAATCTTTCAGTGAAAACTGCGATTTTCTGAATATCGTGATCGCCAGATTCGGCGTTCCTTTCTTTTTCATGGCCACCGGATTTTTCTTCTTCTCCAAGATCCGCCGGTGCGGCAGCTTTGCGGAGGAAAAGAGAACAGCAGGAGCCTATATCAGACGGCTGCTGCAGATGTATCTTTTCTGGTATATTGTGGCGTTGCCGACAACCATTTATGAATTTCTTCAGGATGCGCCCATTACTCTGGGGTATGTCCTGCGGTATCTGGGCAAGGCAGTCATCACATCTACCTATCGGGGTTCCTGGTTCCTGACAGCTTCCCTGATCGGTATTATCCTGGTCTGGCTGCTGTCCCGGAGACTGAGCAGTAGGGTCCTGCTGGTGCTGGGCCTTGTCTTCTATGCCTTTGCCATTGCTGCAAGTTCTTATTATGGCTTTTTCAAAGATACAGCGCTGATGTCTGCCTATCAATCCTACAAGTCGGTTATCGGCATCCCCTACAACAGGTGGTATGCGGGTGTGATCTATATCGTTCTGGGTAAGGTTTTCGCAGACAGGTATCCGGAGAAGCTTATGTCCCGTTGGCATGCCTTCCTGGGTCTGATCGCATCCCTGGGACTTCTGGTGGTGGAGATGACAAAATTGCAGCAGATGGGGATGATCCATGCCAATGACTGCTGTATCTCTCTGATCCCCCTGAGCATCTGCCTGTTTGCCTTGCTGCTGCAGATCGATCTGCCGGAGGGAACACATTACAAAAAGATGCGGACCATCAGCACAGTGACCTTTTATCTGCACTTTCAGCTGCTGGCCTGGATCACCATTGCCGGAGACAGGCTGGGTTTTTCCATGGATACCAGGGTCAAGTATGTTCTGATCGTAGGCATCTGTTTCCTGGTGACAGACCTGATCCTGCTGCTGGAAAAGAAGAAGCATTTTACATGGCTGAAATATGCCCATTGAGATTGAGGGAGAACGAATGAAGTACCTTTCCCGCACCATCAAAATAGTCCTGTTTCTGGCAGGAGCTGTCCTGATCTATATGGGTCTGGATTTTGCCCTCTCAGATGATACAGGCTCACAGACCAGGATCAGCTTTCATGATTTCTATGAGGAAGATGAAGTGGATACCCTCTTCCTTGGTTCTTCTCATTCCGTTTACAGTATCAATGCGGAGAAACTGACGGAGGATACTGGAAAATCAGTGTTTAACCTGGCTACTTCCGGTCAGAACTGTATTGGCGGTTATTATGTCATCAGGGATGCCATTGCTCATCAGAACATCCAGCATATTTATTATGAGGTTTCCATCTACAAGCTGACAGAGGAAGAGTCTCACGAGACCGGGACTTATATTATCTCAGATTATCTGGACTCTCTGAGTAGCCGGGTGGAATTGCTGAATGCTGCCTTTGGTTCAGACAAACTGATCAATTCCTACTTGCGGCTGCGGAGAAATTTCAACCCCTCCAACTTCAGTGCACTGAGCAAGGTAGGGCAGGTCATCAAAGAAAAATGTAGCGCAGATTATACGGATTATGTTGCAGATGAGGATTATCTGGGCAGAGGGCAATGGACTTATGACAAGTCTCTGGCTTATGAGGGAACCATTTCCATCAATACCAATTCCAAAACCTTTGATAAGTTTGATGTAGAGGATGTGCAGGAAGAGGAATGGGACTATCTGGTAAAGATCATAGATCTCTGTCAGGAGAATGATATTGATCTGACCTTTTACATCACTCCCTACAGTGAGTATTATCTAAAGAGCTTTGAAGGCTATGATGCAGTAACACAGCTGGTATATGATCTGGCGGAAGAGAGAAACATTGATCTGCTTGACTTTAACTGTGTAAAAAATGAGTATCTGCAGTTCAGCCTGACAGATTATGCGGATATGGACCATTTGCGTAGTGAACAGAGCGGCAAAGTAGCGGATTTCCTGGAATTGTATATGCAGGATCCGGATGGCGATTATTTCTATGATAACTGGAGGGAGAAATATGCAGAGGACGACACAGTGGACGGCCTTTCTTATGCCAGGTATTTTGTCACTAAAAAAGGGGAGTTCAAAAAGGCTGACAGTGCAAAAGGAACGATCCGGAATGAGCGGATAGAACTCTCTGCCTTGTCTGATCAGGACATTCCTGCTGAGGCCCGGGTCTGGAAACTGGTGCAGAATGTGGAGACCGGGGAATGGGTGCAGGCGGAAGTGGTCGATACGGTTCAGCTGGATGCATATACCTCAGAGATCGAGATTCCCTATGAAGAGAAAAGCAAAACGGTCTATCAGGTACAGTTGATCGATCCGGACACAGGAACGGTCCTGTATGACGCACTGACGAAGTTCAATATGATATAAAAGTTTGATAGGTAAGGTACGATTATGACGATTACATCTTTGCAGTTTCTGGCATTTTGCCTGGCAGCGGTTCTGCTGTTCCTGATATTTCCAAGAAAGTACCGCTGGATCTCTCTGCTGATCTCCAGCATCGCCTTTTATCTGATCTCAGCAAAAGCAATTATTGTATTTATTGCCGTCACTTCCTTTACCATCTGGATGGCAGGAAGAAAGATGACCTGTATCCAACAGAAAGCAGACAACACGTTGAAAAACGGTGATCTGGATAGGACAGCTAAAAAAGAGCTGAAGAAGAAGACACAGTCCTGCCGCAAACGGGTGCTGCTCATTGCCCTTGTGATCAATATCGGCATGCTGGTGGTCTTTAAGATCTTCAATTATTTCACAGCTGCCTTTGCCATGATCGCAGGTCTCTTTGTGGGATCTGCAAATGCGGATGCTCTGACCGTCATCATGCCGTTGGGCATTTCCTACTATACCTTTGCCACCATAGGATACTTGCTGGATGTATACTGGAAGCGGTATGAGAGTGAAGAAAATTTTGTCCGTTTCTTTCTCTTTGCCATTTATTTCCCTCACATTGTGCAGGGACCCATTTCCCGTTATCCTTTGCTGGGACAGGAACTGAAAAAGAAGGAGCTGCGCTTTACCTGGAACAACTTTGTCATTGGCATGGAAAGCATCCTGCTGGGCTGCTTCAAGAAACTGGTGATCGCGGACCGGGCCAGCATTTTTGTGTCATCGGTCATTCAGGAGAGCGGCCTTCACGGCAGCATTTATCTTTTTGCCATGATTCTGGATGGTATTCAGATCTATGCGGATTTTTCCGGCTATATGGATATCGTACGGGGTGTATCCCGACTCTTTGACGTGGAGCTGGAACAGAACTTCAATCATCCCTTCCTGGCCAAGAGTGTACCGGAGTTCTGGCGCAGATGGCATATGTCTCTGGGAGGCTGGTTCAAGGACTATGTCTACTATCCCATTACGGTTTCAAAGACCATCAAAAAATTGAACAAAAAAGTCAGAAACTGGAAGAGCAATCATGCAAAGAATCTGGTCATCATCATCATTCCGGTCATGGTGACCTGGCTCTGCACAGGTCTCTGGCACGGCACCGGCAGCGGCTATGTTATGTGGGGGATCTATTACGGAACTTTGATCGCTCTGTCCGTTACTTTTGGGGAGGACATTCAGAGATTCCTGCATAAGCTGCATATCAATACAGAATGTTTTTCATGGCGTATGCTGCAGGTGGTCAAGATTTTCTGTATCTTCATGGGCGGGCGTTTCCTGGGCACTCAGATGACCATGACCCACAGAGGAGAGATCTTCTATCAGATATTCCATTCCTTCCTGGGCTTTCCGGTCATGGACTATGGACTGGATGCAGTGAATTTCCTGATTCTGTTCGTTGGCGTGATCCTGCTGATCGCCATTGCGGTCATTGAGCAGAAACAGGAGCTTTTCACCTGGTTCAATTCCCAAAACAGGCTGTTTTGCGCTGTAGTCCTGTATGTTATATTCTTTGCGGTGTTCCTTCTGGGTATTTATGGCTCCGGCTATGATGCCAGCAGCTTCATGTACCAGCAGTTCTAAGCAGGGAAGGTAATGAGGAAATGATATGAACAAAGCAAAAATTTACCTGAGCCGGGCGCTGCGGCTGCTGCTGTTGCTTCTGGGGGTCGTTGGCATCTACATGGTTCTGGATTACGCTATTTCAGATGACACGGAATCCCAGACCAGAGTTGCTTTCCATGATTTTTATGAGGCGGATCAGGTGGACTACCTGTTTGTGGGAACTTCCCACACAGAATATGGGATCAATTCCTGTAAGATGTCGGAATGCCTGAATGCAGAGTGCTATACCCTGGGTTCCTCCAGTCAGGATTTTCAGAGCGCTTACTGGCTGATCAAAGAAGCTGTCGAAAGCAAGCAGATCAGTCATCTATATTATGAGCTGTCTTTTTCTCGCATGGTGGTCGAAGAACCTAATGAGACCAAGACCTTCATTATTTCGGATTATATCCGTTCTCTGGCGAACAAAGTGGCAATGATCACGGATACTTTTGATTCTGAGCATTATGTGAACGGATTTCTGAGACTGCGGAGAAATTTTGATATCTCCAATCTGTATCTGAGCACTATAAAAGAGACCTTAAAGGCTAAAGGAACAGAAGAGTATCAGAAGTATCTTGGCACAGAAAACTACGTGGGCAGAGGTCAGTGGATCAGTAAGGATTCCATGGCACCGGAGGGAACGCTGGCTCTGAACCTGGATTCCAAATTTCTGGATGATTACACAATGGACGAGGTCCAGGCGCGGGAACTGGAATACTTGCAGAAGATCATTGACCTATGTCGGGAAAATGATGTAGATCTGAACTTTTACATGATGCCCTATTCTGAAGTCTACATCATGAACTGCAGCGAATATGAATCCCTTGTACAGGTACTGTATGATATAGCGGAGGAAAATAACATTCCACTGATGGATTTCAACTGTATCCGCAATGATGTGCTGCAGCTGGATTGCTCCAGTTTCTTCAATGTGGATCATGTGACTTACGAGACCAGTGAACAGCTGGCAGAGGTGTTTGCTGCATGTATTCAGGATCCGTCTGGGGACTGGTTTACGGATTCCCTGGAGGAAAAATATCCCCACTCGGATGATGTGCGGGCCCTTGGATTTGAGTTGCAGCATTTCAAAAAAAATGGGAAGGAGATCAAATCCAAAGATTCCTGGTCCAAGTCTGCCACTATTAAAGTTACCATCAGTGCCTTTGGTTATCAGGAGATCCCGGTGGAGGTGCGTCTGTGGAAACTGACAAAGACGGAGGAGGGATGGATGGAAGTCGGAGAGATCGAGGGAATCAAGCAGGATGCTTGCCGGACGTCTTTCAGTCTTCCCTATGATGGCATGAAGACCAGATATAAGGCTCAGTTGCTGGATCCGGAGACAGGAGAGGTTCTGTATGAGACTACAACACAGTTTGAAATGACATAAAATGCTTCAAAATAGTCATCTGCAGGCAGTTTTTTCTGGTGCTTTGCAGTCAGGTGATGTAAAATATTTCAAGACAAGCGTTTTGCTACACACAAGGGGAGAGAGAAAATGTTTTATCAGATCAAAGCAAGTGAAAAAGCCGCCTTGGTGGCTTCTGATGGCACAAGCATGACTTATGGGGAACTCAGTGATGCGATCACCATGCTTGGTGCACAGCTGCCGGAACGAACTCTGGCATTCTGTCTGTGTGAAAACAGTCCGGCCAGCGTCCTGGGATACCTGACCTGCCTGAACAAGGGAGTGGTGCCGTTGCTGGTGGACAAGAAGATCGACCGCAGTCTGTTAAAGGAACTGCTGGCGGCTTATCATCCTAACTATCTCTGGGTACCTGCGGAGGCTGCAGAGGAATTTGAAGCCTATGATGCGGTTTTCTATTTTATGCAGTATGTCCTTCTTCGGGCGAAAGAGTCGGCAGAGATTGCGCTGTTTGAGGATCTGGCCCTGCTGCTGACCACTTCCGGTTCAACCGGAAGCCCTAAGCTGGTACGCCAGAGTTATCGCAATATTCAGTCCAATGCGGAAGCTATTGCCGCATATCTGGAACTGGATACAGATGAGAGGCCCATTACTACCTTGCCCATGAACTATACGTATGGTCTGTCCATCATCAACAGCCATCTGCAGGTGGGCGCCACCATCCTGATGACAGACCTGCCCATGAATATGAAGCCCTTCTGGACTTTCATGAAGAATGAAAAGGCAACCTCTTTCGGCGGCGTTCCCTTTACCTATGAGATGCTGAAGAAAGTCCGGTTTTTCAAAATGAATCTGCCAGAGCTCCGTTATATGACTCAGGCAGGCGGCAAGCTCAGTCCGGATCTCCACAAGGAGTTTGCGGAATGGTGTCTGGAGCGTGGCAAGAAGTTTATCGTCATGTACGGTCAGACCGAGGCTACAGCCCGTATGGGTTATCTTCCTGCGGAAAAGAGTGTAGAGAAATACGGCAGCATGGGTATGCCTATTCCCGGCGGGCGGTTCGTACTGATCGATGCGGCCGGCAATGAGATTCAGGAAGCGGAGAAGGTTGGCGAACTGATCTACGAGGGTGACAATGTCACGCTGGGATATGCCCAGTGTGCGGAAGATCTCTGCAGAGGAGATGAAAGAGGCGGTCGTCTGGAAACAGGTGACATGGCAAAGCACGATGCAGATGGTTTTTATTACATCGTAGGCAGAAAGAAGCGTTTTCTGAAGATCTTCGGAAACCGCGTAAATCTGGATGAGATCGATCAGTTGATCAAAAAGAATTTTGGAGGTGTTGACTGCGCTTCCAACGGTGTGGATGATCACATGAAAACCTATATCACAGTGGAAAGCGAGACAGATGCGGTTCGTCAGTGGCTGACAGCCACCACCCATCTGAGTGAGACTGCCTTTGAAGTATATTACATCCCGGAGATCCCCAAGAACGAAGCAGGCAAAGTTCTGTACAAGAATCTCCCGGTATAAAAAGAACCAAGAGAAAGGAAGAAAAACATGGAAAAAGTTATTGAAATCTTAAGTGGATTAAAGTCAGGTATCGATTTCACAACAGCAAAAGAGATCGTTACAGGCAAGGTACTGGACTCCATCGATATCACCTCTCTGATCGCCGCTTTGGAAGAAGAGTTCGATATTGAGATCGGTATGGAGTACATGGAAAATGAAAACTTCGATTCCGCAGAAGCCATCTGGGATATGGTACAGGAGTTGCTGGACGAATGAGAGAAAATTGCAGGAGGTGCCGGGATGAAATTGCCGGTCTTTGTTGCAGGTGAAGGGGAGTCGTTATTGATGATTCACGGAATTATCAGTGATGGTTCCTTTTTTCACAATATTGCAGAAGAATTAAAAGATACTTATCAGGTGATCGGTTATGACCGCAGGGGCTATGGTCATGCGGAGAAACCTGCTGATGACAGCTATACAGTGGAAGCCCAGGCAGAAGATGCTGCGGAGGTTATTCGGACCTATGGCAAAGCACCCGTCTGGATCCTTGGCAATAGCGCCGGCGGGCTGATTGCCATTGAGCTGTGTCTGAAGCATCCGGAGCTGGTGCGAGGATTGCTGCTGCTGGAGCCTTCCCTGGCTTACGATGAAGAATCCATTGCCCTGCTTCGGGCCTGGAATGAAGAACTGAACGGTTTTGTACAGGCAAAGCGGATCAAGAGGGCTTTACCGGCTTTTTCCCGGGTCATTGGTCAGGCGGAAACAGGTAAGAGCGCGTCTACGCTGGAAGAGATGAAGCAGACCTATGCCAATCTGACCAACTTTATGCATGGAGAATTAAACGAGGTGCAGCATTATGCGCCGCCGGTGGATGAGCTGCAGCAGATCCAACAACCGATCCGTGTCATCATCACAGAGAATGGGAGAAACAGCATTTTCGCCACTTCATCCCGGCATGGTGCAGAGATCCTGGGGTGGAAATGCTGCTCCGTTCCGGGCTATCACAATGCCCTGAAGGATGAAGCGGCCGCTGCAGCAATCTGCATTCGCACACAGCTGGAGGAAATGAAGGGTGAATAAGCAGAGAAGCGCAAAGTTTGATAATGCCAAATTGATATTGATATTTCTGGTGGTTTTAACCCATATCAGCGTCACGTTGTCCAAGTATAGTGATCTACTGGCTGAACTGAAATTCTGGGTGCGCATTTTTGTGATGCCCGGTTTCATATTGCTCGCAGGGCTTTTCAGCAAAAGAACAGTAAAGGAGAGAAGATGGGGCAAAGCCGTTCCCTATCTCTTCCTCTATGTGTTTATGATGGTCCTGCAGTACGCTTGGGATCTGTTTAACGGGGAGGCCGGACAGGGAGGCATGGAACTCCTGGGGACAGACAGTGTGGCCTGGTTTGCACTGGCCATGTTCTGGTGGTATGCTGTGACTATTCTTTGTCAGAGGGTGCATCCGGCTTATGTACTGACCATCAGTATCCTGCTGTCTCTGGTGATTGGTTATGTACCGGCTATCAGTGAATTTCTGGTACTGCGGCGCACCATAGTATTTTATCCCTTCTTTTATGTTGGCTATGTGATGGACCCCTGGGCACTGGAAGAATATGCCGGAAAGACATCCAGGAAGGTTTTTTCTTTGCTGATCCTGGCTGCAACTCTGCTGGCTTCCGTGTTTTTCTATGCTCGCGTGGAATGCTGGGAGAAATTATTTCGGGGACATGTTGTATACAGCGATCTGAACCCTGGATTTTCCTGGGCCTGGGGTTGGACCTGGCGGCTCGGTTTCTATGGAATCGCTTTTATAGTGGCCATGGCTCTGATCATCTGTGCTCCTGCAAAGAAAACGTTCCTGTCGGGAGTCGGCACCAGGACACTGTCTGTATATGCCCTGCACCGCGTGGTGCTTTATGTTCTGCTGAGTATCGGTCCGGTCGATTGCTGGATCAAAGGTGGATTTACCGCGGGCAAAGCCATACTGGTGTCAATCGTTCTGGTGTTTGTGCTTTCTTTCCCCATCTTTGACTGGCCGTTGCGAAAATTGATGACAGTGCCGATCAGACGTATGCCGGAAGAGAAGAAATAGAATGAACAGCATCTGCAGTGGGATGTAGGATGGCAGATTAGAAAAACTATACTGATTCAGACCAGAGGAATGAGGGGCCTCTTGGGAAGAAAAGGTTTTTGCAGAAGTGTTGGCTGCAAGCTGTTGAATTTCGGCCTGGAGTATAAGCACAATAAAGGGGAGCATATGAAACAAATAAGAAAACGGATGGCTCTTGTATTAACAGCGGTCATAGTCCTGACCTCGGGGACTCTGGTATCTGCGGCAGAGCAGGAGCCTGCTGCGGATGGTATGACGGAAGCATACGATACTGAAAATGTGTCAGATGACATGCCGTTTGCAGCTGATGAGGAGACAGCTGAAACAGCTTTGCCGGAAGAAGGCGGGATGGATGCTGCATCTGAAGAAACACTTTCTGATGCAGTGGACAGCACTGTGGCAGAAGAGATCTCTGTGGAAACAGAGCTTCAGGCAGGAACATCCGGGGAAGATTCCCTGCAGCTGCCGGAAGATGCAGCAGATGCGGAGCTCTCGAATGAGGATGCTGATGAAACCGTGGACCTGGCGGGACTTCCCGTGGTAGCGAAGAGCTATCAGGTTCTGATCGTGGGGGACAGTCTGACCGCGGATGCGGCAGAGAACCTGCTGGAGGTTACATCTGATGCGGGATATTCCCATGTGTCTTACACTCTGCTGACAGCGGTATCTGATGACAGGGCTTCCCTGGCTGAGATCTGGCAGAATCGTGGAAATGATGAATTTTTCACCTGCAGCCGGAGCAAGGGAACTGATTGGGAATGCCAGGGCAGTGTCTCCCTTGCAGAAACTTTGAAAAACGGTAAATTCGATCTGATCTGGTTTTCCCAGGGCAGTCAGTGGCAGGGTGTGCGGGAGAGTTACTATACAGACTGGATCGGTCCCTCCGCTTCGGGGGATGAGCCGACAGATGCAGTGCCGTCCGGTGGAGTGCCAGACTCCGCAGAGCAGACAGAGGAAACCAATACCTGGCTGTCCTGTCTGGCTTCCTATGCGGCTGAGCTGCAGGACAAAACGCCGCAGATCGGTTATCTGATGACCTGGGCCGGCCTGCCTTGCGAAAATGCGCAGGAAGTTGCCGGTGAAGATATGGAAGATGCGGAGGACAACAATTCTTCTGACAATATTTCAGATCCGGTCACAGCAGACAGTGAAAACTCCGGCGCATCCTGGGCATTGGAGGAAACCGCAGACGCCTATGCGGAGATCTGCAGCGCAGCGGAGACTGCTGTTGCTGATGATCCGGCGGTGGATGTCATTGCGCCCCTTGGCACAGTTCTTCAGAATGCCAGAAGCAGCTATATGGATGTGGGATACAGCTATGATACCCTGCTTGAGGATGCGGAACATCTGAGGGGGGTATGGGAAAATATCTGGCAGCTCTGGCCCTGGCGGATTACAGCGGTCTGGACACGTCGGATATAGAAGAGATTTCTACGGAGCAGACTTATTCCAACCTGCACCTGTCACGGCTGCGAAGCTTCATTGCAGATGCTGAGGCGTTTCCCTTTGTCATGACCCAGCAGGAAACTGAGGTGCCACAGCTAGAGATATCGGCATTCTACGTCACATCAGAACCTGGAAAACGGGTCCTGTCCTGGCAGATCGGTGAGGGGGCAACTTCCGTTGAAGTGCTCCACAAGGAGGGAAATAACACAGAAGACATCGGCGGCGGAGAAACAGATGCCACTTCTGATGATCCGGAAGAAGCAGAGGAGATAGTCAGCCGGGTCGAAAACAGCGCAGCAGATGCTGATGAGGTATCTGAAGAAGTCCTGCCGGCTGCCGATGGAACTTCTGACATATTTGTTTTAGCTGCTGAGAACCAGGCAGCAGATGCGGATGGATTTGAGATCTTCTATCTGCCGGAGGAGGGAGAAACTGCCTATACGGATGTGCTGGTAGACAATCTGGCCTGGTTTTATCGCCTGACCCTGAAGGGAGATTTCTATCTTGCGGACTGCAGCCGCACCTCCGAGGAGATCCCGGCAGATGCCATGGCGTATGATCATATTGCCGTAAGCTATCAATTGGAAAAGAAGGCAAAATCGGACACTGTACGGATCCTGGTGATCGGCAACAGCTTTTCCAAGGATACGGCAGAGTATCTGCCTGCCATTGCCAGGGATGCCGGTTATACGAACGTAAAAGTAGGAAACTATCGTTTGCCGGGAAAGGATTTCAGTAATATCTGGCGCAGTAAAAATGAAGCAGGAACCATGCTGTACCGATACCATGACGGAACATCCTGGCTGAATGTGCCGGACATTACGCTTTTTGAAATATTGTCACAGCAATGGGATGTGGTCTATCTGCAGCAGCACAGTGTCTGCCAGGGAAAAGGAAGCACCTTCTACAACAATGCCGGACAGAATTTTCTGAAGCTTCTTTCGGATTATATCTGCTGGCAGCAGGAAGTGCATGGATATGATCAGCCTGTGATCGGTTATGAAATGACATGGGCTTTCCCAAAAAATTCTGACCATAGTGGTTATGACTATTTTCGCAACAATCAGAAATATATGTTTGGCGCTATCTGCAGGACCAGCCGGAATACTGTGGAGACTGCCAACGCTGTGGACCTGATCTGTCCTGTGGGTACCGCCATTCAAAATGCCCGCAGCGGCTACATGGGTGATACCCTGAACCGGGATAATCAGCATCTGACGACTGACATAGGACGTTACATTGCAGGCCTGACGATGGCAAAGAGTACCGGTCTGGATATTTCCGGCATCAGCAAATTGTCTACTGTAAATGACTACTCTGTCCTGCACCTGCCCTATCTGAAGCAGTATGCAGATGATGCAGTCACTACGCCCTATGCAGTAACGCAGCAGTCCCAGGGCACGCCTGCGCTGGACAGTGCAGTGCTCAGGGTCGCTACATATGGGAAGACCCGTTTCCTGACCTGGACATCCGTCAGGGGAGCAACTGCCTTCCGGGTGCGGAGATCCACAAGGTCTGCCAAAGGTTTCACCAACAGGAAGAAACTGGCGTCTACCACCCTGAAATATCAGGAGAACCTGTCCTCCAATACTTTGGTTTATTACCGGGTCTATGCCCTTGGAGACCATATCAGCAACGGGGCAAAAGGTACCTGCTATATCAAAGACCAGAGCAGCAGCTCCGTGGGAGGACTGTATGTTTCCAGAGTGAAGAAACTCACAGCTTCTGCAGCCGGCATGGGGAAACTTTCTCTGGTATGGAAGAGAAGGAGCTGTACCGGGTATGAGATCCAGTACAGCCGAAACAGCAATTTCAAGGGCAAGCGCACGGTGACTGTGACAAATGCAGCGGGGGAGTATATCCTGCGTGGCCTGTCTTCGAAGAATATCTATTATGTAAGGATCCGGAGTTTTGTGAAGAAAGGCGGCGTGAAGTATTATTCCGGCTGGACTACAGCCAAAGCAGCCAGGGTACGGTGAATTTTCTGACTGCTGAAACTCCTGGTAAAAATTCAAACGAAATGACAAATCGGCTTGGAATGGGAAGTGCGACATGGAGTTTTTTTCTGTGACGTTACTGATTCGTCTGAGATGAATTCCGGGGCAAAGCCACTGATTTTGGCTATGAACAAAAAATGTGATGATAGAAAAGGAAGATCATATGTGGATCGCAGACAAATGGAAGGACTATGAAGTCCTGGATACCTCATCCGGGGAAAAACTGGAGCGCTGGGGGGATTATCTCCTGGTGCGGCCGGATCCCCAGGTCATCTGGAACACAGAGAAAAAGGACCCCGGCTGGCGCCGGATGAATGGACATTATCACAGAAGCAAAAAGGGCGGCGGTGAATGGGAATTCCACAAACTGCCGGAGCAGTGGTCCATTCACTACAGGGAACTGACCTTTCAGCTGAAGCCTTTCAGCTTCAAGCATACGGGGCTTTTTCCGGAGCAGGCTGTCAACTGGGACTGGTGCGGGGAAAAGATCCGCAGCGCCGGCAGACCGGTCAAGGTGCTGAACCTCTTTGCCTATACCGGCGGCGCCACACTTGCAGCGGCCCAGGCTGGAGCGGCAGTGACCCATGTAGATGCTTCCAAAGGCATGGTAGGCTGGGCAAAGGAAAATGCGGCGGTCTCCGGTCTGGCAGACAGACCCATCCGCTGGCTGGTGGATGACTGCGCCAAATTTGTGGAGCGGGAGATCCGCCGGGGCAATACCTACGATGGTATCATCATGGATCCGCCCTCCTATGGCAGAGGACCCAAAGGGGAGATCTGGAAGATCGAGGAGTCTGTTTTTCCCTTTATACAGAGATGTGCCCTGCTGCTCAGTGAGAAACCTTTATTTTTCCTGGTGAATTCCTACACCACGGGACTGGCACCGGCGGTGCTGACCTATATGCTGTCCACGGTCCTGAAGGATCGGGGTGGACATACGGAGAGCTCGGAGATCGGATTGCCGGTGACGTCCACGGGGCTGGTGCTGCCCTGCGGCGCCAGCGGAAGGTGGAGTAGATAAGAGGGAAACTCCCTGCATCTGATTTTGCATAAGTTGTCCTGTATTGGAAAGACGTTCACTATTACTTCAGAACTGTTTTTCAGGCCCGCGCTTCGTCCCCCTCAGCCGCATGCTGCAGAAAGTCGGGATCGCGATGTAAAGAAGTGTCTTCGGGCTCCTCGGGCGAATGTGCCAGGAAAGCAGTTCCGAAGCAACGATAGAGATGATTCCCTTCCGGTGAGGGAAAGTTGAACAAAAATCAGCTGCGTTGCCATACCCAAAGCCGTTTTCTGATGTGGTCGTAGGAGCATGCAATATATAAGAAAGATATAAAAGATTGAGGTTGATAGATATGAGTTATGACTTTTTGATAGTAGGTGCCGGTCTCTACGGCGCGGTACTCGCCCATGAGGCAAAGAAAGCAGGCAAAAAGGTTCTGGTGATCGACAAGCGTCCCCAGATCGCCGGCAATGTCTATACAGAGAAGATCGAGGGCATCCATGTGCACAAGTACGGGGCTCACATTTTCCACACCAACAACAGGCGGGTCTGGGACTATGTGCAGCAGTTTGCCGACTTCAACCGCTTTACCAACAGTCCGGTGGCAAATTACAAGGGGGAACTGTATTCCCTGCCTTTCAACATGTACACCTTCAACAAGATGTGGGGGGTGATCACACCGGAGGAGGCTGCCGCGAAGATCGAAGAGCAGAGGAAGGAAGCCGGTATCACGGAGCCGAAGAACCTGGAGGAGCAGGCCATTTCTCTGGTGGGCCGGGACATTTTCGAAAAACTGGTCAAGGGCTACACAGAGAAGCAGTGGGGCAGAGATTGCAAGGATCTGCCGGCCTTCATCATCAAGCGGCTGCCGGTCCGCCTGACCTTTGACAACAATTATTTCAATGCCCTTTATCAGGGCATCCCGGTGGGCGGCTATACAAAGATGGTAGCCAACATGCTGGAAGGGGTCGAAGTGCGTCTGGGTGTGGACTATCTGGCCGACAAGGAAGCCCTGGATGCTCTGGCAGATCGGGTGATCTACACCGGACCCATCGATGCTTATTTCGGCTTTTCGGAGGGGACGCTGGAGTACAGGTCGGTCCGCTTTGAAAATGAGCTGCTGGACCAGCCCAATTTCCAGGGCAATGCAGCTGTGAATTATACGGACGGGGAGACACCCTGGACCAGGATCATTGAGCACAAATGGTTTGAGTTCGGCAAGGATGACCAGGGCCAGGATCTGCCCAAGACGGTGATCAGCCGGGAATACAGTTCCGAGTGGAAGCCGGGCGATGAGCCCTATTATCCTGTCAATGACGAGAAGAACGGGCAGCTTTATCAGACCTACAAAGCCATGGCAGACCGGGAGGAAAAAGTGCTCTTCGGCGGACGCCTGGGTGAGTATAAGTACTATGACATGGATGCGGTGATCGCAGCAGCACTGGATCGGTGTGATGCTCTGTTTGGCAGTCAGGCCTGAGTAAGTCCCTGAAAGAGGAAGATATTATGGCATATGAGATGATCTGAGACCGCTTGAGGCCATTTGAGCAGGACAGGGAAACCTGTTCTGCTTGCATTTTTCAGGGAATAATATTATTCTGTACTGAAAGGCAGGTGCAGTAATTATGATATCAAAAAAAATGAAAGTCATACTGGTGATCATCGTTCTGCTGATCGGTGCGCTGGTAGGCGTATATTTCTTTGGAAGAAACTATTATGCCAGCCATTTCTTCCCGGGCACCTATATCAATGGTGTGGACGAGAGCGGTAAGACCGTGGAGGAAGCCAAGGCGGACATTCAGGAAGTGATCACCAATTACGATCTGGTGGTTTCCGAGCGAAATGATCAGGAAGAAGAGATCACCGGTGAAGCTCTGGGCCTGAAATATGTGGATGACGGCGGTGTGGAAGAACTGATGGAGAAGCAGGGTTCGGACCTGTGGATCGTTCATATCACACAGAACAAGAGCTATGAGACAAATGCGGGCTATGAGTATGATGAGTCCGTCATCGATTCCATCATGGATGACATGAAGTGCTTCCAGAAGGACAATATCATTCAGCCGGAAAATGCTTATATCAATGACACAGAGACCGGCTTTGAGATCGTACCGGAAGTTGACGGTACCGAGCTGAACAAAAAGAAGGTCCGCAAGGCTCTGCTGGCGGCTATCGACAGCACAGAGGAGAGCGTGGATCTGGATGCGGAAGGCTGCTACAAGGATCCGGAGATTCGCAGTGACAATGAAGAGCTGAACGCGGAACTGACCAGCCTGAACGGCCTGATCTCCGCAAATATCGTCTATGACATGGTAGACCGTCAGTTTACCGTGGATTCCGCCACCATCAAGGGCTGGATCCAGAAGGGGGAAGACGGCACATACTCCCTGAACCGGGACCAGGTGGCTGCCTGGGTGACAGACATGGCGCACCAGACAGATACCTTCGGCCTGGAGCATGAGTTTACCACCTCTACAGGTGAGACCATCACGCTGGCCGGCGGCGGGGACTATGGCTGGTGTATTGACCAGGAAGCTACCACGGAGCAGCTGTACAACAAGATCCAGGAAGGGGCCAATGAATCTCTGGAGCCGGAGTATCTCTTCCGGGCAAATGACAGAAGTACCAATGACATCGGCGGTACCTATGCGGAGATCTGCATCACTTCCCAGACCATGTGGGTTTATAAGGACGGCCAGCTGGTGGTCCAGACACCGGTCATCACCGGCTGTCACGACAAGGGCTTTGATACGCCTTCCGGCAGCTGCTGGGCCATAGATGGTAAGAAGCCGGATATGCATTTCACCATTTTCAACACCATCACGGTGAAATACTGGCTTCCCTTCAACGGAGACTGCGGCATTCATGATGCCACCTGGAATTCCGATGAAGCCTATGCAAATCCCCAGACCTATCTGGCATCAGGATCTCATGGCTGCATCAATACCCCCATGGATGCCTGCGCCCAGGCGTTTGATGCGCTGGAGATCGGTGATCCGGTCATCGTATATTACAGTGTGGATCAGGTAGTGGGTCCGGAACCGACGCAGGAAGTAACCGCCGGCTAAAAGGCGACAGGAAATAATATCAGCAATGAGGCTGTCACAGCATGTATCATCAGAGGAAAGCAGAAGAGACTGCATTCGGATACCGTGACAGCCTTGTCTGATGTTTATGCTACAGGAGGATAGTGACCAATGAAAATAGTAGTACTCGCCGGAGGCACCAGCACAGAGCGTGATGTGTCGATCGTATCCGGTACCGGCGTATGTAAGGCCCTGAGAAAGCAGGGGCATCAGGCCATTCTGATCGATGTATTCTTTGGCTGCCCGGAACTGGATCCGGCCACTGCCTTTGAGGACGCTTATGATGCAGATGCGGCAGCGGAAGGGATCCGGGCAAAAAATGTCCTGCTCCCGGAGGAGAGAAAACGCCGCGCCTTCTTTGGCAAAGGTGTACTGGAGGTCTGCGCAGCGGCAGACATCGTATTTATGGCCCTCCACGGCGCAAATGGCGAGGACGGCCGGGTGCAGGCAGCTCTGGAACTGTTCGGCATCCGCTTCACCGGCACAGACTATCTGAGCAGTGCCATTGCCATGAGCAAGGAACTGACAAAGCAGTTTTTCCTGCAGGCCGGTGTGCCTGTTCCCAGGGGCATTTCCCTGCAGAAGGGAGAGGCTGGCATGGAGGAAAAACTGAAAGATCTGACCTATCCGCTGATCGTGAAACCCAACTGCGGCGGATCCAGTGTAGGTGTGGAAGTGGCGCAGGAGCAGTCGGAGCTGCCGGCAGCCATAGAAGCAGCCTTTTCCTACGAGAATGAGATCGTCATTGAAGAATTCATCGCCGGACGGGAGTTTTCCGTGGGCGTTGTGGACGGAGAGGCCTATCCGGTCATCGAGATCGCGCCCAAACAGGGCTTTTACAACTATGAAAATAAATACAATGCCGGCATGACAGTGGAGACCTGTCCGGCGCAGCTGACAGAGGAGCAGACCCTGGAGATGCAGCGGCTGGCTGTACTGGGGGCAAATGCCCTGGGCATCCGGGGCTACTGCCGTCTGGATTTCCTCATGAAGGAGAATGGCGACATGTACTGTCTGGAGGCCAACACGCTGCCGGGCATGACACCCACCAGCCTGCTGCCTCAGGAGGCTGCAGCGTTGGGGATCTCCTATGAGGAGCTCTGCGAAAAACTGGTACAGATCTCTATGGGCCTGAACAGACAGTAGAGATCCACAGGGGGAGCAGGACAGGTCATGCAGGAATCTCGTGGCCTTTGCGGGACATTCGGAGGGATTCGCCGGGGAGCAGGAGACGCTGCGAAAAAAGCCTCTGACAGTCAGGAGCATATGGTGACAGAAGTTGATGGGGAGCAAACAGGAGCCGGGATCGATTCCGGCAAGAAGGGGTAGAAAATGATTCATTGCACATTGGAACATATGACAGCTGCCGTAAGGGGAGAATACAGGGGCAGCGAAGAGGATTATCACAAACAGATCACCGCCGTCAGCACAGACAGCAGAAAGATCGAGCCTGGCAGTCTTTTCATTCCGCTGAAGGGAGTCCGGGTGGACGGTCATATCTTTATTGACCAGGTCATTGCAGATGGCGCTCTGACTGTATTTTCGGAGCAGGATCTTGGAAAAAAGGATTTTCCCTATATCCTGGTGGATTCCACCCGCCAGGCCCTGAAAGATCTGGCGGAGTTTTATCTGTCCGCTCTGGGGATCCCGGTGGTGGGTGTTACCGGCAGCGTGGGCAAAACTTCCACAAAGGAAATGATCGCTTCCGTTCTGAGCCAGCGTTATTGCACGCTGAAGACAGAGGGGAATTTCAACAATGAGATCGGTCTGCCTCTGACGATCTTCCGCCTGCGGGAAGAGGACGAGATCGCGGTGCTGGAGATGGGCATCAGCGATTTCGGCGAGATGCACCGTCTGGCAAAGATCGCCCGGCCGGATACCTGTGTTGTGACCAATATCGGCTGGTGTCATCTGGAAAATCTGAAGGACAGGGACGGTATTCTGAGAGCAAAATCAGAGATCTTTGATTTCCTGCCGAAAGAGGGGCATATTGTCCTGAATGGCGATGATGACAAGCTGCAGACCATAGACCGGGTGAATGGAGTGAAGCCCCTTCGCTTTGGCTTTGATCCTCAGGCAGATGTCTGGGCAGATGAAGTAAAAAATCTGGGCCTGCATGGGGTCTCCTGCCGGATGCACACACCCGCAGGGGATTTTGAGGTGACCATTCCCATGCCCGGCCGGCACATGGTCTACAATGCTCTGGCCGGCACGGCAGTGGGTCTGACCTATGGACTGACCCTGCAGGAGATCCGCAGAGGGATCGAGGAGATCGAGTCCATCAGCGGCAGGTTCCATATCATTGACACAGACAGATTCACCATCATTGATGACTGCTACAATGCAAATCCGGTTTCCATGAAGGCCTCCCTGCAGGTGCTGCAGGACGGCATCGGCAGACGGATCGCCATTCTGGGAGACATGGGAGAACTGGGAGAGCAGGAAAAGGAGCTGCATGCTCAGGTAGGCAGCTTTGCCGCGGGACTGCAGATCGAGGCACTGTACTGCGCCGGCCCTCTGTCAAAGTATATGGCAGAGGCAGTGAAAGAAGATATGCTGGATATCGAGGTGGCCCATTTTGAGACGAAGCAGGCACTGATGGAGGCTCTGCCTGCCCTGCTGCAGGAGGGGGATACCATCCTGGTCAAGGCTTCTCATTTCATGGGCTTTGAGGAGATCGTGGAGCAGCTGCAGAGCATGTAAAAACATATATGGTGGGGGAGCAGGCAGGGCCTTCAGCTCAGCTTGTCCCGGCAGTATTCCCGGACAGCTGCGAAGCTTTCCTCACTGATCACGTGTTCAATGCGGCAGGCATCCTCAGCGGCAACCCTCTCATCCACCCCAAGCTTCTTGAGAATTTTGGTGATCAGGGTGTGCCGTTCATAGATCTTGGCAGCTGTGGCCAGACCTTCCGGCGTCAGGGTGATGTGACCATCGTGATCCACAACGACCAGATTGGCCAGACGAAGATTTTTCATAGCTACACTGACACTGGGTTTGGAAAATCCCAGCTCATTTGCAATGTCGATGGAGCGAACCTGCGGCTGACGCTGGCTGAGGATCAGTATGGTTTCCAGATAATTTTCAGCGGATTCCTGAATCTTCAATTTTCTATCCCCCTGTTGGTGAATTTTTATATCAAAACCTTCCATGCTGCTTTTTATTTTATAATTCTAACATGCGTTTTTTTGCTCTGCAAGGTAAAAACCCACAAAATCAGAGGGGAAATTGTCCGTTTTTCAGTACAAATGCAGAGGATTTATGGATTTTGGACGGGAAATCCGGCATCTTTGGAATCTTTGCTTGCATTTTTGAGGAAGGTATATTATAATCACACTTGTAAAAAGAATTTACCCTTCAAAAAGATTTTTTTTACAAAATTAATAACCCCTTATTAATTTATACTCCCCTCGAAACGTCTCGATTGCTCCCCAATCGGGGCGTTTCTCTTTTCTGTGGAAAAGATCACTGTGAGTATGCTATGATGGGGAAGAGGTGCTGCTGTATTTATGAACTATGGCTTACCTCCGGTTGGGGAATTTTATGCCTGTGATACTTTACGGAGCAAGGTCTTGCCCTGTGATTCCGGTGCAGGGGATGCAGCTTCCGTGATCCGGCAGGAAGATATGAGGAAAAGTATGGAGCATTATGAACTGATCACTCCCTGTCACTTTGGCCTGGAGGCGGTCATGAAAAGAGAGATCCTGGACCTGGGCTATGAGATCAGCCGGGTAGAGGATGGCAGGGTCACCTTTGCGGGGGACAAACAGGCCATTGCAGATGCCAACATGTTTCTGCGGACCACGGAGCGGGTCCTGCTGCAGGTGGGCAGATTCCGTGCAGTAACCTTTGATGAACTCTTTGAAAAGACAAAAGCCCTGCCCTGGGAGCGTTTTATTCCCAAAGATGGAAAGTTCTGGGTGACCAAGGCCAATTCCGTCAAGAGCAAGCTCTTCAGTCCTTCCGATATCCAGTCCATCATGAAGAAGGCCATGGTGGAACGGCTGAAGTCGGTTTATCACGTAGAGTGGTTTCCGGAGGATGGTCCCTCTTTTCCGGTCCGGGTGTCCATTGTCAAAGATGAAGTGATCGTGGGACTGGATACCACGGGCGTATCTCTGCACAAGCGTGGCTATCGGAAAATGACGGCAAAGGCGCCCATCACAGAGACCCTGGCAGCAGCCCTGCTCATGCTGACACCCTGGAAAGGGGATCGGATCCTGGTGGATCCCTTCTGCGGCAGCGGCACATTTCCCATTGAGGCGGCTATGATGGCAGCCCGCATGGCACCGGGCAGGCAGCGCCATTTCCTTTCGGAGGAGTGGGCGCATCTGGCCATGGAGAAATATTTTGCGGACGCCCGGGAGGAAGCGGATGATCTGGTAGATCTGCAGGCGGAGACCCACATCCAGGGCTATGACATCGATGACGAAGTCCTGCGTTACGCCCGGGAAAATGCCCGACTGGCCGGCGTGGACCACATGATCCATTTTCAGCAGAGACCGGTGGCAGACCTGTCTCATTCGGGAAAGTATGGTTTCCTGATCACCAATCCGCCTTATGGAGAACGACTGGAGGAAAAAAAGGACCTGCCTGCGCTTTATCGGACCCTTGGAGAGCGTTTTGCAGCCCTGGATACCTGGTCCATGTATCTGATCACTGCCTATGAAAATGCCCAGCAGGACATCGGCAGGCCGGCAGCAAAAAACAGAAAGATCTATAACGGCATGATGAAGACCTATTTCTACCAGTATCCGGGTCCCAGACCGCCGAAGAAAGGATAACTACAGCCATGAAGAAAGTCACAGAGATCATTTTTGCCACGGGAAATGCCGGAAAGATGGATGAGATCCGGGAGATCATGCAGGATTTCCCGGTAAGGATCCGTTCCATGAAGGAAGCCGGTGTGGCAGTGGATGCAGAGGAAAACGGCACCACCTTTGAGGAAAACGCCCTGATCAAGGCGAAAGCCGTTGCAGAGAAGCTGGGGCCGAAGGAAGGTGTTCTGGTGCTGGCGGATGACTCCGGTCTGGTGGTGGATGCTCTCGGCGGAGAACCGGGTATTTATTCTGCCCGCTACATGGGACGGGATACCACTTATGCAGAGAAAAATGCAAACATCATTCAGCGACTGGAGGGCGTTCCGGTGGAAAAGCGCACCGCACGTTTTGTGTGCGCTGTGGCAGCCGCTTCCGCAGATGGCACGGAGTTTGTGGTGACAGGCACCATAGAGGGAAAGATTGGCTACGAGGAGCGGGGCGAGCATGGTTTCGGCTATGATCCCATTTTCTATCTGCCGGATATGTCCATGACCACAGCAGAGCTGCCGCCGGAGGAGAAAAATGCCATCAGCCACAGGGGAAGGGCTCTGGAACTGATGAAGCAGCGGCTGGCGGCGGAATATCTGTAAATTTCGGCCTGAAAAATGTCCTCAAAAAGACATTTCATTCTCATCATAACCAAGTGATAAAAAACATCCATGGTACATCGCGTACCACCACAATTTTATGATATAGACGCCTGACTTCGCTATGCAGCTCTGCATAAGTTCGAAGACGGAAATCAATAGATTTCCTGTCTCAATTATCCCGTCAGGCTGACAAAATTCGAATTTATGAGCTAATGTGACGGCAGTCGCGGGGAGAAGGATATGAGAATACTTGTAGTCAGTGATACCCACGGAAATGCGAAAAGAATTCAGGAGATCCTGCGCATCGAGCAGGGCTTTGACGCCCTGATCCACTGTGGGGATATTGAGGGTGAGGAGGACCAGATCCGTAAGTTCACTGGTATCCCTTGCTATATGTGCGCCGGCAACAATGACTGGTTCAGCCAGCTGAAGGGAGAACTGACCTTCAAACTGGATGACTACCGTTTCCTGGTCACGCATGGCCACAGATATGGCATTTCTCTGGGGGTGGAGCACCTGCTGGAGGAGGCCAGAAGCCGCAATGTATCAGTGGTCCTGTTCGGTCATACCCATCGGCAGTATCTGTCGTCTTTTGGCAGCCTGACCATGATGAATCCCGGCTCCCTGACCTATCCCAGGTCCATGACCAGACGGCCGGGCTACGGCATCATCACCATTGACCGGGAGCATGACATTCATTTTGAACTGAAGGAACTGCAGAAGCCCATTTACTGAGCTGGCGAAAATGTTGCCGGATCTGTACAGAGAGGAAGAAATGGGGAAACATGCAGTGCCAGGCGGCAGGCCCGCAGCGGTGGCTCCGGAGCTGTGGCGTGTGTGCAGTGGAGATCAGCAGATCTGATGTATACATGCGCAGGCACTTTACAATGATAGGGAAAAGAGGTATGATACCAGAGGATAAAGGTTCTTCGGGGCAGGGTGCGATTCCCTACCGGCGGTAAAGCCCGCGAGCCTGCTGTCGCTCATAAGTGCGGCAGGGCATGATCCGGTGAGATTCCGGAGCCGACAGTACAGTCTGGATGAGAGAAGAAATGACCATCAGAGATGCTGGAATTTTGTGATGCCCTGAAACGTTTATGTTTCAGGGTTTTTCTTTGTGTAAAAACCTTCAAAGCAGGAGATCAATCATATGCCGGAACGAAAGTTTATGGAACGGGCCATTGCCCTGGCAAAAAAAGGCCTCGGTACCACAAATCCCAACCCCATGGTAGGAGCAGTCATAGTAAAGGATGGCAGGTTAATCGGTGAGGGCTATCACGTCCGCTGCGGGGAATTGCACGCAGAGCGAAATGCTCTGGCTTCTCTGACAGAGAGCGCGGAAGACGCCACCATTTATGTGACGCTGGAGCCCTGCTGTCACTATGGCAAGACACCCCCCTGCACGGAAGCCATCCTGGAACACGGACTGGCAAAAGTGGTCATCGGTTCCAGGGATCCCAATCCCAAAGTAGCGGGCAAGGGCGCAGCCATCCTGCGGGCTGCGGGAGTGGAAGTAGTGGAGGACTTCATGCGGGAAGAGTGTGACGCCTTCAATTCCGTTTTCTTCCATTACATTACAAACAGAACGCCCTATGTGGTCATGAAGTATGCCATGACCCTGGATGGCAAGATCGCCACCAGGACCGGCGCTTCCAAGTGGATCACAGGAGACGCCGCCAGAGGCCGGGTCCAGGAACTGCGTGCTGCTTACATGGGCATCATGGCAGGCATCGGCACTGTTCTTGCAGATGATCCGGCGCTGACCTGCCGGCTGGAGGGCAAACGGACACCCATCCGCATCATCTGTGACAGCAGGCTGCGGATCCCTATGGATTGTCAGATCTGCAGGACGGCAGAGCAGGTGCCCACCGTGATTGCCTGCGGCGCGGCAGAGGTCGGAAATGAGCGGGATTTTGAAGAGAAAAAGGCAGCGCTGGAGGCTCTGCAGATCACGGTTCTTACTGTGCCGGATGAGGAGGGCAGAGTGGATCTGAAAAAACTCATGCAGGAGCTGGGCAGCAGAGAGATCGACAGCATTCTGCTGGAAGGCGGCGGCACGCTGAATGACAGCGCCCTGCGGCAGGGGATCGTACAGGAGGTGCAGGCTTTTGTGGCACCAAAGATCTTTGGGGGCAGCGAGAGCAAATCTCCGGTGGAAGGTCTGGGTGTATCCGTACCGGATGAGGCCATTCCCATGGCCCTGCAGAGTGTGGAACAGATCGGTGAAGATCTGCTGCTGCGCTATCGGATGAAATAAGAAGCAGAAAGAGGAGCTATTATGTTTACGGGAATCGTAGAAGAGCTGGGGAAGGTCCTGGCAGTCAATGTATCCGGAAACTCAGGCATCATCAATATAGAAGCAGAAACAGTTCTGGGCGGCACAAAGATCGGTGACAGTATTGCTGTCAACGGGGTTTGCCTCACAGTGACATCCCTGCGGGCCAATGGTTTTACAGCGGATGTGATGGCAGAGACCATGCGGCGCAGCAGTCTGGGCAGCCTGGGCAGTGGCTCGCAGGTAAATCTGGAGCGGGCCATGGCAGCAGACGGCAGATTCGGCGGCCATATTGTATCCGGTCATATTGACGGCACCGGCCTGATCCGCAGCATGCGGCGGGAGGAAAATGCGGTCTGGGTGAAGATCGCCGCAGATCCTTCCATTATGGAACTGGTTGTGGAGAAGGGATCCATTGCCATTGACGGCATCAGCCTGACTGTGGCAGCTGTCAGCAGCTCGGATTTCCAGGTCTCCATCATTCCCCATACAGCGGAGGAGACCATCCTGCTGAAAAAGAAGCCCGGAGATGTGGTCAATCTGGAAACGGATATCGTAGGAAAATATGTAAAGAAGCTGCTGGGCCTTTCCGGCGGAACCGGAGAAGAGCCGGTGGAGGCAGAAGGCGGACTGAGTATGGAGTACCTGATCTCCCAGGGCTTCTGATGCTTCCCCATGTGCACAAGAGCCAGACAAAGACAGGCAGCTGAAGAGATAGAAACCAAGGAGGAAACAAGCAACCATGAAGTACGAGTACAATACCATTGAGCAGGCCCTGGAAGCCCTCAAAGCGGGGAAGATCATTCTGGTCACAGATGATCCGGACCGGGAAAATGAAGGCGATATGATCTGCGCGGCCCAGTATGCCACACAGGCCAACATGAATTTTATGGCAACCTATGCCAAAGGCCTGATCTGCACGCCCATGAGCGCTCAGATCGCTTCCCATCTCGGTCTGCCGCCCATGGTAGCAGAAAATACAGACAATCATTCTACTGCTTTCACTGTAGCGGTGGATCATGTGGATACCAATACCGGTATTTCCGCCAAGGAGCGATCCTACACCATCATGAAGTGTGCGGAGGAAAGTTCCAGGCCGGAGGATTTCCGCAGACCCGGTCATACCTTCCCCCTGATCTCCCGCCATGGCGGCGTGCTGGTGAGAAACGGTCATACAGAGGCTACTGTGGATCTGATGCGCCTGGCAGGCCTGAAGGAATGCGGCGTTTGCTGCGAGATCATGGAGGACGATGGCACCATGATGCAGACCCCCCGCCTGTGGGAACTGGCAAAGGAGCACGACCTGGTCTTCATTACCATCAAGGAACTGCAGGATTATCTGCGGATCCATGAGAAGCACGTTAGCCGGGAAGCCTGCGCGGACATGCCCACCAAGTATGGAAAATTCAAGATCTATGGCTATGTAAATGATATCACCGGAGAGCATCATGTGGCTCTGGTCAAGGGCGACATCGGAGATGGTGAAAATGTACTCTGCCGGGTACATTCCGAGTGTATGACAGGGGATACCTTCGGTTCCCTGCGCTGTGACTGCGGTCTGCAGCTGCAGCATGCCATGGAGCAGGTAGAAAAGGAAGGCAGAGGCGTGATCCTCTACATGCGGCAGGAGGGCCGGGGTATCGGCCTGATCAACAAGCTGAAGGCCTATGAGCTGCAGGAGCAGGGTCTGGATACAGTGGAGGCAAACATCCGTCTGGGCTTTGCGCCGGACCTTCGGGAGTACTGGGTAGGCGCCCAGATCCTCAGAGACCTGGGACTGAAATCCCTGCGCCTGCTGACCAACAATCCGGAAAAGGTCTATGGCATCGGTGACTTCGGACTGACCATCATAGAGAGAGTTCCTATTGAGGTGCCTGTGCAGGAATACGATCAGTTCTACATGAAGACCAAGCAGGATAAGATGGGCCATATTTTCAAGAGCATCCGGGTGTAAGTCCGGGACAGTCAGGATCAGAATGTAAATGCCGCATTTCCAGCGGCGTCACAGATTTATGCTGCGCAGTCGGAATTGTTTCGCTATCAGCAGCTTTTGAGATTGCGCAGGCGTATCAGAAACATATCACAGGAGGAGATCAAAATGAGCAAAGTGAATATTCTGGAAGGCAAAGTCGTAGCAGCAGAAGGTATGAAGGTGGGCATCGTAGCCGCACGTTTCAATGAGATCATTGTCAACAAGCTTCTGGGCGGCGCTATTGACGGACTGGTTCGTCATGGCGTGGAAGAGGAAAATATCACAGCAGCATGGGTACCGGGCGCTTTTGAGATCCCGTCCATCTGCTCCCGCATGGCAGCTTCCGGCAAGTATGATGCAGTGATTGCTCTGGGCTGCGTCATCAGGGGCCAGACTTCCCACTATGACTATGTCTGCAATGAGGTATCCAAGGGTGTTGCCCAGGTGGGTCTGCAGACAGGCGTACCGGTACTCTTTGGTGTAGTGACCACAGAGAATATCGAACAGGCCATCGCCAGAGCCGGCAGCAAGGCTGGCAACAAGGGCTATGACTGCGCTCTGTCCGCCATCGAGATGGTAAACCTGATCAAAATGATGTGATCCGGGAGGAATACTGTTGATGAAGATTCGCCGGCCCTCTTTTTATGAGGAGTTTCAATGTATTGCATCAGCCTGCACGGATACCTGCTGCGCAGGCTGGCTGGTGGAGATCGATGACAATAGCCTGCAGCGGTACCGGGACATGAAGGATGCCTTCGGAGAGATGCTTCAGAAGCAGATCGTGCAGGACGAGGAAGGATCATTTTTCCGGCTTCTGCCGGGCAGAAGATGCGCCATGCTCAATGAGCAGAATCTGTGCAAAATGATCCTGGAAAAAGGGGAGGATGTTCTCTGCGATATCTGCAGGGAGCATCCTCGTTTCTACCAGTGGTTCGGAGACTATACGGAGGTGGGTATCGGCCTTTGCTGTGAGGAAGCCTGCCGCCTGCTGTTTTCCCAGACGGAGCCCTTGACATTTACTCTGGAAGAAACAGAGGAAGAGGCGGCAGAATGGGACCCTGCTGCTGATGATGAGGGAAATGACAGCAGCGCAGGAGAAGACGGATATAAGGAAAAATTCGGGCTGAAGAAGGTTTTTACGGTGGAAGCCCTTGCTAAAACGTCTGCTATGGCTGATGGAGACAGTGTCAGTACGTCGGAAGCGGGTGAAGATGTGGTTATGGAGTCCCCTGCGTTCAAATTTGCATCTGCTGCCGGAGAAGTTCCGGAGATGCTTTCTGCGCGTCGCAGTGAGGATGGCAATGATACATGGCCGGAGGATGCGGAAGAAGATCCTCTGATCGAGCCCCTGCTCTTTGCCCGGGAAGCGGCCTTCCGCATCCTGCAGGAGAGGAGCAGAAGTCTGCGTGAGCGGCAGAAACTGCTGCTGGATTTTTCGGAATTTCTGGATGTTCCTATGGAAGCGGAGGATGCAGCGGGGATCGTACGGGAGACCTGCAGATTCCTGAAATTCCATGGGTTTGATGTGCCTCTGCCGCAGGATGGATTTGTACGATATCTGCTGGAACACACGCCGGACCTCCCCGGTAGAGCGGAGGCCGGGGCAGAGTCTCAGTATGCTGAGAGTATGGAAAGTACTGTCTCTGCGGATGGAAGAGAGAATGATGCTGCGGGATCATGTGATATTTCGCTGAAAAGTGAGAACTGCTTTATGAAATTGAGTGCAGTTATGGGTTCTTTGCATGACGGCAGTATGGAAAATGCTGTGCCTGCGAATAATCGCGGACATCACAGGGACAATGGAACAGCCAGGGATTGCTCTGACGAAGAAAATAAAGGATCCGGAGTAGTCGGTGATCAGCATGTCTGGAAGGAGGAAAGCAGGAAAACTGCCGGAACCGGTCCGGGGAATGCTTTCCTGCGGAGATTTCAGGAAAAAGCTGTTCTGGAGGAACTGCTGGACTTTATCTGCAGCCTGGAGGCTCTGAAAGAGGAATGGCCGCAGAAGCTGCAGATCCTGAAAAACAGCCTGCCGGAACTGCTGGAGAACCGGGAAAGATTCCTGCGGGAGAATCCGGGACAGGACCGGGCTTATGAGCAGTTGCTGGTCTATTTCGTTTATCGCTACTTCATGGATGCCCTGACGGAGGTGACAGTGATCCCCCAGATCCGCTTCGCTGTCATGGCAGTGGAAGTGATCCGGCTGCTGGATGTGGAGACCTGGCTGCGGACCGGCGCATTTACAGCATGGAATCGGATCGAAAATGTTAAACTCTTTTCCAAAGAGATCGAGTATTGCCCGGAAAATATGGAAGCTTTGTATGAGCACGTTTTATGATGCACAGGGGGAGCAAAGTCGGAAAATGGGCACACTTTCCCATTGTGGGCAAATGTGCACTGATTTTTCGATTTTAGCGACCCGCAAGAACATCCCCAGCCGGGCGCATGTTCACATGGAGTGGGGGAGGAACCCCATGGAGTACACAATTTTCGTCGGTGGAATTGTGGGATAAGTGAGACAGGAAATCTATTGATTTCCGTCTTCGAACTTATGCAGAGCAGCTTTTTAAAGCGGAGCAATGTGTATGAATCGTAATCTGTGGTGATTCCGAGTGTAGCGAGGAATCATGTTCGTTTTTATGATACCGGGGATCAAAGCAGGTGAAAAATGGGCGCGCTTTCCCAAGGGGAGGTGTGGACACTTTTTTACATGCTTTGAAGCACCCAACAAAAATTTGAATGAAGAGACGAGTTTATTCGGCGTGGGAATTCGAATTTTTGTCAGCCTGACGAAGCAAGTGAGATAAGAAATCTATAGATTTCCGCCTTCGAATTTATGCAGAGCAGCAAAGCGAAGTTGTCCTCAGGTTTATTATGGAGAAAATATGATGAAAGTAAAATGTATCGCAATGGATCTGGACCATACCACCCTCTATGACTCCAATACCCTGAGTCCCGGCAATCGCAGGGCGCTGGAGGATGCCATAGCGGAAGGGGTACACGTCATCATCGCCAGCGGCAGGTCCCTGGAGGCCCTGCCGGTCTGTGTGACGGGAATCCCCGGCATTGAGTATGCCATCACTTCCAATGGCGCAGCGGTTTACCGCCTGTCAGACGGGAAATGTCTGCGGCGTTTGTACACAGATCCGGCCTTTGTGGAGGAACTGATCGATCTGATGCTGCGCTGCGGCTTCGGCACAGAGCCCATCGGCTGCGAGATGTTTATGGGCGGGCAGCCCTATTGCCAGAAGGCATTTTATGAGGATCCTCATAAGTATGGGGAAAGCCAGTTTGGAGTGGATTACATCAAAGGGACCAGGATTCCGGTGGAGGATACTATCGGTTTCCTGCGGGAGCATAGAGAGGAACTGGATGGCATTGACCTGCTGGTGCCCACGGCAGAATGGAAGCAGCGTCTGACAGAGGAACTGACGCAGATCAGAACGCCTTATTTTCTGACCGCTTCAGTGCCTCAGCGCCTGGAATTCGGCAATATAGAATCCGGCAAGGCCTCCGGTCTTCGCTATCTGCTGGATCTGCTGGGCATCCGTGCAGAGGAGACAGCAACCTTCGGCGATGCGGATAATGACTGTGACATGCTGGAGATGGCAGGTTACGGTATCGCTGTGGCCAATGCCACCCCTGCCTGCCTGGCAGCGGCAGACCATGTGACAAAAGATTGCCTGGAGGACGGCGTTGCCTGGGCCATCCGGCATATTCTTGCGTAGAAGGGTGGTTATAGCACAGAAGGATTCCTGGCATGACAGGATAGGTGAAGCAGGCACAGGACTGTGCGGAAAGGACAAGGCATGATGCAGATTCATGGACTGCAAAAGATGACTTTGCTGGATTATCCGGGTAAGATTGCCTGCACGGTATTTCTGGGGCATTGTAATTTCCGCTGTCCTTTCTGCCAGAATGGCGGCCTGGTACTGCATCCGGAGCAGGAGCCGTTGATCGAAGAGAAAGAACTGCTTGGCTTTTTGCGAAAGAGGCAGGGGCTTCTGGACGCGGTGTGCATTTCAGGCGGTGAGCCTACGCTGGAGAAAGACCTGCCTTCGTTTCTGCGGCAGATCAGAGACCTGGGATACCTGATCAAACTGGATACCAATGGCTCAGCCCCGGAGATGCTTCTGCAGCTTGCGGAGGAAGGACTTCTGGACTATGTGGCCATGGACATCAAAAATGCGCCGGGCCGCTATGGAGAAACTGCCGGCACAGGAAATACGATCCCGGCAGGGATCATGGATTCCGTGGATTTCCTGAAAAGAGGAACACTGGACTATGAATTTCGCACGACGGTAGTGAAGGAGTTTCACACAGACCGGGAGATCCGGGAGATCGGCAGGTGGCTGTCCGGCAGCAAAAGATATTTCCTGCAGAACTACAGGGATTCCGCTGCAGTGCTGCAGCCCGGACTGCACAGCTGCACAGAGGAACAGCTCCTTCGATGGAAAGAGATTCTGTCGGAAGAGATCGCCGAAGTCGGCATCCGTATGTAGCAGCATGTGCTCGCCGGACCTGATATAGAGATTGTACTGCATTGCAAGAATGTCGTAATACTGGCGAGCTCCATATGAATGCCGGATCTGGCATTGAGATTATACTGCTTTACTCAAATATCGTAATACTGGCGAGCTCCATATGAATGCCGGATCTGGCATTGAGATTGTACTGCATTACAAGAATATCGTAATACTGGCGAGCTCCATATGAATGCCGGATCTGGCATTGAGATTATACTGCTTTACTCAAATATCGTAATACTGGCGAGCTTCATAATGAATGCCGGATCTGATATAGAGATTGTATTACTTTGCAGACAGGAGTTGGGAAAACGTGGGACAGTTGCAAAAATCTTCGGCTGAGTGACAGGCGGCATGTGAATATAGAAACGGATCTATCAGCAATCTGAATTGAAATATGGAAAAATTATTTGCAACAGAAATGACAGCAGAAGAGAAAAAAAACCATGAGCGGTTTATGAGGGAAGCCATACGCCAGGCCCAAAAGGCGGAAGCTCTGATGGAGGTTCCCATCGGTTGTGTGATCGTTTGTGAAGGCAGGATCATTGCCAGAGGATACAACCGTAGAAATACAGACAAAAATACCCTGTCCCATGCGGAACTCAATGCCATTCGCAAGGCGGCAAAAAAGCTGGGGGACTGGCGGCTGGAGGGCTGCACCATGTATGTGACACTGGAACCCTGTCAGATGTGCGCCGGCGCTATGGTACAGGCCAGACTGGACGAGGTAGTGATCGCCTGTAGAAATGCCAAGGCCGGCTGCGCCGGATCCGTGCTGAATCTGCTGCAGGTCTCTGCCTTCAATCATCAGGTTCGTATCACGGAAGGCATCCTGCAGGAAGAGTGCAGCAGCATGCTCAGCAATTTCTTCCGTCGCCTGCGGGAGGAGAAACGGAAAAAGAAAGAGATGGCAGCGGAAGATCAGAATCTGACGGAGACAGGACTGGATCCGACACAGGAAGGATAGAATTCGATGAAAAAAGAGCAAAGGCCAACGCAGGAAGGATAGAATTCGACGCAGGGAGAGCAAAGTACAACACAGGAAGGATAGAATTCGACGTAAGAAGAGCCAGGATTGTCTTCGGGAGATAAGATCGGTGCAGAAGAAGCAGAAACCGGCACAGGAAAATTAACAGATAGGAGCAGCGGAGGATCAGTAGGGTTCATAATGAAAGAATTTTGAAAAATGCGGAGATATTGAAGTCGGATCAGTCTTGCGAAGATGTGGAAGATTTGGACACAGAGTTATCGCACCAGGCCGCGCACCTGGGGATCAAAACAGTTGACGAAAAAAAGTGAAAACATTATAATAAACAGGTCTTTGCGAAGTGTGTGATCCTTCGTAGAGCTTTATATCCGGAGTGGTAGCGAAGTGGCCGTAACGCGCTTGACTCGAAATCAAGTTGTCCCTTACGGGGCACGCGGGTTCGAATCCCGCCCACTCCGTCCCCAAAGCCTCGTATTTACGGGGCTTTTTTTCGTGGAAAGAAAGGGACTCTTGTACAGAGCGTTACGGGGCCACGGTCCATGAGGACGCACGGCCTCTCCATGCGGAATAGCAGGGGCAGGTCTGCAAGATCAATGGCTCCGGAGGAGGATACCGGAACTTCGCTGAAGCTGCAGAGTATGGAACCAGCGCAGATGGAGTGGGTCTATGCTGATGGATTGGGGAGAGTTGCAACAGGGAAAGCAACGGTTGCTTCAAAAGTGGCTGGAAGTTATAATGTTAAAAAATCTTCTCTTCCTTCACGTGTCCGGCTAAAAACCGGTCAAATGGATGCAGCTACGCAGGCGGAGGCAAAGCGACTTTGGAAAGCTGTTCAGGAGATAGAATATAAAAACAACAGTAAAGAAGTTCTGATCAGCGAATTTGATTACTGGCTTACAGCAGAGGAGAAGTCCAAGTCCATAGTATCGCATGTTTATGGAAATTATGAATATACTGCCGTGAATGGTGGGCATGGAAATTATAAGTTCTTCAAAGAAAGATACATCAGAGGTACTGGCACTCGTGAAGAGTGGATGGACGAAGTCTTGTCTGAAGTTATTGGAGATGACTGGGAGAAATATGTCGATTGAAGAAATAGATAGAAGACTTATCAAGGACCTGTGGAATTATACGCATAACAAGAAAATTTTGTTCACAACGTATGGTATCGTAACTCATCCCAAAGGCAAGGAAGAACTGTGTAATTATATTGAATCAGGGGAAAACATTACGATTGGTTCCATTCAAGCAAAGGCTGTAATGCTTTATATAAAATACGAGAAAGGGAAGGAAGATAATGGCAAGAGATGATTATCCTGTGATTGTATATCAAATCCTTAGTGCTTTATACAAATCTTTGAAAGCCGGAAGGATGGTTGATGTAGAGGAACTGAGGTATGATGGCAAATATATGTGCATCAATGAGATTTACTGGCAGTATATCATTCAGTCCCTGCTTGATGATGGATATATAAAAGGACCAAAGTTTGTTTGCAACAAATACATCAACCAGGACCGGGGTGAGTGGAGTGTTGTAAACCTTGATAAGACAACAATAACACCAGAAGGCATACGGTATTTGATGGAGAATTCATGGATGCATAAGGTGTCCGAAATAGCAAAAAGCACGATTTCAATCGGACCATTGGATTTATTGAAAAAATGAAACAGGTATACCGGATTCTGAAGGAAGCAAAGGAACTGGATACCGTAAGCAGACCATCGGAGTGATCCGGTGGCTTTTTTATGCAGAAAGGAGGAAACATGAAGGCAAAGTACATCAAGACCTACAACGATGCTCTCCTGAACCGATACGTGGACGAAGGAGAGGAGTTTGAGGTCACAGAAGAGCGGGCAGATGGAAAAACCAAATTATAGAAATATCCGTCGGGAACCAGCTAGGCGGGCGGATGGAATCAGGAAAGTCGGGAAGTATCCGCCCGCCAAGCTCGTTCCCGGTAGACTGGAATGAACATGCCGTAGAAAAAACTGAAAAACAAGAGATAAAACACAAATTGCACATCAAAAAAATAAAATCAAAGAAAAAATCAGAAAACTTATTGACAAGGGGGAAGAAACATGCTATATTTACTTCATCAACAACAAGAGTTGTTGTTCACCTCATATATCCGGTAGTTGAAGAGAAAACCAGATCTTAACTTTTATGATTAGTGAGAGAGAAGAAGCCCGCAGGAGTCGGAGCCGAAGAAGAGATAAAAGAAGGTTGAGGAACTTGGAAGACACCGGGAAATTGATCGGATAGATAATTAAATACGGAACATATTGAGAGAGTTTCGAGAAAGGATGAAAGGTACAGTCAATTGAATACAGTGGTTTGAAACAGCCGTCATGTCGGGTCAGATGTGATGGCTGTTTCTTTTTATGATACGCGTGAGTCCATGGGCTGGAAATGGGCGCAGAAAGCCCTTCAGGGTTTGCTGCGAACGTTTTCAGGCTATGGCGAACCAACAAAAATTGTGTGCGATTGGGGTAGGGGCCCCATAGAGTACACAATTTTCGTTGGTGGAATTGTGGGAGCTGCTTGCAGCGAAGCAATTCCAACTGCGTATCATAAAATTGTGGTGGTGGAATTGTGGGATAAGTGAGACAGGAAATCTATTGATTTCCGTCTTCGAACTTATGCAGAGCTGCAAGGCGAAGTCAGGCGTAGTATCATAAATGTGGTGTCGCGAAAAACGCGTCAGGGGGGATGATATCGGGGAGCAAAGCGAAGTCAGGTGTAGGCATCATAAAATGTGGAGTCGCGGAAAGCACGGCATGGAGTGTTTATGGTGCACCAGGGTAGCAAAGTCGGAAAATGGGCGTACTTTCCCAAGCCCCTTCCGATATCAGGTGCAAATTACGGTCAAATGGGATGACCATTCCGCCGAAGCGGAACGGCCAATC